>Ga0210040_10000494_pt1 | contig 66062 bp, 65 predicted proteins | sample CryGeyCG12114_NA_FD_185462 | JGI IMG/M metagenome (GOLD analysis project Ga0210040, IMG submission 185462) | Groundwater microbial communities from aquifer - Crystal Geyser CG19_WC_8/21/14_NA (SPAdes) (version 2) | ecosystem: Environmental > Aquatic > Deep subsurface > Groundwater | place: USA...
ACGACTTCCGCCGGCCGACCACGCTGGCCCGTGAGCACACCCGGGCCCTCGAGGTCGCCTTCGAGACGTTCTCCCGGCAGTGGTCCACCGCGCTGCTGACCCGCCTGCGCACCCCCGCGCAGGTCACGCTGACGGCGGTCGCGGCCCAGACGTACGACGAGTACGTGCGCTCCCTGCCGCTGCACTCGGTGCTGGTCACCTTCACCCCGGACGAGGAGTCCACGTCCGGGGTGCTGCAGCTGGACATGGCCACCGCCCTGGACTGCATCGACTTCATGCTCGGCGGGCGCGGCGGCGGGGACCACCCCGAGCGCGAGCTCACCGAGATCGAGGGCCGCCTGGTGCGCGAGCTCGCCACCAAGGCGCTCGCCGACCTGGGCTACGCGCTCACCGACGTCATGCCCTTCGCCCCGGCCGTCAAGGGACTGGACTACCAGCCCCAGTTCCTGCAGGCCGCCGGCGCCGCGGACGTCATCGTCGTGGCCACCCTCGGCATCGCCCTGGGCGAGGACGCCGAGCCGGTCGAGGCCACCGTGATGCTCCCCACCGAGCGGATGGTCAGCCGCCTGCGCGAGGCCGCCGGCGACCGGGCGCGCTCGGAGGACCAGCTGCGCGCCCAGCGCAAGGCCGGCGAGACGCTCTCCCGCTCCGTGCCCGAGGTGCCCATCGAGGTCTCCGCCCGCTTCTCCCCCCGCACCGCCCGCCCCGAGGAGGTCCTCTCCCTCGCGGTGGGGGACGTCCTGCGCCTGACCCACCCCACCACCCGTCCCCTGGACGTCGTCACGGCTGACGTCGTCCTCGCCCGCGCCGTCGCCGGCGCGAGCGGTAGCCGCCTGGCCTGCCTCGTGGTCAGCCCCGATGAGGAGAACTCCCGATGAGCGAGACCCAGACCGAGACCCCCGCGCTGGTCGAGGCCGCGCTCACCGCCGCCGCCGCGGCCGCCGCCGTCCTGCCCGCCCCGCTCCCGCTGGTCCCCGGGCCGGTCGACGGCTCCCTGGTGCCGGACCCCACCGCCACCGCCGTGCTGGCCTCCTTCACCGGTGCGGTCTCCGGCGAGGTCGTCGTCGTGGTCGACCCGGCCGTGGTCGACGCGCTCGCGGCCGCCGAGGGCGGTCCGCTGTCGGTCGAGGACGCCGTCCGCCCCGCACTGGAGGCGGCCGTCGCCACGCTCGGCATCGCCGTGCTGGCCCCCGCCCGGGCCACCACCGCCTCCGAGGTCGTCGGGACCACCGGCCTGGTGCTGGTCCCGCTGGTCGGCGGCGAGGAGGTCTCCGGCTGGGTCGGCCTGCGCCTGCACGGCCGCGGCCCGGCCGAGGCCGGGGTGCCCGCCCAGCGCGGCCCCCGCTCAGCGGCCGCCAACCTCAACCTGCTGCGCGACGTCGAGATGACCGTCACCGTGGAGCTGGGCCGCGCCCGCCTGTCGGTGCGCGAGCTGCTGGCCCTGGTGCCCGGCTCGGTCGTCGAGCTCGACCGGGCCGCCGGCGCGCCGGCCGACCTCATGGTCAACGGGCGCCTGCTGGCCCGCGGCGAGGTCGTCGTCGTCGACGAGGACTACGGCATCCGCATCACCGAGATCGTCGAGCCCGGCGGAGAGGGCTGACCCGACCGTGGACCCCGTCGAGCTGCTCCTGCGCGTCGCCGTCTCCCTCGGCGCCGTGCTGGGCCTGATCTGGCTCCTCGGCCGCGGTGGCCGCCGGCGCGCCGGCGGTCGGGTCGCCGCCGCCGGCCGCTTCACCGTGGTCGGTCGCCAGTCGCTGGGCCGCCACGCCGGCGTCGCCGTCGTGCGGATCGGCGAGCGGGCCCTGGTGCTCGGCGTCACCGAGCAGTCGGTGCAGCTGCTCGCCGAGACCGACCTGGCCTCGGTGCTGGGGGAGCAGGACGCCCCCGAGCACCGCACCGCGGTCGAGCTCCCCCCCGAGGGCGCCGAGGTGCCCGACGGCGCGCTGGCCGCCCTGGTGGCCGCCGGGGAGCGGGTGCCCGCCACCCGCTCACCCCTGGACGGCTCCGCGCTGTCCCCCCAGACCTGGAGCCGCGCGCTCGAGGCGCTGCGCGAGAGGACCACCCGAGGATGAGCACCACGACCTCCCCGCTCAGCGGCCCCCGGGCGCTGGCGCGGGCAGCCTCCGCTGCCCTCCTCGGCCTGGGCCTGCTCCTGGGCGCATCGCTCGCCACCGCCCCGACCGCCGCGGCGGCACCGGTCCCCGCCACCGCGCTGGTCGCCGGCGTCCCGACCGGCGTCCTCGCCGGCCCGGTCGCCCCGGCCCCGCCGACCGACCCGTCGGTCACGGGGCTGCCGGGCGTGACCGTCGACGTCAACGGCGTGGACGGCAAGCCCAGCTCCACGGTGACCCTGATCCTGGGCATCACGGTGCTGGCCGTCGCACCGGCCCTGCTGCTCATGATGACGGCGTTCACCAAGATCATCGTGGTGCTGAGCATCACCCGCAACGCCCTCGGGCTGGCCAGCGCGCCGCCCAACCAGGTCCTCGCCGGCCTGGCGCTCTTCCTGACCCTGTTCATCATGAGCCCGGTCATCACCCAGGTGAACGAGACCGCGGTGCAGCCCTACCTGGACGGCACGATCACCCAGGCGCAGGCCCTGGAGACCGGGGCGGAGCCGGTGCGCGAGTTCATGCTCGGCCAGACCCGCCCGGAGGACCTGGCGCTGATCAGCCGCGCCGCCGACCAGCCGAACCCGGCCACCCGCGCGGACACCCCGCTGCTGACCCTGGTGCCGGCCTTCGTCCTGTCCGAGCTGCGGGCCGCGTTCATCATCGGGTTCGTCGTCTTCGTGCCGTTCCTCATCATCGACATCGTCGTCTCGAGCTCGCTGATGGCGATGGGCATGATGATGCTCCCGCCGGTCACCGTGGCCCTGCCGTTCAAGCTGCTGCTCTTCGTCCTGGTCAACGGCTGGGGCCTGATCATCACGGCCCTCGTGGGGAGCTACGCGTGAACGACGCCTCGGTCCTGGACATCGCCCTGCAGGCGATGGTCGTCGCCGCCAAGCTCTGCGCGCCGGTCCTGCTGACCGCGCTGGTGGTCGGCTTCGCGATCTCCCTCTTCCAGTCCGTCACCCAGATCCAGGAGGTGACGCTGAGCTTCGTGCCCAAGGCCATCGGCGTGGGAGTCGCGCTCCTGGTCACCGGCAACTGGATGCTGCACGAGATGGTCTCCTTCACGACCGGTCTGTACGACCGGATCCCCGCCCTGCTCTCGGCCGGCTGAGCGCCGTGGACCTGCCCTCGCCCGGGACGCTCTCCCTCGGCGTCCCCCTGGAGACCGTGGTCACCACGCTCCTGGTGATGCTGCGGATCACCACGTGGCTGGTGATCGCCCCGCCGTTCTCCCACCGCGCCATCCCCGCCCGGGTCAAGGCGCTGCTCGCGCTGGCGCTGTCCCTGGCCGTCGCGCCCGGCGTGCAGGCCCCCGACCTGTCCCTGGACGCCGGCCCGCTGGTGGCCGCGGCGTCCCAGCAGGTCCTGGTGGGCGGCGCCCTCGGCTTCGTCTGCTACCTCGTCTTCGCCGCGGTGCAGGCCGCCGGCGACCTGCTCGACGTCTTCGGCGGGTTCCAGGTCGCGGCCGCGTTCGACCCGCAGATGCAGACCCAGAGCGCGATCTTCGGCAAGTTCTACCAGTTCACCGCGATCGTGCTGCTGTTCGCCAGCGACGGCTACCTCGTGGTCCTGCACGGCCTGCACCGCAGCTTCCGGGTGCTCGGGGTCGACGAGGTGCTGTCGCTGGAGGTGATGGCCCGCGTGGTCACCGAGGGCACCAGCCAGCTCCTGGTCGCCTCCCTGCAGATCGCCGGCCCGCTCATCGCCGTCCTGTTCCTCACCGACGTCGGCCTGGGCCTGCTCACCCGCGCCGCGCCCTCGCTGAACCCCTTCGCGCTCGGCTTCCCGCTCAAGATCTTCATCACCCTCAGCCTCGCCGGCATCGCCGTCGCCGTGCTCCCGCAGGTCGTGGACTCCCTGGCCTCCGACGCCGCGCTGGCGACGCTGGCCACCGCGGGAGGAGGGCGATGAGCGGGGGCGAGGACAAGACCGAGAAGCCCACCGAGAAGAAGCTCAAGGACGCCCGCAAGCAGGGGCAGACGGCCAAGTCCGCCGACCTCGGCGCCTGGCTCGGCGTCGGCGCCGCGGCGCTGGTCCTGCCGATGACCATCACGACCGGCCGCGACCGCCTGGTGACGATGTTCGACGGGCTGGACGACGTCGCCCGCGACCCCGAGCCGGCGCTCATGCTCGCGGCCCTGGTGCAGGGCGGCGCGGCCATCGGCCCCGTGCTCCTGCCGCTGGCCGTGGTCACCGTCATCACCGCGATCGCCGCCGCGGCGGGGCAGGGCGGCCTGCACCTCGCCACCAAGGCCGCCAGGCCCAGCGCGAAGAACCTCAACGTGCTGAAGGGCCTCAAGCGCCTGGCCGGGCCCCAGGCCTGGTGGCAGGGCGTCAAGGCCGCCCTGAAGACCGCGGCCATCGGCACCGTGCTGTACATGACCGTGCAGGGGCTGGCGCCGCTGCTGCTGACGGCCGGGTCGCTGCCCCTGAGCAGCCTGACCGCCGTCGTCTCCGGCGGCGCCGCGTCGCTGCTGCGGACCGCCGTGGTGGTCGGGCTCGTCCTCGGCGTCGCCGACTTCGTCGTGGTCAAGCGCCGCACGTTGAAGCAGCTGCGGATGACGAAGAAGGAGGTCCGCGACGAGCACAAGCAGCAGGAGGGCGACCCGCAGCTGAAGGGCGCGATCCGCTCCAAGCAGCTGGCGATGAGCCGCAACCGGATGATGGCCGAGGTGCAGAAGGCCGACGTCGTGCTGGTGAACCCCACGCACGTGGCGGTGGCCCTGCGCTACGACAAGGACCGGGGCGCCCCGCGCGTGGTGGCCAAGGGCTCCGGGCACGTGGCCGCGAGGATCCGCGCCAAGGCCACCGAGCACCGGATCCCCATGGTCGCCGACATCCCGCTGGCCCGCGCCATCCACTCCGCGTGCGAGCTCGACCAGGAGATCCCCCCGCACCTGTACGCCGCGGTCGCCCGCGTGCTGGCGTTCGTGATGGCCCTGCGCCGCCGCGGCAGCGCCGCCGGCATCCACACCTCCCCGGGCGCGGGGCTGGGCACCCTCGCCGGCTGAGGCGCGCGGGCTGCTCCGCTCGGGCGACCCCGCTCCAGCACCTGCGCCGCCGCGCCGATGTCGGGAGCGGAAGGGAGAGCGCCATGGAGATCGGACCCGTACCGGTGCAGCCGGCCGCACCCAGCGTGACCAGCGTGCCCAGCAGCGGGGGTGCGCGCACCGACGCCGACGCAGGTCACCGCGGGGGAGCCCTCGCGCCCACCGGCGCGCTCGAGCACGCCGCCGCCCAGCTCGGCCTCACCGCGCCGCAGCTGCTCGGCGTCCTCACCCCCGACGACCACCAGGTGCTCGCCGCCGCCCGGGCCGACGTCGAGTCGGTGCAGGCGGCCGTCGCCACCGAGCGCTACCTCGGCCGCCTGTGGGCCGACCTGACCGCCGGCGACGCCGCGGGCCTGCGCGACCGCTACCTGCGCGGCCCCTACCCGATCGAGCCCGCGCACCTGGCGGGGATCGTGATGTACCTGGAGGGCCGGCTGTCGGTGCGCAAGGACCCCCCGAAGCCGCTGGGCGTCCCGCGCGTCGACCGCGTCGTCTGAACGGGGGCTGGCACCCTCAAGGTCTCGGCCCGCGGTGCCGAAGACCCCTGTGCCAGGACGGCGCAGCAGGGCCACGGACGGACTCTTCAGCAACGGGGGACCCACCTCCCCCGGAACAGGACGGACGTTGAGCCCTCGTCGCTGGACCAGCTACGCCGTGCCCCTGGGCGTGGTCGGCATCGTCCTCCTGCTGGTCATCCCGCTGCCCGCGGTGCTGCTCGACCTGCTGATCGCCGTGAACATCACCGGCGCCTTCCTCATCCTCATGACGAGCATGTACGTGCGCCGTCCTCTGGAGTTCTCGATCTTCCCCTCGCTGCTCCTGGTGGCGACCCTGTTCCGCCTGGGCCTGAACGTCGCCTCCACCCGCCTGGTGCTCTCCGAGGGCTACGCCGGCAAGGTCATCGACGCGTTCGGCCACTTCGTCGTCGGCGGTTCGCTGATCATCGGCATGGTCATCTTCCTGATCCTCGTGGTCATCCAGTTCATCGTGATCACCAACGGTGCCGGCCGCGTCGCGGAGGTGGGCGCCCGCTTCACCCTCGACGCGATGCCCGGCAAGCAGATGGCCATCGACGCCGACCTCAACGCCGGGCTCATCGACGAGGACACCGCGCGCACCCGCCGCGCCGACGTCACGGCCGAGGCCGACTTCTACGGCGCGATGGACGGCGCCTCCAAGTTCGTCAAGGGCGACGCCATCGCCGGCATCGTCATCACGATCATCAACCTGGTCGGCGGCTTCGCGATCGGCATGCTGCAGCGCGGCATGGCGCCCGGCGAGGCCCTGCAGACCTACAGCCTGATGACCATCGGCGACGGCCTGGTGACGCAGATCCCGGCGCTGCTCATGTCGGTGGCCACCGGCCTCATCGTCACCCGCGCCACCACCCAGGGGGACCTGGGCACCGACGTCGCCACCCAGCTGCTGCGCCACCGCCCGGCGCTGCGGATCGCCGGCGCCGGCGCCGTGGCCATCGCCCTCATCCCGGGCCTGCCCAAGCTGCCGTTCCTCCTCATCGCCGGGGCCCTCTTCGTGGTGGCCCAGCGCATCCCCGCCGACCCGGACGCCGCGGACGCGCCGGCCACCGACGCCGGGACGGCGCTCGCGCCCGCCCCGGAGACCCCCGAGCAGCTCATGCAGCAGATGCGCGTGGACCCCCTGGAGATCGTGCTGGCCCCCGACCTGGTCGACCTGGTCGACGCCGCCAGCGGGGGCGACCTGCTCGACCGGGTGCGCTCGCTGCGCCGCAAGGTCGCCCTGGAGCTCGGCGTCGTCGTGCCCCCCGTCCGCACCCGCGACTCGATCGACCTGCCGCTGTCCAGCTACGCCGTGCGCATCTCCGGGGTGGAGGTCGGCGCCGGCCTGGCGCCCCCGGGCAAGGTCCTCGCCCTCGGCGACGCCCTCGACGGACTGCCCGGGCAGACCACCACCGAGCCGGTCTTCGGGCTGGCCGGCAAGTGGGTGCCCGCGGAGATGCGGCACCAGGCCGAGCTGACCGGCGCGACCGTCGTCGACCGCGCCTCGGTGCTCATCACGCACCTGGCCGAGATCGTCCGCACCAACGCCCCGCGCCTGCTCAGCCGCGAGGACGTGCGCACCCTGACCGACTCGCTCAAGCAGACCGACCCCGCCGTGGTGGAGGAGCTCGTGCCCACCCTGCTCAGCCTGGGGGAGGTGCAGCGCGTGCTCCAGGCGCTGCTCGGGGAGGGCGTGCCGGTGCGCGACCTCGGCCGCATCTTCGAGGGCCTGTCGATGCGGGCCAAGGGCGGCGCGGACGTCGACGCGCTCGTCGAGGCCGCCCGCACCGCCCTCGGCCCGGCCGTGGCCGCCGCGCACGTGCAGGACGGCGTGCTGCGGGTGCTCACCCTCGACCCGCTGCTGGAGCACCAGCTCGTGGAGTCGCTGCGGGTGACGGACGCCGGCACGCAGCTCAGCGCCGACCCCGCCCGGGTCGAGCGCCTCGTCGACGAGGTCGCCCGGCGCCTGGCCTCGGCCGAGGAGCACGGCTGGTCGGCGGTGCTGGTCTGCGCGCCGGCGCTGCGCGCCCCGCTGCGCCGCCTGGTCGCCATGGCGGTGCCGCGCGTGGTCGCCCTGTCCTACGCCGAGGTCTCCGGACCCGGCCTGATCATCGAGACGGTGGGGGTGGTCAGCGGTGCTGACGCAGTTGCTGCTTGAGGGACCGGCCATCGAGCCGCTCCTGGCGCGGATCCGGGCCGAGCACGGCCCGGCCGCCCGGATCGTCAAGGCCGAGCGGGTGCGCGTCGGCGGGTTCGCCGGCTTCTTCTCCCGCCAGCGCTTCGAGGTGACCATCGAGGTCGACCTCTCCGCCGCTGCCCCGGTGCCGGCCCCCGCGGTCGTCGCCCTGCCCGCGTCCGCCCCGCTCGGGGCGCCCGTCGGGGCGTCGGTGCCCTCGACCCGGGGCGGCGGCCTGGAGGCCCTGCTCGCCGCGGCCGAGGACGCCGAGCACCTCGCCCAGCAGGTGGCGCTCTCGGGCGCCGCCCCGGCGACGACCGCGCCCGCGCCCGTCGCCGTGGACGGCCACCGCGCGCTCTCCACGCAGGCCCCGGAGTTCACGGCGCTGCTGGACAGCGTCCGCCGGACCCTGGAGACCCCGGCTCCGGCCCCGGCCCCCGCTCCGGCCCCGGCCCCCGCTCCGGCCCCGGCCCCCGCTCCGGCTCCGGCCCCCGCTCCGGCCCCGGTGGCCGTCGAGGAGCCCCAGCCCCGCCGCACGGGCACCCGCCGCGCGGTCCCGTCCCTGACCCGCATCCCCACGCCGGCCACCTCCGGCGGGCCCTCGGTGTCCGACGTCCTGTTCCCCCCGCAGCGCCCTGCGGCGACGGTCATCCCGCTGGTCGCGGGAACCGGCCCGCTGCACCAGCGGCTGGCGGGGCTCGGCCTGCCGGCCGAGCTGGTCACCGGGCTGCCCGGCGACCTGTCCGCGGCGATGCCCGTGCTGGCCTCGCGGCTGCGGGCCCGCAGCAGCGCCCCGCGGGTGCCCCTGCGCCCCGGCTCGGTCGTCGTCGTGGTCGGCCGGGCGGCCGCAGCGGTCGGCGTCGCGGAGCAGCTCGCCGCCAAGATGGGCCTGCCCCGCTCCGCCGTCCGCCTGCTCGGCGGCACCGGGGGAGCGGAGGCCGCCGTCCCGGCGGCCCGCCGGTTCCGCGACGCCGGCTCGGCCTCCCGCTCGGTGGCCCGCGCCCGCGCCGCTGGCCGCTCGGTCGTCGTGGTCGTCGACAGCGTGCTCGGTGAGGACACCGCCCCCGTCCGCGCCGCGGTGGAGGCGCTGCGCGCCGACCAGTGCTGGGCCGTGGTCGAGGCCACCGCCAAGACCGCCGACACCGCGCGCTGGATGCGCCAGGTCGCGCCGTCCGTCGACGCCGTGGCGGTGCGCGGGCTGGCCGCGACGGCCGACCCCGCCGCCGTGCTGGGCCTGCCCGCACCGGTGGCGCTGGTCGACGGCCGCACGGCCGACGTCCGCTCGTGGCTGACCCTGGTCGGCGAGCGCCTCGTCGGCGACATGGTCGACGACGCCCTCGCCGACGGCGGCCGCCCCACCGCGACGGCGGCTCGGGTGGCCGTCGCATGAGCGACCTCGACCTCGAGCTGTCGCTGCCGGGCCTGAACGCCCGCCTCTCCGTCGTGGACTCCTCCGGGCGCAGCCGCCCCAGCCGGGTGGAGGACGTGGACGAGGGCTGGCTGGCCCTGGCCGCGCCGAGCTTCCCCGGCGACGTCGAGCCCCCCGAGGAGGGCCAGGCCTTCGAGCTCGTCTGGCCGACCACGCGGGCCGCGCTGGTGGTGCAGGCCGTCCTGCGCGAGCGGGTGCCCGGCGCGGTGCCCCTGTGGTGGGTGCAGCCGGTGGGCGACATCGTCGTCAACCAGCGCCGCTCCTTCGTCCGGGCGCCCGCCGTGGTCGCGACCACGCGCCTGACCTGGCTCGTGCCCGACGAGGGCACCGCCGAGGGCGAGGTGCTCGACCTCAGCGAGGGCGGCATGCTCGCCCTGGTGACCGGCTGGCGCGGTCGCGCCGGCAGCGGCGTGGTGGCCGACGTCCTCGTCGGCGGTGACCACGAGGCCGAGTTCGCCCTCACCGGCACCGTCCTGAGGGCGACCACGCGGGCGCTGGCCACCGAGGTGGCCGTCCAGTTCCACCAGCCGGTCCCCGGCGCCGACGACATCCGGCGGCACGTCTTCGCGTGGGAGCGCCGCTTCCGCCGCGAGCGCTGACCGCGGGGGCCTATCGTGGGGGGATGCTGGTCCTCACCCGTCGTGCCGGCGAGAGCGTCGTCATCGGGGGCAACGTCGTCGTCACGGTCGTCGAGGTCCGCGGCGACGTGGTCCGGGTCGGCATCGAGGCGCCCCGCGAGGTGCAGGTGCACCGCGAGGAGGTCTTCCGCGCCGTGCGCGAGGCCAACCTCGCCGCCGCGGCCGCGCCCGCCTCCCCGGCCGCGCTCGACGCGCTGCGCTCGGGGCTCAGGCCTCCCGCATCTCCGTGACCAGGCCGGCCACCACGGCTCGCAGGTCGCCGCCGGACGCCGCCGCGACGGCGCGCTGGCGCTGGTAGCTCGCGCCGCGGCGGGGGATGTCGGCCACCGAGGCGAGCTCGTCCGCGCAGCCCAGGCGCGCCGCCGTCGGCGCCAGGCGCTCGAGCAGGTCGTCGAGGTCGTCGGTCACGAGCCGCTCGCGCCCGGCCGCGTCGAGGATGACCTCGGCCTCCAGGCCGTAGCGCGCCGCGCGCCACTTGTTCTCCTGCACGTGCCACGGCGGCATCGTCGGCAGCTCCTCGCCGTCCTCCAGCCGCGCGTCGAGGTCGACCACGAGGCAGTGCACCAGCGCGGTGAGCGCTGACAGCTCGCGCAGGGTCGGGACGCCGTCGCAGACCCTGATCTCGATCGTGCCGAGCGCGGGGGAGGGGCGGACGTCCCAGCGGATGTCCTTGAAGCCGTCGATCACCCCGGTCACGAGCATGTCGTCGACGTAGGACTCCAGCTCGGGCCAGGTCGCGAACTGGAAGGGCAGGCCGGCGGTCGGCAGCTGCTGGAACATCAGGGCCCGGTTGCTGGCGTAGCCGGTGTCGGAGCCGGCCCAGTAGGGCGAGGACGCCGACAGGGCCTGCAGGTGCGGGTGGTGGTTGAGCAGGCTGTTGAGGATCGGCAGCACCTTGTGGACGGAGGAGATCCCCACGTGCACGTGGACGCCCCAGATGAGCATCTGGCGGCCCCACCACTGCGTGCGCTCGATCAGTTCGGCGTAGCGCGGGCCCTCCGTCAGGTGCTGCTCGCTCCACTGGGCGAAGGGGTGCGTGCCGGAGCTGACGAGCTCCAGGCCCATCGGGTCGGTGACCGCGCGCACGACGTCCAGGCTGGAGCGCAGGTCGTCCATCGCCTCGGCCACGGTGCCGCAGACGCCGGTGACCACCTCGACGGTGTTGCGGAGCAGCTCCTTGGTGATCTTCGGGTTCTCGGCGGCGCCCTCGGGGCGGACGGCGTCCAGCACCTCCCCGGCCCGGTTGACCAGGTCACCGGTCGCGCCGTCGACCAGGGCCATCTCCCACTCGACGCCCAGGGTGGGCCGCGGTGACGGGGTGAAGGGCACGCTCACCCGCGGATCCTCGCAGACGGGGCGCTCAGGGGGCGGGCGCCGGCGCCGTCACAGGGCGCGGACGAACAGCGCCAGGCCGATGGCCACCACGAGCACCACGATGCCGATCGCGATGGCCGCGTTGGCGCCCTTGGTGGGCAGCTTCGGCTCGTTGAAGGAGACGCCGCTCATCCCCGACTCGGCCGGCGGGGTGTCGCCCGGCTGCACCGAGTTCCCGGGCGTCAGGCCCGTGGTCTCCGAGGGGTCCGGGTCAGGGGACTTGCTGACGTCGCTCACCCGACCACTGTGCGGCCGTCCGGGGCCGCGTGCCACCCGTCGGGAACAACGGCGCGTCCCGTAGCCTTGACACCACAGACGGCGCACTCGCCGTCCACCCGCGGGCCCCCGGGCCCGCGCGGTCGCTCGTGGAACGTGAACTGACGACCTGGTGCACCGGCCCGTCCGGCAGCCACCGCAGCGTCGTCCTGCCGCGGACTCGACAGCGCGCGGCCACCCACGACGATCGACCAGGAAGGTCCACGTGCAGAGCACGGACTCACCCCGCTCCACCCCCCGCAGCTCCGGCCCCCGCCCCGGGCGGCCCAGCGCACCCCGCACCCGTCCCGCCTCCTCGGGCGCCTACGGGTCGTCCAGCCGCTCCAGCGCCTCCGGCCGCAGCTCGGGCCCCCGCCGCTCCTCCGGCACGAGCGCGTTCCGCCCCTCCCGCGCCTCGGCGCTGGAGCAGGCGCTGACCGACTCCGCTGCCCTGCCGCTGCCGGAGTCCCCGACCTTCACCGGCCTGGGGCTGTCCGAGCGGATGGCCGGCGCGCTGCGCCGCCGCGGCATCGAGACCCCCACCTCGGTGCAGGCCCGCACCCTGCCCGACGCCCTCGCCGGTCGTGACGTGCTGGGCCGCGCCCAGACCGGCGCCGGCAAGACCCTCGCGTTCGGGCTGCCCATGCTCGAGCGCATCGCCGCGGCCACCGGCGGCGCCGCACCGACCCCGCGCCGCCCCCAGGGGCTCGTCGTGGTCCCGACCCGCGAGCTCGCCCGCCAGGTGCACGACGCGCTGACGCCGTTCGCGCACGTGCTCGGCCTGAAGCTGACGACCGTCTACGGCGGCGCCGGCATGCGCGGGCAGGTGCAGGCCCTGCGCCGCGGCGTCCACCTCGTGGTGGCCACCCCCGGCCGCCTGGAGGACCACATCCGCCAGAACAACACCGGCCTGGGCGACGTCATGGTCACCGTGCTCGACGAGGCCGACTTCATGGCCGACCTCGGCTTCGTGCCCGCCATCCAGCGCCTGCTCGACCTGGTGCCCGCCGGCAGCCAGCGCCTGCTGTTCTCGGCCACGCTGGACCGCGGCGTCGAGGACCTCGTGCGCCGCTACCTGGTCGACCCGGCGCTGCACGCCGTGACCCCGGACGCCGGGGCCGAGGTCACCATGGAGCACCGCCTGCTGCGCGTGCGCCGCGAGGACAAGGTGGCCGTGGCCGCGAAGATCGCCGCCCGCCAGGGGCGCACGCTGCTGTTCGTGCGCACCCAGCTGGGCGCCGACCGCCTCGCCGAGCAGCTCACCGAGGCCGGCGTCCCGGCCGCCCCGCTGCACGGCGGCATGCGCCAGGGCGAGCGCCAGAAGGCGCTGGCGCGGTTCACCGACGGCAGCGGCCCGGTGCTCGTCGCCACCGACGTCGCCGCCCGCGGCATCCACGTGGACGGCGTCGACCTGGTCGTGCACGCCGACCCCCCGGCGGACGCGAAGGACTACCTGCACCGCAGCGGCCGCACCGCCCGCGCCGGGCGCAGCGGCACCGTGGTCTCGCTGCTGCTGCCCGACCAGGTGCGCGCCGGCGAGGCGCTGCAGCGCGCGCTGGGCACCGGCGCGGTCTCCGAGCCGGCCCGCCCCGGGGACGCGGTCGTCGCGCAGATCGCCGCTGCGGGCCAGCCGTCGACCGAGGTCGCCGGCGCCTGACGCCCCGCACGGTGTGCTGACCTGCCCGTCGGGGCGGTCAGCACACCGTGCTGGTGTCCACCGCCTGCTCCGGGTCGGCCGTCGGGGCCGGAGCGGGCGCCGGGGTCGCGCCGGCGCTGGGGCTGCTCGGGGCGGACGGCGCAGGCGCCGGAGCCGGGGGCACCAGCGCCTGCTGCACGAGGCCCTGCAGCGCCGCGTAGTCCGGGCTCGCGGTGTCGATGTTCTCGCTGGTGAACGACAGGGACCGCAGGGACCCGGACTTGACCCGCTGGCCCAGCTCGATGAAGGCGTTGAGCTCGCTGCCGGCGATGTCGGTCTCGAGGTTCTCCTCGGCCGAGGCGGCCAGCTGCGGGAAGGCACGGGCGAGCTGGACGACGTCGAACTCCCGGACGGCGGCGTCGATGACGCAGCGCTGGCGGTCCATCCGCTCGTTGTTGTCCGAGCCCTCGCGGGACCGGGCGAACCACAGCGCCTGGTAGCCGTTCAGCGTCTGGTCCTCCCCGGCGCGGATCCAGTCGGTGACCGGGTACTTGCGCCCGGTCTCGACGCCGTTGCGCAGGATGGCGCCGCCCCCGATCGGGATGTCCCGCGGCACGTCGATGGTCAGCCCGCCCATGGCGTCGACGAGGTCCTCGAAGCCCTTGAGGTCGATGGCCGCCTCGTAGTGGACGGGCAGGCCCACCACGCTGCTGACCGCCTCGCGGGTGGCCGCCAGGCCGGGCTCCTCCGCTCCGGGGAAGAGCTCGGGGTGCTGCTCGCCGAACAGCCACGTGGCGTTGAGGAAGCACCCGCCGGCCCCGTTGGCCGCGCAGGCCGCGGGCCAGGCCGCCGCGGCCTCGCTGCCGGCGGTGAAGGGGACGTCCTCGAGCTGGCGCGGCAGGCTGAACAGCACGGTGTCGCCGGTGTCGGTGTCGATGCTGGCGACCATGAGGGTGTCGGGCCGGGTGCCGGTGCGGTCGTCGCCGGTGTCGGCGCCGACCAGCAGCACGTTGACCCGCGGCAGGTCGGCCCACGGGTCCGCGGCGGCGGTGTCGGCGCCGGGGCCGGACCGGTCGTCCTCGCCGAAGACCGTCTGCAGCAGCGAGCGGCTGGTCATCGTGTACTGCGCGGCCGTGGCGGCCGGGACGGCCACCAGGGCCATCAGGGCGGTCACCAGGACCACCGAGAGCGCCCGCTGCCCGCCGGTGAGGGCGTTGCGGCGCAGGGCGAGGTGGCTGGCGACGATGACGACGACCCACACCAGCGCGGCGACGACGATGGCGACCGCGGCGGCGAGCAGGAAGCCGGGCTGGAAGACGAACCGGCGCGCGACGTCGACCGCGCGGCCGCTGAGCAGCAGCGCGGCGGCGGCGGCGACCACGAGGACGTCGAGGGCCAGCAGCAGGCCGCCGCTGACCCGGCGCCCCGCCGCCCAGAGCCCGGCCCCCGGCACGGCCGCGCCGAGGATCGTGAGGCCCACGAGGCGGCCGAAGCCGTCGCCCAGGCCGCTGGCGTGGCGGCCCCGGGCCGCCTCGGCAGGGGCGTCCCGGTCGTCCCAGGCGTCCTCGGCCTCGCGCGGAGCGACGCCGCCGGCTCCGGCGCCGACGCGGACGTCGCGCCGACGCGGATAGCTCGCCGGCTCTGCGACCACTCTCGACCCCCTGGGCTTCCGGGCGCCGGGACGGGCGCGGGACCGCCATTGGACCACCTCGGCCCTCCTCCCACGGCACGCTCGGGCCATGTCTCGCGATATCGTGGTTCCGCACCGCGCTCCGGACGGCTCCTCGCGTCCGGTGCGAGGGCGTGGGGAGGCGTCGCCTAGTCCGGTCTATGGCGCCCGCCTGCTAAGCGGGTTTGGGGCTAAAACCCCATCGCGGGTTCAAATCCCGCCGCCTCCGCGCCCGCGGGCCCCGGCTGCTCGTGCAGCCGGGGCCCGCTGCACGAGCAGGCGCGCCGGTCCGGTACTGTTCTCCCCGGCGCACGCGCCCGTAGCTCAACGGATAGAGCATCTGACTACGGATCAGAAGGTTGCAGGTTCGAGTCCTGCCGGGCGCACTCGTTGAGACAGCGACGACGGAGGCCCCCACCGCAGACGTGCGGTGGGGGCCTCCGTCGTTCTCCAGGGCCCGGTGCGGCGCCCCGCCTGGCGCCCGTGGTGCACACTCGCGCCGTGCCCCACGTCGCCGCCGCCACCCGCTACGACTCCATGCCGCACCGGCGGGCCGGCCGCAGCGGCCTCTCGCTGCCCGCCGTCTCCCTCGGGCTGTGGCACAACTTCGGCGAGGCCTCGGCCCGCGAGACCCAGCGGGCCGTCGTCCGCCGGGCGTTCGACCTCGGGGTGACCCACTTCGACCTGGCGAACAACTACGGGCCGCCGCCCGGTGCCGCGGAGGAGGCGTTCGGCGCCCTGCTGGCCACCGACCTGGCGCCCTACCGCGACGAGCTCGTCGTCTCGACCAAGGCCGGCTACGACATGTGGCCCGGCCCGCACGGCGACGGCGGCTCGCGCAAGCACCTGCTCGCCAGCCTCGACCAGTCCCTGCGCCGCCTCGGCCTGGACCACGTCGACGTCTTCTACAGCCACCGCTTCGACCCCACCACGCCCCTGGAGGAGACGGTCGGCGCCCTGCACACGGCGGTGCAGCAGGGCAAGGCCGTCTACGTCGGGGTCTCCAACTACTCCCCGGAGCAGACCCGCGAGGCCGCGCGCCTGCTCGCCGCGCTCGGCACCCCCCTGGTGATCCACCAGCCCCGGTACTCGATGCTCGACCGGCGCGTGGAGGAGGGCGAGCCGGCCCTGCTCGACGTCCTGGACGAGGTCGGGGCCGGCTCCATCGCCTTCTCCCCGCTGGCGCAGGGCCTGCTGACCGACCGGTACCTGGACGGCGTCCCGGAGGGCTCGCGCGCCGCCAGCGCCAGCCCCTTCCTCAGCGCCGACGGCATCACGCCCGAGCGGCGGGCGCTCGCGCGCGCGCTGGACGCGGTCGCCCGCGGCCGAGGGCAGACCCTGGCGCAGCTGGCCATCGCCTGGGTGCTGCGCGGAGGTCGCGTCACCTCGGCGCTGGTCGGGGCGAGCAGCGTGCGCCAGCTGGAGCAGAACGTGGCGGCGGCGGGCGACCTGGAGCTGGCGCCCGAGGAGCTGGCGGAGATCGAGCGCGTGCTCGCCGGCTGAGGCCCCTGGGGGCGGCGCGGCGCGAGGCGCTCGCGCCCGGGGGAGGCAGGATGGTGCGGTGGAGCGCAGCCAGGGCGACGTCGCCGACGGACCGGGCCCCGCGCCGGCTCCGGCCGCGCGGCGCGCCGACGCCGCGCGCCGGCTCCTGGTGGGGGGCTCGCGCACCGCGTCGCTGGACCGGCTCGGGCAGCTCGCCACGCGGCTGCTGGCCGCGCCGGTCGCGGAGGTGTCCCTGCTCGGCGACGTCCGCACCGTCGTGGGCGGGGCCGGCGTGGTCTCCGGGTCGCCCCCGCACCGCGAGGAGCCGCTGGAGGTCTCCCTGTGCGCGCTGACCGCCGCGACCGGGGAGCCGCTCGTGCTGCCCGACGCCCGCGAGGACCCGCGCGCCGCGGACCTGCCCCTGGTGCGCGAGGGGGAGGTCGTCGCCTACCTGGGCGTCCCGCTCAGCGGCGAGGACGGCGCCACCTTCGGCGCCCTGTGCGTCTTCGGCCCCGCGCCGCGGGCGTGGACGGACGCCGACGTCGTCGTCCTGCAGCAGCTGGCGGACTCCGCGGTCGCCGAGCTGGAGCTCTCCGCGCTCACGGCGGAGTACGAGTCGAGCCGGCTGCGCTGGCTCCTGGCGATCGACGCGGCCGGCGTCGGCGGCTTCGACTGGGACCTGGTCTCGGGTCGCCTGAGCTGGGACGACCGGCTGCTCGGCCTCTTCGGCCTGGGCCGGTCCACCTTCGACGAGTCGATCGCGGCGTTCGACGACCGGGTGCACCCCGAGGACCGGCCGCGGGTCACCGCCGCGCTGCAGGACGCCGTCGAGCGGTGCGGGGACTACGAGGCGGAGTACCGGATCGTGCGTCCCGACGGCTCCCTGCGCTGGATCCAGGCGCGCGGGCGCGCCCTGGCCGGCGCCGAGGGCCGGGCCGTCCGCCTGCTGGGCGCCGCCTACGACACCACCGCCGTCCACGAGGGCGAGACCCGGGTCTCCAGCGTGCTGGAGGCGATGTCGGCGGCCTTCTTCTCCCTCGACCGGCAGTGGCGCTTCAACTACGTCAACGCCGAGGCGGAGCGGCTGCTGCAGCGCAGCCGCTCCGAGCTCGTCGGCTCCACCCTGTGGGAGGAGTTCCCCGCCGCCGTGGGCAGCGAGTTCGAGCGCTCCTACCGGGCGGTCATGGACGAGGGCCGGCCGGCCACCTTCGAGGCCCACTACCCGCCGCCGCTGGACGCCTGGTACGAGGTGCGGGCGTGGCCGCTGCCGGACGGCATGTCGGTGAACTTCCTCGACGTCACCCGCCGCCGCGCCGCCCAGGAGCGGGCCGACCGCGCCGCCGCGCGCCTGGAGCTGCTGGTCGAGGTGAGCGCGGCGCTGGCCGAGACCCTGGAGCCCCGCGCCGCCGTGGCCCGCCTGGCCCGGCTCGTCGTGCCGGCGCTGGCGGACTGGTGCGTCGTGTCGCTCGTCGACGAGGACGGCGCCGCCCGCGACGTCGGCTGGTGGCACGCCGACCCGGCGCTGCGCCCGGCCCTGGAGCGCTACGCGCAGCTGCGCCAGGCGGCGCTCACCGACCGCTCCTTCGTGGCGCAGGTGCTGCGCACCGGCCGGCCGGCGCACATCGACGCCGAGGCGGCCCGCGTGGTGCGCGAGGTCCTGGACGACGAGGAGGCCCGCGCGGTCCTCGACGTCCTGGCCCCCGACACCGGCGCCGTCCTGCCGCTGCGCGGGCGCGGGCGCACCCTGGGCCTGCTGTCGGTCTTCCGCGGCCGCGGCGGCCCGCCGGTGGGCGACGACGACCTGGCCACGGCCGAGGAGGTGGCCGCGCGCGCCGGCCTGGCGCTGGACAACGCGCGCCTCTACGACCAGCAGAAGCGCATGGCGGAGGACCTCCAGCGAGGACTGCTGACCGAGCCGCCCGAGCCCGACCACGCGGAGGTCGTCGTCCGCTACGCACCCGCCGCCGAGGCCGCGCGCGTGGGCGGCGACTGGTACGACGCCTTCCTGCAGCCGTCCGGGGACACCGTGCTGGTGATCGGCGACGTCGTGGGGCACGACAGCGCCGCCGCCGCCGCGATGGGCCAGCTGCGCGGGCTCCTGCGCGGCATCGCCTTCCACTCCGGCTCCGGGCCGGCCGCGGTGCTCGCGGGCCTGGACGCGGCGATGGAGGGCCTGCAGGTGGAGACCACGGCCACCGCGGCCGTCGTCCGCCTGGAGCAGACCGCCGACGACCGCGCCCGCGGCCTCAGCCGGGTGCGCTGGTCCAACGCCGGCCACCCCCCGCCGATGGCCGTCGGGCCGGACGGCTCGGTGCTGGTGCTCAGCGGGGTCGAGGCCGACCTGCTGCTCGGCATCGACCCCGGCACCCGCCGGGTGGAGTCGGTGCTGACCGTCGACCGCGGCACGACCGTGCTGCTCTACACCGACGGCCTGGTCGAGCGGCGCGACCAGTCCCTGGAGACGGGCCTGGCGCTGCTGCGCGACGCGCTCGCCGAGCTCGCCCACCTGCCGCTGGAGCACCTGTGCGACGCCCTCCTGGCCCGCCTGCTGCCGGAGCGGGCCGAGGACGACGTCGCGCTGGTCGCCGTCCGGCTGCACCCCCAGGACCGGCCGCGCCCGACCGAGGCCGGCCCCAACCGGATCCCCCCCGAGGTGCCCCCGGAGGTGCCCCTCGACCGCTGAAGCCGGAGCCCTCAGCGGTCCCCGAGCAGGCCCCGCGCGGCCAGGTTGCGCATCAGCGCCCGGATGCCGAACTCCCAGTCCGGCGCAGCCTCGGCGCTGGTCACCGTGTTGACCAGCGCCCCCAGGCGCGGGGAGGAGATGGAGACCACGTCGCCCTCGTGGTGGGTGAAGCCCTGGCCCGGTGCGCCGCGGTCCTCCGTCGGCGCGAACATCGTGCCGGTGAACAGCACGAACCCGTCCGGGTACTGGTGGTGGGGCCCGTGCGCGTGCGCGACGAGCTCCTGCGGGGAGCGGCTGATCTCGCTCACCGGGTTCACGCCGTCCAGCACGTAGCCGTCCGCCCCCTCGACCCGCAGGTGGACGTCGACGCCGCGCGCGTCGTCGAGGGAGAAGCCCTCGTCGAAGAGGCGCACGAAGGGGCCGATGGCGCAGGAGGCGTTGTTGTCCTTGGCCTCGGTGAGCAGCAGGGCGCTGCGCCCCTCGAAGTCGCGCAGGTTGACGTCGTTGCCGAGCGCCGCGCCGACCGGCACGCCCGTGGAGGTGACCACGAGCACGAGCTCGGGCTCCGGGTTGTTCCACGAGGATCGGGACAGCACCCCGATCCGGGCGCCCGTGCCGACCGCGGACAGCACCGGGGCCTTCGTGAAGATCTCGGGGTCGGGGCCGATGCCGACCTCCAGGTACTGCGACCACAGACCCTCCTCCAGGAGCACCTGCTTCACGCGCGCGGCCTCCGCCGAGCCGGGCCGCACGCGCGAGACGGCGCCGCCGACGACGTCGCCGATCCGCCGCCGGACCTCCTCCGCGCGCGCCGGGTCGCCCGCGGCGCGCTCCTCGATCACCCGCTCGAGCATGCTGCGCACGAAGGTGACCCCGGCGGCCTTGAGCACCTGCAGGTCCACCGGCGCCAGCAGCCGGGGCCCCGCGGCACCCTCGCCGCCCAGGGTGGCGGCGAGGACCTCCTCCAGCGGCCAGGTCGCGCCCCCGGGCGCCGAGCGGACGACGTCCACGGCGTCCGGGCGCTCCAGCAGGTCGGCCACCGTCGGCTCGACCCCGCTGAGGTCGACCAGCACGTCGCCGCGCACGGCGGCCACGCACGGCCCGCCGTGCGCGGGGTCGTGGACGCGGGCCACCAGCGCCGCGGACGCCGCGTCGACGGGCAGGACGGCGCTCGCGCGCTCTCGCAGGTCCATCTCTCACACCTCTCGCAGGACGTCGACGAGCCGGCTGGCCGCCGAGGAGCGCAGCCGGCGCACGGAGCCGGGGGACAGCCACGCCACGTGGGGGGTCACGAGCACGCGCGGGTCGCGCACCAGCGGGTCGTCGGGGTCGGCCGGCTCGGTCCACCACACGTCCAGCCCCACCCCGGCGAGCCGGCCGTCGGCCAGGGCGCCCTCCAGGGCGCCGCGGTCGACCAGCCCGGCCCGGGCGGTGTTGACGAGGAAGGAGCCGGGGGCCATGAGCCCCAGCGCGCGGGCGTCGACGACGCCGCGGGTGCCCTCGGTCAGGGGCGCGTGGACGCTGACCGCCGTGCTCTCCCGCCACAGCTCCTCGAACCCGACGGGGCGCGCGCCGGCGGCCTCGACGTCGGCCCCGGGCACGAACGGGTCGTGGGCCAGGACGGTCATCCCGAAGGCGCGGGCGCGGGCGCCCACCTCGCGGGCGATCGCGCCGAAGCCGAGCAGGCCGAGGGTGGCCTCGCGCAGCTCCAGCGGGTCGGGCAGGTCGCCGCGCGCCGGCCACGCCCCGCCCGCCGTCTCCCGCGACCACGCCGGGACGCCGCGCAGCAGCGACAGCAGCAGCGTGACGGCGTGGTCGGCGACCTCTGCCGAGCCGTAGTCGGGCACGTTGCGGGCGACCACGCCGAGCTCGGCGGCGGCGGCGACGTCGACGTTGTCCATCCCGACGCCGTAGCGGAACAGGGCGCGCACCTGCGGGCACGCCTGCAGCACGGCGCGGGTGATCGGGGCGTACTGCACGAGCAGCCCCACCGCTCCGCTGGCACGCACCGCCTCGACGACGTCGTCCTCGGTGCGGCAGTCCGCGACGACCAGGCGGTGGCCGCCGGCCTCCACGGCCGCCCGCTCCAGGTCGGCCGGGCCCATGTCGCAGTCGGTGACCAGCACCACGGGTGCGGTGTCGTGCTGGGCCTCGTCCGTGCCGTCGTCCTGGCTGTGGTCAGCGCTCATCTGCGGGGCCCCTCCGTCGCGGCCCGGTGGTGCTCTGGGGTTGCTCGTGGGTCAGCGGTTGAGGAAGGACCGCTCGCCGTGGACGGCCAGCTCGGCCAGGACGGCGTCGGGGTCGCCCGCCTCGATGACGTCCAGCAGGCGGCGGTGGCGGGCGACGTGCGTGACGAGGTCCTCGAACTCGTGCTCGCGCGTGTAGAGGTTGCGCGCCATGCAGAGCATCTGCTGCTGCTGGACGGCCGCGTAGCTGTCGTCCAGCCGGCGGTGGCCGGCGAGGGCGACGATCGAGGCGTGGAAGGCGTAGGCGTGCGTGACCAGCGCGCCGCGGTCCTCGCGCCGGGCCGCGGCGTCCATCCGCTGCAGCGCCGCACGGCAGGCGGCCAGGCGCTCGGCGCTGCGCACCGGCACGCCGAGCTCGACCGCCAGGCGCTCCAGCGCCGAGCGCAGCGTGAGGATCTCGTAGACGTCCTGGTCGGTCAGGGTGGTCACGGTCGACCCGCGCCGCGGGCGCGTGTCGATCAGCCCCTCCTGCTGGAGCAGCCGCAGCGCCTCGCGCAGCGGCGGCCGGCTGATCCCCAGCTCCTCGGTGAGCCGCTCCTCGATCAGCCGCTCTCCCGGCGCCAGGCGGCCGGACAGGATCATGCTGCGGATGGACTCCGCTGCCAGGTGGACCAGGCTCGGCGCATCGATCCGCGCGACCGGGCCCTCGGCGGGCGCGAGGTCGTCGCGCGCCAGGTCGTCGGACGCCGTGCCGGGCGGTGCGCCGGCGGGTGCGGACTGCGCGCGAGGGGTCATGGCGTCTCCGAGGTGGCCAGCGCGAGGCCCTTGCGCCCCACGATCCGTCTGTTGTAGACAATAGCCCGATGGCGCGACGGAGGGCCAGAGCGGGGTCGTGGAGCACCACACCACGCCGCGCGGGTCCTCCGGAAGCCCTCCCCGACCCGAGAGGAACCCGATGTCGCTCACCGACCCCACCGCTCCCGAGGCCACCCGGGCCGACCCGGACGACCTGAACAGCCTCTACAAGCACCTGCGGGTCTGCGACGTGGCCGACGCCCTCGACGGCATCGGCTACTTCAACCTCACGCTCATGGACAAGGACGTGCGCCCCCTGTGGAGCGGCATGCGCTTCTGGGGCCAGGCGGCCACCATCCGCTGCGTCCCCTCCAACAAGCCGATGTGGAAGCTGGACTCCACGCAGGACATCGTCGAGGCGCACCGCATCTGGTTCGAGCGCTACGGCCACATCAACCTGCCGGCCGACCTGGCCCCGGGCCACGTCATCGTCATGGAGTCCGGTGGCGGCCCCGAGGTGGGCTTCTGGGGCTCGGAGAACGCCATGGCCTCGGTCGGCAAGGGCGCGGTCGGGATCATCACCGACGGCTACTGCCGCGACACCGGCGAGGTCGTGCTGCAGAAGAACCCGGTCGTGGCCCGCCACCGCGGCCGCACCATCATCCCCGGCCGCATCGAGGTCGTCGAGGTCCAGGGCACCATCGCCTGCGGCGGCGTGCAGGTGCAGCCCGGTGACGTCGTCGGCTGCGACGACGACGGCGTGGTCGTGGTGCCCGCCGCCGTGGCCCAGGAGGTCGCCGTCCACGGGCGCGCCATCCTCCTGGCCGACATGAACGCCCGCCGCCGGCACTACGCCAGCCAGGGCCGGCCCGCCGACAGCACCGTCGACGTCGAGGCCGTCCTCGCCTACTACGACGGTCTGTGACCTGCAGCGGGGCGCCCCTGGGTGCCCCGCTGCAGCACCACCTGCTCCACCCCACCCCTCCTCCCGGGAGCCCTGATGGCAGCGTCGCCAGGCACCACCCAGGTCGGCTTCGTCGGCCTGGGGAACATCGGCCGTCCCATGGCCCTCGCGCTCGCGAGGGGCGGGTGGGACCTGACCGTGCTCGACCGCTCCGCCGACAAGGCCGCCGCGCTCCGCGACGCCGGGGCGAGCGTGGCGCAGGGCCCGGCCGACCTGGCCGCGTGCCAGGTGCTCGTGCTCGCCGTGCCCGACGACGCGGCCGTGGAGTCCGTGCTCGAGGGGCCCGACGGCTGGCTCGAGCGCGGCGGCGAGGGCCGCACGGTCGTCATCCACAGCACCGTGATGCCCGAGACCGCCGCCCGCCTGGCCGAGGTCGCGGCGGAGCACGGCGTCGGCCTGCTCGACGCCCCGGTCAGCGGCGGCGCCGCCCGGGCGGAGGCCGGCGACCTGACGATCATGGTCGGCGGCGACGAGCAGGTGCTCGAGGAGGTCCGGCCCCTGCTGGAGACCGAGGGCAGCCAGGTGCTGCTGGTCGGCGCGCCGGGCGCGGGAGCGGCCACGAAGCTGGCCAACCAGCTGATGATGCTGTCGGCGCTGGCCGGCGTCCACGAGGCGCTGGAGCTCGCGGCGGCCCACGGCGTCGCCGAGGACGCCGTGTTCGAGGTGACCGCCTCCAGCACCGGCGACTCCTGGGTGGCCCGCAACTGGGGGTTCTTCGACACCACGGCGGCCGCCTACGACGAGGGGGGCACGCCGAAGAGCGAGCGCCCCTGGAGCAAGGACCTGTTCGAGGTGGTGGCGGCCGCCCGTGCCGTCGACGTCCGCGTGCCGGTGGCGGGGCTCCTCGCCCAGGTGCTCGCGGACCGGGTCGAGGCGCACGCCGCGGCCCACCAGGAGCGACCAGCCGGAGGTGCGCAGTGAGAGGTGTTCGTGATCGCGCCCAGGAGGCCGGGGCCCCCCGCGACGACGCGCGGGGGGAGACGCTGACCCACGAGGCGGGTCGTCTGGCGACCCACCCGGCCGCCGCGCTGGACCCGGCGGCGCCCGGCGGGCGCCGGCCGCTGAGCCAGTCGCGCCGCGAGGCCCTGGCCGGCTACGGGTTCCTGGCGCCCTGGTTCGGCGGGATGCTCCTGCTGACCCTGGGGCCGATGATCTACTCGCTGTACCTGTCGTTCACCAGGTACAACCTGCTGACGCCGCCGGAGTGGCGGGGGATGGCGAACTACCAGCGGATGCTGGACGACCCGCGCTTCCTGAACTCCGTGGGCGTCACGCTGAAGTACGTCGTCATCGCCGTCCCCTCGATCCTCGTGGTCTCGCTCGCGGTGGCCATGATCCTCAACATGGGCATGCGCTTCCTGCCCTTCTACCGGGCGGCCTTCTACCTGCCGTCGCTGATCGGCGCGAGCGTCGCGATCGCCGTCCTGTGGCGGCAGATCTTCGGCGGCTCCGGCGTCTTCAACGCAGCCCTCGACGTCGTCGGCATCGAGGGGAAGAGCTGGATCGGCAACCCCGACACCGCCCTGTACACGCTGATCACCCTCAGCGTCTGGACGTTCGGCTCCGCGATGATCATCTTCCTGGCCGGGCTGCGGCAGGTGCCCAAGGAGCTCTACGAGGCGGCCTCGGTCGACGGCGCCGGCCCGGTGCGGCGGTTCCTCAACGTCACGCTGCCGCTGCTGACCCCGCTGATCTTCTTCAACGTGCTGCTCACCACGGTGAACGCCTTCCAGGCCTTCACCCCGGCGTACGTGGTCAGCAACGGCACCGGCGGGCCGCTGGACTCCACGCTGTTCTACACGCTCTACCTGTACCAGCGCGGCTTCTCCAACCTGGAGATGGGCTACGCCTCGGCGATGGCGTGGGTCCTCGTGGTCGTGCTCGGCCTCTTCACCGCCTTCATGTTCGCCACCTCGCGGTTCTGGGTCCACTACGGAGATGAGAAGTGAGCGCACAGGCCCCCGCAGCGCCCTCGGTGCTGCAGCGACCGGTCTTCGGCCGGCGCCAGTCCAAGAACAGGGCCGTGGTGAGCATCGCCCGCCACGCCGTGCTCCTGCTGATCCTCTTCGTCATCCTCTACCCGCTGCTGTGGATGCTCGGCGCGTCCGTCCGGCCCAGCAACGAGGCCTTCGGGACCATCGGGCTGTGGTCGGGGAACCTCACGCTCGACAACTACCGGGAGGGCTGGACGTTCGGCAGCCTGAACTTCTCCCGGTACTTCATGAACAGCCTGGTCATCACGGTGCTGTGCATCATCGGCAACATCTTCTCGTGCTCCCTGGCGGCCTACGCCTTCGCGCGCCTGGAGTTCCCGTTCAAGCGGGTGCTGTTCGCCCTCATGCTCGGCACGATGCTGCTGCCGTACCACGTGACGCTCGTGCCGCAGTACATCCTGTTCAACGAGCTGGCCTGGATCAACACGATCCTGCCGCTGGTGGTGCCGAAGTTCCTGGCCACCGACGCGTTCTTCATCTTCCTCATGGTCCAGTTCATCCGGACCCTGCCGCGGGAGCTGGACGCCGCCGCGCGCCTCGACGGCTGCGGGCACGTGGGCATCTTCCGGCGGATCATCCTGCCGCTGTCGATCCCCGCGATCGGGACGACGGCGCTGTTCACCTTCATCCACACCTGGAACGACTTCCTCGGGCCGCTGCTGTACCTGAACCAGCCCGACAAGTGGACGGTGGCGCAGGGCCTCAACGGCTTCCTGGACGCCACGGGCGAGTCGGCGTTCGGGCCGCTGTTCGCGATGGCCACGCTGTCGCTGGCGCCGATCATCGGGTTCTTCCTCGTGGCCCAGAAGCTGCTCATCGAGGGCATCGCCACCAGCGGCCTGAAGTAGCGGGTCACGATCGGGTGACGCCCCTTGATCGGGACGCCCGACTATTGTAGACAATGCATGTACAGCACCACCCGGTGCGGCGCCGACGGAGGCGCCCGACCACCGGCCACCTGGTCCCGGCCCCAGCGCCCGGACCCGGCTCCTGCGGCACGACCGCTCACCGACGAGCGGCCGGATGCACCGAGAAGAGGGACGAAGATGTTCACGAACAGCAACCGGTCGTGGCGGCGCCGCGCGGGGGTCGTGGCGGGCGCCGCGGCGATGGTCCTGGTGACCACCTCGTGCGCCGGCGGCACCTCCGTCGGCGGCAGCAGCAGCGGGAACGGCGGAGAGGACGCCGAGGTGGTGGACGGCACCGGTGACGTCACCGGCAGCATCCGCCTGTCGTTCTGGGGCTCCGGCCCCCGCGTGGAGCTGACGAACGGGGTCGCGGCCCTGTTCAGCGAGGCGAACCCGGGCGTCACCGTGGAGTCGGAGTTCGCGGACTTCGCGGCCTACTGGGAGCGGCTGAACGTCCAGGCCTCCAGCGGCAACCTGCCCTGCGTGACCCAGACCCAGGGCCGCCAGCTCAACGACTACAGCACCAAGGGCGTGCTCCTCGACCTCGACCCGATGATCGAGTCGGGGGCCATCAACGTCGACGACATCCCCTCGGAGGTGCTCGACACCGGGCGCGGCCTCGACGGCAAGCTCTACATGATCCCCTACGGCGCCGCCTACGACGCCGTGGAGATCAACCAGACGCTGGCCGAGCAGGCCGGCGTGGGGCTGCCGGCGGACGGCTACGACTGGGAGGACTTCGGGACGTACATCACCGAGGCCCAGGCCGGCCTGCCCGAGGGGATCCCGGCGGCCAACCTCGGCGGCGGCCTGCCGAACTACTTCATCGCCTGGACCCGCGGCAACGGCGAGCAGCTGTTCGACGGCAGCGAGATCGGCTTCGACAAGCAGTCCCTGGTCGACTTCTGGACCTTCTGGGAGGAGCTGCGCAACGGCGGGGCGACGACCACCGCCGAGCAGCGCTCGGAGGAGCCGGTGCAGACCGAGCAGCGCTACGTCGCGCAGGGCAAGGCGATGCTCGACAGCGTCCCCGGCAACGCCCTGACCCCCGGCCAGGCGACGCTGGACGGCCTGGCCCCCGGCCAGCAGCTGACCACCGTGCCGATGCCGTCGGGCTCGGAGGGCTCGGGCAACGTCCTGTTCACCTCCGGCTTCTCGATCCCGGTGAACTGCGACAACGTGCCCACCGCAGCGGCGTTCATCGACTTCTGGACCAACGACGACGAGGGCGCGGCGCTGTTCGCCTCCAACAACGGCGCGGTCATCAACACCCGCCACCTGCAGGCCCAGCTCGACAACCCGGACCTGGCCGAGCTCAAGCGCCACGAGCTCGAGCTCTTCCAGGACATCGTCGCCAACGAGCCCCCGTCGGTGGTCTACCCCCCCGGCTACCAGGCCAACTTCGAGACCGCCTTCGACCGGGCCTACGAGAGCATCATCTTCGGCGGCACGAGCGTGGAGGACGCCGCCACGGCCTTCATCGACGAGGTGAACTCGGCGCTCGCGTCGCAGTGACGCGCGGCTGAGGCACGAGGGGCGGGCGGCTGCTGCGCGGCCGCCCGCCCCTCCCGCGCAGCCGGCCCCGGCTGCGCCCGAGGGAGGACGAGAGGGAGCACCGATGAGCGAGGCGCACGAGCCGGCGAGCGAGGGCGCGCTGGCGGGCATGGTGGTGCTGGACCTGACCCAGGTGATGGCCGGGCCCTACTGCACGATGGTCCTGGCCGACCTCGGGGCCGACGTCATCAAGATCGAGAACCCGGACGGCGGCGACCAGACCCGCCGCTCCTGGGGGCGCTCGGGCAAGGGCGAGGACAGCCGGGCCTTCATGTCCCTCAACCGCAACAAGCGCAGCGCGGTGCTCGACCTGAAGACGCCCGAGGGGCTGGCCGCGTTCCGCGAGCTGGCCGCCCGGGCCGACGTCGTCATCGAGAACTGGCGGCCGGGCGTGGCCGCGCGGCTCGGCGTCGGCTACGAGGACCTCCGCGCCGACAACCCCGGCCTCATCTACGCCAGCATCTCCGGCTTCGGCCAGAGCGGCCCCTACGCCGACCGACCGGGCTACGACCTCATCGCCCAGGCGATGGCCGGCGTCATGAGCATCACGGGGGAGCCGGACGGCCGCCCGGTCAAGAGCGGCATCCCCGTCGCCGACCTCGGCTCGGGCCTCTTCTGCGCCATCGCGATCCTCGCCGCCTGGTCGGCCAAGCAGCGCACCGGCCGCGGCCAGCGGGTGGAGACCTCGCTGTTCGAGTCGGCCCTGGCGCTGGCCGTGTGGGAGTCCACCGAGTACTGGGACACCGGGGTGGTGCCGGCCAAGCTCGGCTCGGCCAACCGCATGTCCGCCCCCTACCAGGCGCTGGCCACCAGCGACGGCTACGTCACCGTGGGAGCGAACAACGACCGGCTCTGGCGGCGCCTGTGCGACTGCCTGGACCTGGCGCACCTGGTGCAGGACGAGCGCTTCGCCGACAACACCGGTCGGATGGCCCACCGCGCCGCGCTCGCCGCCGCGCTGGAGGAGCGCCTGGTCGAGCGCACCACGGCCGAGTGGGTCGAGGCGCTGCTGGCGGCAGGGGTGCCCGCCGGGCCGATCCAGGACTACGGGCAGGTGCTCTCCGGCGACCCGCACGTCGCCGCCCGCGGCATGGTGACGTCCGTGGAGCACCCGGTGGAGGGCGAGCTGCCCGTGCTGGCCTCGCCGCTGCGGCTGAGCGAGACGCCGCCCACGGTCCGCCGCCCGCCGCCGCTGCTGGGCGAGCACACCGACGAGGTCCTCGCCCGCACCCGCACCCCCGCGCGCCCGTGACCGCTGCCGGGCAGGTGCTGCTGCGCACCGAGGGGCCGGTGCTGCACGCGGTGCTGTCCAACCCCCAGCGGCGCAACGCGATCACCTGGGCCATGTACGACCAGCTGCTGGAGCTCTGCGACCGGGTCGAGGCCGACGCCGACCTGCGGCTGGTGGTCGTGCGCGGGGACGGCGAGGCCTTCGCGGCCGGCACCGACGTCCACCAGTTCGCCGACTTCGGCGAGGGCGAGCAGGGCGGGGCGGACGGCGTCGCCTACGAGCACCGGGTGGCGCGCGTCCTGGAGCGCCTGCTGGCCGTGCGGGTGCCCGTCCTCGGCGTGGTGGACGGCCCCGCGGTCGGCGCCGGCCTGGCCGTGGCGGCGGTCTGCGACGTGCTCGTGGCCACCCCGCAGGCGCGCTTCGGGGTGCCGATCGCCCGCACGCTCGGCAACTGCGTCCCGGCGGCCGTCGTCGCCCGCCTGCAGCAGCGCCTCGGCGCGGCCCGCACCACGGCGATGCTGCTGACCGCGCGGCTGCTCGGCGCTGACGAGGCGGCCGCGGCCGGGTTCGTGCACCGCGTCGCCGAGCGTGAGGAGCTCGACGAGGTGGTCGCCGACCTGGTGCGGCGCATCACGGCCGGGGCCCCGCTCACCCTGGCGGCGCTCAAGGAGATCGACCGGCGCCTCGCGCCCGCGGTCGCCCCGGCCGACGACCTGCTCGCGCGCTGCTACGGCAGCGCGGACTTCCGGGAGGGCGTCGCCGCCTTCCTCGACCACCGCACGCCCCAGTGGGAGGGCCGATGACGCACACCGCCGAGCAGCCGAGCAGCAGCACCACCACCCGCACCCGGGTGGTGGACGCCCACCACCACTACTGGCGGGTGGACGCCGAGGAGCAGGGCTGGCGCACCTCCGCGCACGGGGCGATCGACCGCGACTACGGCCCGCAGGACCTGCACCCGGAGCTGGCGGAGACCGGCGTCGAGGCCACCGTGCTCATGCAGTCCGTCGACAGCGCCGCCGAGAACGACCGGATGGCCGCCTACGTGCGCGAGTCGCCCTCGGTGGCCGGTGTCGTGGGGTGGCTGCCGGTGCGCGAGCCGGAGGCGGCCCGGGCCGAGCTCGACCGCGCCGCCGACGCCACCTGGCGCGGCGTGCGCTGCCTCATCGCGCGCGACCCGATGGCGTGGCTGGCCGACCCGGGCGTGGTGGCCCTCTTCCGCGACCTGGCCGCCCGCGACCTGGCCTGGGACGTCGTCCCGATCACCCCCGAGCAGGTGGCCGCGGTGCTCGGGCTGGCCCGCGCCGTGCCCGACCTGCGGATCGTCGTGGACCACCTGGCCCGCCCGCCGCTGGACACCGGCGGCTGGCAGCCCTGGGCCGACCAGCTCGCCGAGCTCGGCGCGTGCCCCGGCGTCGCGCTCAAGGTCTCCGTCGGCGTCGACGTGCTCACCGCCTGGGACGGCTGGCGCCGCGACGCCCTCGGCCCCTACGTGCAGCACGCGGCGGACGTCTTCGGCGCCGAGCGCCTCCTGCTGGCCAGCAACTGGCCCGTGGTGCTGCTGCGCACCGACTACGGCACCGCCTGGCGCGACCTCACCGCCGCCGTGCGCGCGGCCGGTGCCTCCGAGGACGAGCTGGCGCGGGTCACCGGAGGCAGCGCCACCGAGTGGTACCGGCTCGGCACCGAGGGCGGCACCGAGGGCGGCACCGAGGGCGGCGGCGCGTGAGCGAGCCCCTGCTGCTCGCCCTGGGCGAGCGCGCGCCCAGGGTCGCCCCGGGCGCATGGGTGGCGCCGGGGGCGGTGCTCGCCGGCGACGTCGAGCTCGCCGCGGGCGCGAGCGTCTGGTACGCCAGCGTGCTGCGCGCCGACGGCGCCGGCATCCGCATCGGCGAGGGCAGCAACGTCCAGGACGGCTGCGTGCTGCACGCCGACGCCCGCGGGGCGCTGGAGGTCGGCGCCGGGGTCTCGGTGGGCCACCGGGCGGTGCTGCACGGCTGCACCGTGGAGGACGGCTCCCTGGTCGGCATGGGCGCCGTGGTGCTCACCGGAGCCCGGATCGGCGCCGGGTCGCTGGTCGCCGCGGGAGCGGTGGTGCTCGAGGGCGCGCAGGTGCCGCCCGGCTCCCTGGTGGCGGGCGTGCCGGCGAAGGTGCGGCGGCCGCTGGAGGAGGCCGAGCGGGCGTCGCTGCGCGAGAACGCGGCGACCTACGACCGGCTCCTGGCGGTGCACCGCGACGCCGTGCCCCCCGGCGCCTGAGGTGCCCTCAGTCGTCGAAGGCCGTCGCGAAGCGGGCCGCGGAGCGCTGCACGTGCGCCAGCATCGCGGCCGCGGCGGCGTCGGGGTCGTGCGCGGCCACGGCGTCGACGACCGCCTCGTGCTCGGCGACGGCCTCGGCGCGCACGCGCTGGCCGGAGCTGAGGCGCAGGAGCTTGACGTGCGTGTGCATGCGGGCGAGGCAGTCGCGCACCACGGCGTTGCCGCTGCCGGCCGCGACGGCGTCGTGGAAGCGGGCGTCGAGCCCGGCGAAGACGGCGTAGCTGGTGCCCTCCGGCTCCCCGGCCGTGCCGCGCAGGGACGCCGCCAGGGCCTGCAGGTCGGCCACGCCGTCGTCGTCCATGCGCCGGGCCGCCCACCCGGCGGCCGCGGGCTCCAGCAGCAGCCGGACCTCGACGAGCTCGTCGAACTGCTCGCGGGTGAGCTGGGGCGCCACGCGGAAGCCGGCGAGGTGCGTGCGCACCACGACCCCGCCCGCCTCCAGGCGCTGCATGGCCTCGCGGATGGGGGTCTGGGAGACGCCGAGCTCGCGGGCCAGCGCGTCGATGGCCAGGCGCGCGCCGGGCTCCAGGCGGTGGCTGAGCAGGCGCGCCAGCAGCTCGTCGTAGACCTGGTCGCCGAGGCGGGCGCGGGGGAGGGGGTGCACCGGGTCCACCACGTCGGCCTCCGGGCTTCGTCGGGGGAGCTGCTGGAGCGGTCGTTGACACGGGGGTGCGTCGCGACCATGCTACGACCCATGCAGATCAGATCGGATCGGATCGCGACGACGCGGTCCGCCCGCGGGAGCCGGTCGTGAGCGCCCTCCCCACGGCCGGCTTCCTGCGCGGCCCCCGGGAGGTGCTGCTCGGCGCCGGCCAGCGCGCGGCCCTGCCCGCCGTCGTGGCCCGCCACGGCAGCCGCCCCCTGCTCGTCACCGACGCCCGGGTGGGCGCCGGGCCGGCGTTCCGCGAGCTGGTCGACGCGCTCACCGCCGGCGGCGCGAGCGTCGCGGTCTTCGACGAGGCCCTGCCCGACCTGCCCGTCGACCAGGTCCCCGCGGCCGCGGAGGTGGCCCGCCGGCACGGCGCCGACGTCGTGGTCGGCTTCGGCGGCGGCAGCTGCATGGACCTCGCCAAGGTCGTCGCGCTGCTGCTGGCGCACGGGGGCCGCCCGCAGGACTACTACGGCGAGAACCGCGTGCCCGGCCCGACCGCGCCGGTGGTGGCCGTGCCGACCACGGCCGGCACGGGCTCGGAGGTCACGCCGGTCACGGTGCTCAACGACCCCGAGCGCACGAGCAAGGTGGGCATCTCCAGCCCGCACCTGATCCCGGTGGCCGCGGTCTGCGACCCCGAGCTGACCCTCACCTGCCCGCCCGGCGTCAGCGCCGCGGCCGGCGCCGATGCGCTCTCGCACGCGGTGGAGGCCTTCACCGCGGTGCGCCGCCCGGCCACGCCGGAGCTGTCCTCCGAGCGGGTCTTCGTCGGCAAGGGGCTGCTCACCGACGCCTTCGCCCTCGTCGGCATCCGCGCCGCGGCCGCGCACCTGCACCGCGCCGTGACGCAGCCGGACGACCTGGAGGCGCGCGCCGGCATGATGCTCGCCGGGCTGGCCGGCGGCTACGCCTTCGGCACCGCCGGCACCGCCGCCGCGCACGCGCTGCAGTACCCGATCGGCGCGCTGACCCACACCGCCCACGGGCTCGGCGTCGGCGTGCTGCTGCCGCACGTCATGGCCTTCAACCTGCCCGTGCGGACGCCGGAGCTCGCCGAGGTGGCCCGGGCGATGGGCGCGGGGGCCGACGGCCCGCAGGACGAGGACGCGCTGGCCCGCGCCGCGGTCGACGCCGTGGCCGACCTGCTCGCCTCGGTCGGCGTCCCCACCGACCTGCAGGCGCTGGGCGTGCCGGCCGACCGGCTGGAGTGGGCGGCCCGGGAGTCGATGAGCGCCCGCCGGCTGGTGGAGAACAACCCGCGCCCGCTCGACGAGGCGGGGGCGCTGGAGATCCTCACCGCCGCGCACGCCGGGGGACGGCCGTGAGCGCCCAGCCCGCCGCCCAGCCGCTGCCCGCGCTCGGCGAGCGCACGGGGCTGCTGGTCGGCGGCCGCTGGCGCCCGGCCGCCTCCGGCGCCGTGCTGGCCGTGGACGACCCGGCGACCGGCGAGGTCGTCGCGGTGGTCGCCGACGCCGGTGTCGCCGACGCGCTGGAGGCCGTCGAGGCCGCCGCCGCGGCCTTCCCCGCCTGGGCCGCGACCGCGCCGCGCCGGCGCTCGGAGGTGCTGCGCCGCGCGTTCGAGCTGATGACCGAGCGCAGCGAGGAGATCGCGCTGCTCATCTCCACCGAGAACGGCAAGGCGCTGCCCGACGCCCGCTCCGAGGTCGCCTACGCCGCGGAGTTCTTCCGCTGGTACGCCGAGGAGGCCGTGCGCGTGCCCGGCCGGCTGGCCACCGCCCCCAGCGGCGCCCACGACGTCCTCGTGCGGCACGAGCCGATCGGCGTGGTCGCCCTCGTCACGCCGTGGAACTTCCCCGCGGCCATGGCCACCCGCAAGCTCGCGCCGGCCCTGGCCGCCGGGTGCACGGCCGTGCTCAAGCCCGCCGAGCAGACCCCGCTGACCGCGCTGCTGGTGGCCGACCTGCTGGCCGAGGCCGGCGTCCCCGACGGCGCCGTTAACGTCGTGACGACGTCGGACCCCGGGCCGGTGGTCGACGCCGTCCTGCACCACCCCGCGGTGCGGATGCTGTCGTTCACCGGGTCCACCGAGGTGGGCCGGGTGCTGCTGCGCAGCGCCGCCGACACCGTGCTCAAGTGCGCCATGGAGCTGGGCGGCAACGCGCCCTTCCTCGTGCTGGAGGGCGCCGACGTCGAGGCCGCCCTGGACGGCGCGATGGTGGCGAAGATGCGCAACGGCGGCCAGGCCTGCACCGCGGCCAACCGCTTCTACGTGCACCGCAGCCTCGCCGAGGAGTTCACCGCCGGGCTGGCCGCGCGGATGGGCGCCGTGGTCGTCGGCCGCGGCGCCGACCCGGCCACCGGCGTCGGGCCGCTCGTGGACCGCGCGAGCGTGGACAAGGCCGCCCGCCTGGTGCAGGACGCCGTGGCGCGCGGCGCCCGGCTCGTGCTGGGCGGCCGGGTCCCGGACGGGCCGGGATGCTTCTACCCGCCGACGGTCGTGGCCGACGTCCCGCCCGGCGCCGACATCCTCCGCGAGGAGGTCTTCGCCCCGGTGGCCCCCGTCGTCGTCGTCGACGACGACGAGGAGGCGGTCGCCGCGGCCAACGACACCCCGTTCGGCCTCGTGTCCTACGTCTACGCCCGCGACGTCGGTCGCGCGCTGGCCGTGGGGCAGCGGCTGGAGGCGGGCATGGTCGCGGTCAACCGCGGCCTGGTCTCGGAGCCGGCGGCGCCGTTCGGCGGCGTCAAGCAGAGCGGGCTGGGACGGGAGGGGAGCACCGAGGGGCTGCTGGAGTACACGGAGGCGAAGTACCTCGCCGTGGCCTGGTAGGCCGCGCGACCGCACCACCACACGCACGACCACGAACGTCGAAGGAGACGCACGCTGTGAGCAACGAGATGGTGAAGCTGTTCGAGGGCCTGCGGGTCGCGGACGTCCGTGACGGCCTGGACTGGACCGGCATGCCCAGCAAGGGCAGCGTCGACCGGTCCATCCAGTCGATCGCGCCGGGCATGCGGTTCTGCGGGCCGGCGTTCACGGTCCGCTCGCGCGTCACCCAGGTCCAGGTGCCGCAGATCTCCCCCGACGAGTACACGAAGTGGGCGCGGGAGTACTGGTACAAGGAGGTCCTGCACTCCCCGTGGGACTCCGAGCTGACCAAGGGCGACATCGTCGTCCTGGAGTCCCCCGACATGGGCGTCGGCGAGATCGGCTCCTACAACTCCCTGGACTGGCACATCAAGGGCGCGGCCGCGATCGTCACCTCCGGCGGCGCGCGCGACCGCGACGAGTGCATCGCCCAGGGCGTGCCGATCTTCGCCCAGTTCCGCAACCAGTCGATGACGCAGGGCCGCGTGGAGTACGAGGCCGCGAAGATCCCGGTGAGCATCGGCGGCGTGCAGATCAAGCAGGGCGACATCGTGCTCGGCGACGGCGACGGCGTCATCGCCGTGCCGCTCGAGCACGCGGAGCAGGTGGCGAAGTACGCCCGCCAGGAGCACGAGAACGACAAGGGCGGCCGCCGCCGCATGTACGAGGTCATGGGCTGGGACCTCGACGACAGCGTCAAGTGACCGGTCCCACCCCCGGACGGGCCCGGTGACCCAGGGCCACGACCAGGCCGGGCGCCCCGGACGCACGCTCCTCGTGCGCCGGGGCGCCCTCGCCCGGCTCGTGCTCGACAACCCCCGCGCCCGCAACGCGCTCACCGCGGCGATGTACGAGCAGCTGGCCGACCACTGCGCCGCGCTCGCCGCCGACCCCGACGTGCGCCTGGTGGTGCTCGAGGGGGCCGGCGGGGCGTTCGCGGCCGGCACCGACGTCGCCGACCTGGTGGCCGTGGGCGACGGCGCGGCGGGCGTCGCCTACGAGGGCGAGATCACCCGCGTGCTGGACGCCGTCCGCGCGCTGCGGGTGCCCGTCGTCGCCCTCGTGCAGGGCCCGGCCGTCGGCGGGGGGCTGGCGCTGCTGGCCTGCTGCGACCTGGTCTACGCCACCCCCGACGCCCGCTTCGGCGCCCCGGTGGCCCGCACCCTGGGCAACTGCGTCTCCCCGGCCACGATCGCCCGGATGCGCGCGGTGATGGGCCGGGCGCTGGCGACCGACCTGCTCCTCACCGGCCGCCTGGCCAGCGCCGAGGAGGCCCTGGCGGCCGGGATGCTGCGGGCCGTGCTGCCCGCGGAGGAGCTGGAGGCCGTCGTGGAGGACCTGCTCGCCCGGGTCACCGCCTGCGCGCCGCTGTCGGTCGCGGCGTCCAAGGAGCTCGGCCAGCGCCTGGACGACCTCGCCACGGCCGTCGAGCGCGACGACGTCTTCGAGGTCGTCTACGGCAGCCAGGACTTCCGCGAGGGCGTCACGGCGTTCCTCACCAAGCGCCGCCCGGTCTGGCAGGGCCGCTGAGGCCTCGGCTCCCGGTGGGCTCAGCCGAGCACGTCGGCGTCGGCGCGGTCGGTGGACAGCTCCGACGCCGGCTCGCCGGGCAGCGCCAGGACGACGCGGAACAGGGAGCGGGGGTCCTGCAGGACGGCCGGGCGGTCGACGGCCGCGCGCGGGACGACGTCCAGCCAGCGCACCGGCCGCCGGTGGGGCAGCGCGTCGTCGGCCGCGGTGAAGCGGTACTCCCCGCTGACCCGACCGAGCAGCAGGCCCCGCCCTCCCTCGACCGGCACCGCGACCTCGTCGCCCACCGCCACCTCCGAGACCAGCGCCTGCAGCTGGCGCAGGGCCTTGCCCGGGCGGCGCTTCACGCCGGTCTCGGCTGCCTGGCGCGCGAGCACCTCGCGCAGCCCCGCGGCGTCCAGCCCGCCCGCGTCGACGTCGACCCCGCTGGAGGCGTCCAGGCCCACGACGCCGTCGCCGACGAAGACGCCCAGGGCGCTGGCGTCGCCGGGGCGGGCCACCCACAGGTCGCGCCCGGGCGCCGCGGGGCGGGCCGGGACGTCGTCGGCGGGCGGCCAGACGTAGGGCAGGTCGTCGGGCACGTCGCCGAAGATCGGCCGGTAGTGGTCGGGGTCCTTGCGCACCAGCGCCGAGCGGTGGCTCACGTGCAGGGGGCCGTCGCCGAGCCAGCTGGGCAGGAGGCCGTCTGCGGCGAGGTCGGCCTGGCTGGCGCCGACCACCTCCGGCGCGAACTCGCTGATCAGCGCCTCGGTGGTGTCGGCGTGACCGAGCGCGCGCCAGGCCCGCACGCACGCCAGCCCGTAGGCGACCAGGGCCGGCGTCCGCCCCCGCCACATCGTCACCACCGGGTGGCTGTGCCAGCCGTACTCGGGCAGCTCCAGCGCTCGCAGCACCTGGAGGGTCTCCACCCGCTGCTTGCCGAGGCGGGCCTGGTCGAGCACCACCGCGCTGCGGTCGAAGTCGCGGTAGGGGAGGAAGGTCTGCACCGCTCCATCCTGGTCGCGGTGGCGCAGCACGCACCTCCGGCGGTAGGCATGGGCCCGTGCTGACCCGACGACGCCACGTGCCCGGTGTGACCCCCACCGACGTGTGGGGGTGCCTGGCCGACGGCTGGGCCTACCCCACCTTCGTCGTCGGGGCCTCCAGCATGCGGGCGGTGGACCCGGGCTGGCCCGCCGACGGCGCGGTGCTGCACCACTCGGTGGGCGCCTGGCCGCTGCTCATCCAGGACACGACGTCGGTCGTCTCCGCCGACCCGCCGCGGCGCCTGGAGCTGCAGGCCCGCGGCTGGCCGGCCGGTGAGGCGAGGGTCGTCTTCGAGCTGGCCGAGCAGGACGACGGCACGCTGGTCAGCCTGTCCGAGGACGCCACGAACGGCCCGGGCGTCCTCCTGCCGCGCCCGCTGCGCCACCTGCTCATGGCGCCGCGCAACGACGCGACGCTGGAGCGGCTGGCGCACCTGGTGCGCGGGCGCGTCGGGGCGGGTGACCCGCCGGGGTCGGTGCCGTCCGGCGAATGATCCGGGGCGCCGGGGGTACCGGGCGCCCATGACCGACACCGACGCCCGCCTCCACGCCCTGGTGGACCGGCTCGACCCCGGCCCGGGCGCCGCGGGGCACGTCGCGCACTCGCGCGGGCTGCTGGCCCGGGGCATGCACTGGTACCTGGACATGCGCGACGAGTACGCGACCGGCGGCGGCCAGGACGACGAGCGCCCCCTCACGGGGTACGCGCTGCTGTCCACCGGGTACCTCGTCGCCGCCGGCACCGCGGCGGCCCTGGTGGCCCGGCGCAAGCAGGGCGGCGCCGCGCTGCCCACCCCCGGGGAGCTGGCGCTGTTGTCGGTGGCGGTCTTCCGGGTGACCCGCACGGTCAGCAAGGACGCCGTCCTGTCGCACCTGCGGGCGCCGTTCACGGTCTTCGAGGGCCCCTCGGCGCCGGGGGAGGTGCACGAGTCCCCGCGCAGCGGCCCGGTGCGCCACGCGGTCGGCGAGCTGGTGACCTGCCCGTTCTGCCTGGGGCAGTGGGTCGGGACGGCGGCGCTGGTCTCCTTCGCCGCCGCACCGCGCGCCACCCGCTGGGCGGCCACGCTGATGACCGTCGTCGCCGCCTCCGACGCGCTCCAGTACGCCTTCGCCGCCCTGGAGAAGACCGAGGGCTGACCCTCTCCCCAGACGCAGCAGGGCCCTCCCGCCGGTCGGTGGGAGGGCCCTGCTGCGTGCTGCGCGTGGGGCGCTGGTCAGGCGCCGGTGGAGCCCTGACCGGCGACGGGGGGACGCACGTTGCCCTCGCCGTCCATGATCTGGCCGGTCTCGTCCTGGTTGTCGCTGCCCACCCGGATGTTGTCGGGCACCGAGTTGACGCTCATCGCGGCCACGATCTCCTCCTCGGAGACCGCCCGGTGGTCGTCGACCTGGGTGTGGTGGTGCTGCTCGTCCTGCTCGCTCATCGGAGCGTCCTTCCCTCGGAGGTCCGCACGGGCCGGGAGCCCGGCCGTGCAGTGGCGCCTTCGCCGTCGGTGCGGGTCAGCGGCCGGCGGCGTCGGGGACCTCGTCGGCCCCTGGCCCGTTGCTGACGCCCTCGTGGCGGTCGACCACGACGTGGCGGCCCTCGACGATCTCGTCGACGGTGCTCTCGAACCACACGGGCGGCTGCTCGGGGATGCCGGCCTCGGCCATCGTGCGCACCAGCGCCTCGCGCACGACGTGCACGTCGGCTCCGCTGTGCGCCTCGGTCACCCGCCGGACGACGTCCTGCAGCAGCGCCTGACGCTCGTGCTGGATGCCGGGGTCCTGCTCGCTCATGGCCCCTTGCTACCACCGGCGCGGCCGCTCCGCAGCCCAGGGCCACCCGTCCGCCAGGTGGGCGGGGTTGGCGGGCCGCACGCTGGGTAGGGGCCGGACGCGCACGCCGACGCTCGGGTTGCCGGGGCTGGTCGGGGGTGCTGTGCTGACCCGGGTCGGCACCACGGGGCCCGCCCCGCACCGCCCGCAGCACCAGCACCTCGGCCCGTCCGTCCGTCTCCGGGAGCATCGATGACCGCGCTGCCCGACTCCGCTCCCTCGGCGAGGGAGCGAGCGACCGAGGACCTCCTCGACCGCGCATCCACGTGCGGGTCCGAGGCGGAGCGCCAGCGGCTCATCGACGAGGTCGTGGTCCTGAACCTCCCGGTCGCCCGCGCGCTGGCCTCCCGCTTCCGCGACCGCGGCGAACAGCTCGACGACCTCGTGCAGGTAGCCTCCCTCGCCCTCGTCAAGGCCGCCCGCGGCTACCAGCCGGGCAAGGGCCGCGGCTTCCTCCCCTACGCCGTACCGACCATCACCGGCGAGCTGCGCCGCCACTTCCGCGACCGCGGGTGGGGCGTGCGCCCGCCCCGCCGGCTGCAGGAGCTGCGGCTGTCCCTCGGCTCGGCCGCGCAGGAGCTCTCGCAGAAGATCGGCCGCTCCCCGACCGTCGCGGAGCTGGCCGACCACCTCAAGGTCGGCCAGGAGGAGGTCATCGAGGCCCTCGCCGCCGCGCAGGACTACAACCTCGCCTCCCTGGACGCCCCCATGGACGGCGAGGCGGACGGCGTCCCGCTGTCGGCGACCCTCGGCGGCGACGACGGGGCGATCGACCGCGTGGTCGACCACGTGAGCGTGGCGCCGCTGCTGGCCTCGCTGCCCGAGCGCGACCGCCACATCCTGTCGCTGCGCTTCTACCGCGGCTGGACGCAGAGCCAGATCGCCGAGGACATCGGCGTCACGCAGATGCAGGTCTCGCGGCTGCTCAGCCGCACCCTGTCCCGGCTGCGCAGCCAGCTGGACGACGAGGCGGCCTGAGCCCCTCCCGGCCCGCGTTCAGACGACGCCGTAGAGGCGGTCGCCCGCGTCGCCCAGGCCCGGGACGATGTAGCCCAGCTCGTTGAGGCGCTCGTCCATCGCGGCGGTGACGATCGTCAGCGGGGCGTCGGCCCCGAAGGAGCCCTCCACCGCGCGCACGCCCTCCGGGGCGGCGAGCAGGCAGATCGCGGTGACGTCGTCCGCGCCCAGGTCGAACAGGTACTGCACGGCCGCGGCGAGCGTGCCGCCGGTGGCCAGCATGGGGTCGAGGACGTAGCACTGGCGCCCTGACAGGTCGTCGGGCAGCCGGTGGGCGTAGGTGGTCGCCTGCAGCGTCTGCTCGTCGCGCACGAGGCCCAGGAAGCCGACCTCCGCCGTCGGCAGCAGGCGCTGCATGCCGTCGAGCATGCCCAGGCCGGCGCGCAGGATCGGCACCACGAGGGGCTTGGGGCTGCTCAGGCGCACCCCCGAGGCGGGGGAGACGGGAGTGTGGACGTCGACCGCCTCCGTGCGCACCGAGCGGGTCGCCTCGTAGGCGAGGAGGGTGACCAGCTCGTCGGTCAGGCGGCGGAACGTCGGGGAGTCCGTCGTCCGGTCGCGCAGGGTCGTCAGCTTGTGGGCGACGAGCGGGTGGTCGACGACGTGGACGCGCATGCGGGGCAACCTACCGACGCGGCAGGGCCATGGGGGACCATGGGGGCATGGCGTACTTCACGGCGGTGCTCGCGCGCGACGGCGCGGCGTGGCGGTCCCTCGACGTCGACCTCGAGGACGCGGTCGACGTCGACGACGTGACCGAGGAGGTCCGCGAGCTGGCGGGGGAGACCGGCCCCCTGCTCGTCGTCCTCGAGCGCGAGGACGACTGGTTCGCGCTGGTGCGCGCCGACGGCGACGACCCCCGCGTGTTCGTCTCCGACCTGGCCGCCGTGCAGGGCAGCCGCTACGCCGAGCTGCTCGCCCTGGCCGCCGACGCCCCGGCCCCCGTCCCGGCGCCCCGCGACGACGCCGAGGAGTCCGCCGTCGCGGTGGCCGCCCCGACCTGGGCCGGCGACGCCGAGCTGCTGGCCGACCTCGGCACCAGCGGCGACGACCTGACCGCCGCGGCGGAGGGCAACGACACCTCCGGCGCCCTGGTCGCGGTGGGTGAGCGGTGCGGCTTCGTGGAGCTGCTCGAGGCCCTGCGCTGAGCCCCGCCCCCTCCCCGTGATCATGGGGTTCCGCCACCCCGACGAGGGCCTCGTGCGCCTCGCGCTGGAGCGGGCGCGCACCGCGCCGGACACGGGCGACGTCCCGGTGGGCGCGGTCGTCGCCGCCGCCGACGGCACCGTGCTCGCCGCCGCGGTCAACCGCCGCGAGGCCGACGGCGACCCGACGGCGCACGCGGAGGTGCTGGCCCTGCGCGCCGCGGCGGCCGCCACCGGCAGCTGGCGCCTGGACGGCTGCACCCTCGCCGTCACGCTGGAGCCCTGCACCATGTGCGCCGGCGCGATCGTCCTGGCCCGGGTGTCGCGGCTCGTGCTCGGCGCCTGGGACCCCAAGGCCGGCGCGGCCGGCTCGGTGTGGGACGTCGTCCGCGACCGCCGGCTCAACCACCGCCCAGAGGTCGTCGGCGGGGTGCTGGAGGAGGAGTGCGGGGCGGTGCTGCGCGACTTCTTCGCCACCCACCGCGGGGACGGTCCGCAGGACCGGTAGGCTCGCCCGCGGTGGCGTGTCCGAGCGGCCTAAGGAGCACGCCTCGAAAGCGTGTGAGGGTGAGAGCTCTCCGTGGGTTCAAATCCCACCGCCACCGCCAGCGGCAGAGCCCCTGACCAGCACTCCGGTGCGGGTCGGGGGCTCTGCCCGTCTTCGCTCCTCCCGGGCCTCGGGAGCGGTCAAGGAACCGCCCCCACCTGCCGATGAGCAGGGCATGGTCCTGCTGCTGATCGCCCTCGCCCTCTTCGCCGCCACGATCGCCCTCGGCGCTTGGGCGATGCTCCGCTTCGAGGCCTCCTTCTCCGAGCCCGACGGCTCGGTCCTGTCCCAGTACGTCGCCGCCCGCGAGGAGCGCCGCATCGCCTGACGCGCGCACCCGCAGACGACGACGCCGTCCTGCCGGGCCCTCCAGGGGCTCAGCAGGACGGCGGCGTCGCGTCCGGGAGGTGTCAGCCCTGGGCGGGAGCCCGGTCGGCGAACGCCTGACGACCGGCGTGGTAGGCATCGACCACCCGGGTGAGCACGGCGTCGGTCTCGGCGTCGGCCCGCGTCTGCTCCGGGTGCGCGGCGCGCCACTCGACCATCCGCCGCGCCGCGCGGTGGAAGGTGAGCTTCGGGGCGAAGCCCGGCACGAACCGCCGGATCTTGGAGTTGTCGAAGACCGCGCTGTGCGCGAGGTCGCCGACCAGCAGGTCCGACCAGAACCAGTCCGGGGCCACGACGGGGTAGAGCTCGGACGGCACGTGCACGAGCTTGGCCTCCACCCCGAGGGCCTCGGCGAGGATCGTGTAGATCTGGTCCCAGGTGTAGACGTCGTCACCGGTGATGTGGAACGTCTCGCCGATCGCCCGCGGGTTGCCCAGCAGCCCGACCAGGCCCTGCGCGAAGTCCTCGGCGTGGGTGAGCGTCCACAGCGAGGTGCCGTCGCCGTGGACCGGGACCTCCTGGCCGCTGGCGAGCCGCTCCAGCACCGTCCACGCGCCCGGGGTCGGGGGGTTGGCGTCGTCGTAGGTGTGCGAGGGGCGGACGATCGTCACCGGGAAGCCGTCCACGGCGAACGCCTGCTGCAGCGCCTGCTCGGCCCGCAGCTTGGCCCGGGCGTACTCCAGGAACCGGTTGTGGGTCGGGGTCGACTCCACGATCGGCGTCTGCAGCACCGGCTTGCCGTAGACCGACGCCGAGCTGATGTGCACGTACTGCTCGGTGCGGCCGGTGAAGAAGCCGGCGGCGCGGCGCGCGTCGTCCGCGTCGTAGGACAGGAAGTTCACCACCGCGTCGAAGCGGTGGTCGCCCAGCGCCGCGGTGAGCGAGTCGTCGTCCGTCACGTCGCCCGTGAGCCGGGTGACGGCGTCCGGCAGGTCGCGCGCCGCGCTGTTGTTGCCTCGGTTGAGCACCGCGACCTGCATCCCGCTCTCCACCGAGAGCCGGACGCAGGAGGCGCTGATCGTGCCGGTGCCGCCGATGTAGAGCACCCGCAGGGGGGCGCCGTCTCGTTCCATCATGGTGCTGCCTCTTCCGCTCGGAGCTGGGGACGTGGGGGGTGCCGGTGTCAGGACCCGGCGTACCAGTCCTCGAAGCCGTTCTCGACGACGGCGATGAGCACGTCCTCCGCCCGCACCCCGTGCTCGCCGAGGCGGGCGACCAGCGCCCGGTACAGCGCCTGCTTGGTGGCGACGCTGTACATGTGGACCATCGTGATGCGGATCAGCACCAGGTTCTGGCGGTCGACGCCGCCGAAGGTGGGGGAGAACTTCAGCTCGCCCGCGTCGTGGGGGCGGAAGACCTGGAAGAGGTCGTCGGCCGGCATGTCGAGGGCGTCGATCTGCGCCTGGTGGATCGCGGCGCTGAGCTGCTCGTGGGAGGACTCGAAGAGGGCGCGGTCGAGGTCGACCTGGATGAGGGGCACGGAGGGGCTCCAGAGGGTTGGCGGGAGGAGGAGGAAAGCGCTACTTGATGGCGCCGGCGGACAGGCCGCGCTCGAAGAGGCGCTGCAGGCAGAGGTAGGCGACGACCTCGGGGATGGCGGTCAGGACCGCCGAGGCGAGGATCTTCGTCTGGTCGTTGCTGAACTGGCCCACGAAGTACTGCGGAACCAGCGTGATGGTCTGCATGTCCGCGGACTGCAGGAACACCAGCGGCATGAGGTAGGCGTTCCACGCCCCGATGAACGTGAAGATCACGACGGCAGCGGCGATGGGCCGGGTCAGCGGGACGACGATGTTGTAGAACGCCCGCGCCGACCCCGCGCCGTCCACGCGCGCGGCCTCGAACAGCTCGTGGGGGATGCCCGCGATGAAGTTGCGGGTCAGCAGGACGGCGAAGGGCACCTGCAGCGCGGCCAGCGGCAGGATCACCGCCCAGTAGGTGTCGTAGAAGCCGAACCGGATGGCCGTCGCGAACAGCGGCGCGAGCAGCACCACCTCCGGGAGCGTGAGGCAGGCCAGCAGGAGCCAGAACCACGCCTCCCGCCCGCGGAGGCGGAGCTTCGCGAAGCCGAACGCCGCGAGCATCGTGACGACGTAGACGAGCGCGATGCAGGCCGCGGCGATGACGACGCTGTTGACGAAGAACCGGGACAGGCCCGGCACCGCCAGCACCGCCGAGTAGTTGCCCCAGCCGTCGCCGGCCAGGGACCCCTGCACCATGGCGAAGAGGGGGAAGACGAACGGGATCACCATCAGGGTGATGCCGACCTGCAGCGCGACCTGCTGCCAGCGGGAGCGGACCTCGAACACCAGCCGTCACGCCCTCTCTCGTCCGCGCAGCTGCAGGAGGATGCCGACCGCCAGGGCGATCACGAGCAGGATCACCGACAGCGCGGCGCCGTAGCCGACGTGCGCCTGGGGGATCGTCATCCGGTAGATGTAGGTGCCCAGGAACTCCGTGGCGTAGTTCGGGCCGCCGCCGGTCACGAGCTGGGGGACGTCGAAGGTCTTCAGCGCCCCGATCGCCCCGAGCGTCGCCATCGCCAGGGTGGTGCCCCGCACGCTCGGCCAGATGATGGCCGTGATCGTGCGCAGGTTGCTCGCACCGTCCATCCGGGCGGCCTCGAGCATCGAGTGGTCGAGCTGGCTCATCGCCGCGAAGTACAGGACGAAGCTCAGCCCGGTCCACTGCCACACGGTGATGGCCATGACGACGGCCAGCGCCGTGCTCTCCTGCCCGATCCAGGGCTGGGCCAGCGCGCCCAGCCCCACGTGCTCCAGCACCCAGTTGAACTGGCCGTCGGGGGCGAAGATCCGGCGGAACACCGGCGCCATGATCGACGGCGCCAGCACGACCGGGATGAAGATGATCACCTTGTAGAGGACGCCCAGCTTCACCTTGGAGTGCAGCAGCACCGCGAACAGCAGCCCGAGGGCCGTCTGCACGACGAAGGTGACGACGAAGAAGACGACGGTGTGCCAGATCGCCTTCCAGAAGATCGGGTCGTCGAGGATCCGCGCGTAGTTGTCCGCGCCCACGCTCGGCGGGTCGGGGCTGACGCCGTCCCAGTCCTGCGTGGAGATGATCCCGGTGTAGCCGATGCAGTAGTAGATGAGGCCGACGCACAGCACCAGGGCCGGCAGGATCCACGGCAGGCCCGAGGGCACCATCTGGCGGGGCCTGCGCGCCCGGGGCGGTTCGGGAGTGACGCGCAGGGAGGCGTCCGGCTCAGCCAGGGAGGTTCCGGCCACGGCCGCACCCGTCCTTCCGGCAGGGGGTGGCGGTCCGGACGCCGTCGCGCTCGCCCGTCACTGCTGGTCCCCGGCGGCGACCGCGGCGGTCTGCAGCGCCTCGGCGGCGTCCTCCGGCGTGGCCGACCCGGTGGCCACCGACGTCGCGGCGGCGAGGATGGCCTCGGAGACGTCGGCGCTGATCAGCGCGAACCGGGGCTCGTCGACCGAGCTGACCTGCTCCAGCACGTCCTGGACCGGCTGCGTCTGCAGCGCCGGGTCGACGAGGCCGATGGCGGCGTAGTCGGGCTGGACGGACTGCAGGGCGGGGAGGCCCTGGAGCTGGTTGGCCACGACCGTCTGGCCCTCGGTGGTCGTGGTCATCCACTTCACGAAGGTCTCGGCCGCGGCCTTGTTCTTGGCCTTCTTGGAGATGGCCAGGCCGTAGTCGGCGTCGCCGAAGAGGTGGGCCTCGTTGCCGTTGCCGGCCACGTCGGGGAAGGGGAGGGGGAGGATCGGGAAGGGCTGGGCGCCGGCGACGCCGGCGGCCGACAGGGCCGCGGTGATGCCCGACTCCGTGGCGTACTGGGTGTACCAGGTGCCCATCTGGACCATGGCGTACTTGCCGGTCAGGAAGTCGTTGTTGGCGTCGGGGTACTGCTGGTAGCCGATGGCGCCCGGCTGCATGATCCCGTCGTCGAAGAGCTGCTTCCAGATGCTCAGCGTCTCCACGATGCCCGGCTCGGTCCACTTCTTCTCGCCCCCGGTCACCGCCTCCCACAGGCCCGGCTCGACGGAGTTGGCGATCGACTGCAGCGTGTCCTGGTCGAAGCCCTGCTGCGCGGCGCCCTGGACGAAGCAGCCCTCGCCGGCGGCGCGGAGGTCGTCGCAGACCTTGACCCACTCCTCCATCGTGGTGGGCGGGGTGAGGCCGTGCTCGTCGAAGATGCCCTTGTTGATCCACAGCAGGCCGGCGTAGGTGGAGCCCACCGACATCGCGGTGAGCTTGCCCGTCTCGTCGGTGAGCCCGCTGACGCCGATCGGCGCGACCTTGGACTCCCAGTCGTCGCCCAGGGCGTCCTCGGCCAGCGGCGTCAGGTCTTCGGCGAAGGACTTGAACTGGTCGACGTAGGAGCCGGGCTGCATGTCGAAGACGTCGGGGCCGCTGTCGGAGGACAGCGCCGGGCGCAGGGCCGCCTGCCAGTCGGCGATCGCCACGAGCTTGTAGTCGACCGTGATGTCCGGGTACTCCTCGTTGAAGGCCGAGATGTACGCCTCCGCCGTGGCGGTGTCCGTGGGCGTCCACCCCCACCAGCTGACCGTGCCGGAGGTCGCCGAGCCGGGGTCGGAGGGCTCGCTGGAGCCGCACGCGGTGAGCGAGGCGGCGGCCAGGGCGGCGACGCCAAGAGCGGCGAGCGACCGGAGCCCGGTCGTCGGTCGGAGGGACTTGCGCATGGTTCTCCTCGGGTCGGGTGCTCGCGGCGTGCGAGGTGGCGCGGACGGCGTGGTGCTGGGGCGCGTGCGGCGCGGGTGGTGCGGCCTGCGGTGCGAGCGCCTTCGCTCTGCAGGAGTGCTCTGTCGTACCGACTGCTCTGTCGTTCGAAACATTGCGAGACTGCTGTGCAGCGGTGCAGACGCTAGGCCCGCTGGCAGAGGGCCGTCAAGAGGTACTCGCAGCGCATCCCGGCGGCGGGCGCTCGCAGAGCCGGGCGCTGGCCCGGCGTGACCGAACTGTTGCGAAAGCGTGATGCCGAGGTGGTTCCCCTGGAGGCCGGGCCCTGCCCTCAGGGGCGCAGTGCGGGCCGCTGCGGCGCTGCAGCGGTCGAGGCGCGCACGACGAGGTTCGTGGCGAGCTCGACGTGGTGGGAGTCCAGCTGCTCGCCGTCCACGAGGCTCAGGAGGGTGCGGACCGCGACCCGGCCCATGTCCTGCAGCGGGGTGCGCACGGTGGTCAGCGGCGGGGTGAACCACGGCGCCAGGTAGGTGTCGTCGAAGCCGACGACGCTGAGGTCCGCCGGCACGCGCAGGCCGGCCGCCGAGGCGGCCTGGATGACGCCCATCGCCGTGACGTCGGTGACCGCGAAGATCGCCGTCGGCGGGCCCTGGGCCTGCAGCAGCCGGGTGGCCAGCAGGAGGCCGGACTCGAAGTCGAAGTCGCCGGCCAGCACCAGCCCGGGCTCGACCGGCAGCCCCGCGCTCTCCATGGCCGAGCGGTAGCCGTGCACGCGGGCCTGGGTGATCGCCGCCCCGGCCGGCCCGCCGACGAAGGCGATCCGGGTGTGGCCGAGCTCGATGAGGTGCTGGGTGGCGCTGCGCGCCCCCGACCAGTTCGTCGCCCCGATGCTGGTGACCCCCTCCTGGGGGGTGTGCACCGGGTCCACGACCACCAGCGGCAGGCGGGCCCGCTCGAACCCGGCGATCTGCTGGGAGGTGAGGTCGGAGGTGACGACCAGGACGCCGTCGCGACCGGCCTGCACGAGCCGCCGGGCCCACGAGGCGCCACTGGTGTAGCCGGAGGAGCCGTCGGAGAAGCGCCCCACGACCACGTCGACGCCGAGGTCGGTGCCGGCGTCGGTCACGCCGCGGATCAGCTCGGTGGCGTACGGGCTCATGAAGTCGTCGAAGACCAGCCCGATCGTGCGGTGGGCGCCGGCCGTGCGCCGCTTGGGGGAGGGCACGTAGGCGTGCTCGCGCAGCAGGCGCTGCACCTCCGCGCGGGTCTCCGGGGCCACGTCGTCGCGGCCGTTGAGCACCTTCGACACGGTCGCCAGGGAGACCCCCGCCGCCGAGGCGACCCCGGCGAGGGTGGGCCGCTTGCGCCCCCGGGGCGCTTCGCTCACGTCGTGGCCCGCGCCGGGAGGACGAGGACGCCGTCCACCCGGCGCGGCAGGTCGACGTCGCCGTCGCGCAGCTCGGGGGGCAGCAGGGCGGCGGGGACGTCCTGGTAGCTGACCGGGCGCAGCCAGCGCTGGATCGCCGCCGCGCCCACCGAGGTGGCCGCGGGGTCGGTGGAGGCCGGGTAGGGCCCGCCGTGGTGCATCGCCCAGGAGACGGCGACGCCGGTCGGGTAGCCGTTCCAGACCACGCGCCCGGTGGTCGCGGCGAAGCGCGCCAGGACCGCGCGGCCCAGGTCGGCGTCGTCGCCCGCGCCGTCCCCGGCGTCCTCGACATCGGCGTGCACGGTGCCGGTCAGCGCGCCGCCCAGGCGCGCGAGCACCTGCGCCAGGTGCTCCGGCGAGCCGTAGCGCGCGACCACGAGGGCCGGCCCGAAGCACTCCTGCAGCAGGACGCCCTCCAGGGCGTCGGCGTCGGCCTCCAGCAGCACGGGCGACTCCTGGAAGCCGTCCTCGCCGCTCGCCTCGCCGCCGGTGGCGAGCAGGCGGGCACCCGGCGCGTCGACCAGGGCCGAGGAGCGCTCGCGGTAGCTGGTGGCGGTCCGCTCGGTGAGCATGGCGCCGGCGGGCGCGGCGGAGAACCGCTCGACGAGGACGCCGACGAGCTCGTCGCCCTCAGCGCCCTCGGGCACCAGGGCCAGGCCCGGCTTGGTGCAGAACTGCCCGGTGCCCAGGACGGCGGACGCCGCCAGGCCCTCGGCGATGGCGGCGCCGCGCCGGCGGGTGGCCGCCGGGGCGACCACCACGGCGTTCAGGGCGCCCATCTCCCCGTGGAAGGGGATCGGGACAGGGCGCGCGGCGGCGGCGTCGAAGAGCAGCCGCCCGACGTGCTCGGACCCGGTGAAGCCCACCCCGCTCACGGCGGGGTGGCGCACGAGCGCCATCCCGGCCTCCTGCCCGACCACGAGCTGGACGACGTCCGCCGGTGCGCCGACGGCCTCCGCGCCCTCGCGCAGGGCCAGGGCGGACAGCACCGAGGTCTCGGGGTGGCCCTCGTGGACCTTCGCCACCACCGGGCAGCCCGCGGCCAGCGCCGACGCCGTGTCACCGCCGGGGACGGAGAAGGCGAAGGGGAAGTTGCTCGCGCCGAAGACGCCGACGACGCCGCGCGGGGCGGAGGTGCGGCGCAGGTCCGGGCGGGGGCCCATCGGCGTGGGGCCGGCGTGGTCGACGGTCGCCCCCAGGTGGGCGCCGTCGGTGACGACCTCGGCGAAGAAGCGCAGCTGGAAGGCCGTGCGCGTCAGCTCCCCGTTCAGGCGCGCCTCGCCCAGCCGGGTCTCGCGGGCGGCGGTGGCGACCAGCTCCTCGCGGTGGGCCTCCAGCGCGTCGGCCTGCGATCGCAGGAGGCGGGCGCGGCCGGCGCGACCCATGATGTCCAGGGCCGGCGCGGCGGCGAGCGCCCGGGCGCAGACCTGCTCCAGCTCGGCGGGGCTCGTGTCGGGGGCCACCTGGCCCGGGGCCGTGCCGGTGCGGGGGTCGTTGCCGGTGGTGGTCACGGGTCTCCTCGGGTCGACGGGGGGCGAGCGCCCGGAGGTGGGTCGGCGGGCCACTGCTAACGAAACAGGCGGCCTGCTTTCGGCACTCCCCGAGACCAGGCTAGGGGAGGCCCTGCCCCTGCGGTCAAGCCCGGCACGTCCTTGACGGCGACCGGGGGGCCGCTCTAGCGTCCTGCCCGTCGGTGAACGTGTATCGCAATGTTTCGACCCAGAGCGGGGTCGGGGCGGGCGGTGCGGCGCGCGCCGGTCCATCTCGCCCGCCGCACCGCTGCGCCGGGCGCCGATCACGCAGCGCACGCAGCCGACGCACCGGAGGACGACGTGGACCACGCCCGCAGGACCCCCGGCCGCCAGGCCCCCGCAGGGGCGGGGCGATGAGCGTCGACGTCCTGGCCCCGCGGCCGCTGGGCCGGACCGGCCTGGAGGTCACCGGCCTGTGCGTCGGCACCGCCGAGCTCGGCGACATGTCCGTGTACAGCCCGGTGCCGGAGGAGCGCGCGCTCGCGACGGCCCGGCGCGCCTTCGCCGGGCCGCTCACCTTCGTCGACACCTCCAACGGCTACGGCTCCTCCGAGCGCCGGCTCGGGGTCGTGCTGCGCGAGCTGGGCGGCGTGCCGGACGGCGTCCTGCTGGCCACCAAGGTCGACCCCGCCGACGACGGCCCCTTCGACGGGTCCCGGGTGCGGGCCTCGGTGCGCGAGAGCATGGAGCGCCTCGGCGTGGACCACCTGCGGCTGCTGCACCTGCACGACCCCGAGCGGATCGGCTTCGAGGCGGCCACGGCTCCCGGCGGGCCGGTCGAGGTGATGCAGGAGCTGGTCGCCGAGGGCCTGGTCGACCACCTCGGGGTGGCCGGAGGGCCGGTCGACCTGCTCCGCCGCTTCGTGGGCACGGGCGCCTTCGAGGTGGTGCTCAGCCACAACCGGTGGACGCTGCTGGACCGCTCGGCCGGCCCGCTGCTGGCCGACTGCGCCGCGGCCGGGGTCGCCGTCCTCAACGGCGCGCCGTTCGGCGGCGGCATCCTCGCCAAGGGCCCGGCCGCCGTCCCGCGCTACTGCTACGCCCCCGCCCCACCGGCGGTCCTGGAGGCCGCCGCCGCGATCGAGTCCGCGTGCGCCCGCGCCGGCGTCCCCCTCGCCGCCGCGGCGCTGCAGGACTCCCTGCGCGAGCCGCGGATCACCTCGACCGTCGTGGGCTCCTCGCGCCCCGAGCGCCTGGACGAGACCCTCGCCCTGGCCGCCGTCGACGTCCCCGACGACCTGTGGGCCGAGTTGGCCGACCTCACCCCCGGACAGGAGCACTGGTTGCGATGAGCACCACGGTGAAGGCTGCGGTGCTGCGCGCGCCCGGCACCCCGCTGCAGGTGGAGGACGTCGAGCTCGCCCCGCCGGGCCCCGGCGAGCTGCGCGTGCGCGTGGAGGCGGCCGGCGTCTGCCACACCGAGCTGCACTACACGTCCGGCGACATCTCCTGCCCGCTGCCCGTCGTCCTGGGCCACGAGGGCGCTGGCGTGGTCGTCGAGGTCGGCGCCGGCGTGGACGACGTCGCGCCCGGCGACCGGGTGGGCTTCACCTGGCGCCCCCGCTGCGGGCAGTGCGAGTACTGCGTGACCGGACGTCCGGTGATGTGCGTCTACGGGCGGGTGCAGGCCCGCAGCGGCGGCCTGATGGACGGCACCAGCCGGCTCCGCTCCCCGGGCGGTGAGCAGGTGCACCACTTCCTCGGCGTCTCCTGCTTCGCGGAGGAGGCGGTCGTCTCCCGGCGCGCCGTCGTGCCGCTGCCGGGTGACGTCTCCCCGGCCATCGCGGCGATCGCCGGGTGCGCCGTGGTGACCGGCGTCGGCGCCGTGGTCAACGTCGCGGCCGCGCAGGGCTCGATCGCCGGCCGCCCGCTGCTCGTGATCGGCGCCGGCGGCGTGGGCCTCTCGGCGGTGATGGGCGCGGTGCTCGTCGGCGCCGGACCGGTCGTCGTCGTGGACGTCGCCGCCGACAAGCTCGCCCTGGCCCAGCGCCTGGGCGCCACGCACGTCGTCGACGCCTCGGGCCTCGCCCCCGCGGAGGTCGTCGCCGCCGTGCAGGACCTCACCGGCGGCGGCGCGGACGTCGCGGTCGAGGCCGTCGGCCGCCCGGCCACCCTGCGCCAGGCCTTCTCGGCGCTGCGCCCGGGCGGCACGGCCGTCGCGGTCGGCCTCTCCTCGGCCGACGCCGTCGTGGAGGTGCCGGTCAACGAGCTGGTGCAGCAGCAGAAGAAGCTCGTCGGCAGCCTGTACGGCTCGGCGAACCCGCCCGTCGACCTGCCCCGCCTGCTGGCCCTGCACCGCGCCGGCCGGCTCCCGCTCGACGACCTCCTGGGCGCGACGTACCCGCTCGAGGCGGTCGGCGAGGCCTACGAGGCCCTGCGCGCGGGCGCCGTCGGGCGCGCCGTCGTGGTGCCGGGGGCAGCGGCGTGAGCGAGCAGTTCGCCACCTACCCGAGCCTGCGCGACGCCGTCGTGCTCGTCAGCGGCGGCGCCACCGGCCTCGGGGCGGAGTTCGTCGAGCAGTTCGCCGCGCAGGGCGCCCGGGTGGGGTTCGTCGACGTCCAGGACGACGCCGGCCGCGCGCTCGCCGACGCCGTGGCCGCGACGGGCGCCCCCCGCCCGCTCTACCGGCGGGCCGACGTCACCGACCTGGCCGGCTACCAGGAGGTCCTCCGGGGGATCGGCGAGGAGCTGGGGCCGGTGACCGTCCTGGTCAACAACGCCGCCAACGACGCCCGCCACACCCCCGACGACGTCGATCCGGCGTCCTGGGACGCGAAGATGCGCGTCAACCTCGACCACCACTACTTCGCCACCCAGGCCGTCGCGCCGATGATGCGCGCCGCCGGGCGCGGCTCGGTGATCAACCTCGGCTCGATCAGCGCCCACGCGAAGTTCGCCGACCTCGTCGTCTACCGGACGGCGAAGGCCGCGGTCGAGGGCCTGACCCGAGCGCTGGCGCAGGAGCTCGGCCCGGAGGGGATCCGCGTCAACTGCGTGATCCCCGGCTGGGTGATGACCCAGCGCCAGCTGGAGCTGAGGGTCGACGCCGAGGGCGAGGCGATGATCGCGCGCGAGCAGGCGCTGCCGCAGAAGGTCCTCCCCGAGGACGTCGCGCGGATGGTGCTGTGGCTGGCCGCGGAGGACAGCCGGTCGTGCACCGGGCAGCTGTGGGCCGTCGACGGTGGGTGGATGCTGTGAGTGGAGGACCGGTGGACCGCGAGGAGCTCGTGGACGGGTCGGCCGACGGCCAGCCCGTCGACGTGGAGGCGGCGCGGGTCGCCGGGCGGCGCAGCCGGGCGTGGTTCGGGGCCTCCGGGCGCTCGGGCATGCTCTACCGCTCCTGGCTGCGCAACCAGGGCTACGGGCCCGACGTCTTCGACGGGCGCCCGGTCATCGGCATCGCGACCACCTGGTCGGAGCTCTCGCCGTGCAACGCCCACCTGGACCGCGTGGCCGAGGCGGTCAAGCGCGGGGTGTGGATGGCCGGCGGCTTCCCGCTGGTCTTCCCGGTGATGTCGACCGGGGAGACGCTCATCCGGCCGACCGCGATGCTCTACCGCAACCTCATGGCGATGCAGGCCGAGGAGCTCATCCGCGGCAACCCGCTGGACGGCGTCGTCCTGCTGTCCGGGTGCGACAAGACCACCCCGGCCCTGCTCATGGGAGCCGCCAGCGTCGACCTCCCGGCGATCATGGTCACCGGCGGGCCGATGCTCAACGGCAAGTTCCGCGGCAAGGACGTCGGCTCGGGCACCCACGTGTGGCGCTTCGAGGCCGAGATGAAGGCCGGGCGGATGACCGCCGCCGAGGGCGCCGAGGCCGAGGGCTGCATGGCCCGCTCCAACGGGCACTGCATGACCATGGGCACCGCCTCGACGATGGCCTGCGTCGCCGAGGCCCTCGGCATGCAGCTGCCCGGCTCCGCGGCCTTCCCCGCCGTCGACGCCCGGCGCTCCGAGACCGCGCAGTCCGCCGGCCAGCGGATCGTGGCGATGGTCGACGAGGACCTGCGCCCGAGCACCGTGATGAACCGGGCCGCCTTCGAGAACGCCATCCGCGCCGTCGCGGCCATCGGCGGGTCGACCAACGCGATCGTGCACCTGCTCGCCCTGGCCGGCCGCCTCGGCGTCGACCTCGCGCTGGAGGACTTCGACACCCTCACCCGCGACGTCCCCACCACCGTGGACCTCATGCCCTCGGGCCGGTTCCTCATGGAGGACTTCTGCTACGCCGGCGGCCTGCCCGTCGTGCTGCGCGACCTCGCCGAGAACGGGCTGCTCAACACCGAGCAGGTCACCGTCACCGGCCGGAGCATCGGCGAGCTGGTGGCCGGCGCGCAGTGCTACGACCGCGAGGTCATCCGCCCCTTCGAGGCGCCCCTGCAGCCGGCCGGCTCCGGCACCGCCGTCCTGCGCGGCAACCTGTGCCCGCGCGGGGCGGTGCTCAAGCAGTCCGCCGCCTCCCCGGAGCTGCTCACCCACACCGGGCGCGCCGTCGTCTTCGACAGCCCCGAGGCGTACCACGCGGTCTGCGACGACGAGGACCTCGACATCACCGCCGACGACGTCATCGTCATCCGCGGCGCGGGACCGCGCGGCTACCCCGGCATGCCCGAGGTCTCCAACGTCCCGCTGCCGGCCAAGCTCCTGCGCCAGGGCGTCAGCGACATGGTGCGGATCAGCGACGGCCGGATGAGCGGCACCGGCTTCGGCGCCGTGGTGCTGCACGTGGCGCCGGAGGCCGCGGTCGGCGGCCCCCTGGGGCGGCTGCGCACCGGCGACGTCGTGACCCTCGACGTGCCCGGCCGCCGGCTCGACGTCCACCTCACCGACGACGAGCTCGCCGCGCGGGAGCCGAGCTGGACGCCGCCCGAGGGCGCGCCCACCGGCGGCTGGCCCTGGCTGTACGCCGAGCACGTGATGCAGGCCGACGAGGGCGCCGACCTGGACTTCCTGCGCGGCTCGCGCGGGCGCGCGGTCCCGCGCGACTCCCACTGACCTGACCACCCCTGGAGACCCCCGATGAGCACCGACCTGGCCCCGAGCACGCGCACCGGCGAGCAGTCCTCCCGGGTGGAGGACCTGATCGCCTCCATGACGCTGGAGGAGAAGCTCGCCCAGCTGGTGGGCCTGTGGGAGGGCCACGGCGGCGAGGGCGGCGACATGGCCCCGATGCAGGACGAGATGCAGCAGGGCGTGGGGGAGTTCGAGGCGTTCTCCGCGAACGGCCTCAGCCAGCTCACCCGGCCCTTCGGCACCGCCCCGGTCGACCCGGTCGAGGGCGCGCGGGCGCTCGCGGCCAAGCAGCGGTGGCTGGTGCAGAACACCCGGCTCGGCATCCCCGCGCTGGTCGCCGAGGAGTGCCTGACCGGTCTCACGGCGTGGAGGGCGACCACCTTCCCCGCGCCGCTGTGCTGGGGGGCGAGCTTCCACCCCGAGCTCGTGGGCGAGGTCGGCGCGGCGATCGGGGAGTCCATGCGCTCCCTGGGCGTCCACCAGGGCGACGGGCCGGTGCTGGACGTCGTGCGCGACGCCCGCTGGGGGCGGGTGGAGGAGTGCATCTCCGAGGACCCCTACGTCGTGGGGAGCATGGCCACGGCGTACGTGCGGGGGATGCAGTCCGCCGGCGTGCTGGGCACCCTCAAGCACTTCGCCGGGTACTCCGCCTCCCGGGCCGGGCGCAACCTCGCCCCGGTGCACGCCGGGCCGCGCGAGCTGGCCGACGTCCTGCTCGTCCCCTTCGAGATGGGCGTGCTCGACGCCGACGTGCAGTCGGTGATGAACAGCTACGCCGAGATCGACGGCGTCCCGGCCGCCGCGGACGCCTCGCTGCTCACCGGGGTGCTGCGCGAGCGCTGGGGCTTCACCGGCACGGTGGTGGCCGACTACTTCTCCGTCGCGTTCCTGCAGTCCCTGCACGGCGTGGCCGCCGACCTCGGCGACGCCGCCGCGCAGGCCCTGAGCGCCGGGATCGACGTCGAGCTGCCCACCGGCCTGGCCTACCTGGAGCCGCTGGCCGAGCGGATCCGCTCCGGCGCGTTCCCCGAGGCCCTCGTCGACCGGTCGCTGCGGCGGGTGCTCGCGCAGAAGGAGCGCCTGGGCCTGCTGGACCCCGGCTACGACCCGGCCGCCGGGATCGACCTCGACAGCATCGACCTGGACCCCCCGGCCCACCGGGCGCTCGCCGCCCGGCTGGCGGAGGAGTCGGTGATCCTGCTGTCGAACGACGGGACCCTGCCCCTGGACCCCGGGGCCACCCGCCGGGTGGCGGTCGTGGGGCCGAACACCGACAGCGCCACCGCGATGTTCGGCTGCTACAGCTTCGCCAACCACGTCATCCCCCAGCACCCGGGCACCGAGCTGGGCCTCGAGGTCGCCTCGGTGCTCGACGCGCTCGGAGCCGAGCTGGGCGGGGCGTCCCTCGTCCACGTCGAGGGGTGCGGCGTCGACGACCCCGACACCTCGGGCATCGCCGCCGCGGTCGAGGCCGCCCGCGGGGCCGACCTCGCGGTCGCGGTCGTGGGCGACCGGGCCGGGCTCTTCGGGCGCGGGACGTCGGGGGAGGGCTGCGACGCGGAGTCCCTGGACCTGCCCGGCGTGCAGCGCCAGCTCGTCGAGGCGCTGCTGGCCACGGGCACGCCCGTCGTCCTCGTGCTCCTGACCGGCCGCCCCTACGCGGTCGACTGGGCCCTGGAGCGCTGCGCGGCGGTCGTCCAGGCGTTCTTCCCCGGCCAGGAGGGCGCCGGCGCCATCGCCGGGGTGCTGTCGGGCCGGGTCAACCCGTCCGGGCGGCTGCCCGTGTCGCTGCCGCGCTCGGTGGGCGCGCAGCCGTACTCCTACCTGCACCCCAAGCTCGGTGGGGCCAGCTCGGTGTCGAACATCGACACCGCCCCGGTCCGCCCGTTCGGCTTCGGCCTCTCCTACACGACGTTCGCGCGCAGCGACCTCGCGGTGGCCTCGGCCGAGGTGCCGACCGACGGCGCGATCGAGGTGTCGGTCACGGTGACGAACACCGGCGACCGCGCCGGCGCCGACGTCGTCCAGCTCTACGGCAGCGACCCGGTCGCCTCGGTCACCCGCCCCGTGGTCCAGCTGCTCGGGTACGCCCGCGTCGAGCTGGCGCCGGGGGAGAGCGCGCGGGTCACCCTCGACGTGCCGACCACCCGCCTGGGGTTCTCCGACCGCGACCTGGTCCGCGTCGTCGAGCCGGGCGCCATCGACCTGTTCGTCGGCCCGGACTGCGCGACGCCGGAGCTGACGGCCGGCGTCGAGCTGACCGGCGACGTGCACCCGCTCACCACCGCCGACCGCCGGCTCGTGCGCGTGCAGGCCGAGCCGGCGTGAGCCTCGCCCTGGTGGTGCTCTTCACCCTCGCCGACGACGCCGCGGCGCAGCGCTTCGACGCCCTCGTGGCCCGGGCGCTGCCGGGCATCCGCGACCACGAGCCCGGGACGCTGCTCTACGCGCCGCACGCCGTGGTCGGCCAGCCCCTGCAGCGCCTCATCTACGCCCGGTACGCCGACCGCGACGCGCACGCGGTGCACAACGGGAGACCGGAGATGGCCGCGCTGCTCGCGGAGCTGCCCGCGCTCACCACGGCCGTGCGGGTCGAGGAGCTCGTGCCGGACGCCGGCGGGGTGCCGGACGCCGGTTAGCGGCCGCGGCGCGAGCGCTCCCCGGCGGGCAGCAGGCTGCGGCGCCGGGCCTCCTTGACCCAGCCGTGCACCTGCGTGACCGGGACGCCGTTGGCCTCGGCCAGCACGGCCGCCGGGCGGGTGCTCGTGGTGGTCAGGTGCGCGAAGGCGTCGGCGACCGCGCGGTAGAAGGAGTCCGGCTTCGGCTGGCGCTCGGGCACCGCCAGGACGACCGGCGGAGCCTCCCGGGCGCGGGGTGCGGCGCGCCACCACGCCGGCGGGACGCCGGTCGGCCACGGGAACGGCTCGGCGGGCGCGCCCGCCGGAGCCGCCCGGGCCCGCACCGCCGCGGCGTGCAGCGGCTGGTTGACGGCCGCCTCGATCCGGGTGATCGGCAGGTCGCGCAGCGCCCGGGCGCCCAGGCCGCTGGCGTCGGAGACCCACAGGTCGCGCACGACGGCGAGCGGGTGGCCGCCGGTGGCCTCCCCGAGGCCCAGCCGCAGGAACAGGACCGGGCGGCGCGGGCTGACGCCGAAGCGGGGGGAGTGGTAGACCGACCAGCCGCAGGCCTGAGACTGGGGACCGATCGTCACCCACTCCAGACCCGCGGCGTCCAGGGCCACGACTTCGGGACCGTGCTCAGCTGCCACCCGGCCACCGTAGGAGCCCCGGTCGTCGTCACGAGGTCTTTCCCGGACACCGAGCGGGCCCCGTTCGGTGCTGAGCCGCCACCGCTGGTGGCCGAGCCGTCACCGCTCGTCGGCCCGCGGGCCTGACCAGCGGGGACCGGGCCGTGGCGGGGCTCAGTCCTCCAGCACGAGCACCCGGGCGTGCAGCACGTTGCGCTGCTGGAGCGCTGCACGCAGCGCCCGGTGCAGGCCGTCCTCCAGGTACAGGGCCCCGCGCCACTGGACCACGTGGGCGAACAGGTCGCCGTAGAAGGTGCTGTCCTCCGACAGCAGGGCGGCCAGGTCGAGGTTCCGCTTCGTGGTGATCAGCTCGTCCAGGCGCACCTGGCGCGGGGCGATGCCGGCCCAGTCGCGCGACGACGTCACGCCGTGGTCGGGGTAGGGGCGATGGTCCCCCACCCGGGCGAAGATCATGGCGCGGAGTCTAGGTGGCCGTGGTGACCGCTGGTCACCACCTCATGACCGCGCTCCTGGCCGCCGGACCGGTGGTCTCGACCCTCAGGCCGCGAGCGGAGCCAGCCCGACGACGAGCACCGCCCCGCACCCCGTGCAGGCCAGGTCGGGGCAGTCGCGACCGTGGCCGTCGACGCACTCCACCGCCTCGAACCCGATCGGCCCGCACTCCGCGCACTCCCGCTCCTCCAGCACGCGCACAGGCTGGCACGGGGGTCCGACAGTCCGGTCCGCGCGCCCCTCGCGACCTCGCCGGGAGGACGCCGAAGGGCCCGGACGCGACGTCCGGGCCCTTCGGTCCTGCGGCGGAGGATGCGGGATTTGAACCCGCGAGGGCGTTAACCCAACCCGCGTTCCAGGCGAGCGCCATAGGCCACTAGGCGAATCCTCCGTGGGCGACTCTACCGGAGGTCGCGCGAGCCCGGGAGCGCACTCCGGGACCCGCCGCGGGGGTACGCTCTTCCCCGACCCCTCGTGCGGCGTCATCCTGCTGAACTCCCCCAGGGCCGGAAGGCAGCAAGGGCAGGTGGGCTCTGGCGGGTGTGCGGGGGGTCCTCTCACCTCCTCCCCGCCCCGCCGCCGCGGAGGGGCCCGGACCGTCCTCCCCCGTGGCTAGGGTGCCGATCGTGGTCACCGCCCTCTACCGCCGCTACCGGCCGGACACCTTCGCCGAGGTGATCGGCCAGGAGCACGTGACCGACCCGCTGCGCCAGGCGCTGCGCGCGGGGCGGTCCAACCACGCCTACCTGTTCTCCGGCCCGCGCGGGTGCGGCAAGACCACCTCGGCCCGCATCCTGGCCCGCTGCCTGAACTGCGCGCAGGGCCCCACCGACACCCCGTGCGGGGTCTGCGACAGCTGCGTGGAGCTCGCCCGGGGCGGCTCCGGGAGCCTCGACGTCGTGGAGATCGACGCCGCGAGCCACGGCGGCGTCGACGACGCCCGCGAGCTGCGCGAGCGGGCCACCTTCGCCCCCGCCCGCGACCGCTACAAGATCTTCATCATCGACGAGGCGCACATGGTGACGCCGCAGGGCTTCAACGCCCTGCTCAAGATCGTCGAGGAGCCGCCGGAGCACATCAAGTTCGTCTTCGCGACCACCGAGCCCGACAAGGTGCTGGGCACCATCCGCTCGCGCACCCACCACTACCCCTTCCACCTCGTCCCGCCGGAGCGCCTGCAGACCTACCTGCAGCAGCTGTGCGACGCAGAGGGCGTCGCGGTGGGCAAGGGCGTGCTGCCGCTGGTCGTGCGCGCCGGCGCCGGCTCGGTGCGCGACTCCCTCTCCGTGCTCGACCAGCTCGCCGCCGGGGCCGGCGAGGGCGGCATCGACTACGAGCGCGCCGTCTCGCTCCTCGGGTACACCCACGCCACCCTGCTGGACGACGTCGTGGAGGCCTTCGCCGCCGGCGACGGCGCCACGGTCTTCCGGGTCGTCGACCGCGTGGTGTCCTCCGGACAGGACCCCCGCCGCTTCGTCGAGGACCTCCTCCAGCGCCTGCGCGACCTGGTGGTCGTGCACGCCGTGGGCGACCGCGCCAAGGAGGTCTTCCCCGGCGTCCCGGAGGACCAGCTCGAGCGCATGCACCGCCAGGCCGCCGCCTACGGGGCCGCGGCCCTGTCCCGCTCGGCCGACCTGGCCAACGCCGCCTCCACCGAGATGACCGGCGCCACCTCCCCGCGCCTGCACCTGGAGCTGCTGTGCGCCCGGATGCTGCTTCCCGCGGCCGAGGACGGCGAGCGCGGCCTGGCCGCCCGGCTGGAGCGGGTCGAGCGCCGGCTGGCCGTCCCGGTGCCCGGCTCGGCACCGGTCTCCGTGGCGCCGCCTGCCGCGGCGCCCGTCGCTGTGGCGGCTCCTGTGGCGACTCCCGTGGTGCCCGCCCCGCCGGCCCCGCCGGCCTCGCGGGTCCCTGTGCCGGCAGCACGAGCGGTCGAGGAGCCGGCCGCCCCGCCGGTCGTCCCCCCCGCGGCCGCCGAGCGGGACGGCGTCCGCGAGCAGGCCGCCCCCGTCCCCCAGGACCCGGCGACCGACTGGGCGCCCGAGGCGCGCGCGGAGGCGCCTGCCGCCCCGGCCGAGCCCGTCCCGGCGGCCGCGCCCGGCGGTGCTCCCGGCGGCCCGAGCGGCGCCGACGCCACGGAGGCCGTCCGCGGCATGTGGCCCGCGGTGCTCGACCACCTGGCCGGCGTCAAGCGCCGCACCTGGACCCGCGTCAGCCAGGACGCCCAGGTGCTCTCCGTCGACGACGAGCAGGTCGTGCTGCAGTTCCGGCACGCGGGCACCATGGCCGCGTTCGCGAGCGGGCCCCACGCCGACTTCGTCCGCGAGTCGCTGGTCGCGGTGCTCGGCCTGGACCGACAGGTCGTCGCCGTCGCCGAGTCCGGCGGCTCCAGCGCCCCGGCCCCGGCCGCCCCCCGTCAGCCGCTGACCGCGCCGCCGGCGGCCGAGGCGGCACCTCGGCCGGCGTCCACCCGCCCGGCCGCTCCGGCCGCTCCGGCAGCGCCGGCCCCGGCGCCCGGGCGCCCGGTGGCGTCGGCCCCCGCGGCGCCCGCCGCTCCGCAGGTGCCGGACGCCGACCTCCCGCCCGAGCCGCCGGACGACTTCGAGCCGCCCCCGGAGGACGACCCCCCGTTCCGCGGCGCCGACCTCGCGCGCTCGGCGGCCAGGGCACCGGGCCGCCCGGCCGGCGCCGCCGCGGCGGCCGCACCGCCGGTGGCGGAGGACGAACCCAGCCGCGACGACGCCGACGCGGAGGACTCCGGCATGGTCGGTGCCGCGGTGGTCGAGCAGCTGCTCGGCGGGCGGGTCATCTCCATCGACCACCGCTCCTGATCCCGGCGGTCCGCACCGGGCTGTCCTCCCCGGGACGTAGGCTCGGGGGGTGTACGAGGGCGCGGTCCAAGACCTCATCGACGAGCTGGGACGGCTCCCCGGTGTGGGTCCCAAGAGCGCCCAGAGGCTGGCGTTCCACCTGCTGCAGACCGACGAGGACGACGTCCGCCGCCTCGTCTCGGCGCTGACGGAGGTCAAGCGGCGGGTGAAGTTCTGCACCGTGTGCGGCAACGTCGCGCAGGAGGAGCAGTGCCGGATCTGCCGCGACCCGCGCCGCGACCTCACGTCCATCTGCGTGGTCGAGGAGCCCAAGGACGTCGTGGCCATCGAGCGCACGCGCGAGTTCCGCGGGCGCTACCACGTGCTGGGCGGGGCGATCAGCCCGATCGAGGGCGTCGGCCCCGACGACCTGCGCGTGCGCGAGCTGTTCGCGCGGCTGGCCTCGGGGGAGGTCATCGAGATCATCCTCGCCACCGACCCCAACCTCGAGGGCGAGGCGACCGCCACCTACCTGGCGCGCATGCTCAAGCCGATGGGGCTGCGGGTGACCCGCCTGGCCTCGGGCCTGCCCGTCGGCGGCGACCTGGAGTACGCCGACGAGGTCACCCTCGGCCGCGCGTTCGAGGGGCGCCGGCTGCTCGATGTCTGAGGCGCCCGCCGCGTCCGGCGCCGAGCCGCTGGACGAGCTGGGCGTCCTGGCCGAGGCGACGGCCCTGGCCGCCAGCGGCTACCTGGACGGCGTGACGTCGGTCGCGCGCGGCGACGCGCCCGCCACGGCGCTGCCGGTGCTGCTGCTCGCCGTTTCCGAGGTGTCCGTCGCCGGCGCCCGGCTGGGCGCCCTGGCCGACGTCGAGGCCGCGCCCGCCGCTCCGGCCGCCCCCGAGGACGTCAGCGCGCTGCGCGACGCGCTGGCCGCCGTCCTGGCCGGCGTCGACGACTACGCCGACGTCCTGGAGCCCCTGACCTCGCCGGAGGTGGTGGCGCGGCGGCTGTCCGACGACCTCGCCGAGGTGGCCGCGGCCCTGGTCCCGGGGCTGCGCGCCTCCGCGGAGGGCCGCGGTGACGAGGCGCTCGCGGCGTGGCAGGCGTCCTACCTCGCGGACTGGGGCGCCCGGGCGGCCAGCGCCCTGCGCGCGCTCCAGTCCCTGCTCGCCCACGTGCGCCAGCACCCCTGACCCTGCCCCGGCGACCGCACTCTCCCGAGGAAGTGCGCTCGTAGGGCCTCGCGGAGCAGCACTCTCCGGGGAGAGTGCGGTCAGGGGGTCAGGCCAGCGGCACCGGGGGAGCGGGCGGCGCGAAGACGGCGTCCGCGGGCCGGTCGGTGGTGGCCTCGACGAGGTTCATCCGGCCGCCGGCGAAGCGCGCCCGGCGCAGGAGCCCCGCGTTGGTGAGGCAGTACTCGCCGGCTCCGGCGGGGGAGGCGGCGGGGTCGACCGCCGCGCACTGCGCCGGGGCCAGGGCCCGCGCCACGGGCAGCTCGTCGGTGACCGCCACCCCCGAGGGCAGGTCGGCCAGCGAGGGCAGCGTCGTGGTGAGCAGGGCCGCGATGCCGGTGTCGAAGGCCGGGGGGACGGCGCCGTCGCGCGGGGCGACGAGCAGGCACTCGCTCGTGCCGGCGGTGGTGCAGGCCACCCAGCCGGCGTCCGCGCGCAGCAGGGAGGCGGTCGCGCCGTCGGGGGTGGTGACGTCGACCCGGCTGCGGTCGCCGCTGCGGGCCAGGACGACGGTGGCCGAGGCGCCGTCGTCGGTGAACACCCGGTAGGTGGCGCTGCCGTTCCACGTCGCGGCGGCCGCCATGCCCGCGCGGACGTCGGAGACGGGCATCACGGGTGCGGGCGCCGCGGCCGGGACGGCCGGCGCGCTGGGCGGGACGGGTGCGGGAGCCGGCGCGGGGTCGCTGGTCGTGAGGGCGAGCGCGGCCACGGCGACCAGCGCGACGCCGACGCCGGCGCGCACCGCGGTGCGCGCGGCTCGGGCCCGCCGGGGCGCGGCACCTGTCGAGGGAGCGGGCGGAGCGGGGAGCGCTGGGAGCGGTGCGAGCTCCACCAGGCCCCGGACCTCGGACGGGTCCGGCAGCGGCGGCAGCAGCCGCCGGTCGGCGTCCGGTCCGTGCTCCAGCGGGGCGCGCCCGGTGGTGGCGACCGGGCCGCTGCCGGTGCTGTCCTGCGGGACCGTCACGGGTGCGCCTCCGTCCTGACCGGGGGGTGGTCCGCCGGCCCCGGTAGAGTCGGCACCGGCGCCGAGATCCTTGAACAGCGGTCCGCACCAGCGGCGCGGGAGCGGACGCGCCCGGTGCGGAGGTGGCCCGAGTGGGCCTGGTGGTGCAGAAGTACGGGGGCTCATCCGTCGCCGACGCCGAGGGCGTCAAGCGGGTCGCCAAGCGCATCACCGAGACCCGCCGCGCCGGCCACGAGGTCTGCGTCGTCGTCTCGGCGATGGGCGACACCACCGACGACCTCCTCGACCTGGCCCAGCAGGTCAGCCCGCTGCCCCCGGCGCGCGAGCTCGACATGCTGCTGACCGCCGGCGAGCGGATCTCCATGGCGCTGCTGGCGATGGCGATCGCCAACCTGGGCCACGTGGCGCGCTCGTTCACCGGCAGCCAGGCCGGCGTCATCACCGACTCCGCGCACGGCAAGGCGCGGATCATCGACGTCACGCCGGGCCGCATCCGCGAGGCCCTCGACCAGGGGGCCATCACGATCGTCGCCGGCTTCCAGGGCATCAGCGTCGACACCAAGGACATCACCACCCTCGGCCGCGGCGGCTCGGACACCACCGCGGTGGCGCTCGCCGCCGCGCTGGGCGCCGACGTCTGCGAGATCTACACCGACGTGGACGGCATCTACACCGCCGACCCGCGGATCGTGCCGACGGCGCGCAAGATCGACCGGATCAGCAGCGAGGAGATGCTGGAGATGGCCGCCAGCGGCGCCAAGGTGCTGCACCTGCGCTGCGTGGAGTACGCGCGCCGGTACGGCGTGCCGGTGCACGTGCGGTCCTCCTTCACCGCCCGCGAGGGCACCTGGGTGGTCGACCCGACCAGCCAGAACGAGACCACCCCGGGAGGGGCGATGGAGCAGCCGATCATCTCCGGCGTCGCGCACGACCGCAGCGAGGCGAAGATCACCGTGGTCGGCGTGCCCGACAAGCCGGGCACGGCCGCGGAGATCTTCGAGGCGGTCGCCGACGCCGGCGTCAACATCGACATGATCGTCCAGAACGTGTCGGCGGCGGCCACGGGCCTGACCGACGTCTCGTTCACCCTGCCCAAGACCGAGGGGCAGACGGCGCTCACCGCGCTGAGCCGGGTGCAGCCCGTCGTGGGCTTCGACTCGCTGCAGTACGACGACCAGATCGGCAAGGCCTCGCTGATCGGCGCGGGGATGCGCAGCCACCCCGGCGTCTCGGCCCGCTTCTTCAAGGCGCTGGCCGACGCGAGCGTCAACATCGAGATGATCTCCACGTCGGAGATCCGGATCTCGGTGGTCACCCGCGCCGACCACCTGGACGACGCCGTGCGCGCCGTCCACACCGCCTTCGGGCTGGACGCCGACGAGCTGGCCGCCGTGCACGGGGGGACCGGACGATGAGCACCGGATCGATGAGCGCCGGATCGATGCGCACCACCGGACGCCGTCCCACCCTTGCCGTGGTCGGGGCCACCGGGGCCGTGGGCACCGTGATGCTGCAGATCCTCTCCACCCGCGAGGACGTCTGGGGCGAGATCCGCCTCGTCGCCTCCGCGCGCTCGGCCGGCAAGCGGCTGCGGGTGCGCGGCGAGGAGGTCGTCGTCCAGGCGCTCGCGCCGGAGGTCTTCGACGGCGTCGACGTCGCGATGTTCGACGTCCCCGACGAGGTCTCCGCCGAGTGGGGCCCGGTCGCCGCGGCCCGCGGCGCGGTCGTCGTCGACAACTCCGGCGCGTTCCGGATGGACCCCGACGTGCCGCTCGTGGTGCCCGAGGTCAACCCCGCCCAGGCGCGCAACCGCCCGCGGGGCATCATCGCCAACCCGAACTGCACGACGCTGACCATGATGGACGCGCTCGGCTGCCTGCACCGCGGCTGGGGGCTGACCGAGCTGGTCGTGGCCTCCTACCAGGCCGCCTCCGGGGCCGGCCAGCCCGGCGTCGACCGCCTGTACGACGAGCTCGAGGTCGTCGCGAAGGACCGCAGCTTGGGCCAGCGCCCGGGCGACGTGCGCCGGGCGATCGAGGACGAGCTCGGTGACGCCCCCTCGCCGTTCCCGGCGCCGCTGGCGCTGAACGTCGTGCCGTGGGCGGGGTCGCTGCGCGACGGCGGCTGGTCGAGCGAGGAGATGAAGGTGCGCGCGGAGTCGCGCAAGATCCTCGGCATCGCCGACCTCAAGGTCTCCGCGACGTGCGTGCGGGTGCCCGTGGTCACCACGCACTCCCTCGCGGTGCACGCGACCTTCCAGAGCCCGATCAGCGTCGAGCGCGCCCGCCAGGCGCTGGTCGAGGCGCCGAGCGTCGTCGTCCTGGACGACCCGGAGGACGGCGACTTCCCGACGCCCGCCGACGTCGTGGGCTCCGACCCGACCTGGGTCGGGCGCATCCGGCAGGCGCTGGACTTCCCGAACACCCTCGACCTGTTCATCTGCGGCGACAACCTGCGCAAGGGCGCGGCGCTGAACACCGCGCAGATCGCCGAGCTGGTGGCGGCGGAGCTCACCGGCGCCTGAGGGCATCAGAACGACGAAGGGCCCGGATCCGTGAGGATCCGGGCCCTTCGTGCTGTGCCAGTCGGGGTGACAGGATTTGAACCTGCGGCCTCTTCGTCCCGAACGAAGCGCGCTACCAAGCTGCGCCACACCCCGGTGCAGCGCCGACCACTCTAGCCGAGACCGTCAGGTGCCAGCGACGAGGGTG
>Ga0210040_10000495_pt1 | contig 66051 bp, 53 predicted proteins | sample CryGeyCG12114_NA_FD_185462 | JGI IMG/M metagenome (GOLD analysis project Ga0210040, IMG submission 185462) | Groundwater microbial communities from aquifer - Crystal Geyser CG19_WC_8/21/14_NA (SPAdes) (version 2) | ecosystem: Environmental > Aquatic > Deep subsurface > Groundwater | place: USA...
GGATCGATGACGACCGGCACTTTAGGCGCCTCTCCTTCGACCTGCTTCTTGATGCCGAGTATTTCTGCAAGACTCTTGTGCATAATTGGTTCGTCCAGCTTGGGCTTTTCTGTCTCCGGCTTTTCTGCTTCTTTTACCGGGTCTGGCTTCTCGTCGATGGTAGGGTCATAGAGCACTATGGCAAATTCGCCGCTTGGGTCGTGTAGAGGCTTATTGACGAAACCGTTTCCACGACGCATGCCCAGACTAGGGGCAGGTCTAGAAGGATCCCATCCGCCGGATGTCTTGTCGGCCAGTGGGACTGCAAATCGTGCTCGGAAAATAGTATCTTTGTCCTTGACCTGAAAGACAGGATACTTCTTCACCACCACAACAGTGTTACCGTCAGAGTAACCTCCATCCTTTTCATCGGCTGTCCCAACTTCTTCCGAGTAGTTCACTTTCCGCCGCTTCCTCGTTGGTTCACCGGTCGACTTTCTTGCATTATGTGAGCCTGGGCATTTGAAAGGCTTACTAAGCCGATCAAGAGCGGCTGTCGAGGTAGCAGTCAACCGTCCGGCTCGTGCACTTGGTGGTAGGTTCTCTTTGTTTGCGTTGACATCAATCACCTTCGTTCTGATCCTGCTATGAATTAGGACTGGTGGTCAGGAACATATATGAGCACCTTACATGCTGTGTCTTGAGGCTGGCAAGCACCAAGTCTCTAGCACTATCAGTACTGACCGTAAAGAAACAAAAGCTTCTAGAGTGGTAAGGTTTATCCCATCAAGAGCAGACTCGAGAGTGGCCAGTGGCGGCTGAGTGACCTGGACGCGAAACACGCGTTCGTCGCGCAAAGTGGCAGTGACGCGCAGTCACGTGTACAAGCAAGCTGTTGTGCCCCCGGCCTAGCAGTTTCTATTCCTTGACCGTTCCGCCGCGCACCCACCTGGTGCAGTCAGGCCATGTCTGCAGACTTTTGTGCGTCTTATGCATCAGGCGCCGTCGGCATCTGCATTGGCAACAGACTCGATATTCTCAAAACAGAGCTTCAGGCAGGTAATCGCATTTTCACATCTCCGGCATTGCCCGCTCAAGAAGCACGATTCAAAAGGTTCAGTAATCTGTTTCGAGGAGCCGCAGCTCCCATTTTAGGCTATGGCGCTCTCAACTCGATTCTCTTCGTTACCTACAATCGGTCGTTGAAGACTATGGAACCTTCGATCTTTGATCCTACTAAGCTTGCTGGAGTAGACCTTGGCAAGATCTGGCTGGCTGGCGCAGTGGGTGGACTTGCTTGCTGGGTGGTTTCCGCACCATCGGAACTCATCAAATGCCGAACGCAGCTCAAGGTCGACGGTCGAGCATCAACATACGGGACGCTCGTCAATGTGCTAAAGCAGCAAGGTATCAGAGGTTTGTATCTAGGTGGTACGATCACTAGCATACGTGATTCCTTTGGGTATGCATGGTACTTCTGGTCATACGAGCTCTCAAAGAGAATCCTTCTCTCGCGGCAGCCTGACCCCTTTGCGGAGCCCAAGGCTTATGACGTGCTTATTGCTGGTGGCATAGCAGGTGTGGTAACGTGGGCTAGTGTTTTTCCGTTGGACGTAGTCAAAACAAGAGTCCAAACACAAAGTCAAGTGATTGACGCGGCTACGGCCCCTCTTCTTGGTCAGGAGCAGGCATGTGTGAAGCAGAAAACGTCTTTCCAGATAGCAAGAGACATAGCTCGCGCGGAAGGCATAGCTGGATTCTATCGTGGCTTGGGCGTCTGTAGTCTCAGAGCATTCATCGTCAATGCTGTTCAGGTGAGTTGTCCTCCAGTGAGGCGTGCCTTTTCTGACGTCGATAGTGGTACTTGTATGAGGAAGCAATGAAGATGCTGTCACCCATGCTAGGCAAAGGTGCCGGCTGAGACTCTGATAGCAGCCTGATCCATTTTTCGAGGTACTGGTGTGCTCCTGGAAACAAGATCATCGACCAATTCATTCTGCGCCTATACCCAGCGTCCTCTTCTCCCTGTATTACGTGCTCTGACCAACGACAATTTACACACGCTCAAGATTCTCCTTCAAACTCTCATCAAAACTCTTATATCCTTCCTGCCCGTACCACTTCTTCAACAACTGCGCACCAAGCTCGTTCGGCACCTTACTCAGATCCCTCTGCTCATTCGGGTCCTTCTCCAGCTTCGCTGTACAATCAGGCCTTACTCTGCCAATAGCATCAATCGCCATATTCCAGTTGAACGGCCCGGCGAACGCGAAGATTCTCTCCTGCTCCAAAGTGTTATCCAGCACAGCAGCACAAAGATGCAATCTCGCATCATCGATAACATCAATGAAGTATTCTACCCCATATTAGCACATCCCACTGCGGCCAAACAAAGAAGGGGACACTCACGTGGAGGAAGAAAATCAGCCTTCTTTCCCTCCTTAAACAAGTCAATCATAACACCTCCAGTCGCCCCCGTACTTCCCCCCTCCAATACCTTCCCCATATTCATATTCGGCAATACCGCATTACACACAAAACCCGGCTTCTCCCTCTCAAGGAACTTCCACATCGCCCTCTCGCCCTCAGTCTTACTCGCAGCATAAACCACAAAGGCGTACGGATTAACCCCAATCCCCTGCCCCTTCCTCGTCCACGCCCCCTCCACCGCCTCATCATCCCACGTATCAGTCCCGACCGTCACCTCAACGCCCGGCCTCGGCACAAGCACCGCCGTTGAACTACTCGTAAGCGTGAACCTCTTCACGCTCTCCTGCTTCGCCGCGGCCTTGAGGAACGCCTCCACGCCCGCGACGACACCCCCAATGACCTGTTCCGCGTCATCGCTGAAAGTCGTGTCTGAGGCGACCATCATGACACTCTGTACGCCCTTAACCGCATCCTCAATCTCGTGGGAAGGCTTGCTAAAGTCGCTAACGATGACAGTGCTGTACTTCGGGTTGTCGTAGATCTTCTTCGTCTTCTCGCATTTCTCCTGCGTTCGCGCTGTGCCGCGGACTTTGTAACCGAGTTTGAGTGCTTCGTTCACGATGTGTCCGGCTATGTGGCCTGATGCGCCGGTGACCAGGATTGTCGTTGTTTCAGGGTCCAAGGCAGGCTTTCCTAGAAGGGGTGCCATTATTGATGTGGTTGAACGTTGATATCAGCAGAAAAGTTATTCTCCAGCGGTAGAGATGTTTTGGTCGAGCGATTAATGTAAGGAGCAAGTGGCTGTGAGCATCAAGTGATCCGGCCGTCGTTAAGTACTGTACCTACCTCATAGCCGTCATTGTGGGCATTCTAAAGGACCTAAACTCGTCAACTCGGATGACGCTGATTGATGATACTGTCATGCCGCAGGTGAAAGTCTGTTCTAGTTCATGACACAATTGGAACACCACATCTCTACGATGGTCAATCTAGAGTTTCAGACACTGAGGTGGATGTCGTCGCTGCACTTAAGGTTGTGATATATGCTGGGGACGTTGTATGGACAAAGGAAAAGCAAGTCGAGCTCGTAGTCTTGTGTATGGCGAGATTGCACCTAAGCATTGCTTAGCAGCTCGCATATCAACGCAACATTAGACAAGCCAGCTTCAGGAGCGGTATGTACGACACTGAAGGTAGTGAGTTGAGACATGGTGCTTGGAGCGCAATGGATTCGTGATACCCTAGCATCATGGACACATGGAGAATAATCGCTGGCTCTGTCAGGACACAAGTCTAGGTGTTGCAGGCGGGGCAATCTGTTTGTTGTTACAGGGCTCCCCGGCCACAACTCCCCGTTCGACCTTTCCTCTTATGGCAGCGACAACCAGATGCTCGAAACGTCCTTGATTCTTCTTGTGTGTTTGACACGCTTGTTGTCGCAGACGCCGATGTCGCTAATAGTCGGGTTTCGTGGTAACCGAAAGTAGAGGCTGACTGGCCACTGCAGCGTATGAGTGTAAAGCGACAATCCCTGCCACAGATTGCAGAACAATCAAATGGTCCTGAGCCCGCTACCAAATCATGGACGCCAACGTCCAACGCTTACTGACCGATAAGCTCTACGACAAGCGTAAGCAAGGGGCACTCGAGTCAGTACCTGAGGTCCTACGTCCTGGCTTCTACTAATAACACCAGGCTTGAAAAGTTGATTCGGGAATCATTATCCAAACAAGACTATGACAGAATACGAAAGATAGTTGATCAACTCTGCCATGAATATGCATACGCTGTTCATCAGCCGCACGCACGTAACGGCGGACTTATAGGTCTGGCCGCTGCCTCCATAGCACTGGGCTCAGTAAGTTCAATGTCAGACTACGACTTCTATGTTGTCTGATGGCGTCTAGGACGAAGTCGCCAGATATCTCCCCGAGATTGTACCACCAGTCCTTGCATGTTTTACCGACCAAGATGCCAGGGTCAGGTACTATGCCTGCGAGGCTATGTACAACATCTCCAAGGTGGCCAAGGGCGAAGTTTTGGTTTTCTTCAATCTGATATTTGACGCTCTTTGCAAGGTAATGACGCTTCCTGCGGAACGCTACGCAGAGGTCAAGAAGCTAAAGGAGAAACAGCTCTCTGGAGACTCCGAGCTGTCCGTCAAAAACGGCGCTGAACTTCTTGATCGACTCATTAAGGACATCGTCTCCGAGTCCGCAGCTCACTATGTATCAATACTCAACTTCGACGACAGGAAACTGGAGAAGGATCGAGACGGGCGCGTGTCGCAGCAGTCGAGCAAGGACATGAAACCCGCGTTCTCTCTTGCTGACTTCATACCGTTGCTAGAAGAGCGCATACACGTCCTCAACCCTTTTACCAGGCAGTTTCTCGTCGCGTGGCTGTCATTACTGGATACGATACCAGATCTCGAACTTGTACATTACTTGCCCTCTTTCCTTGGAGGACTGCTGAAATTTCTGGGTGACCAGAACAGAGATGTCTACATTGCGACTCAGGGATTGTTGGAAAGACTACTCGCTGAAATTGTCAAAATAGCTAAGATCAAGAAAGGCATAACCGAGAGCAGGCGCAGCCGTCAGTCAGGTGCCAGAAGACGGGATTCGGAGAGTCAAGCGCCCATCGGATCCCCTGGTGGAAGTACCGCGGGAGAGGATGCTGTGGCGGATGGTTCAGCTAGTGACGAAAGCGGCTACGAAGATTCGAGCGGTGATTGGATCCCCGGCCAGGATGTCGAGATCGATCACGCTGCAATTCTCGACATACTTCTGAAATTCGTCGACCCATCTTCCAACAAGGATTCGTCGTCAGTGCTTCGGCTAGATGGTTTGCCCAAGCAAAAGGAAGAGGAGATTGGAGTTGTGGCCTTGCGATGGATTGCCACCTTTTTCGAGGTTGCCTCAGACGACATTCTGGCATTTGTGCCAAGACTACTGGGTCAGGTATTGCCTGCTCTAGCTTCATCATCAGAGCAATTTCGAGCACAAGCTGTTAGCGTCAACCGAGCGTTGATAGACTACGTTGTTGCTTATCAAGACGAACACAAGGCGGGGCCCGCCCAAGACGTGTCTCCCAAAGACGCCAACACGAGTGCCGTACCAACCTCCGCACACGCCCATCAGAAATCTATAGCTTCCATTGCAGAAGCGGAAACGACTCAGTCGACACCACAAGAACCAACAGATAAGCAGAAGACTACCGAGGAGTCTCAGGAAGAGGAAGCTGCGGAGCCGGATCAGTCCAGGCCAGGACTTGACTACACTGAAGCAGTCCGAGTCTTGCAGCTCCAGCTTCTGCATGAACGCGAAGAAACAAGAGTCGCTACAATCAGCTGGCTCCGACTACTGCACAGGAAAGCCCCGAAGAAGGTCCTTGCGTTGCACGACGGCACTTTTCCGGTCTTGCTCAAAACACTATCTGATCCAGCAGAGGCAGTGGTCACTCAAGACCTGCAGTTACTGTCACAATTGTCCAAGAACAGCGAAGACAACTATTTCTCGTCATTCATGGTTGCCTTGTTACAGCTATTCTCTACAGATCGTAAACTCCTGGAGATCAGAGGCAACCTCATCATCCGCCAACTGTGCATCAACCTCAAACCAGAAAGGATTTATCGCACATTTGCTGACTGCATTGAGAAAGATGAAGACATTGAGTTTTCGAGCATAATGGTTCAGAACTTGAATAACAATCTTATCACGGCACCCGAGTTGGCCGAGCTGAGAAAAAGACTGCGAAACCTGGACACAAAAGATGGTCAGGCATTCTTCGTGGCTCTGTTCAAGGCATGGTCGCACAACGCTGTGGCGACCTTCTCCTTGTGCTTATTGGCGCAAGCATACGAGCAGGCATACAGCCTTCTGCAGATATTTGCTGATCTGGAGATGACGGTCAACATGCTCATACAGATCGACAAGCTAGTCCAGCTGCTAGAAAGTCCAGTATTCACATGTAAGGGTCTTCCTAGTGTGTCTGATATTGCTGACACGAATGACAGTTTTGAGGATCCAGCTACTTGAGCCAGACAAATATCCCTACCTCTACAAGTGCCTCTACGGCCTCCTCATGCTGTTACCACAGTCATCGGCATTTGCTGCTCTGAAGAACAGACTCAATAGCGTCAGCGCGATCGCCCTGCTGCATACACCGCCTCCCATGCCGACCTCGGCGAGACCATCGTACGTATCTACCTACAGCTCGCCGACCTCGAACGTCCCTGCCCCAGACCATATGCGTCAACGCTCGGTCGAGAAAGGCGCGCCCCTTCCATTTCCCTCAAGTCTCTCGAACAGTGGTTTTGGATCGCTAACGTCTTCTGCGAGTAGTGTTGCAGCGGGTTCGAATATCCCAGGGTCATCTACAAGTACTGTCAGTCGGCTAGCTGGTCGGAGGGAACCCGGTGGCATCAATACGACCGGAGAGGTGAAATGGAGCGAGCTTCTTGACAAGTTTAAAGGCACACAAGAGAAGACGAGACGTAGGAATGAGAGACTGATGAGAGGGGAGGATGATTTTGAGACAGAAATACGGAAGGAGTCCAAGACAACCGACGCCTCTCAAGAGCAGACAGGTAGAACAAGTCGTGCTAGTGATCGACAGTCATTCGAACTAGGGCGACCTAGCAGTCGGCTGAGCATTGAACAAGGCCGAGCTGGGCTAGGTATTAGGCAACCCCTGAGCGCTGGAGCGAGTGCCGGACAGCAGAGACCTTCATTCAGGACGGAAAGGTCATTTGACCCACCAAGTGCGAGTGAGCAAACAAGACCAGGGAACAAGAGCAAATACAGTCTCACCGGGAGGTTTGGCATTCGTAGCAGCAGCAAGGATAAAGACAAGGACAAGTCTGGCGGGTCTGGTGTGGGAGGCACAGGCGGTAGCGGGCTGAAGAGATAGGCAGCCAGTGGGTCTGAGAACAAGCATGACCTTGAGTTGTATGTCATCGTATGCTGCCGAATGGGCGTTGACCCGTTCCATAAGAACAATTAACCCTTCGGGACGTGACACCTCGATTAATACTTGTCTGGCCGCCTGCAAGAACACCGTATCTTTCATCTTTTTTACGTTCAGCAGATCTGACCCGAAGAGCTTCGTCTACTTTGACTCTTCGAGGTCGAGAAACTTTCTTATGTCGCATCTCACAGGCTGGATAGTCTGCGATCATTCCCCCTTCGATCACCTTGTCCTTGATTTCTTGCGACAATTTCCCCCATCCTTGAGGCCCTAAACGTGCTTTTTTGGGCGGTGGCTCTTGCTCTCTTGGACAATGCTGCAGAGGCGATGACTTACTGGTTCCATCGACATGTCGATGATTGGTGCGTTGCAGCTTGTGGAGTGATAAGGTCGATCGCAGCCGCAACGAGAGTGATAGACCACAAAATACATCCCGGTCGCGTTTATGAACATTGTGCATGTGACTATAAGCTGGCCCTGATTAGGACAGACTAGAGACGCTCCTAACGTCATACGGGGATCTATACAGCTCCTCTGCTTCCTTTTCCATTAAATTCCTCTTCCTCTTCCTCTTCCTCTTCCTTTTCCACGACCTTTTCCATCTCCTCTTACTTCTCGGTAGTCTGCTTCTTGGAAGCTCCTTGCCTATGGTCCCTGAAATCCATATAATAATCGGAGACTGTTTCCGCGAGTACTACGACCGGGTCGTGAACCCTATAGGCGATGGTTCAAGCGGCAACATCCTCCTCCGCATCCTGTACTCGTACGACGACCATCACTCCCAGACCCCGTTCAAGGCGCTCAAGCACAACGAGGATCTCAAGCGATACATTAGCACCTTCGAGAAGGTGATCCTGTGTATACTCCGTCTGTCCTCCCGTTCGCGAGACGAGCTAGACGAGATTCGCTACCCGATTACGGATATCTAGAAGGCTATCTGTAATCAAATCGTCGGCGTCTAGGAGGACTACTACAGCAGTAACCCGAAGGGTTATGTCCCTAGTTTACTACTAGATCTCTTTATCAACTTAATCGAGCAGCCACTCGACGTCGACTCCCACTGAAGCTGGGTCCTCTACGCGCTCGCCCTCAGTTCCTAGGTCCAGAACGATAAATCGTGGAAGGAGGCTAAAGGGCTAACCGGCTCCATGTCCCACCTGGTCTACCTCTTCCGTCTCGTCACGCTACACCACCTCATCACTACCAGGCCGGGCTAGGGCTCTATTTCCGACCGGCTACGGGACTACTGCAACCGGTTCCTCGGTGTAGGTCAGCCTTACATCTTCGACCAGCTTCACAATATGCGGAACCTACTTATTAAACGCGAGCCCGGCCACCCGCAGCGGTCGGCCCTCGGTGGTGATTTCCGTCGAAGGTAGCTGTGTCTACCTCGACGGCGCGAAGATCGAGATCGCCCGGTTTCGGAAATGGGTGAAGGAGCTGATCGGCGAAGCTCAAGCACTCCTCGCGCAGCTCCTGTTTGTGGACGACGAGAGGTACATCACGTCCCTCGATATCCACGCTGTCTCCGCTCGAGACGGTGTTCGACTATAATAAAACCGACTCGGTCGGCCCGTACGAGATCGCCATTGTCCGCTACTACCCCTCATTACGCAGCTCTGCGTACTGTACATATCCGAGGTGATTCCGTACCACCGCTTCCTCGTCGATACGGCCGAGCAGGACCTTCGCCCTACGCTATCTCCTCTTATGTAAGAGTCTCACCGTCTTTATTAAAGACTTAGATATTTATAGTTTAATCGAGATCTAAGAATGTATTTCTAAGCATTTAATTAGATTGTTCTAGGTTAACGGTGATGCTGTAGAACGCGAATTCGACGAATATTACCAGCGATTAGCGAGGTAGCCCTTGCTAACTAGCCCTACACTCGCAGGTTACCGTGGATTTTACCTCGCCGTAGTCTAATTAACAAGGTAGTTCTGTTCTGTGCAAGTCTTATTCTACGGTGTATATGAGAGTGTACTGCGACGCTTAACCTTCACGGAAGTAAGCGGTACGGACTTCGTATGAGAACTGTTCCCGGAAGTCGCAACTCCAGCTCAGTTATACCTTCGACTAAGCTTCAACTTCTCTCACACGCAGCTGAAATGAGCTTTGCTTCTAATTTTGAAGTCCAGCCGTTGTTGCACCTCTGGCCGCGTTCGGCTAAGCCAGTTAACGCCACGAAGCCCGAGAAGGCCGCTGATGGCTAGCGATAAATGTGTCGCCGAGAAGCTGTTCGAGACGCAAACGCAACTCTCCAGGTTCGAGACCCAGGGCGACTCTGTGGTGTGTGCATTCTAAGAGTGCTGCCAGTGATTCGCGTGGCAGCCTTGCTAGTTGATGGTGTGCTCTCATATTCTGGCGGACTAGAGTGACCAGTTGCGGGTCAAGGTTAGGGAATGATTCGTAGCGAGACTATTGGTAGAAAAGGAGTGGTCAGCGACTGTAGCTGCATAACATCTTTGTCAGAGTCACTTACTCGCAGGCCACTTAACAACGCTATTGCGTCGTCTTTGTTGAAGTTCTTTGTTATCATTAAAGAACTTGCGGTCCGCTTCGAAGGCCTCAGATGATATTAACTTGATAATAGGTGCGGTCTTCTACAGAGTATTATGGATGTAGTGTAGGAACTCTGGTGACCCAGTCTGCTCAAAGAAAGAGCCGGCGCAGCCTAAGAGGTTGTTGAAATTCTCTAACGGCGTGACGGAAAGGGAATTTGATAACGTCGCAATGGTCTCTTTCTTCTCGACAACATCAATCTTCTCCGCAGGTTCAGCGGTCTTGACTCGGGCGGCTGCTGTTCTCACACTGTTGCTAATATTGGTGTCTCTGGTCTTGACGGTTGCCTTGTGATCGACATCGTGCAGATACTCCGGGAAGAAGTAAATCTGTGTATATTGGATAAGGCGCGTGTCAGAAACCCCGTAACTTTCGTGCACCAGAACATAGAACTTGTGGTGACCCATGACATATTCCGTGCGATCAGTAACAGCGACTACCACTCTGCCAGGTCTGTCCTCGATGTCCTCAGCCTTGGGTAGCGGGGCTGCCTTTCTCCTTTTACCCTTCTCGGGTGCAGGGTGAAGTAGCACTGGATTGCCCGCTATGACGAAACCGACCTGTAACATTTCCTTCGTTTCTTCCCTCTTCCCTTTGGAGCGCCTCAGGTGTGGGCAACCCGGGCGTCGTGGAAACGTTTGTGGGAGGCGCGTCGGTTTGTGGATCGTACTTCGTCGTTGTGTGCCATCGTCCTTGTCTTCCCTTTCGTACACGCACTACCTGGAAAGTCCATCGACCAGGCTCGCGATGCGTAGTAGGAACAAGTTTCTGTCCTTGCCACGTCCTTGTATGGATCTGTGACTTGCTCCGAAGCTGGTAAATCAACTATGGTCACCACCATCTTGGCTGTAGGAAGACTGAAGGGTATGAATCATCAAGAAGGGCAGCAGTAGGTTAGGATTAACTTGTATCTTGTATGACAAGGAAAGTTCTAGAGGCAGCGACGTGGACGCCTTGACGAGAAGCAGTGCTGCACCATTCAATCTCCACTTTTCAAGGGAACACTTTCACTTCAATTAGTACTCACATCTGATCCCTATCCTTGTCAAGGCAGAGACATTGACATCTTGGTGAGAAGCAGTGCTTCATAGGTATTCACCATGACAGTGAAGTGAAAGTCTTCACTGAGTACTCACATGTGAGGCCCATTCTTGTTCTGCTTCTTGCTGCCTAGCATTTTCGTCTAATCCATCCTCAACAGCATTGGCCAAGCAGAGACAATATTCGATATCTACCAAGGCTATCCGAGCCTCAGGTAGGGGAATCGTGCCGATACCGTCTAAATTGCGCCGATTGAGCGGGCTTTCTCAGATGCATACACGATATCTCATGGTACCTTCTCCTGCTCCTTCTCCCATTTCTCCCTCACCCTCCTCCTCATACCACCATGAACGCCCCTTCCCCAGATCTCGGTCTTCTCCACTTCATCACTCTTTCCATTGCCGATATCCAGATCTATACCTTCGCCAGATCCGGTATACTCGCCAATAAGCTCCTTCCTCTCCTTCTTCCGCCTCTCCATTGTCTTGCTCTCCTCCACCTTCCTCAAATAAGCAGCATAAACAGTGACCTCAGCCACACCAACCAGAATAGCAGTCCCCAAACTCACAAGAACCCGTACACCATCATTCGGCCACCACCTCGTCAAGTGGAAGGCAACACCCGCACACATGACAACACTAAGCACGATATTCAAGACCAGACTCGGACTGATATCGTCCTTCCCTTCTTCTTCGTCTCGGTCCGTGCCTATCTGGCCTGAAAGCGCCTGTTGTGACTCGGCTTCTTGCTTGGCGACCATGGCTCTGTACTCTCTTCGTTCTTGGTCGGCGCGCAGGCGTGCCATGAGGGCTTTGTATTCATCAGAAGGTTCTGGTTTGGGCGGGGGAGGCGCGATGTAGGGTTTTGTGCCGCGGAGGAGGGTGTTGAGCGTACAGGAGGGGCTGGATTTGCGTAGACATCTTGACAGGGTGAGTAGGGTGGTGTGGGATATTGGGTTGTCTGTGCTGGTTGGTAGGGATTGGGTGGGTAGAGAGTCAGAGGGGATGGAGGAGATGGCGGCGAGGATGGTCGGCGTTGTTGTTAGGAGGACCATGCTTGGTGCTTGGGACTTTATCTCAGCTTCATCGTTCTATGACCGCGTGTCAAGCAGTGTATAGGATCTCAGTGGCATGTGCTCGGTCAGTCGCGCCTGCCACGCGACGTCATATCATAATTTGTGTAGAGTGGAAGTTACCGACCCGCATGTCGAACTGGTCTTCTCGAAACGCTGTCAAGTCCGTCAGTGTCGCAATCTACAGTGAAAGGCGTTTCGCGACTATCACCTCGATCCCCAATATGCGCATCACCTGCGACGAAGACTTTCAGCAAGCAAACCGACCTTGCTGGGCCAAAAAGCGCCGTGACTGAGTGCGACTCTGGACCGTCAAGCGAACAACTGGTTATGCTAGTTTGAAGTTCTTACATCCATGGCCAAACTGGCGAAGAACAAATTGAATCAACCAAACGGCACCTCGTCCCAGCAGTCCCAGCAGTCCCAGCAGTCCCAATCATGGAACCCTCCCATTGCCGCTCTAGCTACACCTTCCTCCCAGAAGCTCATGCCACCACCAGCCCGTCCAGCTCGCTTGCCAAACCCAGTCGCAACCCCGAATGGACAAAAGCTACAGAATACCGACGTCCAAAGCGAAGGTAGCTCATCAGCCAAGAAGACGCGGCGCAGAAGAGGAGGGGCGAAGCCTACCAGAAATTCCTTCAGCGACAATGCTACCACTGCCAGCGATGCGACATCAAATACCAACACCAAGCACTCACTCTCGAGTGTCGAGTCTGGCCCAGCCGTGCGACCGAGCATGGAAGACCTCAGACCTACTATGTCGCAAGAAGAGCAGACAGTCTATGAGAAGGAACCTGAGATGTTTGGTGATTATGCCTTGAGTCTTGCTGGCGACGGGAGCTCCGACATCGAGAGGGACGGTGAGAAAACGTCTACAACACGCGGCAAAGGCAAGAAAGTTCCAACCAGATCGAACAAGGCGAGCAAAACGCCAGACGAGGCCGTCGACGATAAAACAACCTCTGAGACTCACCACTCAGACGCCAATGGACATCAGACACACCTTAGCAACCCACACCTAGCCTCAGACCTCGCAACTGCAGATCCAGTCGCTATTCCAGCGCCAAAGAAGCTACCCACTGGACGCTATGAATGCCCCTTCACCTGTGGCAAGACATTTAGCGAGGCAAAAGGTGCCAAGCGCCATGCTGCCATGCATGTTGATGCCGACAAGTTCAAATGTACTATCTGCGGCAAGGGCTACTCCAGGAATGACCTGTATCAATCACATATCAAGTCTCATGCTGGGGAAAAGACCATGTCGAGCAAGCAGCAGGCCAGATCTGGCCACAACTTGCAGTCTATCGCGAGCGGTGCATCACATGGAAAAGACTCGTTGAGGCGGCCGCTGGATGCATTGAGCAATGCTCAAGTCAAAGCTGCCAACGATCCTCGGCGTAACAAGCCCGAACCAGAGATAATGGCAGAGGCTTCAGCCGCAGTATTAGACCCGGTTACATCTGCCGAGTCTGAGACAGAATCGGAAGATGAGAGTGCGCCTGCTGAGGGGACAACCAACACGACAAAATCAACTGTCGAGACCAAAGATGATATCCCTATGGAGGATGCCAGTGGGGATGAGACAACATCATCGTCGGAAAGCGATTCGGAGGTGTCGCCGGTAAAGTCTCGTGCCTCTCCTGTTCCTGAGCCTGTCTCTTACACGAATGATCTGAAGCGAAAACGTCCTTCGCTTTCACCACGACCATCCAGCATCGTTCCGTCTCGCAAGCGAGCTCGTCGGGAGGCTTCGACTGGCTCCATAGAAGTGGAAGAGAGTGAGCGAGAAGAGTCGGCAGCATCAGGCGCAAAGAGCTCGAGAGCCTCCGTGCCGAACGAAGACCCTAGAAGCGACAGATCTGCTTCTGATGTTGAGATGCCCGATGGGAGGGATGAAAATGAAGGTATTGCGCATGACGAGTCCGAACTTGAGCCCGAGGCTGAGCCCGTCAAGCCTTCTATGCGACCGAAGCCCAAGGGCAAAGCTCCCGATGCTGCCTCGCGAACGAAGAATACCAAGCAGATAACCGATGCCCTCTCTCCGAATGCTACCGGACCGACATCAAGCACAAACCGCAGGAAGGGTAAAGCCTCATCTCCGCCACCGGCCGTGGGGCGACAGTCCTCCATGGACAACTTTGTTTCGCGCTCGCGATCCGCTTCGAATCCACCTGTCAGAGCTTCGTCAAGCGGTTCGAAGGTCACTGTCAATGTGCCACAGAGACAGAAAACGAAGCGACAGCTACAGGCACAACAGGTGGTCGAGGATTCTGAGGAGCAACGAACTGCAAGACGAAAGGCAAAGAAGGGCCAAGGGAAAGCACAGGAGGACAAAGATAGAGAAGTCGTGGAGGAGTCTGAAACCCATTCTTCCGACCGGCCCAAAGCAACGACCACAGCTCGCAGAACCTTAAGTCTTACATCGAAGCCAAAGCTGAAAAGGAAGTCGAGGGTGGCAGCACGGCTCCAAGATGAGGCTTCTAGTGAAGACCAATCAGACGTTCAAGAAAACGTAGCATCTGATACTGATACTGATACCTCGAGAGCAAAACGACAGAGACCACGCAGAGGCGGCCCCCAGACTTCTACGTCAGGTTCAGGTCGGACAGGCAAATTCTCCCAGGGAGAAGTTCAGGCCCTACTCTCATGGCGTGATTCCTTCTGCTCAGAGCATGACCTTACTCCTACTGAATTCAACAACATAATGACGGCATCTATGCGCCGAACTGGGGGTTATCAGTGGCCATACAAGTTCATCACCAGGGTTGGCTTCCTGAGTGAATACCACGAGCAGCTACCCAATCGCAACAAACGCTCCATGAATCGCTTCCGAGAACGACATTTCCAGAATGTGGAGAGCACAACATGGACCAAACAGGACGATGATGAGCTGCGGGGTCTAGTGAATCAGCTTGGACCAAAATGGGTTGAGATCGCTCAAATGATGGGAAGAACGGCGGATGCTGTCACGCAGCGATGGAAACACAAGCTTAACTACGGCGAAGAGGTAAAGGAAGGTGAATGGTCAGCGGAAGAAGTCAAGTGTTTGGAAGAAGAGGTCGAAGCGTACGCGAAATCCAAGGGCACTACTGCACGTAATGACAGTCTGAATGTACCTTGGCATGCCATCAGCTTGAAAATTGGTAACGGCAGAAGCGGGCAGCAATGCAGCAACCGGTGGCGCGTCAACACCACACGACGGGTCAAGGGCAAGTTCATGAAAGTCCCTCTCGAAGATCGGATTCCGGGCAGTGCGACAAAGCTACCCAAGCCTGAATCGAAAACGATCAAAGCTCCAAAGAAAGATAAGACACCGAAGACGCCAAGTAAGTTGTCTCAGAGACTCGCTGGGGACGATGGCACGCCAAGGACGGAAGCAAGCCAGAAGCGTTCGTCGGCAAAGAAGTCCTTCAAATCTGCCGAACGTGTGACCAACTCGGACGACGAATCCGATGAAAACAGTGAAGAGGAAGAACAAACAGACAATGATAGCGATGGCGAAGACCAAGCTACTGACGCAGAGGCGGATCTGGATAAGGAATCAGCGGCGGAAAGCAGTCAAAACACAGCATCTGACGGCGGTCAAGCAGAACCTGACAGCAACAAATTGAAGCAGCACAATGCGAACCCAAGGGATGCTGGTACGGCAGAAGTTGAGGAGGATATAGACGAAGACAACGAGACGCGAGATGAGCAAGATGCAGACGAAGACCAAGAGCAAGTATCAGGCCAAGACCAGGCCCCCGGTACCGACTCTGGTACAGATTCAGGTTCAGACAACATTTCAGATACAATCGAGGTCCGCTCTCCAACACCGCCACCTCAACCCTCGCAGAAACGCACCCAAGCCTCGCAATCACAGTCTCAACAACACGGTAAGAAGAAACAGAGCTCACCTCAAAAATCTTCACAGTCACAACCACAACCACAGACTCAGACCCAAAAATCCAGCCGCACCCCAGCAATCTCCAAGAACCCCTTGCGCGCCACCGCAACCAAAACTCCCGCCAACGACCTGAATTTCGGCCTCACCCTCTCACAGCTCCACGCAGGCACCCAAGCGAATTCGTCCGCGAAACGCACCACAACGGGTAAAAGTACTAGCGCCAGAAGCCGTGTGCCGGACTCAGCGATCGAGGAACGACCGAGCCCGGAGCTGTCGGTGCGAAGACGGCCTGTTAGCTCGCCGCTTGGGCGGATGCTGGTGGACGATGAAGATGAGGATGGGGATGGAGAGCAAGAAGACGAGGACGAAGACACGATCGAGGTTCGGAGCCCTCAGGATGAATCATTCGTTAGTGCGAGGAGTGATGCGCGACTGCGGTCACCGGGTCCTTCAGAGTCGGAGTCCGAGTCGGGCTCCAGCGCAGACTCCGACACAGACGGAAGAGAAGGCAAACACAACAAGCACGCACCGAACGCCTCGCACGGAAGTTTCTGGCAGAGCGTCAACGGCATCGCGAAGAGATTCGTGCCTGGGCTGTCGCAGCATCAAGGTTCGCAGGCTCCGAGTCAGAGTCAGAGTCAGAATAAGCGGAGGAGTCTAGCTGATGCGTTGACGCAGGGTGGAGTTGGCGATGATGAGAGTGATAGCGATGATGAATGACTGAGAGAGTGATTGAGTGAGTGATGACTCTTACGATATGGTTTCGAGGTAGGTGTACAGGACAGGTGTCAACAGCTTGGAGCACGAGCAAGTTTGCATGCATAGCTGTGCCTGAAGACTAGACTCAGTAGCTCAATGAAGTATTGCGATGTTAATACATTCTATTCTTTCTATCTATCATGATATCCTTTCCCATCACTCATAGCTCATCCTTAACATACTTCTTCTCGAACAGGTCGTCGTTTTGCCGTTCACTCCCAGCTGTAAGGTCGACCTCTTCATCATCTTTCATGGCTGTCTTCAGCACAGCAGCAATCTCATTATCATATTCCGTCCACTCCGGTACCTGGCGTCTAGCACGATCAAGCTTGGGCTCCTTCGTCTGCGGGTTGTTACACAGATCGATCGTCCGGGCACTCTTGAGCGCTTCGTCACTGCACCACGTCTCGCACCATAGCCAGTTTTGATCCAGGCTATGTATTGGCAGGTTATGCTGCATGTGGTTCGGCAGGTCCTGGTCCAGATTGCTTAGACTGTTCGGATCGGCGGAGAGAGCGTGGTACTGCCCTCTGAGTCTATCGCCGGCAGCAAGTTCCCGGAAGCGCTTGAGGTCGACGACGTAGAGGGCAGAGATGTGATAGGGTTTACCCTCGAGGAAATTAGCCCAGTATCCCTGTTTCCAGAACCTGAAGCCCTCCATTTCAGTTCGGCTGTCACACATGGGTGTGAATCCGTAGGGAGCGCCGTGTAAATCGACTTTATTTAGCTCCATCATATCCGTGCGTACGATCTGGTCGGCGTCCACGAAGATGACTTTATCGAGATCAACGGGGAAGAGGACGTCGAGGAACAGGATCTTGTAGCCCCAGATCTCGCGTTGCTTTTCTTTCTGCCCTCGAAGCCAGTGGGGCCATTTGTAGGTGACCATTTCGTATTGGAAGCCGTAATGCTCGGCCAGATAAGGAAGAGAGCGTTTGAAGGAGGGTGACAGAAATTGCTCGATGAACCAGAATTTGACGCTGTGGGAGGTGTGCTTAATGACGCTGAGCATCATTATGTTTAGCATGCGCTCATAAAGGTGGCCGCTGGCGACGGAGAAGATATTGATTTCCGCTTGGGTGGTTGCAGAGGATTTTTTGCCTCCAAGCCCAAAGGATGACAGCAAAGATTGGCCCTTTTTGAGGTAGCTTGCTGCTGTGTCTGCTAATCCTGTAGTTTCGAGTACATCTTCGTCCTCCATGCCAGCTTTTCGGGAGAGGCGAGGAAAAAGTGTGACGCCTTGGAAGGACATAAGGGTGACCTGGTTGCCCTCATCGCCTGGCTGAGCTGCATAACCTTTTGAGCCCACGCTATCAATCTTGAAGATCTTGGAAGATCGACCAGGTTTCAGGGACATCTGCCAGTGGCCCGGGTTTGCTTTGAACTGGAAGTAACCTAGATTGGCCATGATAATCGTGTCTGTGGTGTGAGGTTTTTGCTCCGTGCCAAGGAGCAATTGAGCACCTCTTGGAGGCGGTCCTTTAGTGGCATCCCGAGAATGGCCTTCTACAAGGATATGTTCCAGCTCGTACAGTGCATCAACATTCTGACCGGCAGGAACGCTGCTCAGCTTGATGTTGTCGAGATCGTAAATCGACTCCTCCGGGGAGACTAGCCAAGCAGGAGGCACCACCAAGCCAAGGTTGAAGAGAACCTGCTCAGGAATGGCAGAGAAAGTAGCCTGAGGGACTACGAGTGACCCGTTTGCATGAAATGCGGGTGCAGAGCTGATCACATTGCGATAGAAGCGTTTGACCGGTAGCTCCTGCAGCATTTCTCTAGGATTCAAGAAGATCTTCACATCCACTTCGTCCATTTCTGATAGGGTTTTCAGGATTGGCGTCCAGCTCTGTGCAATTTCCGAAGCCGGATCAATTGCTGCAACAATCTGGACGGTAGGCTCAGCGTCCGACTTGATGTGGATCATGGTTGATTCGTTCTCCCACTGATTGAACTTGTCGATGCGAATTAATGGGGCAGTGTCGTAGATACCTTCTGGTATGTCAGACTTCAATGATCGAGCTACAATGGCGGTGACCTTTGCAATGTCGAGTGGCTGTGAAAACTTGTCCTCCAGCGCCAGCGCAGTGATCGCAGTGGTGACCGGGGCGATTCTCTCAGTGACTTCATAGGACAGCAAGCTTTCGAAGTCTTCTGCGACGAACGTAGAATTGATGGGCCCAATAATGCGTCCATTGAGCCAAAGCCCATTATCGCCGGGCTTCAGCCCCAGTCGCCTAATTAAATCTTCGTGCGAAAGCCAGAAGTCCTCAGCTCTTTCTTGGTCATTGCTGCTCTGTGGTACAGAACCGCCTTCAGCTTGAAGAAGTGATTGCACATGCTCCCGGGTGGTTCCTTCTACGGCACCTCCAGCCTGGTGATACAACTCCGTAGCAACACCCGACAGAGGCTCTCCAGGCTTTTGACTATGGCATAAGACAATCTCCACTTCTGGATACTTCTCATGGAAAGCAAGAGCCTCCTTCAGCAAAGTGCGTCCGTCAGCGTTATCCACGTCAAGCACAAGCAACATATGTGCCCTGGTGCTTAGCAAAGAAGACTCTTCGCCCCTGATGTGTGGCAAGCGTTTGAAACTCGATGCGAAATCCGCGACAAGCTCTGCCACATTCGCAACATTGACATCTTTCGAGCTCTCTGGAATGATGAGAGCATTCCGTCTAGGTGATGCCTTTTGCAGGAATACCTCAGGGACCCAAGCATCTTCAGTGATTTCTCCTTCGTAGACGGCTACTTGCAGTGCTCGATGGTCATTATAAATTTTCTGGCTCAAAGTTTCGAACCAGTTTTCGCTGCGCAAAATAGCAACACCGTTGACCAGGACTGGAGGCATCTTTCCGCCTAAGGACAGTCTTGCTCGATATGCTTCGGCAGTAACAAGCCTCCCTTGCATAGCCTCGTCCTTCAGCACATCAGCGTAAGCATGCGGCTCCTTCCCATCCCTGGCAGGCATATCTTCCGTGACCGATTCAAAGATGGTCTGAATTGCACCAAGACCTTTCTTCGACACAACAAGCTGCTGATAGAAATTCATCAAAGAGCCCAAGCCGAAGGTGTCCAAGATGTGGTAGGATAACTTTGCAGCGTCCTGAGAGGAGGGTTCTGAGTTGGCAGGCACAAGTCCGATGCGGATTGGGAAAGCCCTTTTGATGAGCGTCTGTAAAGTGTTGACCACCAGATCCAAGTCTTTGATATTGGTTAAATCGATTGGAACCACGACATTATGAATATCGCGGCGAACTTGAGGCAGCTGACCAGGATACGTCCGTTGAAGGAGGTGACTCAAACTCTTGGACCACTTCGAGTACCTGACATCCTTCTCGATGTCGTTGAGCCAGATGATGACCTCGTCGCTATCACTATCCGATCGCCAATCATATCGCTGTGGCTGGTCGTCGGATTGAGCCTGTGCTAGGACCTCGTGTGAAAGTAGATGGACAGCATCTGTAGATGAGAGGCCAATATCTCTAAGTCGGCTGATAAGCTTCCTCTCTTTCCTGAGAGTGTCTAGCAAGGAGTAAGCGTTGACCTCACGCTGCTGAATCTGCAAGCCGTTCATCCACATGACGTTGTAGCCTCCTGGCAGAAGCAGTTCGCGGTTCTTTCTATGTTCGGTGAGGAAGTCCTCAGAAGCGTTCTTGCCGGCAATCAATGAAGAGTACCTTGGTAGATCGGCGGAGACGTCGAGAAGGGTAGAAAGGGGATCTTGGCTGGCCATGATGTAGGCAGCAGCATTGATACCTAGCTTGGAAACCTCAGCACTTGTGAGTGGTTTGAGATCAGCACTAGCAGTCTCTTTAGCATCGTCCTCGGACTGATCAGAGTGAGGAGCGGCAGCATCTCGATCGTCAATAACGATGTAATCTGTTCGTTTGAGGACCAGCTCGACTCCATATCCGCTCACGTAGAGTGGGCGGTCGGAATGCTGGTGGGATGGCCTGTGACGAAGGCGGTATGCTGTTTTACCTTCTCTGGCAGTCTTGCTGACGGTCTGGTGGAATTGAGCAAACAGAGGATGGGTAATGTCTGCGTACAAGGTAGAGACTACCTGGGCGTCTGATGGACCGAGTGTGCGATCGAAGGGCAGGTCGAGTTCAAGGTCCTCATTGTCAAGCGGCTGCTGTGCTCGTTCTAGCTCTGGTGAGCAATACTGGTGGCCGTCGAGATGGACCCAGACAGGACAGGCAGCGTCCTGAGCTGCCATCATGGAGGGAGCCACGGTGGAGTTGTAGTACTGGTAGTGAGCCTCGATCCTGGGGGCTGCAGCATGAATGGAGAGAGCGAGCTTGAAGGAGGAAAGCGAACCTGGGCCTTTGAAGTGGCCATCTTGCTCTGAGAGGTGTATGAAGGTGTCGTACAAGTCTTTTTCTGTGTGAGAATGGGTGAAAGCACCGTCCGCTATACGGTCGAGCAAAGGGAAGTAGGAAGTCGCGTTCTCGAGGGCGGCGGTTTCTATGAGTTCAATCAGGTAGGGAGCAGGAGGGAAAGAGGCTTTGAGAGCAACATTGATCGAGGAAGCGGCATCTGCATGAACATAGGGCAAGAGGCACAAGAGAGCTGGCACTGCCAATGGAATGCCTCTCATCTTGAACTCTGGTCAATCAACCGAACTGTCCACAGTAGTGCGAGCAGTCGGCCTTCCATATGTCAAGGGCAAGTACAAGCTGACTGATATCACATCGAACGTCAACTACTCCCAGTGCCGTGCGTGTATGGATGTGCACAAGGCTATGGACCCTAATATCAGGTCTTGAAGCCAGATGGCAGCAAGTTCGTAGCGACTTGCAAGGAACACGAAAGGAGAGGCCGACTGCGCGGCACGCGTCGCCGTGGAGGAAATATTTATGATGATGATGATGCAACCACTGATTCAGGTACAGTACAGATAGCTGCAGCCACTGCATATATTCTAGCTATTGCCTTACTCTTTCCCCTTGCAAGGAAGTGTCAGCGTCGACATCGACCTGCCTGGCTGCCTTTGGAATGAGACATCTGGTGCTGCGGCACACCTATGCTGCATGCCAACATGGCATTCGCCCGCAAGCCCTACCAAGTCTCACGTTTCAGCAAAGACGACACAAGTCGGCAGGGGCAGCTGCAGCGCCCCTTCCAAAGTCCGGCTCAACATCGACCCAGCCAGACAGACGCAGAATATCGACCGAGTCCAAATATGCCATCCAAGGCCTTGTTGCCGACCTAAGCACCACCCGACCTGCGCCTCTCGACCTGCCCGAACCACCTCACCCTTACGCCTGGCCCAGCTCCCAAAGCAAGGACCCCTCGAAATGGGACTTCAAGTACCTCTTCCGCCTGGGCAAGGCCTATGGCAAATTCTACTGGCTGGGCATCAAGAATGTCTGGGCCAACTACAAGACGAGGCAGCAGATAGTGCGCAGACTGAATGGCACCTCCCCTGACACCGCCGCCAGATATCAACAAGCTCCTCAGCGCATATCCTACAACGAGTACGAAATGCTGCTGCGCTCCAACCGCGACCTCAAGAAGCTGGTTCCTTTCGCCCTCGTCTTCGCCATCTGCGGCGAATTTACTCCCCTCGTCATCGTACTTCTGGGCTCAGGCGTTGTCCCTGCCACATGTGTTATACCCAAGCAATTGGTTCAGGACCGCAAGAAAACCCTAGAAAGAGAGTCCACTTTTATCGACCTCATGGTCGACACCTGGCGCAAACGCCTAGCCGGCCACACTGGTTCCGAGAAGCAGCTGAAAAGAGGGATGGCCACCTACCTTCTACCCGATGCATACAGACTGCACCTAACACCCTTCATACACTTGGCCGGTCTCCCCGTCGACCTCTACTGGCGCTACCTTCTACGACCCCGCTTCAAGAAGCACTCGGACGAGATCCTCAGCACAGCAGTCCTAGTCCAGCGCGAAGGCGGCTGGTCCAAGAGATCCCCCCAAGATATGTGGGAATGGGGCAACAAGTACGGCATGTACAGTCTACGACAATACGCAAAAGATGCAATCGACCGTGATGAGGATCCCGTCTCCGAACACATGAAGTCCACGCTCTTACGCCACTTCGAGGACGAGACCCAGGCCATCGTGCAGGAGGCTCAGAGGGATGTGGAGTCCGATCTACAACACCATGATCCTCGCATGTGCAAGAAACCGGATTGTTTCGCCATGAGAAGGCACATTGAGCGCGAGGTTCGAGAGCGAGAGAAGGAAGGCAAGGTCAAGAAGAGTTAGCATGCAGCGCGTCAAGTCAGCTTCCACGAGAACAACTCCACACCGCTGACCAAGCTGCCTGTCCACGGGTGACGAGTCCACGCTAAACCTACTCAGGTGTACCCACATCGCCTCACCAGCTGAGACCATGTCTCCCAGTCATGTCACCTACTGCTGGGCCTACGTATCGACGAAACAGCAGCAACGGTACCTTCGCTCACCGAGGAGCAAATAGCATTGGTCCTCAGCTTGCACGACACCTCCAATGCGGGATGAGCATTGAGCACTCGACCTTCTCAACACCTACCTACCAACCATCCCATCCACCGAAGCAGCCTAGCCAGTTACAACGCTCTACGTGCAGTTCATAGAGCACAACAACTTGCCACGAAAGTTATACGTGTATAGTTAAAGGTGGAATGTAATGTGTACAACAGACCAAATCACCGCCGTATCTCTCCTCTCGGCCGTGGCGGGCACCGCCCACAAAAACAGGGCCTCGACACACAGTCGTCCATAGAAGGAATGTATATAAACACTAAGCTAAAACAAGACACCTGAGTCGTGCTCATCCCCCAGTAGAGGGCTTAAGGATACTTCATACCAGATTCGCTCAAAGCTAGAATTCAAGCACTATTCAAATCTACATGTCAAACCCAGAATCAATGTCAACATCAATCACACCCCAAACCCATCCCCAACACACCCACTCATCCTCCTTCGAATCTCCTCCTCGCTGATCTCCTTTCTCCTGCCGAACTTGCTGAGAAAACTCCTACCCTTTCCATTTGCACCGCCCGTCCAGCTTGGTACGTTCCTCACAAGTAGAGTCGGCTCAATCCGAGCGTGCAAATTTGCACCCGGATCCGCCGACGTTGTCGGTGTCTTTGACTTGTGTTCGGTGTCAATGGTTGTGGCCGATGTCGAACTCGTCGACGGCGACACCGACGTGGACGTGGACGTGGATGTGGGTCCGGTGTCCTTGCGAGGGACAGTGTAAATGTCGTTCTCGGCAGAGACCGGTGAGGATCTGGCATTGTAAGACGATGGGAGAGGCTTTCTTTTCGTGATGGCTTTGGGAGGTCTAATGGATGGTGCTTCGAACGCATTCAGGTAGTGGCCACTGCTTCGCTTTGAGCTAGACTTAGCGATGATGGTAGATGTTGGGTAGGCGCCTGGTATTGGACGTATGATTGTGACCGATCGGGTGAGTTGTGGGGCGCCCTCGGCTTGTGCTATGCTGGGTGGCGTCAGTGGAGGACAAGTCTGCTCGACAGGTGTTGCTGGCTCGTCTGATGCGTCTTGTCCATCTGGACTGTAGAGGTCTGCTGTCTCGGGTGGTAGTGGGCAGGGCGGCTGAGCAAGCTCGCAATGTGCAAGCTGGGCCGCATCCTGCCTGTCGACGCTGTCGAAATCTGCTGACTCGGCTTGGCCGTCCGACATGGCTGGCAGCGTCGGTCCGATGTATCTTGCTCGTTCCTCTGTCAGTCCGACCGGATCCTGCTCTGCCTCAAGTTGCTCCAGGACCAGCCTTTTGTGCTCTTTCAGCATCTCGATGCGTCTTGTGCTGACAAGCTGAAACCATTGCCTGTCGCAGCCAATGTGCCAGCCCAGCTGTCGCAGGGACGACTGGAATTGCTCCTCAACTGGCTCAAGTCTTACGCTTTGCGCCCGCTTCAGGCCTCCGTTCTCGCACTGTGTGCTTAGTTCAAGCCTGCGGAGCTCATCTTCGTGTTTGATCTGGAGGGCTGCCTGCTTCTCTTGCTGTTGCTGCTGGAAAGTATCTCGCATGCGCTTTTCTCTTTGCTCTCTGTTGGGTTTGTATCTGAGATACATGTGTATTTGCATAAACATGTCATCCTCCTCTTCGTCTGCTTGACGCAACAACTGCTCCCATTCTTCTCGTTGCTCTGTATGAAGGGCTTTTGTCCGTTTCAAGATATTCTCCTGCAGCCACGAGGCACTTGTAAAGCTTTCGCCCAGCGCCGTGGCTTGTTGTATGGGGCTTTTTGGGATACAGGACTGCTGTTTCGCCTCGTGCTTCGACATAAATGCAGCGTGCTGGAAATTGATGATCTGCATCAAGCTGCTCATCAACATCTGGCATTCTTCCTTCGAAGATTCGAGTAGCGTTTGCCTAAAAACCTTCTCTGCCTCCTCCTCTGCTTCTCGCTTCGCAATCTCCTCTAGCAGTCGTGCTTCCTCGAGTTTAGCAAGCATTAGCTCTTCTTCCAGCTGTCTCTGTCTCTCCTCTTCCGCAAGCCCGATAGCCTCTTGACGCTCCATCTCCTCGATCTGTGCGATAGCCTCAGCTATCTCGGCCGCCTCGGCTTGGGCGGTGGCGTCTTGTTCTTGCTGCCGCTGATCCCGATTTTGTCGTTGCGTCTGCAACTCCGCGATCCGTCTTTCCTTGTCGGCTTCTGTACAGCGGCATGTTCGCCAACGTGCATTGCACACGTAGCAGAACTCTGCCCCGCAGCGGCATGTTATGTGCCGGCAGCCTGTTGTGAGCTCGACCATGGTGCGACAGCTATAGCAACGTCTCCAGCCTTCGGATTCTGCCACTTCTAGAGTTGATTCGAGCCCAAAGTCTTGCGGACAGTCTTCGTTTCCATCGTGGGCAAGACTTCGGCATATGCTGCAGATCTTGGACTTGCAGTGCGGACAGGTCTGCTGCGATCGACGTTCACGGTGCAGTTTCTCCGGCCTTATCCATTTGCTACATCTCGGTTCTGGGCAGTACCATCGATGACCAGCTGGTATGGCATACTCAGCAGCTTTGCCTTTGTACTCGTCACGCTGCTTATTGTCAAGGCAGCCCAGTACAGTCTTGAATGGTATCTCGGTCAAACAGCATTTTGGCGGAAACGCAGATTCTGTTTTCGTGGCATTCAGTATCAGCTCTCGCGCACATTGCTTGCAATAGTTGTGAGAGCATGCTAGACGAACCAAATCTGCCTTGGCACATTCGTCGAAGCAGCTGATGCACTCTCCGTTCCGCGGTGCATCAGTGCCGATTTCAGAGGCTTCTCTGCTAGTTCCTGGCGGATGTTGGCCTCTCGATGCAACCTTCGCTGCGACTTCTTGACGGAGCTGCCTCAGGCGGGACAACAGTGGACGTGTCCGCCGGGACTTGACTGTTGACGAGGTAGTCGATCTTTCGCTACCGTCAGCCTTAGGCGAAGAAGCTGGTACCTCTTCCGTATCTATTCCAGGTGGTCTGATCTGCTGGGCCTTTTCCACCTCTCCGCTGGCATTGTCCACTCGCGGGTTGGCAGTCGTCAACGCTGCTTCGGGTGTCAGTTCTTCGAAGTGTTGCAACGACCAGGTCAAGATGTTTTGTAGTTGCCGACTGACGAGGATATGCTCGGGCAAGCTCTCTAGGAGTATTGATATCTGGCTCTGCTGCCATTCTTCCTGATTGACATAGCGGTCGGCTAGTCCCAGCTCTTGCCATGTAAATTTGAACTTGTCCCCTTGAGCCTTCTCAATATCAGTCACTCCTAGTGCATGGTCATTCCGAGGGAAACCTCCAGGTGTTGTGGACATGCTGACACTCGACTCTGCGCTGGCTACGTCGTAGCTCACACGATGCGCCGTCACATCACTCATCAGCTTGCCGCTAGATCTAAGTCGGGATTCCGGAGACTTTCCAAATAATGGAGGCTCTGGTTACATATGGTAGTGTAATCATGAGCCCGCTGTACGGTGTTTGGATCCTTGCAAGACTTTGTGGTACATCGGATAATCAATAGCAGGATATTCGGATGAAATATAAGACTCTTCATCAGGCTGAAATCAAGCAAGGCGTTGAAGCGGAGTATGCAGTGCCTGCTTGAGGCTTTGGATAGACTCACGTTTCGCATAGTAGTCCATACCGTAAATGCTCTGGGGAATGCTGTGACCGCCGAGGGTAGCAAGATCTGGGATTACCAGCTAGCAGCCAGTGCTGCAAGGCAGAGAGGGAACTCCACATATTGAGGCGCGGCCCCAAAGAGCGACTCAGTATCTGATTTGTGAACCATAATCGTGTCTGCCCAGGACTGGAGATGTCTGGAGTAGAAAAGCTTCGAGAAGGACTTAGCTTAAGAACACTTATGCCTTGCGATATAGTATGACAAGACTCGGACCGTGGGTAGTAGCTTGAGAGCTATTGTGATGATCATGGCGAAGTGGCAGTTTCCTGGCCAGAGGAAAATCCCCTGCAGCCACGATGCAGAAGGAACCACCCAGGCACGTATGTAAGTATAGGTTATCATTGCCTCTGAAGAGGTTTGCTGTCGAAACAGCCTGACAAGGCGCCACGTAAAGGCTTGTTTTGACCGGGTGGCAGTGACGGTTGAGAGAGAAACTGGTCTTAGCGATCGGTCTGCCTTGCCAGGACGCTTATTTTAACCTAGCGCTTTAAGAAAGCTGTGCCAGGCTCGCACCTCCCGAACCAACTCGTATCCCCGATGTCGATAATGTACCCGATACCCGACTGCTCAACAATCGTGTCTGTCAAGAAGAGCAGCCTGCAATTCATTGCGTTGGCAGCAGTACAGTTTGGGAGGTCAAGACAGCGCTAGTCAAGCAAGGTGGACGGACTATAACAGCGTTCTAAAAATGGAACCAGATTATGTACCTCAATCCCTCTGACCCGCTAATCATGCCGCGCCCTGTACCATCTTTATTATCTAAGTATAATTTCCCAGTAGTATAAGCTCGAGCTGCATCCGCGCTGAACCAATAGTATATGATAAGTACTGCGGGGTTCTAGTGTGGCGCTCGAAATGACAGCATAGAGAGGGCCTTCTGGGGCGAGACTCGAAAGGGAGGTTCTTCAGCCTGATCGAGAACATGGAACACATATACCACCACTGAGCACCTAGAGTGCGTGGCGTGGTTGGTTTCTATCTTACAACTCTGTCTGCAATAATGGAGAGCCAGAACGTCATCAGACGAAAGCCTGTAACGAAGCCTACAGTACTGGCAGACTATGAAGCTGTCGAGACCCAGAAGGTAGAAGAGGACGGCCCTTCGCCTGAGCGATTTATTGCTAAAAAGACATACGAAGTGCGGAGAGGAACTGTTGTTATGTTGATAGCAGTCATCATCGGCTGTACGCTTGTGATGTTGGGCACGATCTCATATCTGACCTTCCTATGGTTTGGAGGTCCGATGAGAAGATCCTGGAAATCCATCGTACTGTCAAATTGGACAGCAACATCGGTAGCCATCTGCGCACTCGCGATAAGGTGGATGAGTGGCTTCCAGACGATACTATGTACATCGATCCTCGCATTAATGCTTCTGAGGAAAGGGGTACCCATCTCAAGAATCCCTCGCATTTCGACGATCCGTTTCAGCACCAGTGGACCCTTGGATATAATGCTAGCTGTCCCATCTCTCTGGAAACAAAGCTTTCACTTGTCATTCGTCTGTCTCTTGACTCTGATTGTGTCCTTAGGACTACAATTTAGCTCAACTTTATTGCTGTCTGACCTCGCTACAGCACCAGTCGAGACATTTACCGACAACGCGGCAGGAGTAGGCCTTGGCCAATTCGACGGCGGGTCCCTTCCTCAGTATGAAGTGGGTCGGTATTTCTACTCGGATCCTCTCCTCAGTACAACTCCCTCATATCCAGTCTTCGCCGAGTACGCTTATCCCGACATTTATAAGCCATATGTCTCTCCATTGGATACGCTCATAGATGACACAGAGCCTGTTATACGCGCACTGTTTCCTGTGGCGACACAGGAAAATCGATCACAATTGTTGTCATTTGATGGAAATGCGACATTATACGATGCTCGATGGGTTTGTATGCCTCCGCACCTCGAAGACCTCAAATTGATTGGTAATCTGGATGGCGGTGTCCTGTCGGGGAGTGTCAACTTTTCAGTCAGGGCGCCAGAGCTCTACTATCGTCAAGGATATGGGAATAGCTTTGAATGCTTAGTCGATTATACTTCATTAAGCACCACATCAACATCATGGACCTTGTTCACGTGTTGTTTGACACCTTCAGAATGGGGCTCATCTGATCAATTCTCGCTAGGGGGAATCGTTAGCGCACTTGACTACAAAGCTAACCTCTCCGGTGTTTACGACTACTCCGACCAGAACACTGAGGATGAACCCCAGGGCATTGGGTACACATGGTTAGTCATCAACGTCACAGACTTCGACCCATACTCTGGGGTACCAGGAACACTTACTGGATACAATTATACGTTCGATGATCCTAGTGCGTGGGACACGAGTTCGGGGGACTCAGGTCCTTGGGTACGCATCACCTCATCGCAGAAACACGCCCGTCGCGTCTGGACCACTTGCACGTCCTCGGAGTGACCCAAAAACCATTGACGTTAGAGGAAAGAGGCTTATTTCACTTGAATGATACCGAAATGTGGCATCAGCTGAGCTTAGAAAAAGAAGGACCGTACGAATTCTGGTCCGAAACCACCGAAGTAAAATGGCTTGCTAACTTACCCACCCACACGATCTTCACTCCTTACGACACAGGGCTAGGTATGCTCATGCGCAATACCTCCTTTTTCCAAGGATTTCATGCCCTTATTCAAGCTAATGAGGACCTCTCACTGTTTGTGCAGACTGTTATTCAAGAAACCGGATCCCCCGCGCGTGCCATGCAGGCACTTCAGCATGTCATCTTCAGTAATAGATACTACAGATACCTCCCAATGTTTAGTACCCCTACCGGTCAGGCAGTAACTTACAACAAGGAAGCGATCCAACCTGTCCGTATTCGCGGATATGTTGCGGTAATGATAGCTATTGGAGTCCACATCCTTACCGTATTTTACATTCTCATGGTTTTCGGAGTATTACAGGGGACCAGACAGACTGTTACCTCGATCAACCAAGCATGGCAAGTGTTTGCGCAAGTTTCTGCACTTCAAAGAGAACTAGGACTTGAAGGCGACGAGCAGCATTGCCAGATCGAGCCAACCACGGCGACGGATCGTACCATCGAAAAGGATCTGAAACAGCGCGGTCTGAAAGACAGGGTCTTTGTCCTAGATGAGGTAGCCCCTGACGGAGTCATTCAGTTCAGAGAAATAGATGAAGGATGACATGTTACTGAAATTAGAAGTACCACGAGAACACAAAGTAGCCATTTCAGGTAGAAACTGTATGTGCATGCTTGTCCTTCTTCTTATTCATCCAACACTATTCGAGACGTCCGTATAGACGGCGATCAGGTACGTGACTGATTGCAGCTAGTGATGATTTAGGTGTAGGATTGCGACATTCTGGCCGAGTTCGCCGTCGTTATACGCGTAGTACAGTGATCGACGAAGCCTGTCTGCGACTATGGTTGGAAGATTCAGCTAGGCGACTTACTTGTGTGGTGTTGTGAGATGCGGCTACCGGCTTCTGCTGTCAGAGTCTAACCCACACCTGGAGTGCCCCCAGGAGCATGATCAGCCTTCTGCCTGATATTATTGGTTCCGGCTGATGCGGCTGTGGGATGTGTCGACAGGCAAGTGTCGCAGCACGCTCGAAGGTCACTCTAGCTATGTCAGTAAAGTCTGCTGGCTTGTATCCGGCAGATGAAATTCAGAAGGTCGTCACGACGGTACGAAGGTGCTTGGCTCGAGAATGCGGTCCAGAATATAGCGTACGTTGCGTGAGCACCACGGAATTGTATGGATATCAACGCGTTCCAATAACTACTCTTTACCTGTATCAGGTACCACATTGACAACTTTTTAACCACTACTCAGAACGTGACTTTTCGAAGCAAGCCGAGTCTACTTCTTCTTGCTCTTGCCTGCTCTACCCCGGAAACTGCCTTCAAATCCTGGTCTTTTGACCTTCTTCTTGCCAGTCGTCTTCGCCCCTTTCTCATCTCTTCTCTTTTGTAGGTTCGCCGTACGTTTCTTTTGTTTGGCCTCTTGGGATGATCTCACACCTTCTAGACGTGCGTCCCAGTCTTTCCCACTGCGCTGCTTTTCCTTTTCTTGTCGTTTCAGGGCTTTCTTGAGTAGCGACGTGTCGTCCTTCACACGTTCACCGTGAGCCCGCTTTTTCGCGTTCAACCACATATCCTTCTCTTCGATACCCTGCTTCTTCTGGTCGTCAAGAGCCGCAACTCTCGCTTGCTTGGCTTGGGCCGCTTTCAATGCAGTCGCTGGATCGGCAGGACCTTTGTGCTTCTTGTTCGCGGCGGCAGACCCAGTGGCTGCGTCGAACTGAGTGCCGTCGTCGAAAGCAATTCTACCAAATGTGAAAGCGTTGCTTCCACCATCATCAATCATGGGCGATCGTGGTGATGCTAACAGCGAGCCTGAACCTCCAGGTGAGAACCTCCTAGCCATTTCTTCATCTTGGCGCTTGGCCTCCTCTTCCTTCTCTTTTCTCCGTTGCTCCTTCTTAGCAGCTTTTCGTTCCTGCTCCTTCTGCCTCCGCTGCGCAAGGAGCTCTGCTCTCGACCTCACAGGTTTGTCGTCTGCTTTCCGCTGCGAACGAAATTGTGATATTTGCTCCTGCAGGCGCTGTCGGGCGGCTTGTCGTTCTGCATCAGTCTGAACAGTGTCCACAGGCTGAGCAGGTTCGGACTCGTTCTTGGTATCAGGCTTGTGAGCTGCTTTGACAGGTTGTGTCTGTGCAGGAGGCACTACCGAAGAGACGGAAGATGATGCAGAGTCGTGAGGAGGAGACAGAATATCTGGAACGCCTTCGGATGAGGTCGCAGTTGAATCTGCATCCGCCATCTCCTCGTCCTCATCATCATCCTCAACCGCCTCATCGTCATTACTGGCTTCTCCCAGCCCAAATTCACCGGACTCGTCTTCGACGTCAGACCAGGCTTCTTCGACACCATTTACTTCTTTATCCTCGTCTTGCCCTTCGACTTTCTGTGGCCTCTGCTGAGGGCGTGCCGGGAGTGTAATTTCCTTTCTCGGTTTGCCTCTTTCCTTTTGGGCCACTCCAGATGTGCTCCCTACCTGTTCCTGTTTGTCTCTTGACTCTCTCTTTGATGGCTTGTTTTGCTCCAGTGGTGATGACTTCTTGTCTGTGGCAGTCTGCTTGATGTGGGCGGCTTGCTCGGACGTTGGATCTTCGTGCTGCTCTCGTTTCTGCTGCTTTTTCTCCGCTCGATGCGCTCGCTTCTTCATCTTTTTCTTCAAATTCATGTTCTGTAGTCGCTCCGAGTCCAGCCTCTCAGTGAGCTTTTCAGTGGACTTCGGCTTCGGCTTCGGTTGGGCATGATTATCTGTGGTCTTCTGCTTCTTGACCGGTTGCTCCTGCTGTGTTGCTGGTTCCTGGCTCTCCTCATCGCCCTCTTGCTCTCGCTTGCGTTTCTTGGCCGCCTCTGCGCTTCGCTCGTCGTATACGTCCTTGGCACTCTTCCAGTTGGCCGGGTCCAGCTTTGCCATCCGAGCCGCCTTCTTCTGCTCTGGTGTTTGCTTTTTGCGTTGCCATTGGTCACTGACGTCCTCGCCAAACATATTCTTGGCCGGTGTTAGCTCGAGCAGGCTGTCCAGGCTTCGAGCCTGCTTGCGCAAGAAGTCCTTCTCGGTTTAGCTTCTGAGGTCATTAGAGTTGTGAAGTGCTCACCTTGAGCGCTGTTTCTTCCGACATCTTGCAAAACAATCAACTTCGCCGTGCTTATTCTTCTCGATGGCATCAAAGATCGTATATCACGATTCCCAGTGCGACAGATCTTGCGGTCTACAAATTTTTGTGGAGATAAGTGGGCTTCGGAAGCAGCCTGAACCTCTCAGGCAGCAAGATCACGCTAATTATCGGCAAACTTGTTTGTGCAGCTTGCAGCATATGCTTGGAAGCTCAATGCGCTGGCTACTGGGCTTGAGAAACACCTCACGAGACCAGACCAGAATCACCCACAGATCCCATTCTTAGGTAGTAACAGATTGTTATCATCAGTTGACGACTTTTACGTCTCTGTTCTCGCATCGCATTATTGCCTTTTCACCTGCTAGCACGTCTAGTTCTCAGTATCTCACCTGCAGAACAGGTCACTTTTGGGCAAGAGAGAATCGGTTTAGGTTCCTGTTCGGGCTCCACTGAGTCGTCCATCATCGCACTTGCCTCGTACATTTTACGCAGCAACGGAGCTATCATGTACCGTTGGGATCCAGCGGTGCAGCTGCTTTCGCTCATGTTCAGCAATTGGCCCTAAACAGCGAGATCATATCGACACAGCCTTGACGCTATCAACTAACCAGGAGAAGAGTTCGATCAAGGTAGTGATCATCAATGTGGATTCAATGCGGCGATACTTATCATCACACAACCACGACGCTGGTTTGCATAGGTACATACTCAAGAAGTTAGCAGGTCTGACTCGCTTGTTCTCGCTCTTGACCATCCGAGTGATGCCCTCCTCTTGCGCATGAGACGGCAGAGGAATCTTTGCTCGACTAGTCTTATGGTGCAAAAAACGTCGCTTATGATACCAGGTCAGTCTGAGCGCGTATGTGAACATGCAGATGGTGGTTTCGCACCGCTTGCCATAGCCACTCACACTGCCGCAACTGCGAAAGAAATGAGCTGCTTTCTGGATGCGGTATTCACTCCACTAGATGTTGCGAGGAGTCTCGCAGGGTTACGCCGACCCGGCTGTCCAAATGGTTCGAAACTCACAAGCATCCCTTTCTAGAAGACGCCGAGGTATGGGTGCCCATCATTTCAACCAACCGAACGTCGTGACCCGGTCCTTCCACTTTGCTGCTTTAACCTGACAGAGCAGGTCCATCAGATGGTCTGGAAAGCTCAAAGGGCGGTACGAGCTTCGCAGAACGGAGCTCACCGACACTTACTAGGTTTCGTTAGAAGTTGGTTAGGGTCTAGATGAAGGCAAGTCGACCCTCTTCAAAAACTCTGCTGACGCAGTGACGTGCATACTTTCAGCATAATTCGGGCGCTTGCTCGTCCTGCTTGACGCGATGACAGAACTGAGACCAGAGAATAAGTTTTGATCGAGTAAGATGAACCTAAGCAGAATATTTATCGAGTAAGTTCGGTACCTACGATTGGAACCCTCGGCCCGGCGCCAGTCTGCAAGTGGACGAAGCGCACATGCCAAATCGTCCCTTGCCCGAGCCTACGTCGTCCCAACGATCTATGCCGCTATACCGCTTTCGTACACCTTCTCGTCGCTTTCCTCCACGTCCCTTATCTCTTTCTCGATGCTATCGAGTAACCGGTATCTACGACCTCCCTTGCCAGGCCTTACTAAGCCAATCAATCGAGGCACATGAGGATGCTACTTCGCCCACATCTTCTGAAATCGCCTCAAGCCGCATCTGCCGCCCCACGCATCTTTATCTCTCATCTGCTCCATGGTCCCACAAGGCGCTACAGAAGTCTGGGGAATGCGTCGCCGCCCTGCACCCACGGGTTGTCGACATGGATGGGCCTCTTGAAAGTTCAATGAATCACCCGGCGGCTGTACAGGATGAGGATCACTTAGAGCAGATGCCGGCTCATGTCTTTCTTTATTAGCCTGGTGTTGGTCCCCTTTGTTCTCGTCCAGCGTCACTTTCCGCTTCTGTTTCATACCTGCTTATCTGCCACTGATAACATCCCCAACCTTTCCAGCACATGTGACAGACGGTTCTATCTTTCTTCGTCGGTCTACCCAGAGCTCTGCTACTATAGACGATAGCTTAACGTTGACCCTATTAAATGGTGGCATTGACCGCATTAACCATGAACGGCAACACCGACGCCTTACACCCGTACCCGACTCCACCTAGGTCGCCTTTCAATGGGACTATAGACGCCAATAATGCCTCTCCCATCAGTGTTATAGCCTCCTCAAGAGTGGTAAAAGCGGGCCTCTTGACCGCTGGTACAATCGTGATCTCCAACGAAACCGGCAAGATAACAGCTGTATTCGACTCCGTATTTCCGCCCTCCGAGTTTCCAGAAGGTACACCATACCGGGACTATTCTCCGCACGTCATCCTCCCCGGACTAGTTGATGCACATGTCCACCTCAACGAACCAGGCCGGACGGAATGGGAAGGCTTCTACACCGGCACTCAGGCTGCAGCCTTCGGAGGCGTAACAACAGTCATTGACATGCCTCTGAATGCAATCCCACCAACAACCACAGTTGCCAACCTCCACACAAAGATCCAAGCAGCCCAAGGCAAGTGCTGGGTCGACGTTGGCTTCTATGGCGGCATCATCCCCGGCAACACCTCCGAGCTCCGAGCCCTCGTCCGCGAAGGCGTCCGCGGCTTCAAAGGCTTCCTCATCGAGAGTGGTGTCGAAGAATTCCCTGCGGTCTCCTCGTCGGACATCGAAAAAGTCTTTGCCGAACTGGCAGACGAGCCAACGACGGTAATGTTTCACGCCGAGATGCTCCCGCCAATCACCGATTCCGTCGGCGACGACGTCCAGACATCCCTCCCACCACTTGCCCCTCACGGCCCGCTAAACGCCTACCAAACATTCCTGCAATCGCGCCCACCAGCCTTCGAGACCTACGCTATCGAAGAGATCCTGTCCCTAGCACACCTGGCTCCAAACCTCCCCCTCCACATTGTCCACCTCTCCGCAATGGAAGGCATCCCGCTCCTCCGCAAAGCCCGCTCCCAAGGGATAAACATCACAGCCGAGACATGCCCACACTACCTCTCTCTCGCCGCCGAGCAAGTCCTCGACGGCGACACACGGCACAAATGCTGTCCGCCCATCCGCAACCAATCAAACCAAGACCGGCTCTGGTCCGAACTCCTCGACCATGCCAACGACGGCGTGATCAAAACGGTCGTATCAGACCACAGCCCCTGCACACCCGATCTGAAACTCCTCCCCTCCCACGTCCCAGGCCACTGCGCCCCCGCCGCCGGCACAGTCAAAGACCTCATGCTCGACCAGTCCACCGGCGACTTCTTCAGCGCCTGGGGCGGCATCTCCTCCGTCGGTCTCGGCCTCCCCATCCTCTGGACCGAGATGAGCAGACGAGGTCTCACAGACTCACCTTCGCAAATGAACGGCCTCCCGACGCCCCCCGCAGACACAGATACATCCTCACCCACACCCACACCCCCGACCGCAAACTCAGACAAAGCCCTCACAACCCTCGTCCAATGGTGCTGCACCAACACCGCCTCCCAAGTCGGCCTCCAAACCACCAAAGGCAGCATCGCCCCCACCCTCGACGCCGACTTCTGCATCTTCGACGACTCCGCCCTCTGGACCGTCGAGCCCAGCACCATGCTCTTCCGCAACAAATGCAGCCCCTACCAAGGCAAGACGATGCGCGGCATGGTGCGCGAGACCTGGGTGCGCGGACGAGTCGTGTACTCGAAGGCCGCAGAGAGTGAGAACGGCGGGTTTGTTGGCGGGAAGCCGGGCGGGGCGCTGTTGCTTGAGCCGCGGACGAAGGAGTTGAAGAAAGTCAGGAGTTGGTTTAGTAAGTGGATTGGGCAGGCGTTTGGGTATTGAGGGGCGTTGAATACGACGTTGTTGGAACCGTTCGGGGTTGGATCTGGGCGGATTAATTACGGTGCTTTCGGCGTTTTCGGCTTCGGATTGGGTTGAGTTGGGAGAACCGCGCGGCGATGCTTTCGAGATGAGTTGAGATGAGATGAGATGACTTGTTATGCATACGATATTCGATGAGCACACTAGACAAGGATAGTAGAAACTCCTGGGATGAATTTTCGATCTGGAGAAGGGAGGAGAAGAGCTTATGTCAATGAACAAGCACTGTTCGGACAATATACATGAAGACATTGACTTCTCTGCCATCATGACTTCTGTACAAAGAGACCTTGCACGATCTACTACCGTACTGCATTCTTGCTCGTAGTTCTAGTCCGACATCACATAACAAACTGGTCCTTCGCTGCTACCTAAGCAGCTGACTTAGCATCGACACGTACGGTCTTCTCTTCCTTTACTTTGTACTCAGCCTGCCCTGATTCACGTGCGACTTTCTCAAGCTCTTGTACACCAGAGGTCTGACTATCTGGGCCATGCTCGGCAGGAACAACCTGCGGGGCATCTCGCTCAGCGGCCTTGCTCACTTGCGCACTCGGCGTACTGCCCTGGACGCCCATCCTGTCGGCATCACTCTTGCCGCTCAACCTCTTCCCTTCAGCGTCGTCTCTTGTCGCCGCACCGGAGGTAGCTCTGAAATACGGATCTTCCTGCGCTATCCTGGCTTGCCGAATCGTCTTATCAACCACTCCTGCGGGCGCATCCGCGATCTCGTTGACTTGCTCAGAGGTCAGGATCTCACTCACCCGGTTTGCTTTTGATTGTAGTAAGATGGTAGTTGGCCCTTCGAACCTCAGAAAGAGTCGATCACCCCATATCGTTCTTCTGCTCCATGTTTTTACGCGCAATGAAATTGCCTGCAGGAACTTGTATGTGTTGCTTGTCTTCCAGGCACGTGTAAAACGGCTGTCTGGAAACCAATTGCCTAGCTGTAGCGGGATCTGGAATCGTGCTTGTGAGGATGGGAAACGGAAGGGTTGAGGAGGGGGTGCGTTGGTGGTTGTGTATGCAAGGATATTGCTTGGGTGTGCGATGTAGGACTCTCCTTTTGCGAGGTCGAGTGCGAAAGTGTGGCCTGTTGCTGCGAGAGCGAGGAGACCACGGCCTCTTGCGTTTGAAGTGCCCCAGTGTGCTAGGCTCAGCTTTGAGGAAATGGTGGGTGTAACGCTAAGATTGGAACCTGTCCATGCTAGGAGGGAGGCACGTTGGGCAAGCTTCCAGTCTTGGCTGCCGTCGAGTTGCAAGATTGAGAGCGTGGTGTTTGTAGATTTGGGAGTGATGAGGAGGGAGACGGGTGTTGTGCTTGTTACTCGCTGGTAGAGGAATGGTATGCCCACTAGAGCGCGACGTATGGGGTTGAGGGATCGGAGGGTGCTGACGACTGTTGTTGGGTCGCCAGAGAGGCCGACGAGCGTGCCGCGACGGGTGTGCAGTGGTTGCGACGGGGAGAGCGTCACGCTGAGGAGAGAGTAGGGACTTCCGAGGACTTCAAAGGTGGCATCTGCAGCCTCGTTAGCTGACGCACAGGCCTACAAGCCGTACTGGTAATAACGCACCTGGACTTGACGCAGACATGGACTTGGTGTTGATGTCCAATCTGGTCTCGCTGGTCGATGGTGTTTGCTGGAGGGAAATGAATCGATAACCACCTCGTCGTTGACCAGCTAGAAGGTGTGCGGGAATGGCCCATCTCCCCGGTTGGCTCAACAGCGGTCGAAGGCTGCTTGACGGTACAAGAGGCATCTTTGACCATGGGATGTAGAGATACAAGCTATGGTGCCTGCAGCAGCAGCTCTAGCACATTTATCGAGGCGAGAGCTCAAAGCTGCTGCAGTGTCGAGCCGGCGAAACTGCGCTGGAAGGAGTCCTGAACGGCCGTACACTACTCGTACCTTCGTAGCTTCTTCAACGTCAACGATCGTCAGTTAGCGACAGCAACCTGCTATAACGGCTCCTGAACCTGCCAAAAACAAAACAGATCACTAGTTTATACAGACGCTGGGTATCCTTCTAAGTACGATAATCTACATAGTGCGGTCAAGCATTTACCTCCAACCCAGGGCTCATCAACCGACCATACTCCAAAAGCATTCGTAACCACACGAGTCGTATGTCAACATCCCTTAAGGCCTTGTTGTGCCACACCGTCGACTCCTCCGCCATACGCTTCGCCAGCGCTTGGCCTCGCTCTGTGGTAGCGAAGAATCTCGCTATCTCCGGCAGTTCATCGAACGACGTGCTCACGGGCGCGTAGTGGACCCACGGTAATAGTCGATCATCATGCCACTCTGTGAAGATAGTCTGTTTGATCACCATTGAACGGGACTGGAGCAGACGGTAGAAGCGGCCACTGAATGTGTTGCCTGCAGATTCATTAGTTTCCTTGTCCTGTATACCTTCAACCCCTGTTTGACTTACCGTCCACGTCCAAGACGAACCTGTGGGCATACGCTGCACCTTGCTCGTCTTGCTTTCCGACGCCTATGTCGAATGCTTCCTCCTCCAATTGGCACGCATATTCAGAGCACTGTACGACTCTGCTTATCCTCGTAGCGAAAAGCTCCGAGATCTCCGCCATGGTCGTGAACCTGGGCTGCCAGATACCACTGTTGTTCTTCGTTTCTTCGAGCAGTTGTATTGCTTCCGTGGACCCTTTCTGCGTCTTAAGGACCAAGCGTTGGCGCTGCATCATCTTCCAATTGGATTCCGTGACCTGACCACCGGTTGCGGTGCCCACCCAGTAAAAGGCGTTGTCTTTATCTTCCCAAGGGATATCTTGCTCAGCCTGATAGTTGTCACGGACTTCGATGTAATAAGCGCTTGGGTACAGGATATCGTGGAAGTGCGACGGTTTAGAAGCAGACCAGATTGGCGTCAGCTGTGTAGCCACGTTGAGGGTGGCTGGTCCCATCAGGAACCCCTCTTGCTGTAGCAGCTCACAATTCTGGCAAATGTCTTTGCTAAGCGTTGCGTTCTGAATAAATCTCAGTGGATCCCTAAGCTTGCGGGTCGCTGCTGGGCATTCGATCTGTCGCGCTGGAGAGTAGACACTGCAAGCTTGCGAGCTAGCAGACCATGCAGATTGCCCATCGATCTGGAGCAGAGGCGACAGATTTGCTTGCACTTGATGCTTCGCGAACTTGTCCTTCATCTTCGAGTCCTCCATGGCTTTACGGACCTCTTCCCATGGAGCGCTCACCATAGCCTCATCGAACCCATTGATTGCCAGCGTCATGTTGTAAGGAATAATATCCAGCCATGTTGTATTCGTTAGGCGCTCACCAATGTCCTTGAGGTTCTCAGACATGCTGAGCTTACCATCAGTAATGTTGTATGTCACCATTTGATCAGCTGCCTCCTCGAGGGCTTCCTCAAGACGTTGTTGTAGCACATCTGGGTGGATGCCATGAAAGGGCTCCAGAGTATGCATAAGGGTGTCGAATTCATCAATCAGCACAAATTGGTTGTCTTGCGCCAGTTGGAACCATTTGTCGAAACCGAGAGGTGGTGTACGTTGATACCGTCGCTGATACTCCGCCACTGCTTGCTCGAGGGTCTGCGATTGTCTAGATAGCAACGCTTTGAAACGATGCCGGTTAAATGCAATCATATTCTCAATTGGATGGCCGTTCGCGAACTGACCGTTGCTGATGGGTGCCATGCCTGTAGTCAACCTTGGATCATGCCGAATCCACAAGCCCATGGCGAGAACAAGAATAACCCCATAGACTGATTGTCGTACACTAGCCGCAGGCCTCAGCACCAGTATTGATTGTGTCGCCGAGACTAACAGTGCACCCACGGCTGGGCCAACCAAGCCAAATGTGCTCCCAGTCAGAGCCATTTCTGTGCTCAGCGACACCGTATCCAGATTGACGGTGGTGTTCGTCAAGTGGGAGCGTATTAACGTGATTGTAGCAAGCCAAGACATAGCTTGAACTGAAGCATGTAGTATAACACCAATGCTCGACATTTGCAGATCTGGTCGGACGACGATGAGGACTATGGTGAGCAACGTAATGATTGGTTTTGACAGCATGTTAACCACTTCAGCTGCACCTGACCCATCCCTGTCGCTGGACTCAAACTCCGTCGTTCGTTCAAGCCGTGAGATGGACTGAATGGCCGCCGTTCGTAGTACCAGAAACAAAGCGCTACTCAGTATCATGGATCTTGTATTCACGGTTCCCCGGTAGGTGAAGAGTAGAGCCCAACACATCAGGTTCAACATAATTGAAGAGGGGGAACCCAACGTTTCCTTCAGCTCGTGGGTGTTTGAAATTCGCTCGGGCGATTCCGACACAGACAGTACCTTTTCTTCCACATTGCTTTCAGCAGTCTTCTTTGCAGGAAATGCACGTGAGGCAATGGTCACGGCCATTGTGGTCAGCGGTAGAGCCCACGTCAAATTCCTTTGACCAGACAGTAGCTGTGATGAAGCGACTAGCGCACCTGCCATCCATACTGCTCTTCTACTCGACCAGAAGAGGTGCGACGAAGGTGAAGCAATCGCCGACGTCGAGGAGGAGTTAGAACTGGAGGCTGCTTTCTGACATACGAATATGATAATCCAGCTCAACCATTCAATCCATACCTCTTGCTGAAAGGGGTTGGGGCTGTCGTAGGTGTCGTAATGTCGCCATGCCGAAGACAAGAGCAATACGATCATGGACGCGTAAGACACCTTATTGCGATCAACGTCATGAACCGCAAATGTGGGCTGCGAACCCCAAGCGAAAAGCATTGCCATGGTTAGTTGACCAAAAGGAGTGTGTCTGCTGAATCGCTGTTAACGAGTAACGACTGATCTTTTCCGCCTGATAGCCTGAGTTGAATGTTCTGCGATCATAACTAGAGCCGTGGCGGCCACCCTATCCTCAGCTTTACTGATCCCACTGGGTAAGTCTCGAGCACATGTCGTTTCTCCTTCGCACGTTTTACGTAGCGACAGTATCTGAAAAGGTAGACATGATGGTGAATGAGGTCTTCATGCATACCACTGAAAGGAGGACGACATCGGGCTACGTAGCCCCATGCTGACTGCTGGTGGATAAAAGACCTCACCGAATTTGGGTGGTACTCGCATCCACCCTGCAATCGAGTCCAATGAAAAGTTTCCTGACATGTCGTCTTTCCAGGGGGACACTTCAGTGATGAGGTTTAGTACCAAGCCACAAATCCCCACATTTCCTTTTTGGTCGCGACTGCTAACATTTAGTCGTCTTATCGTGTACAGAGGTTTCGTTCTGCATGTGCGTTGTGAGGTAGCGTACGGACACAAGCAGACAGGAAAGATCAAGAGAGTGCCGTAGTGTGACAGCATGAGTGTGTGGCACGTTGCATTCACAATTGAAAGGCTGGATATACTCCGAACGCTGGCAATTTGCGGGTTCACAATAATGTCGGTTCTTGATCTGCGAGGCGGGGAACATTTGGAAAGGAGTTCAGCTGATGTCCATATTTAGCAGAGGCTATCTAAGGAGCTAGCTTGATCTTATTCCAGCTAAGTCTAAGAACAAGCTTCCAGGCTGTTCAGCCGCACAACCGGGATGCAGTCCTCAAGCATCAAGGGAATAGCATGTTAATATGCATAGAGAGCAAGTCGAGTTATGGATTGCAACTGCCACCAATGGGATCCGATTATCATGCAATGCAGCGTTGCAGCTAAGCGTTGGGGCCGACCTGGGTTAATATTGTTCAGGTTGTAAGGGCTCGACGATTGTCTTACACCATTTACCATCTTAGACCCGTATATATCCCCTGGCCAGGACGTGGGCTGCAGCATAGACGATTTCGCTGATCTTGCCTGAGCATGTTTGAGGCGTCTCTGCTGGAAACGAAACCTCGCTAGAATGACAAGGGAAGTGTAGGTTACCACGGGGTGCGCAAGCAACGTGTCCGGTTGTAGTTAGTTGTTCTTGGCTATCGTTACGGGCTATACTTTATCTTTTTTAATCGTAATCAGTACCAAGCTGCTCGTAGCGATAGTAGAATAATAATTATAAGGTTTATTATATATAATAATGCGTGGTTATTAAGGTATTGTCGTCGACAAGTAACTGTAGTTGGTGGTGAGCAAATGCAAGTAAGTGGAAAAACCGGCCACGTTGCTTGCGCACCCCGTGGTTACGTGTATGATCAGAGCTCGTAAAAGTTTGGCAGGTTTGCAGGCTGCTGCGCTTGACCGGTCTGGGATGTAGCGTAAAGCCGTGCTGAAACTCGCCATACGTGACAGTCGCTGCAAAATCCTCATATTAACAGCATCAAATGCAACGTACAAGCAACACATCCTCACTCGGAGTCTTTTCTGGCAGACGACAAACTTGCTTCATGATTCTAGCTGTTCGAGAGCAGGCGTATTGTGCCTGCTCTCAGGATTACTTAAGCTAATCAGGTACAATGCTGTGCCGAAGCTTCCAGTTTCGAGCTTGTGCTCAGCAGTTTTGGTGTCGTCCGCATGCTCTGGGTCTAGGAGCTCATCCGTCGCTACGACACCGACATCTGTTTAGGACATTCAAATGGAATGCCTCTCAGAGGCAGCGACAACAGAACGAGAAGGTTCAGGCAAAGGTTCCTGATGATGCACCGCTCAAGGCTGAGATCACACCAATATCGCGACCAGAATCAGCTGGGAAACCGTTGCCTGTTGGGAGGACTGCCGAAGCTGCGCAAGATGCGAATCTCCAGTCCAAGACAGATCTGTCGAAGAAGGAGCAGCGTCAGATTGATTTCGCCATCATGAAGGAGATGGTCAGGTATTTATGGCCGAAAGGCGAGATAGGCACCAAAGTCAGAGTTGCAAGCGCGCTAAGCTTGCTTGTCGGTGCCAAAATCCTTAATGTTAACATACCGTTCTACTTCAAGAGTATCGTCGATTCCATGAACATTGATTTCATGTCTGTTGGTGGGACTGCTTGGACCGTCGCCGGCTCGATGATTGTGGCGTACGGCGTCACAAGGTTTGGTGCGACGATCTTCACAGAGCTTAGAAATGCCGTCTTCGCCAGTGTTGCACAGAAAGCCATCAGAAATGTGGCGCGGAACGTCTTTGAACATCTGCTGAGACTCGATCTCAACTTCCACTTGTCTCGCCAGACTGGTGGTCTGACTAGGGCGCTTGACCGAGGTACCAAAGGCATAAGCTTCCTATTGACGTCTATGCTCTTTCACATTTTCCCGACATTTCTCGAAATATCCCTGGTATGCGGCATATTGACCTACAACTATGGCGCATCATTTGCTGCTATCACTGCCGGAACTATGGTGGCCTATAGTGCATTTACCATCACCACAACAAGCTGGCGAACAAAATTTCGAAGGCAAGCCAACGCCGCCGACAACCAAGGCGCTACTGTAGCTGTGGATACACTCATCAACTACGAAGCGGTCAAGTATTTCAATAACGAAAAGTACGAAGTTGCTAGGTATGACCAGGCGTTGAAGAAATATGAAGACGCTTCTATCAAGGTTACGACATCGTTAGCCTTCCTCAACACTGGACAAAACATCATCTTCTCCAGCGCACTTGCAGCCATGATGTATATGGCGGCAAATGGTGTTGCAACAGGGTCTCTCACTGTTGGTGACCTTGTCATGGTCAATCAGCTCGTCTTTCAGCTGTCAGTGCCTCTTAATTTCCTCGGCTCTGTTTATCGCGAGCTGAGACAGTCACTCCTAGACATGGAAACATTGTTCAACCTGCAAAAGGTCAATGTTACTGTGACAGAGGTGGCTAACCCACGGCCGCTGGCATTGACAAGAGGAGGGGAGATTAGGTTCGAGAATGTTCAATTTGGATACAATTCCAATCGACCAATCCTCAAGAACCTCAGCATGACTATTCCTGCAGGCAAGAAGGTTGCAATCGTCGGCCCGAGCGGCTGTGGTAAGTCAACCATTCTGAGACTGCTATTCAGGTCGTACGACGTGCAAGGCGGTAAGATCTTTATCGATGGGCAAGATATCAAAGAGGTCAGTCTCGACAGCCTGAGACGGAGCATCGGAGTAGTCCCGCAAGACACACCACTCTTTAACGCCACCATCGAACACAACATTCGATACGGTCGGATTGATGCGAGCTCTGAGGATGTCAAAAAGGCTGCACAACGTGCGAGAATCCATGACCACATCGAGAAGTTGCCGGAAGGGTATAACACCAAGGTAGGCGAGAGGGGCATGATGATTTCAGGGGGCGAGAAGCAGAGACTCGCCTTGTCCCGGATGCTCTTGAAGGACCCGCCTCTACTATTTTTCGACGAAGCGACCAGCGCGTTGGACACCTACACCGAGCAGAACGTCATGCAGAACATCAACAGTATTCTGAAAGAGAAGGGACGTACAAGCCTCTTCGTTGCTCATCGCCTGAGGACAATATTTGACAGTGACATTATTTTCGTGCTTCGAGACGGAGTTGTCGCGGAACAAGGCACACACTTGGAGCTTCTCGGGCAGAAAGGATTATATGCAGAACTGTGGTCTGCGCAAGAAGTTAACCTTGGGCAAGACATTGATCTTGAGCGGAATTTGGAGGAAGAGAGGAGGACATGAAGCAAGATCAAACATAGACTGTCCCATCCGATGTCACAAGACAATAACACCCGGAAATAGTAGGCCTGCCTATCCCGAAATGTCCTAGCCAAGTCTCTCGGAATCTTCCAGCTCCACACGATCAAAACAAGGCTTCAGTGAGAAGCACCAAGGCAATCTAAGTCTGAGTGCAAGGCCAAGCGATCATCTAGGACGATTTGGCTTGCACTTCCTCCTGTACACGAATGCAAGCGCACCTTGGGCCTGCAGCAGCTTCGAGTCTCAGAAGTTCTTGGATACTGCTGTTTCCACGACAAAACTGATTCGACCATCTTTTGGCTTGGCTCGAGGCTCTGCAAAGTGCTCAGCGCATCACCAGACACTCATTGACAGAACCAGACTGTGGTCAGAAACTCATGTCTCTTGGTTCAAGTTGCGGCGACCAAGGGCAACGGAGTGTCGGGGGTTGTGTAAGTTCCGCTGGCCACGTATTGGCGGTGACATGTATTCGATCCGGGAGTGGGTTGCCAAGCATCGATAGCCTCATTCAAGAGACTACGGTGCAAAGACAAAGATGGCAGCACGGTCCTTGCTGTTGGGATGGACTGTGGGTGGCGAGAACCTACATTCGCATCATGTGCCCCAAGCTTCTACTCACTTTACAGGCGCTCGGCGAGTTGATCTTCGAGACTGTACCTGTTTGATCGCAAGATGATGACAGATATTTTGACTGAAGTATCTAAATGGGCCAACTCTTACCAAACCGACATAAAGCTCGCTGACCCACTTGTCTGGTCGACCAGCAATTCGTGGTCTCGCGATTATGATCGATCGTTCAGCTGTTATGCGGTCGATCTTAAACAGCTATGCGTGGCTCGTCCAAGCACTGTCAGAAACACAGAAGACTGTGCTCATCTGCTTCTGTCCGATACGCGCGACGCATACGTTGATATTACTTGGGCAAAATGATGCCGTTGCGAGGATTTCTGACTCGTGGATCACCGGTAGTGACGTCGATCGAGTACCACTCGAAGGAGTGCATCCCAAGTAATGGCCAAGCCCAATTTCGGCGGACTGCTGTCCCCTGCTCCGCCAAGAGAATCCTTGACCGAAGTGTTCTCCACACCAGATCAGCCAGCATCATGTCCACGCAGCCCGGCTGGTCAGGCAGAACCTGTGGTGGCAATCTGTAACTGAGAAGCTTAATCACTTGAGCTTACTACTTGTATGCTTGATGCCTAGGTAGCCAAACATTCTCCGTCTGCAACGTGTCCTATAGATTCTCGGCATCTCGGTTGCGTAAGTGCCAACGACGGGCGTAAGGACATCGCCGATTCTGGTTGGATTAAGCAGATCGAACCACGAGATAAGCGGCTCAACGATCATCCTCCGCATGATCACTGAGTGTTTTGCACGTTTCATCCATACTTAAAGACACACCGGGACATTATCGACCTCAAGTAGCACCGGAGTAGTGAGAATGTCAGCTTGCTTGTGTACCGGACATCCATTGGAGGACAATTAGAGCGAACACGACACCTTAAGGTCTAGATGTCATAAGCGAGCAATTCTTCGCGACGCTTTGTTACTGCCAAGGTCGCCAAGCGGCTAACCAAGACGCCAGAAGTCTTGCCGCACTTCACCCTTGTAGGCCACATCGATCGTGAGATCTGGCTTCATTCAAGGACTCTCGAGTCTCTTCAGCGATGGCGAAGTCGTGTGCTGAGAGCAGGATATTCCTCCGGCAGTAAGAATTCCGCCTATATACTTGAAAGCCTATGTTGTAATCACACCTCTTGCACGCAATTAAAATGGCAATGCTTGGCTCGAATACCAATGCAGCAGGAAGTGGAGTAATGAAGCAATAAGCAGCAAGAAAGTGGGCAAAGTTTACAGTCGGAAGGCTTATCTATCATGGATTGGCATGAATTGGCATGATCCAGCTCGGTGGCATTTTCTTGGTCGCACATCTTGACTCGTTGAGAGCTCCCTACTCTTTCGTGCCCAGGCTTGGAAGTGTCTTGTCCTCCCAGAGCTCAATCATCTGAGCCTTGGCCGGTCTAGGCAGCCCCATATTGAAACCGACTTGCCTGTCCGCTTGCTCCATAGTTGCGGAACGAGTTCAAAAGACTCAGCAGGTCGATCAAAGGTCTGCGGCTACCTTATGTTCGTTCTGATTGATTACACGCTGCTCACTCTACGTCTCAGTCAGTTGTCTGGGTTTCAAAAACAGTGTGCATAAGTAGCTAGATTCAGCTGTAGTGTCGATAGAAAATTGAGTTCGCATACGGGTACTTTAAGCATACAGAAGAAGCGTAACGATTGACTCCACCTTTGCAGAAAAAGCCAAACTCAAGGGACGCTGCGGTTGCCTAAGAGGGAGTTGTCTAACGCCTCCACCGATCAGACTGTTTGACCCGCCTACCCATGGTTCTTTGCCAGGCTCTGATCACAAGATAGATAGACATTACATAGCCATCTCCGCCCATTTTCCTTGGTCCTCCTCTACTCACCTCTACCAATACATACAAGCTTTTCCACCGCCCCTGCCAAACAGCCACAAAACTCATCTATAGTCACTCCTAGCCACTTGCACTTGGTTCTTCCTTTCATCACCCGCGTGCTTCGGAAACTTCCACAGGAGTTGACGGAAATCGTTGCAGTTTGCTATTGCCTGGAGCAACACACGTCAAGGTCCCTGCCGTAGCCTACCGATGTTGCGCGATCGCGTCAAACATAACCACGTTATTCGAACAGTGAGTGAGGACCTGCGCATAGAAGCACTCAAAAAACTGACCAGGTTAGAAGCTTCCTTGACACTTGCAAAAAGCCTATACTTGCCTTTTACTGCAATATCACACTCATCGAGTGTGCTCGGAAGTGTTAAACATCCAGCGCCATGGAGACTTACAATGGTCATGTGCGCACTCCTAATGATGCGATCATCCTCTTCGAGGCCTGCCGACTGGGCTTGTTGCCTCGTGTACAAAGACGGTTGTCAGAGAAGGAAAGGCAGTCTATTAGGTCCGGCTCTGTATTCGTATGGGACGAGCGTGAGGCAGGCATGAGGAGATGGACAGACGGCAAGAGTTGGAGTGCTAGCCGTGTATCGGGTAGTTTCCTGACATACCGAGAGATGGAAGGAAAGCGAGGGGCCAACAACTTCGTGACGCCAGTCCATAACCAGCAGCAGAACAACGGCAACAAAACATCTGACAGTGGACCAAACGGCATGGACGATGGAATGGACGCGGAGGAAGGTCCCGATGGGTATAGGTATAAGCCAGATGGCCTGATGAAGCAATCGTTCAGCTTGACGACTTCTCAAGGGCAGCATCTACACTTGATAAGCTACTTTTCGAGGTCTACACCCACGGCAATGGGACTTCGTCAACCGAGCAACGACCCCAATCTCCAAACGATTCAAATTCCAAAGGGTATGTACCCTGAGTCAACTGTTGCCGATGCATCGAACACCCCAGCAGTGACAAGGTCTCCCATGCCTGGAGCGCCAAATTATGTTATGACAGCAGGCGCACCTTTCGGCCGGTCGCCTCATGCCCCTCCACCTGGCTACCTCCCAGGCTTCATTCCACATCCAGGATACATGTATCCCATAAGCCCGCTGCATACGCCGCCGGGTCCTTATGGCTATCCATACGCGCACCCGATGCACTACTACCATCCGGCGGCATTTGCACCCCCTCCACCTCCACCGCATCATTTGCCGATCAACTCAGCTCCTCCCTCATCATACGACCAAAGACCACTTAGAGGCTCTATGCCAGCCCCGAGAAGTCCTTCAAGGACAAATGCCACGACCAACAACGAGAACATGGCTTACGGTCAAGACAAGCCACATGTTCCAACGACAAACACCTCAAGCTACCCTATCACGCCAGTATCAGAACGACCGCCTGCTGTCCAGATAGACCCGCGCTTGACGGATGGTGCAGCCCAGGCAGCGCCCCCAACGACGGGCAGTACTTCACAGTCATATCCGCAGTCGTATCTGCAACCCTATTCGCAGCCACAGAATGAGATGCAACGTCAGGATTCTCAACCATATCATAACATGTCTTCTGGAGCAAACGCGCCGTCCATAACGTCGTTGGTGAACGCGGCAGCACAAGCTTCGCCACTGCCATCGAAAAAGGCAACCGAGTCAGAAACTGAGCGTCAAGGAAGTGTCAGTCCTGGCGGCACGAGATATGGGGCGCCTCCACAGGACATCCCAAGCGAGAAGCTTGCCTTCAGAGAAGACAAAATGGCGCTGAGCAAGCTTGATCGTGTGTTTGCGAGGGTATGAGATCTTGGGCTAAAGAGGTCTGTCACGAGTATTTGATGTATTAGCAAGGAGTTCAGGAAAGTCCTCGTAGGCAGGCGAAGCTATAGTGCTTCATGTACTCCACGGACTCGAGCTATGGGACTGGGGTGTCTCACGGCGCCGACGATGTGTTCGGAACGCATGGCGGTCTCATGTTTCGAGATTGTTGTGGGTGAAGCTTTTAGATCAGAGCAAATGAAAACCTGTGCGCCTACTTTGCTACCAGCCTACCGTGGCCCACATTCGTGGAGCGCTGGCGATCTTGCGGGGTTCTGGTGCCAGAGGTTATGCTCTGGCTACTACCATCCTCGTCCGTTTGACCTCAATTTAGTCACTATCCAGCTACAGGCGCCGAGGGTCCATAACTAGTGATAGCCGAACAGCACAGTCATTCACTGGCCTCAATATTGGTGGCAGCGTTCACTTGATGTATACGCTCTCGAGTCATCATGTTACAGTGTTATTGGTGCTTTGCTCTTTGTGCAATTATGGTCGATCACCTGTCGCTTGACTTCCCTGACCAGCTTTGTGCAGGGTCCAGCCGGGTTTGGCCGCGTCAGATCTGAATCTTGCAGATCGGGGCGCAGCCCACTCCACGACTTCGCCTCTGTCTATGACTCGTTTGTTGAAGCTCTCCTAACCATCGCATTCGTGACTTTAACTCATCTTGGATCCCGTTGTGCCTTTCTTTCAAGGACTTGAGATCATCCCTCCATCATCTCTTGCAAAATAGCGCCCATACACAACCATGCACATTGTTCCCACGTCCAAATACGACCTACACCCACCTCTGACGCCCATTTAACCACGACCCTTCGCACCGAATATAGCGCACTCTTGCAGAGAGACATGATGGCATTTGGCTCCTCAAGCTCCCCATGGAGCTTCGAGCCCGCCATCACCCTCTTGAAGTCCGCCGCAGATGGTGACCAGCCTCTAGAGGCAGCAGAAATAGCTCAGCCAGATATGCCACCAGCCTTGATGCCAGTACCGCAGTATGCAGTGAAGGGGGGCTTAGGTGACTTTACCCAAATATGGAAGCACCTTGGAGTCGACTACGACTCATCTGCTGCACACACGATCAGCGATGCGCATGACGAAGCTAAGCTTGGCTCCTCCATCGAGTCTGATACTTCTCAGCTGGTGAAAGCCGTCAAGTGGCGAGATGAACAGGACGGAGCCGATCTCGAAGACAATGTTGAGCCGGAGCAGGTTACTGCGTCCAACCTACGAACTAGAAAACGTGCTGCCAGAAGAGCCCGCGCAAGGGAACGGGAACTACAACTTGCTCAAGCAACGTTCGAGCCGGCTTCTGATACTGCTAGCAATGGAGAGTCTGGTGAAGAATTGGAATCAATCAGACGTTCGCCAGACAGACGGTCTCTGATCGCTGAGCTGATGGGACGTCCTCGGCCGACCGAGAACGTCTCACCTCCAACTTCTCCTTCTCCACCAAAGGACCGGGCTGTGCTACGAACCCCTACGAAGAAAGAGTGGCCAGTAGCAAACCCTTTTCTGTGGTCTGCTCCCAGTCTCCAGACGTCTGCGAGCAAGAACACGATCTTACCTGTCGATGGCCTAACACCGCACCTGCGGAAAGTCAGTCTTATTTCTCAGCTCAGCTCAAGGTTTCCAGACGAACAGAAATATTTGCAGAATGAAGGACTTCGGTCTCCCGTATTCAGTCCACTGAACACTTCGCCAATAGGCATACATGGTGAGATTTCTAGATCCTTTCAGTTCCAATGTGGCGGCTATACGTGCTAACCTCCAAAAGTTTTCATTGATTTCTCCAATATCTCGATAGGTTTTCACGACTGCTTGAAAGTCGCTCGTGGCATTCCCGTCTCGACACGTGTACGACGCGTCCCCCTCAATTTTCACAATCTATCCCTTATCCTCGAGAGGGGCAGACCTGCGGCTAAGCGAGTGCTTTGCGGCTCGGAGCGAACATCTACTGTTGATCAAGCAGAGGCTTGTGGCTATGAAGCAAACGTTCTTGATCGCGTTCACAAAGCGAAAACTCCAACACCGAGGAAGAAATACTACCCCGGCGCCAATGGCGGGGGTTACAATTCGGCCTCAGGTATCTCATACGGTGAGACTAGTGGTTCTGAAACACCAGCAGCGACCTATAAATGGTCTGAACAAGCTGTCGACGAGATTCTCCATCTGAAGATGTCACATTCTATCCTTGACACGGAGAAACCCTCTACTATTGTGCTCGCTACAGGTGATGCTGCAGAAGCAGAATATTCAGATGGGTTCCTGCGCATGGTTGAACGTGCACTGCGCGTTGGATGGTCTGTTGAATTGATCAGCTTCAGGCAAAACACGTCAAGCCTGTACAAGAGGAAGGAATTCAGACAGAAGTGGGGTCCCATGTTCAAATGGATACAGCTGGACGACTTCGTCGAGTCGTTGATCGATGAATGATTGTGGGAAGCGACTACCATCTCGATCTTTGTCACTGCTCAAATGCACACCGGTTACTGAACCCGCGACTTTGCTCGCGCGAATATCATAAGGATCTGAAAGGTTTCAGAAAGACAACTGTAGGAAGAGCAGCATGCGAATCACGAGTCTTAGAAAAGCTGAGCTCTTAGGATCGTACTTTCAGACCGTTGTGAAATTGAGCAGCAATTGCGTTTGTGAAGAATGTTCGCTTTACAGTTCTCGGTCGAACGGTAAAGTGCGATCAATTTTGCTCATGTCACAGCATCTTTTGGCCACTTCAACAGTGTCATCAACTGAGCGAGAGCGCTTTGATATCCAGCACTTGCTGGGGTTATATCGAACAGGTGCGAAGGCCCAGGATGTATGCATAGTACTGGTAGGCTTTGGCAACAGGATGCTTGGCAGAGCCTGCGAACAGATCTCGGGTGCCCTCCTCAGGGACGGGCACCCAGATGATGTGCTGATTTGCCAAGCTACGGCTTGCCGAGTGTGTAGAGAATCATCACTGCAGATGCAAAACATGTTGGTGCCTTCTACAATTCATCTGCTGAGAACAGTAGCTGCTGTCTCACACGGTCGCAGGTAGTCTTACGTATCAAACCATCAATTCAATGAAGCTCTGTGCATAAAACGCATCTCGATCGGCGCAAAGTCGGACGACGTAGCATATGGCACAGCTAGCGGACTCGTTCGGTACCTGCCATTATGCTACTCACACTTGCGGCTCTGCTGGAACAGTGGAGAATGTGGCGCTCAGCTAAGTATCTGGTTCAGAAGGTGCTTTGTCGTGAACTCATGACTGTATGCTGGTAACTTTAACGGAAGCAGGTCCTCCGCATAGTAGGGTAGTCATGCATTCTTGAGCTTCACAGACGGTTATGCGACAGGGGTAGAAGCTTGTGTTACCAAAGTGAACAGTGCCGGGAATGCTTGAAAACCTTAGCGCATGCAAAGTACAATTGCATGGTGGAATATATATCCGTAGCTTTTAGGACTGAAACATTTCCGATATTTGCCAACGACGAACCTCAGGTAGTCATGACTCCGATGCTCGCGTCATGCACTTCGAGACAGTATCGGTATAGGCTTCAAGATGCGATTGGACTGTCTGTGTCTAGGGTAATCAACACTGAGCTGATCTCATTATTCGAGCCACTGTCGACATGGCACATGCGTCAGTCTGGCATACATCTTACTCGTATCATGGTCTGCGGATGCTTACGGATGGGGAAGCAGTCAAAGGCCGCTCGGATGCTAGCTATGTGTCCGAACCGTGCAGACAAGCATTGCTCAAGCACTAGCCAGATCCTCTACGAACAGTAAGAGCAGCGCTGAGGGTGAGGCATAGACCAATGGTTGTTTGTTAGCCAATCTCTATAATTTGTCACTTGACAAGGCTCTGGGCCGGTACACGTCAAGCCCACAAACACCATTACTCCAGCCTACGTAGACAGCGAGCCGGGCATCTTCGTTGTAGTCTCAATTTCTGCTACTTCAGCACATCTTAGTATAATAAGATTCTCACTGTCCATACACGTCAAAGGTTCTGCGTCACGTCAGCATTCGATCTGTTGAGGCAAACAAACTTTCTCATGTCAGTGAAGACAACAGTCAGGCTCACCGCCGGCGCCCACTCGGACGAAGGAACGAGTGGTCGGAATCCAACCACCACATGCAGTGGATTTCATGGCAGCCTGAGTGGACAATTTCTAAGCTTGGTCGGGTACGACTCCTTTGTATTACAAAGCGCCCTTCTAAAGCTCAACGTGATGCCTGCGTCCGACCTCCTTGCAAAGCTTCCGAGCATGCATGCTTGCCATAACGGAAACACGCATTCGTATCCCACCAACGACTATCCAGGCTCTGCCATCTCCGTTGACGCACTGTATGCACTGCAAGAAAGCCTTTCTTGAACTGCGAAGTTCGCAGGGGGCTACGGATATATTTTGTGGAAGGTGGAATTACGGATTTATACTGCCGTTTTTTGGAGGGTGAAGCATCCTTGCTCACTGATGGCTTTTTGGTGACGAAAAGAGAGTATCGAGCTCGTGATCTGCCGCTAATCAGTCTAGCGTCGCGGCCACTTGCGGATCTCGCTTTTCGAGGCTCCTCTGCATGATGTGCACAGCTTGTGCGTGCGCGCGGTTGTTCTTCTCGCATCACGTTGCAATAGGCGTCAACAGTCTGCTCGCGTGCATCCGACAAATCCGTGGATATGGCGCACCATTGTTCCCGCCGCCTGTTCGTTGCAGCTCGCCTCTGGCTCTGGTAAAGAGCTGTCGTTACTCATCTGCGCTCCGGTTTTCCGGCGATGACACAGCTCTTCTAACACCGAGAGCGCGATCCGTTGCCATAGCTCTTCCGTCATCGCGAACCTGCGATATTCGCAAATGTGAAGCAAAGTCACTCACGGTGCCTAAATCCCTTTCCATTTATTATGTACGGGCATAGTGCCTTGCTGCTCATTCCTTAACTTCATGTTGCGTGTGATTCCTTCCTCACGAACGACTTTCATCAGAGCTCCCACATCAAACCTGTCCTTCCGTCGCCTCAGCTTCGAGACATCAGCTTGCGGCGGAACGTTGCCAACGAAGAGGAAGATCCCCGAATACCCTTGAAGCATATTGCTGTATCCTTATTACGCATCATTGCTATCAATCATCAGCTTCGATGGGGTGCCTCAGGACGCAGACAGCAGCACTGCTGCTATTTGCACTCGCAGCGCTGGCCGCTGGACATGGCGAGGAGAATACAAACATGGCCATGCGCAGCATTAACTACACTGCCAATTCGACATCAGTTCCAGACCGGGGCTGGAATTACAACCTGTTCGACGAGCCAAACTATGCCAGCCTGGAAGCGCATTCTTCTTTGATGGTGGCGCATATTGCGTTCGAGATTTTGGCGTGGTTCTTTGTCCTACCAGTTGGTAAGTGGAGCAAGTGAGCATCCAAGTGCCATTCTAACTGACCTCAGGTGTGATGTTCAGTATATCGCGTTCGAAACTCGCGCTGCCTGTCCAGCTTTCTTTCCTCATTCTGAATGGTCTAGGAGTAGTGTCTGGCACGGTCTACAATATCAACACGCCCGATCTGTATGAGGGTAATGCACACCACAAGATTGGTTGGCTTGTAACCTGGGTATTTACAGCGCAGGTAGTGATGAGCTTGTTGTTCTTTTATTCGGGCCGCAACATGCAAGAAACAACTACATCGAGTGAGCGAGCCGCCTTCTTACCTACGTCGCTGCACTCGATGAACCGGAAGCATGATCAGTCTAGGTGGTCAGGAGATAGTGGTCACGGCACAGAGCCTTCAACTCCGACAAGTTCTTCGCGAACCCGATCACCAGACCGAGATCATGACTTGGGCAAGGCCGAGCAGGAAGAGCCAGAAGATATGGAAGACGTCCCAATCAAGCCTGTGCGACGACGACCTTTGTGGTTCAAGAACACTATGATTGATAAATACCTGTCGACGCGATTGCCAAAACTCGCGTCGCATAAGGTAATTAAGGTTGTCGAAGTCGCATATGAGGTGATCGACCGGACGATTCTTATCCTTGGCTTTGTCGCCCTGACTAGCGGAATTGTCACCTATTCGGGCATTTTCCGGGCCCTCAACGTGTTCAATGGTATGGCTCACTTCGTCAAAGGTGGCATCTTCTTCTGGTACGGGTTGTTGACTCTTGGCCGGTGGTTGGGTAGCTTCGCCGACTTTGGCTGGGCCTGGAACCTCAAACCTACCAGATCCGAAGTTGGCTGGAAAGCTCGTGTTCCGACGTCCGAGTTCGTGGAGAGTTTTGTCATCTTTCTGTATGGGTGCATCGACGGCTTTTTGGAGCACCTTGCTGCATGGGGTGACGCGTGGACAGCAGGAGACTTTGAGCATGTCTCGATTGCGCTCATGTTTTTTGGAGGCGGCTTGGTGAGTTTAGACAACCGAAGGACGTTGAGACTATGCTAATGAAGACCAGGCTGGTATGTTCATTGAATCGAAGACGCTGCGCACATGGCTGAACACAAGCGTTGATCTGATGCCAAGTCGAACCGAAGCAGATCCTGAAGAGGTGCATGAAATTCGCCAGCATCCCAGATCATACTCAACCTCTCTCAACATCATGCCAGCTCTCATCATTCTGCTGCTTGGTATCATGATGTCGACTCATGAGCAAGACTCAATGGTATCACAGACAGTGCATAAGCAATGGGGAACGCTTCTAGCATGCTTCGCGTTATGCAGAGCTTTTACCTACCTGCTCAACTACCTGGCGCCACCCAAGGCAATATACCCGTCTCGCCCACCCACCGAGCTTGCGGCATCCTTCTGCCTCATCTCTGGCGGACTGATTTTCATGCTCAGCACTAAGGACATTATCTATTATATGGAAGTATACAATCTAATGCCTATGTTTGTCTTCACAGTCGCCATGGGCTTCTCGGCATTCTTGATGGCGTACACCATGTTTGTGGTCGGTGCGAAGGGCTGGGCTGTTCGACGAGAGCACAAGAGCATGGGCAAGAGGCCATTCTAGTTGAGAGCAATAGGTAGAGACTACGGTTCATTAAGTCCAGGCATAGAGCTAAGGACCATGCTCACAGCAAAGAGCTGGATCAGCGATGGTGGGAACTGGATTTGCTTTCATGGCTATTAGCGCTGCGATACGATACCCCCTTTAGCATTGCGTCTAAGCATGCAAGAGCTTGCGTGCTCGACGGCGTTGGAACTACCGCTTACCCGTTTAGCATCCTGGTTGAGAGACTTGGGTAGCAATAAACATTGGGTTCCAAAAAATTGAAAATAAAAAATAAAGTATCTACGTAGACCTTTCGATACCAATTGATCTGTCTACGCTGCTGCCTAGTAGGACAGCCCAGAACCGTAGCCAGAGCGGACCCAGTGTGCGTAACTTGGGTGATCGGCGTCAACGGGCGCCAGCTACGCCGCGACTCTTACAAATCTCCGACTTAAAGTGATCTCCAAAAGTACCGCGTCCCGCGTCGAGCCGCGCCCTTGAGTTCTTGTCACGAATTCTTTCTGTTCAACGACCGTTGCATTCTGGATAAACCTACAGCTCGCGGAAATGCTGGTCTAACCACAAGTTTTTGCTTGCGAAGTATCATCTGCCACCCTGACTAGCTGAACTAGCCAGAGTCCCATCCCTCAGACGAGGATAGAGACGAACCTCGAGGTAGCCAAGCACCAACGAAATTAGAGATTCCATGTGAACAGGCCTACAGTCGCCTACTACAAAGTCGCACAGGGCCGTGTCGACCGCCTCGTCACGATGCCGTCGAACCCACCAGCAGGCTCCAACCGTCAGACGTCCTCGTTCAAAGTCCCCATACCGAATCCGACACGCATACGGTCCTATCTCTTCCGTCTTCCGCTGTTCACACGTGTCGTTCTCCTCATCATACTCGGACTATGGGCCCTCGAGCTTCAGAGCGTGTGGAGCGTCATAGATTGGGGCGCGCTCATCCCAAATGAGGTCGGGTTGGGGAGCATGTATAGGCTGAATACCTACCCTCTTGTGCACAGGGGATTGATACACATGCTCATGGACACGATATGTCTGATTCCATTGATGGAGCGCTTTGAGAGCGAATGGGGCACGCTTAATTGTGTGGCATTGTGGTTAGGCCCGTTGAGTACGATTCCGGCAGGGGTGTATATTGTTATTGAGAAGTTCGTGTTACGCGGCAACACGGCTGTGCTGGGGAGTAGTGTGTGGGTGTTTTTACTATTGGGGATTGAGGCTATTAAGACTTTCAGGGCAAACCCGTACTTGGAGTGAGTGTCGCAGGTTTAGGGTTGGTAAGGGCAAAGTGCTAACATTGCGCAGGATCGGATCCGCAAAGATACCTACTTGGCTTACGCCGCTGGCATTAATTGTGGTTACGTCTGTACTGATACCGAATACTTCGTTCTTGGGCCACCTTTGTGCTGTCACAGTTGGCTACTTATGTAAGGCTTACTCCGAGCTTGCTCCTACGGCAGGTGCTGACTTCATACAGTTGGACTTGGGTATCTTAAGTTCCTGGCACCACCAGAGAAGATTTCGAGGTGGATAGAGGCCAAGCTCAACTTGCTTGGACGTCTTCCTCATTATGTCTCTGTAGACCAGAAGACATATGGTCGGTACGGCGTCTTGCCCCAGTCAGAAGGACCTGGCCCTAGCAGTCATAGTGTGCCGATAGGCATGAATTGGCTGGGAGGCAGTGGACAGAGGCTAGGGCCTTAGGACCTGCCGCCCCATCTTCTTGTATGATGTATGAATATCAATTTTTTGTAGAACAATTAGTATCTTCTGCTTCAAAAAGAAGCTCTTAAGACGCGCTTCGCGTGCGACTCTGGCCTCGCGCCAAATGTGGAAAAGCATCCACAATTTCAGAGTTAAAGACATGTGGTCTTTGGTCAATCAACTCGACTTCGTAAATACACTGTAAGCCTTGCTATGAAGTCGACGCGACAGAGCAAGGACAATGGGACTTCTTCGTAAGTCCATTGGCGCTCTGCCTGCAAGATGCTTTGTGCTGACCAGCCACAGGCTCTTCTCTTTCTAACATCCGGACGAGCCCTCGACTGCTGAAAGCCCCACCATATATCTCCCTACTATGCTTCCTCGGCGGCATAATATGGATCCTGCTTCTGCCATTAGACGAGTACTCCCGCCGAACATACATCTCGGAGAATGCTCTCCTGCCGGGTCAGGTGCACACTTACTTCCACGGCACAGAACAGAACATCTTCCGAGCCTACAGGCATGAAGTCGCGGAAGTTCTCGAAGTCCAAGAGCACGTCCAGCAGGATGGGTCAAAGGCATACATGAAGGCTACGCCGCAACATCGAAACCAACGGATAAGAGATCTTTTCGGCAACTCAGGCATCAAGAGTGCTGTCCAGCCATACAAGTACACCGTTGGTGGCCAGGACTTCGAAGGGCAGAACGTCTACGGCGTTGTCCACGCACCACGAGGCGATGGCACTGAGTCCATAGTTATCGTGGCTCCGGTCGAGAACTTTGAAGGACAGCTGAACACCGACGGTGTGACACTGCTCCTCACCCTTGCGCGGTACTTCTCGAGGTGGTCGTTATGGTCAAAGGATATCATACTACTGGTCACGCCGGACACTTCGACAGGACCGCAGGCATGGATTGACGCATATCTATCGCAGCACAATCCCGAGATGGTGGCATCGTTGTCCTTGAAGTCAGGAGCTATACAGGGTGTGATATGCATAGACTTCCCATTCCGCCATTCATTCCATGCCCTGCACATATCCTACGACGGTATTAACGGCCAGCTCCCAAACTTGGATTTGATCAATACCGCAACACAAATATCAGCGGGCCAGTTGGGTATCCCCACGCTCCTGCAGTCTCAGCATCTGTACGCCAAACCTGAGGCGCAGCATCATTACCTGAATAGACTGAAAGTGCTCGGCCATGGCATGCGCAATCAGGCTGTCGGTCATTCCACAGGCGCTCATTCCGTCTTCATGCCATATCACATCGACGCAATCACCCTGACAGCTGTTGGCGATGGAAGGGAAGATGAGATGGCATTCGGTAGGGTAGTCGAGTCCTTGACGAGAAGTCTAAACAATCTGCTCGAGAAGCTGCATCAGAGTTTCTTCTTCTACCTCTTGCTACAAAACAACCGCTTTGTTAGTATTGGCACATACCTGCCCAGTGCGATGGCGGTTGGTGCAGGCTTCTCGGTTATGGCTATCTACTTGTGGATCAAGAGTGGGTATGAGCAGCGAGAGGAAAAGGATCAGGAGCATACGCAGGCTACTGAACATGACAGTGGATTGAGGGATAGGACTGAGACAGCGCTGGCGGACGCAAGCATTACCAACGAACAGTTGTTCAATACCGAGTCGGCTGGTGGTATTGATCTGGCCAGGAGGAAGGTATGGAAGCCTATTGATCGACCTTTGGTCCTCCCTCTCACGCTCATCGCTGGACTCTACCTGACGTCGCTGATGCCACTGGCTATTCTCGTCACTGCACAGAAGGGAGCTCTGCTGACAAGGACGGGGTCATTGTGTTCTGTTCTAATCATGGTGCCAATTGGACTCGCATTTGTTCTCAACAGCAACCCGAAGCTTCTGCATGGTACTTTCTTCGATGGGGCGCCCCTGGAGAAGCAAGGGAACGGTGCACCTCGGGAGACAGGTCTCGTCCACAGCGACCTTAGTCCGCCATCCGACTCGAAGACACGAGTCTTACAGTTCCACACGATACTCAAGAGTTTGTCGCTGCTGGTGCTTGGGCTAGAACTGACCGTTCTCGCGACACTCAACTTCAGCCTGAGCATGTTTCTCGGCGTTCTCTGCACACCTTTATGTTTCGCGGGCTTCTACAAAGACTCGTCGTCGCGAGCTGTAGCAAGTTTGGTAGCGGTTGTGCTCTTCAACCCATTTGTTATCGCAAATGCTGCCACCTTGGCTGCTAAACTAGCTGGATACTACGATAGCAGCGTAGGGCTGACGGATGTGCTAAGAATGTGGTTGGAAGCTGTGAGCTTCGGTTGGCGGATCAATGGTGCTTATGGAGTGCCTGTGGGCGTGTTTTGTGTCTGGCTTCCTGCTTGGACCGTGGCAACATTGGGTACAGTCAGTAGCTTCGTGATAGTTGAGGAAGGAAAAGTTGAGAAGAGAGTTGAGAAGGTCAAGGGGATTGCGAAGGATAATTTGACCCAGGTCAAGCAGGCTGCTCAGAGGAGGAGCAGTCCAAGTCCGGCGCGAAAGCGGAAGAAATAAGCAGATAATCGTTCATCAGGATCTAAATTAGGCATGCACAACCTACTCATGTTCAAGCAAGACTGGTCGGTGCATTTTATGAGTTCAAGATGGTTGCTGTTTCATGCGACTTGCTAGGTAGTTCGCTCCTGTGTGCCCATTGCACTTGACCTTGACAATGATCTGCGTTCGTGGAGCACGAGTTCAACCGTAGCCACTACCGACCAGCAACCTCACGGAAGGCAGTGAAGGTTCTAGATTCCCCAAGCTGATATCTGGTTCGACGATATCATTCCTGTTCTCCTTTGTAGTTGCGGCATGCCATGGCGGTGCATTCGCCAGATATGCCCGCAACGAGGTCCGACCGCTCCGGGCCTCCGCCATGAGCAAGGCGCATTCAGACAAATACTTAGCCAGTCAAGGTCGCAGATAGCCGTCCGCTATTCTTCGACCTCTCCGAACACCCCGTCGTCTCTCGACTCGTTCGTCTCGGGTCACGCTGATCCGTTGATATCTGCAGAAACCACACGGGCTCCGCCTGTGTTCTCAAAGTTTAGCAGGAACGTCCAGCTTACAGAACAGTCACCACCTTCCGGCAGTAAGGTCAAGGTCGCTGGTCTGGTGCGCAGCATCCGCAAGCAGAAGAGAGTAGCCTTCGCTCACATCTCTGACGGCTCTACATTCCAGCCTGTACAGGCCATACTCAGCCCTGACAATGCGAAAGATCTACACAATGGAGCATACGTTGAGCTTGCAGGGATATGGAAAGAGTCTCCGGGAGCAGCTCAGTCGCACGAGATGCATGTTGAGGAAGTATTGTATGTCGGAGAGTCAGACGTCGAGTCGTCACCTATCCAAAAGAAGAGCATGACGGTCGACCATTTAAGAACCTACCCACACCTCCGATTGAGGCTACCTCTATACTCTTTGCTCACTCGAGTGCGCAACCAGGTCATCAGCAGTGTGCATGCTTTCTACAGCGGAATAAGCACGCACACTGATGAGGCAATCTATGTACAACCGCCCATCATTACATCATCTGACTGCGAAGGAGCCGGCGAAGTCTTTACAGTCAGTCCGAAGCTACATGTGACACCTCATAGGGAAAAGGAGGATAAAGAGCAGAAGCATTACTTTCGAGAACAAAAGTACCTCACCGTCTCCTCGCAACTGCATCTCGAAGCTTTCGCTGCAGAACTAGGTGATGTCTGGACCATAACTTCTGCTTTTAGAGCGGAGGAGTCAGATACGGGTCGGCACCTCGCGGAACTCAATTTGTTAGAATTCGAAGGCCGTGGGATTACGGAATTGGAAGAACTGATGGACGGAGTACAGAGGTTGATTCAGCACATTGTCCGTCGATTGTTAAACCATCGCACTAGTGAAGAATTGGTCAGCTACTATGAATCAGACAAACGCCATCGACCAGAAGACTATACCGATCCGAACTTGCCAGCTCGCTGGAAAGCGTTAAGCGAACCTGATTGGCTGCACATCACGTACGCCGATGCTATGGAGGCCCTTGAAGCTGCTGCCCGCCAACAGCCTAACGAATTCAAACATGCGCCTGCCTGGGATGATGGCCTGTCCTTGGAGCACGAGCGCTGGATAGTTCAGAACCTAGGCAGAGATCGGCCAGTGTTTGTCACGCATTATCCAAAGAAGCAGAAGCCCTTTTACATGCTGCCGGGCCCCAATAGCGTGGGCGACAATGAGACGTCTGCATGCTTCGATCTCTTGCTACCTTACGGTATCTGCGAAGTCGTTGGCGGATCACTGAGAGAACACCGCCTTGAAAATCTCATCCAGAACATGCGAGAGAAAGGCCTGCTCTCTAACCACGCCGGACTCACAGAAGCTGATGCAGACTACCCATACCTTCGTGATGGGGAGTCATTGGGCTCAATGTCGTGGTACGCAGATCTGAGACGCTATGGCGGCTCTCCGCATGGGGGTTGGGGTCTTGGTCTTGAGCGTCTCCTTATGTACCTTACCGGCGTCCCTAACGTCCGAGACATTGTGACATTCCCAAGGACTTACAAGAACTGTATTGCTTAGGGAACTCTTTGTATAACACAGGATAGACTAATACAGTATCTGGTTGTCAGAGTGTGATGATGACCGAATAGATCGATACTGTATAACGTTCTGCCTCCTTCATTCTTTGTTGTCACTGCTGGATAGAGACCCAAGCATCATGCAAAACTTCGTCCTCTACTAGGTTCTACCATGTCAAGCTCAAACCAGAGGTCCCGAATTCCCGGTTGAGCAAGTTTAGATGTGTATTCTGGACTTCGGTGTCATTCATCTATGTGCTACACCTAGTGGCACATTCTTTTAGTAAGCCGGTCATCAGGTGGCAGAGGCCGAACTAATGGAACGGTTTCAGCGAGGCCAAAGCAGTAAAGGGGGCCGTCCTTGATACTGAAGATGCATCATGCTCTTGGGTCCTTGATACGTCAAATACAACTACTTTGCAGTCTGAGATCCGAGTCTATGGACCAAGCTACTGAGCTCTCATCTTTGACTGAAGCGCACATTCAGTATCCAGGGAGATGCGTGACCGCTAAAGGCTCTCCGAGATTGTTGGCAATCACCTGCTCAGATATTGCTCTCGGAAGCCACCCCTTTCCGGAAAGTCAAGACATCGCAGCTTCCGCCTAAAATTTATGCTTATGGGTGACAAGTTGACTTTCCAGGAGCAGAGCTCCTGTCTTGCCAACACAAGGCCGCAAGGCAAGACCTGCTTGAATTAAGCTCTCGGCAAGAGTGGTACTTGTGGACACCAACGTCTTCTACACGCGCTGGTTCGCGCTAATCATGCACAGAATGCAGGCACACCCGAGTAAATATCTTAGGTAGCTTTCTCCATCTTCAATTCCTTCAACATTGCCTCGAGTATTTAACATCAGCAGTGCATTAGTTCTTTGTTCTCACTTTAACAGCTGAGCACAGAGTTGTAAAATAGGGGTATTCAACGGTAAATTATATTAACATCAGTCCCCTAAGTCCGTACTCAACCTTGACCGTTGTTCCGTCACCAACAGGCCTCGATCCCAACAATGGGTAGAGCACCGTCGTTCATGCCAACCTATGGCTGCGAACACCTGAACGATCAGGGTCTGGCCAAGATCAGGGCTGTGCGGATGTCTAGAGCGCACTGGCTTGAGGACCTTGTTCAGTACACGTGCTTAGAGTGTGAGGAACACGGGTCGTTCAGCTCATTGAACATACACTTCGAGAAGATACCGAAGCATGCATTCGCAATCAATTCCAAGAACGTCTACTGTATGGGCTGTAGAGACATGGTTTACGACCCAAGCTTAGTCTTTACGCCAAGGAAGCGGAAAAGTACCCAGCTCAACGAGGAAGACGAGGCGTATGTGAACGCCAACACTATACCCAAGCCATGCGGCCGGGAGGGCGTCAGAGGTCTCTTCAATCTTGGTGAGACATGTTACATGAATGCTGTGTTGCAGATGATGGTCCACAACAACCTCTTAGGACAGTACTTCCTCGGGATGGGCCATCCGCTGCATACCTGCCCAATATCGAAGGAACCTGAAAAGAAGAATGATTCTGACGATTCGGAGGACGAGCTTGGAGACGACAAAGATCAAAAGACATGCGTGGCCTGCGCTATGACCGAAGTGTTCTCAGATGCCAATACTGTTGATCAGCCTGCTCCGGCACACGCAGTTAACCTACTCTTCGCTTCCTGGAAGCACATACCTCATATGAGTGGCAAGCAGCAGCAAGACGCTCATGAATGGTTCACTATAATCATAGACAAGCTTCACGAATCAGCTGTCAACCCAACTCAGAACCCGAATTACAAACCCAATCACCGAAAACACTGCCAATGCTTCTTCCATAAGGTATTCTATGGCAGGTTTTCGTCGGAGGTAACGTGTGATGTCTGTCACAAAGCTACGACTATGGAAGCGGAATACTCGTCGATAGACCTCGACTTCCAGAAGCAAAAGAAACGTAAAAAGAAATTGCTCAAGGAAGCTGCGGTGGCTGCGAATCCGTCAGCTGCTGCTAATGCATCCAGTAAGAAGAACCAAGCAGCTCTGCAGACACCAACCCCCGTACCAACCCTGACAGAGTGCCTAAATGCATACACTGCGCCAGAGTCGCTGGCCCAAGAATCACAGCAGATCGACTGTCAGAATTGCAAGAAGAAGACAACAGCACAAAAGCGAACGTGTATGAAGAAGTTACCAGCCATTCTCACGATGCACGTCAAGCGGTTCGGCATCAAGAAACCCCCAGGCTCCACTACGAACGGTTCGAACGGTGCGCTGTCATCCTTCATCGGGACGCCAGAGAAGTATGAAGGCAAGCTCGACTACCCGCTCGTCCTCGACATGCAGCCTTATACCGTCGATGCAGAGGAGGGCTGGTATGGTGATATCCCAAAACACATATACGATCTGGAATGCGTCGTTGTGCACCAGGGTGAACACGCCCAAACAGGCCACTATTATGCCTTTTGTCGAGTGCCTATGGGCGAAGGCAAGGAGATGCGGTGGTTCCGATTTGACGACGAGATTGCCTCTGCAACCACTATCGAGGAGGTCCTTCGGCAGCAGGCGTACCTCTTGTTCTATGGGCTTCGCGATCTGCCGCGGTTATGTGGGCCTGACACCAATGGCGCCAATGGCGACGTCAAGATGGAAAATGGAGACTAGAGGTCGAAATTCAGTGTCTCTCGTCAGGTATCCTTCATGATGCCGTCAAATGGCAATAATTGGCACGACTTAGCGGTCAAACCACCATCTTACGGGTTACACTCGGCAACCTGTTTGCTGACGCGGGGTGACGCCCTTGGGCACAAGTCTGACGATCACTGGGCGAGCGTGGACTCGAATTCAGAATTCTCCTCGTTATGTAGGGAGGAGATCGTTCATACAGACAGATCGAACCCCTGGCAATGCTATCTTGGCACCTGCTCTGGTCGCTCGTTCTCGAGCTCAAGATTGTTGGCTCGTCATAAAGGCAGGCTGCATGGGAAGGGCACCTATGTTTGCTCCTTGCATTCCTGTAGTGATAGAGGTCGTCGCGGTTTTCCCTGGCCAAGTGACCTGACAAGACACTTGCGGCAGCTCCACAAGCTGTCGGACAAAGACGCGCGGAGAATCGTCGACGCTACAGCGCCTACACCAGACAAGCGCTGCTGAACTATCGGTCGAATTCATAGATGTCTCGTTGGACGTGTGGTACACACACAGTTGGTGACTGTGGGAGATGTGCAAGTCGTCCATATGCAATCTGGGGCGTTGGCAGGAGATGAGCCAGAAGCGAGCACGGTCTGGAACCTGCTTGCGCTTTTCCTTCCGAGGCCGCTGGATAGATTTTGGTCTGCCAGCCTCATTTTTGACTGGCCAATAACAAAGTTGTCGTTGCCAATTCTTGCCCGCACTATCACTTGGGTGATCTCTTTCTGCTTATTTCGCGCCTCTACCCCTCCCCCGAGTCGGCAACCCGCTCCCTCTGCCGCCTCTTGTACCTCTCGCAGTCGTCCCAGCACTAGAGCCGCTTCTGTCAGGAAACGCAGTCTTACCAGCATTCCCT
>Ga0210040_10000496_pt1 | contig 65982 bp, 69 predicted proteins | sample CryGeyCG12114_NA_FD_185462 | JGI IMG/M metagenome (GOLD analysis project Ga0210040, IMG submission 185462) | Groundwater microbial communities from aquifer - Crystal Geyser CG19_WC_8/21/14_NA (SPAdes) (version 2) | ecosystem: Environmental > Aquatic > Deep subsurface > Groundwater | place: USA...
GCCCCTACGGATGCTGTGACGCCTGAAGCGCTCGGTGACGCGGCACGCGAGTTGCTCGCCGACGCCGCAACCCTCACGGCGGGACAGTTGCACCGGCGGGCACGCCAGCTTCGTGACGACCTGGACGACACCGAAGTCGCGGACCGGGAGCGAGCGCAGGCGGAGCAGCAGCACCTCAAGGCGTGGAAGCGTCCCGACGGCATGGTCGAAGGCCGGTTCCTGTACGCGCCCGGACCCGGAGCGTTCCTCCTGTCGGTCCTGGACGAGTTGACGCATCCGCGTCGCGGTGGGCCCCGGTTCGTGAAGGAGGAGGACCGGGCCCGGATCGACGCGATCGCCCGCGACCCCCGCTCCACCGAGAAGATCGCCGCGGACGGGTTGCTCGAACTGTTGCGCATCGGCGCGGACGCGGATGCGGGCCGGGTGTTCGGTAGCCGTCGGCCTGCGGTGCGGGTGATCGTCACGAAGGAGACCCTCGACGCCGAGCAGCATGGCGGCGAAGGCCAGAGCAACCGCCGAGGACGGGGTTACGGCTACGGCACGATCCAGGACACCGGCGAGGCGGTGAGCATCAGCACCATTCACCGGGAGATCTGCGCCACCGGCACCATCGCCGTCGTCCTCGACGACGACGGCCAGTGCGTGAACGTGGGCCGGGAACAACGACTCTTCACCACCCGCCAACGCATCGGGCTCGCAGTCCGAGACGGCGGATGCATCTGGCCGGACTGTGACCGGCCGCCGTCCTGGTGCGAGGCGCACCACATCAACCAGTGGAAACGAGACCACGGCAGGACGGACATCGCCGACGGGGTGCTGCTCTGCAAGCACCACCACCTCCTCCTCCACAACAACGGATGGAACATCACCCGCACCGGCGGCTCCTACACGCTGGTCCCGCCACGATCGATCGACCCCACCCGCACCGGCAGACACCTCGCGACCAAGAGCCGAGCGGTCCAGGACTGGAACGCCCGCCGACACCGCACCCGCCCCACCACCGTCACCCCGGCCCCGGCCCCGGCCCCGGCAGCGGCAGCGGCAGCGGCACCGGCACCGGCACCCACACCGACACGAGAGTGACGGGACCGGAGCCCGCAGCCAGCCATCCCGCGCGGCAGGCCCACCGGCAGTGCGGTAGCCCGGCGGCGCGGCGCGGCGGCGCCCCAGCGCGGCAGGGCGGTGCAGCGCGTGCGGAGCGGTGACAGGATGGCAACGCGTCCTGTCTTCGGTGCGCGGTCGACGATGAGGAAGGATGCCTCTTGCGCGTCTTCGCATGCCCGCACAGCATCACCTGGGTCGAGTTCGAGGACAGGAAGTGCCTCAACTGCGGCTCCGAGCTCGCGTACGACCCCGAAGTCGACGAGATCGTGCTCGCGGAGGGCCGCAGCCTCTGCGTGTACCGCGTCGGCATCGGCTGCAACTGGGTCGCGCCGGGATACGGCTCGCCCTGCCGCTCCTGCGCCCTGACGACCGCCCGCCCCGAGGGGGACGACGCGGTGGCCATGAGTCAGCTCATCGTGGCGGAGTACGCCAAGCGCCGGCTCATCCGGCAACTGTTCCACCTCGCGCTGCCGATCGAGTCCCGCCGCGGGGGGTCGGGCCTGGCCTTCGAGCTGCTGGCGCCGCAGAACGGGGAGCAGGTGCTCACGGGCCACGCGGACGGCGTCATCACCATCAATCTCTCGGAGTCGAACGACCCGCACCGCGAGGCTCTGCGCATCCGCCTCGGCGAGCCCTACCGCACCATGCTCGGCCACATGCGGCACGAGATCGGTCACTACTACTGGCAGGTCCTCGTCGACGGCGAGCCCGCCCTCGAGCCGTTCCGGGCGCTGTTCGGCGACGAGCAGCAGGACTACGGCAAGGCGCTCGACGCCCACTACGGCGAGGGCGCGGGTGAGGACTGGGCGGCCGACCACATCTCGCACTACGCCACGACGCACCCGTGGGAGGACTTCGCCGAGACCTTCGCGCACTACCTGCACATCGCCGACGCGCTCGAGACCGCCGGGGCCGTCGGTATGACCGTGGCCGGGCCGCACGGGGTGCCGGAGCCGCTTGCGGGCGGCATCACGTCGTCCGGCACCGGGGATCTCACGGAGCTGACCATGGCGGACGTGCTCGCCCGCTGGCACGGCATGGTGCTCGCCCTCAACTCGGTCAATCGGTCGATGGGCAAGACGGACCTGTACCCGTTCGTCATCACTCCCGCCATCGCGACGAAGCTGGATTACGTGCACGGCCTCGTGCGCGAGGCCGCGGCCTGAGCCGGGTCGCGCGAACAGGCGGGGCGGGAGCAGAATGACGATCGTGGCCGCCCTCGAGGACACCGTGAACATCGGCCCGCGTCTCGCGGCCGACCTTCGCGACGTCGGAATCGGCACCCTGGAGGACCTGCGCGAGGCCGGCTCCATCGAGGCCTGCCGCCGCATGGAGGAGCGGGGCCTGCACGACTGCCTCAGCGCCCTCATGGCGCTCGAAGGGGCCATCGTCGGGGTCCGCTGGATCTCGCTCGAGCCCGAGCACCGCAGCCGCCTGCGCGACGAGTGGTATCGGCACGGCTCCTGATCGACGCGCGCCGGCGACGAAACATCGCCGCAATACGGGCGTGGTTATGCTCGCCCTATGGGTGACCTCTTCAACGGATACGGCTCAACGCTGCAGCACGGAAGAGCCTCCCGGAGCGCCACCCCGTGGGACGAGATGTTCCAGGACCCCGACCCGTCCGCTCAGGTCGGCGTGCGTTCCCCGTACCGGGAGCTGTACACCGCACTGTCCGAGATGACACAGGAGGAGCTCCGCGGGCGCACCGAGGCGCTGGCCAGTTCCTACCTCACTCAGGGCGTCACGTTCGACTTTGCCGGGGAGGAGCGGCCGTTCCCCATCGACGCCGTGCCCCGGGTCATCCCGCGCGACGAGTGGACCGGCGTCGAGGCAGGCATCAAGCAGCGGGTCCGCGCGCTCGAGGCCCTGCTCGCCGACGTCTACGGTCCCCGGAACGCCGTGCGCGACGGCGTCCTGCCCGCGTCGCTCATCACCTCGTCGAAGCACTTCCACCGGCAGGCGGTGGGCATCGAGAGTGCCAACGGCGTGCGCATCCAGGTCTCCGGCATCGACCTGATCCGCGACGAGCACGGCGCGTGGCGCGTGCTCGAAGACAATGTGCGCGTGCCGAGCGGCGTGAGCTACGTCATCTCGAACCGCAGGGTGATGGCGCAGACCCTGCCCGAGCTCTTCGTGTCGATGCGCGTGCGGCCGGTGGGGGAGTACCCGCACCGGTTGCTCGCGGCACTGAGGGCGAGCGCCCCCGAGGGCGTCGACGACCCGACCGTCGTCGTGCTCACGCCCGGCGTCTACAACTCCGCGTACTACGAGCACACCCTGCTCGCCCGCCTCATGGGCGTCGAGCTCGTCGAGGGCCGCGACCTCTACTGCTCGAGCGGCCGCGTGTGGATGCGCACGACCGCAGGCCCGACCCGTGTCGACGTCATCTACCGCAGGGTGGACGACGAGTTCCTCGACCCGCTGCAGTTCCGCAGGGACTCCGTGCTCGGGTCGCCCGGCCTCATGCTGGCCGCGCGGCTGGGAAACGTGACCATCGCGAACGCGGTCGGCAACGGCGTCGCGGACGACAAGCTCATGTACACGTACATCCCCGACCTGATCCGCTACTACCTGGCGGAGGAGCCCCTGCTGCGGAACGTCGACACCTGGCGGCTCGAGGATCCCGGAGCGCTCGAGGAAGTGCTCGACCGGCTGGACGAGCTCGTCGTCAAGCCCGTCGACGGCTCCGGGGGCAAAGGGCTCGTGATGGGACCGGACGCGACCCGCGCCGAGCTCGACACCCTGCGCTCGCGCCTGCTTGTCGACCCGCGTGGCTGGATCGCGCAGCCGGTCGTACAGCTGTCGACCATCCCCACGCTCGTCGAGGACGGCATGCGCCCGAGGCACGTCGACCTGCGTCCCTTCGCCGTGAACGACGGAACCGACATCTGGGTGCTGCCGGGCGGCCTGACCCGCGTCGCGCTGCCGGAGGGCCAGCTCGTCGTGAACTCCAGCCAGGGCGGCGGGTCGAAGGACACCTGGGTCGTCGGATCCGAGCCGGGCACCCCGCCGAGCACCGTCGACGCCCGCGACGTGCCCGCCGTCGTGACCGAGCAGGCGACGACGCGGTCCATCCCGATCGTCTACGACCGCCAGCACGCGCCCGACGTCGCGCCGCAGGACGATCCGCAGAGCGGGCAGCAACAGCAGCAGCAGCAGCAGAGCACCGGTGAGGCCGGCACGGGCCGCGGGAGCTCCGACCGCACCGGCACCGATCGGGCGAGGACGGGCCGCTGATGCTCTCGCGCATCGCAGAATCGCTGTTCTGGATCGGCCGCTACATCGAGCGCTCCGACGGCACGGCCCGCATCCTCGACGTGCACCTGCAGCTGCTGCTCGAGGATCCCTGGATTGACGAGGACTCCGCCTGCCGCTCCCTGCTGTCGGTGATGGGCAGCGCCGACGTCGACAAGCCGACCCTCACCCGGCGCGACGTGCTCGCCATCCTCGCGGTCGACCGCGGGCACCCCGCCTCCATCGCCTACTCGCTCGGCGCGGCGCGGGAGAACGCGCGGCGCGCACGCGAGATCGTGCCGACCGAGCTCTGGGAGTGCCTGAACACGACCCGCGCGAGGATGCCGCGGCGGCTGACGGCGGACAAGGAGCACGACTTCTTCCGCTGGGTGCGCGAGCGAGCGGCCCTCGCCGTCGGCATCATCGAGTCCGGCAGCAGCCGGGATGAGGCATGGCACTTCCTCGCGCTCGGCCGCAGCATCGAGCGCGCCGACATGACGGCGCGGCTGCTGGCCACCAGGTCGCTGACCGAGGCTTCCGGCCCGTCCTGGACCACGATCCTGCGCTCCTGCGGCGCATACGAGCCGTACCTCCGCACATACCGCGGCGTGCCGTCGGCGCTCAACGCGGCGGAGTTCCTGCTGCTTGACCGCCTGTTCCCCCGCTCCGTCGTGTACTCGATAAGCCGGGCGGAGCAGTGCCTCCGCGGCCTGGAGCCGAGCTTCGGGCGGGCCGGGGTGCCCGACCAGGCCCAGCGCGTGCTCGGCCAGGTGCGTAGTCAGCTGGAGTACCGGCCCATCGCCGAGACGCTCGAGGACCTGCCGTACTACATGGACACGGTGCAGGAGGCCACGAGCGCCGCCAGCGAGGCCATCCGGCACCGCTACTTCCCGAAGGACGCCGCCCCGATCTGGATCGGAGACACGCTGTGAACCGCTTGCGCATCCGCCACACGACGTCGTTCACCTACGAGGCCGATGTGTCCGCGTCCTACAACGAGGCCCGGATGCGGCCGGTCAGCTCCGACTCCCAGCTCGTGCTGTCGTCAACGCTGCAGGTCGAGCCTTCCGCGTCGCAGCACGACTACACCGACTACTGGGGCACGCGCGTCACCTCGTTCGAGGTGATCACGCCGCACCGGGGCCTGACCGTTTCCGCCACGAGCCTGGTCGAGGCACGGCCCCGGTCCCACGCCGGTCACCCCGTTGCCTGGGAGCAGCTGCGTTCGCGCACCGCGACGGAGATGGAGCTCATCGAGCATCTCGGCCAGACGCGGCTGACCGAACCGGCGGAGGACGTTGTGCGCCTCGCCGAGGAGATCGCCGCGCAGGGCCTCAACCCCTGCGAGACGGCCGCCGCCATCGCCCGCACCGTGGGGGAGTCGATGGAGTACGTGCAGGGCGTCACGGGCGTGCACTCGACTGCCGCGGACGCCTGGGAGGAGAAGAAGGGCGTCTGCCAGGACATCACGCACATCACTCTCGGCGCCCTGCGCGCGGCGGGCATCCCGGCCCGCTACGTCTCGGGCTACCTGCACCCCAGCCGCGAGCCGGTGGTGGGGGAGAGCGTGCGCGGCGAGTCGCACGCGTGGGTCGAGTGGTTCTGCGGTCACTGGGTCGGCTTCGACCCGACGAACCTCATCGACATCGCCGACCGGCACGTGCTCGTCGGCGCGGGCCGGGACTACTCCGACGTCCCGCCGCTGCACGGGGTCTACGCCGGCCCCCGGGCGTCGGATCTGACCGTGTCCGTGGAGATCACCCGCGTCGCGTGAGCCCCTCCCGCGGGCAGTAGCCTCGACGGGTGCCCCGCCCGCGTCCGCCCCGATCCCCGCGGCGATCGGCGGAGCGGCTGCCGCGCGACGTCCTGGTCCTCGGCGCCGTCGCGTTCTTCGTGATGCTGGGCTTCGGCGTCGTCGTGCCCGTCCTGCCGGTGTACGTGCGGAGCTTCGGCGTCGGCTACGTCGAGGTGGGCGCCGTGGTGTCTGCGTTCGCCGTGATGCGCCTCGTCGCCAACCCGTTCGTCGGCCGCCTGCTCGGGGTCGCGGGCGAGCGCACGGTGCTCGCCGCGGGTATCGGCATCGTCGCCCTGTCGAGCGCGCTCGTCGGCCTGGCGACCACGTACCCGCAGGTTCTGCTGCTCCGCGGCGCGGGCGGCGTCGGATCCGCGATGTTCAGCGTCGCGGCCATGACGCTGCTGCTCCGGTCGGCGCCGGAGAACGTGCGCGGGCGCAGCCTCGGCTTCTATCAGGGCGGCTTCCTCGTGGGCGGCATGGCGGGGCCCGCCGTGGGCGGGCTCCTCGCCACCGTGTCGCTCGCGGCCCCCTTCTTCTTCTACGCCGCGACGCTGGTCGTGGCGGGGGCCGTCGGGCTCGTGCTGCTGCGGCCACCCGTCCGCGACGTCGGCGGGCGCTCGGCGCCGCCGACGCCGCTGCGCACCGTCCTGCGCGACGCCCGGTTCCAGGTGGCGTGCCTCGCGAACCTGGCTCAGGGCTGGGCGGGCCAGGGTGTGCGGACCGCGCTCGTGCCCGTGCTCGTCGTCGAGGTGCTGCACCGGGAGCCCGCCTGGACCGGCATCGCCTTCGCGGTGTCCGCGGTCGTGCAGGCACTCGCGCTCGGCCCGGCGGGCCGCTTCGTCGACACCGTCGGCCGCCGGCCCGCCATCGCCGCGGCCTTCGCGGTCGCGGCCGCGGCGATGCTGGGCCTGGCGTTCACGACGGACGTCCTTGCCCTCATAGCGCTGCTCTGCGCCTACGGCGTCGCAGCGGCCTTCATGGGCACCGCACCCGCCGCCCTCGTCGGGGACGCCGCGGGCGGGCGCGGTGGCCAGCCGGTGGCGGTGTTCCAGGCGTTCTCGGATCTCGGTGCCATCGTGGGCCCGCTCGCCGTCGGGCTGCTGCTCGATGCGTTCGGCTACCCGGCCGCGTTCGGCTCCGCGGTTCTGCTGCTGGCGGGCGCCGCGGTGTTCTCGCTCCGACTGCCACGGCGTCAGCCGGCGTGACCTCGCCCGTGCGGAGCGGCCGATAGGTTTGCCGCATGGCGAGCGAAGCGGTTGTCCTTCCGGTACCGGGTCCCCACGGCGAGCGCGAGGTCCGCGTGTCCAGCCCGAGCCGCGTGCTCTGGCCCGCGCTCGGCATCACGAAGCGCGACCTCGCGACCTACATGGTCGACGTGTCCGACGCCTTCCTCGCCGCGAACGGCGACCGGCCGCTGTCGCTGCAGCGCTTCTCGGAGGGGATCGACGGCGACCAGTTCTTCTCCAAGAACCCGCCCAAGGGCGCGCCGGACTACGTCCGCAGCGTGACGGTCGTCTACCCGAGCGGCCGGTCGCATCCCCAGCTCGTGCTCGACGAGGCCGCGGCGACGGTGTGGGCGGTGCAGATGAACACGGTCGTCTTCCACCCGTGGGCGTCGCGTGCGGGAACCCCGGACTTCCCGGACCAGCTGCGCATCGACCTCGACCCGCAGCCGGGCACCGACTTCGGCGACGCGGTGCCCCCGGCACTCGAGCTGCGGCGGGTGCTCGCCGACGTCGGGCTCGACGCGTTCATCAAGACCTCGGGCAACCGTGGCCTGCACGTGTTCGCGCCCATCGAGCCGACGCACGAGTTCCTCGACGTCCGGCACGCGGTCATCGCGGCGGCACGCGAGCTCGAGCGCCGCATGCCGGACCGGGTGACGACGGCGTGGTGGAAGGAGGAGCGCGGGGAGCGCGTGTTCGTCGACTTCAACCAGGCCAACCGCGACCGCACGATGGCCGGGGCGTACAGCCCGCGGGCTCTCGCCAACGCAGCCGTCTCCTGCCCGCTCACCTGGGACGAGCTCGAGGCCGCCGATCCTGGCGCTTTCACCGTGCTGACGGTGCCCGAGCGACTGCGCACCGTGGGGGACCCCTGGGCCGACATGCACGCGTCGCCCGGCCGCATCGACGGTCTGCTCGAGTGGTGGGAGCGCGACCTCGCGGCCGGACTCGGTGAGCTGCCGTTCCCGCCCGACTACCCGAAGATGCCGGGCGAGCCGCCGCGCGTGCAGCCCAGCCGGGCGCGGAAGGACAAGTCCCCCGGGGACTACTGACCGCATACCCGCCCGGTCCCGCCCGCATCCACCGGTGGGATGGGTGGGTACGCTCGCGAGCATGACCCAGACCGAGTGGCGACGAGCCGCGGAGTGGCCGCTGACCGCGGCCGCGGCCCTCTTCCTCGTCGCGTACGCGTGGCAGGTGGTGATCGACCCCGGCGGCCGATCGCTCGTGGTGACGGACCTCGCGATGTGGGTGATCTGGGGGCTGTTCGTGCTCGACTACGTCATGAACCTCGCGCTCGCCCCCGATCGCCGCCGCTGGTTCTGGCGGCACCTGCACGAACTGCTCGTCGTGCTGCTGCCGGTGTTCCGGCCACTGCGGCTGCTGCGCCTGGTCTCGGTGCTGCGCGTGTTCGACCGCGCCCAGGAGGAACTGCTGCGCGGACGCATCGTCATCTACGCGGTCGGCTCCTCCGTGCTCCTCGTCGTGGTGTCCGGTCTCGCCATGCTCGACATAGAACGCGATGTGCCGCACGCCACGATCACCACCATCGGAGACGCGCTCTGGTGGGCCGTCGTCACCATCACGACGGTCGGCTACGGCGACCTGTCTCCCGTGACCATCGGCGGGCGCTGCATCGCGGTCGGCGTCATGGTGGGCGGGATCGCGCTGCTCGGCACGATCACGGCGTCCCTCGCCTCATGGTTCCTCGAGCGCGTCTCGGCGGACGACGGCCGGGCCAGAGCCGATGCGCGCATCAACGTCGAGCGGCTGTCGTCCGAGATCGCCGAGCTGCGAGCGCTCGTCGTCTCGCTCCAGTCGCACGACGGCACGGACGGCGGCGGGTCCCCGCGAGCGCCGGCGAGGCCGGTCGGCTAGGCGGGTCTCGGCAGAACCGCGTCGGGTCGCGCCGGGTCGCGACAGCTCGCGTCGGGTCGAGTCCGACGACCTCAGACGAGCACGCGACTGAGGTCGTACGCGATGGGCCGCTCCAGCTGCTCGAACGTGCAGGACAGCGCGTCGCGGTCGGGGCGCCACCGCTCGAACTGCACGGTGTGCCGGAACCGCATGCCCTCCATCTGGTCATATCGCACCTCCACAACGCGCGTCGGCTCCAGTCGCACGAAGCTCGTGTCCCTGCTCGACGAGAAGCGGCTCCGGTCCGTCTCGCCGCGCACGGCCTCCCCGGACTCATCCCGCACGACGAGCGGGTCGAGCTCGTCGACGAGCTCGCGCCGCCGCGCGTCGCTGAACGCCGAGACGCCGCCGACGCCGAGCAGCTGACCGTCGTCGTCGTACAGCCCGAGCAGCAGTGAGCCGACGCCCGTGCCGCTCGCGTGCACGCGGTACCCGATCACGACGACGTCGGCGCTGCGATGGTGCTTCGCTTTCAGCATGATCCGCTTGCCGGGCGCGTACGCAGCGGCGAGCGGCTTCGCGACGACGCCGTCGAGGCCCGCGCCCTCGAACTCGACGAGCCAGCGCCGCGCGAGCTCGACGTCCGGTGTGGCCTGCGAGACATGGATGGGCGCGTCGAGGTCCGCCGCGAGATCCTCGAGGGCCGCCCGACGCTGGGCGAAGGGCGCGTCGAGGAGGCTCGCGTCGCCTCGGGCCAGGAGGTCGAACGCGACGAATTCGGCGGGCGTCTCCTCGGCGAGCTTCCGCACCCTGCTGGCGGCCGGGTGGATGCGCTGCGAGAGCGCCTCCCAGTCCAGCCGCTCGCGGCCGGGCGCACCACGCCGCACCACGATCTCTCCGTCGAGCACGCACGGCCCCGGCAGCAGCCGCGCGAACGCCTCGACGAGGTCCGGGAAGTATCGCGTGAGCATCTTCGACCCGCGGCTGCCGATCTCGATCGTCTCCCCGTCGAAGTAGACGATGCCGCGGAAGCCGTCCCACTTCGGCTCGTAGCTGAGCCCACCTGGCACGCTGTCCGGCTCGGGGACGGCCGAGACGGCTTTGGCCAGCATCGGGGAGACGGGGGAGGCGGGCGAGAGGTCCATACCGCGATCCTTCCCGATTCCCGCCGCCGATGGCGGACCGACGCCCGCGGTCAGGCCGTCCGCGCGGCGGAGAGGGTGCGCGCGAGCGCCGCGGCCTGCTCGTGCGCCTCGGCCAGCTCCCGGCGGCTGCGGGGGATCTGCTGCTCGAGGCTGGGCAGGGTCTCCGCCAGCGTGAGGTTGGTGGTGATGACCGAGACGTCCATGCCGAGCGCCTCGCCCAGGATGATGCGCAGAACGGGTACGCCGTGGTCCCAGCCCGCCGTCGGCGTGCCCTCGTCGTACGACCCGCCCCGGCTCGACACGACGACGGCCGGGCGGCCGGCGAGCGGCCGCCCGGCGTCCCCGAACGGCGCCGTGACCCCGGGCACGTGGATGTGGTCGACCCACGCCTTCAGCGACGACGGCAGCGAGTAGTTGTAGAGCGGCGCGCCGACGAGCAGCACGTCCGCGTCCAGCAGTTCGTCGAGCAGCTCGCGCTGCAGGCGCTCCGCGTCGCGGAACTCCGGGGCGACCTGGCCGCGGAAGTCCTCCGTCCAGTGCAGCGATGCATCCGCGATGTGCGGTAGCGGGTTCCTGTGCAGGTCGCGGTGGACGACGGTGTTCGCGGCGTCGGCGGCGCGCCACGCATCCGCGAAGGCCGCCGTCACGGCGCGCGAGCGGGAACCGACGGGGTCGGCCGAGGAGTCGAGGTGCAGCAGCGATGCCATGGGACAACGCTAGCCGAGCCGCCCGCCTCCGCGACCCCGCCCGCGCGGCGCCCGTTGCGGCGGCGACGCCGCGTGCGCATGTCGTCCCCCGGCCGGAGAATGGCGTGGCACCACATCGGTCGAGCGGATGATGGGCGAGCGGGACCGGAGTACGACCGCCTCCTCCGGGGGCGGAGCCGGGCGACGACACGGTGAGGGGGCGGCATGCGCAGGGCGATGCCGGCAGGCGCGAATGCGGACGTGGATCCGGGCACCACGGGGGCGACGCGCCTGGTCGCGGGGCTCCTCGCCGCGCTCGCCCTCGTGGGCCTCGTCGTGCTCGAGCGGCTGGATGTCGCGCTCGGCGAGATGCACGGCGAGCGGGAGCGGCCCGGGGGATTCGGCGCCGTCGCGTCGCCCGACGCCCTGTTCCGCCCCGACTCCGCGGCGGCCGTCATGGCCGGCTGGCGGAACTGGCAGGCCCCGCCCGGCACGACGCGGTCCCCCGGTGAGCTCGTCGGCGCGTACGCGCTGATCGACATCGTGCTGCGCGCCGTGCCGTTGACCGTGCTGCTCGTCCTGCTCGCCCGGGTGCTGCGGAGGCGCGAGACGGACGGCGCGCGTTCCCTCGCCGTCCGCGGCATGCTCGCCGCATCCGTGGTCGCGTCCGCCTGTTATCTCGCGGCGGACGCGACCGAGACGCTCGGCGTCGCCGCGGTGTGGGCCGGTGACCCGGGCGTCGGGGCGCTCGCGGCCATCGGCGCGGCCTCCCTCGTGAAGTGGGTGGCGCTCGCGTTCGTGGCGCTGGCACTGCTGATCGCGGGCGTCCGCCCCGGCGGTGCGGCGCGCGTTCCGGCTTTCTCCGCCCTCGCGACCCTCGCGCGGCGGCGTCTGTCGCCGTGGATCGTGCTCCGCGGTCAGCTCGTGGTCGTGGCGGGGGTGGTCGCCATCCTGGTGGCCCTGACCGGGGACATCGGGCGCCAGGTGGACGACGTCGTGGTGCGCGGTGTCGACAACGGCGTTCCCGCCGTGGTCAGCGCTGTCGCCGCGATGGTCCTGTCCGGCGTGCTCGCCGTCGGCGGCCGGGCGACGCTCGCCGCATACCGGCGCGCGCCCCGTGCCGTCCGCTGGACCGGCCGCGTGATCCTGACCGGTGTTCTCGCCGCGGCGGCCGTGCTCGCCGCCGGCGTGCTGACCTTCTCGTCGGGCAGCTCGGTCGGTGCGCCGCTCATCGCGCTCGGCGGGGGTGCGCTGCTGTTCTTCGTGCTCACCGCGCCCCGCGGCGTCCGCGAGTACGCCCTTCCCCCGCAGGGCGACGTCGAGATCGGCCGCGGCGCGCTGCCCGTGCTCGCGGCAGTCCCGCCTGCCGCGCTCGCGCTGGCCGGCATCCGCGCCACCGTGACGCTGTGGGTGGACGGCGGGTCGTTCGCGGCGCTGCTCGCCTGGTCTCTGGTCCTGCTCATCCTGGCGTTCGTCGGCGCACTGGTCGCATACCGTCGGGTGGCCTCGCCGTCGCAGACGTCGACAGCCTCGCCGTCTCCCCGGCGGGTCCGCGGGGTGCTCACCGGCTGGGTGGTTGCCGGGCTGGTCCTCGGCGCGCTCGGCGCGGTGTTCGGCCCCGCCGCGGCGACCGAGCTCGGCACGGTGGCGACCATCGTGGCCGGCGGGATCGTGCTCGCCGTCGTCGTGACAGCGCTGGTGCTGATCGGTGACGCGCTGCCGACGCACGGCGCGCTCGCGCTGCTCGGACTGCGCCGCGTGCCCGTGCTCGCCCTCGTGCTCGCGCTCGCGGTCGCGACCGGACTGATCGACCGGCAGGCCGCGTACTACGACGTGCGGCTGCTCGACTCCGCGGCCGCGGAGCGCCCGTCGCTCACCGGGTCAGGGGACGGAGCGACGACACCCGAGGCCCTGCGGCAGTGGATCGACCAGCAGCCGGGCGGCGACGGGTCGGCGCGGTCCGTGCCGCTCGTGTTCGCCTCGGGGTCGGGCGGCGGCATCCGGGCGGCGTACTGGTCGAGCATCGTCTGGGAGTGCCTCTACGGCGGTGGCCTGATGCTGCCGGACGCCGCGTCGGCGGCCGGGAGCGCGTGCGCGGGCGACCTGCCGCGGGAGAGCGTCTTCATGGTGTCGTCGGTGTCCGGCAGCAGCATGGGCATGGCGATGGTGCGCGCGAATGCCATGCGCTCGGCGGATGCGGACGGCGACGGGGACTGGCTTCCCGAGGCATTCTCCGGCGACTACGTCGCCCCGGCGGTCGCCGCCGCGGTGTTCCGCGACCTGCCGAACAGCGTCCTCCGCGTGCCCGTGTCCGGCCAGGATCGCGCGAGCACGCTCGAGCGTGCGTTCGGCGCCGGCAACCCGGGCATCGACGACGGCTTCCTCGCCTCGGCGACGGGCGACGACGGCGAGCCCCGCTTCCCGCTCCTGCTCTTCGGCGCCACGTCGGTGGAGGACGGCTGCCGCATGGCGGTGTCCACGGCGGGCGGGATCGAGCCGAGCACCGTGCCCGGCACCGACTGCCTCACGCCCGGCCAGTTCGTCGGCACGCCGGCTCGGCCCGCGATCCGGCCGCCCGACGGCGTGCTCGCCGCGACGAAGGACGCGTTCGCCTGGACCTGCCCGCGCGGGGGCGACGGCGCGGTCCCGCGGGATCTCCGGCTGTCGACCGCCGCGCTGCTCTCGGCGCGGTTCCCGTACATCTCGCCATCCGGCGGCATGACGTGGTGCGGGCACGGCGATGCGCGCAGCTACGTGCTCGACGGCGGCCTGCTGGAGAACTCCGGGGCGGACGCCATCGAGGAGACGTGGGCCGCCATCGAGCCGGCCGTCCGGGCGTTCAACGCGAGTGCCGAGGCAGACGGGCGCTGCATCGCACCGCGCCTGCTGCTGCTCGACAGCGAGTTCGCCGAGCAGGGTGTGCGCGAACCCCACGGCCGCTCGCTGCAACTGTTCGCGCCCGGCAGCGGCGCGGGCAGCGTCGCCCGCGCCCAGGACAGTGCGGCGCAGCAGGAGGCGCTCATCGCCCTCGGCCGGTCCTTCGCCGACGTGCGCGCCGCGTGCCCGGGCGCCGGAGCGGACCCGGGGGGCGGCGCCGGACCGGACGAGGCGGCGCCCGCGGACATCCACCCCCGGGCGCGCCCGGGGAGCGAGGCCCCCCTCGGCTGGACGCTGGCCCGGCGATCGCAGTCCGTGCTCCGCGCCGAGCTCGGCAGCGAGCAGAACCGGGAGCAGCTCGCCGTCGTGCGCGGCTGGTACGGCGGCTGAGCCGGGGCACGAGCCCCTCCGCATCCGGCGCGCGCGAGGCGTAGAACGGGAACCATGACTTCTTCCGACACGTACGCGACCCCCGCCGCGACGCTCCCCGGGGGCGACATGCCCCTTCTGGGCTTCGGTACCTGGCAGATCCCCGACCATGATGCACCGGATGCGGTGAGCATCGCCCTCGAGGCCGGCTACCGGCACATCGACACGGCGACGGGCTACGAGAACGAGGCCGGCATCGGCAAGGCGCTCGCGGCCGCCGGCCTGCCCCGCGACGAGGTCTTCGTGACCACGAAGATGCCGCCGGACAACGTGGGCCGCGAGCGCCAGACGCTCGAGGAGAGCCTCGGCAAGCTCGGGCTCGATCACGTCGACCTGTGGCTCGTGCACTGGCCGCCGAACAAGCAGGCGACCCCCGAGGCGTGGGCGGAGTTCGTGCGGGCCCGGGACGAGGGGCTCGCGTCGTCGATCGGCGTCAGCAACTACTCGCTCGAGCAGATCGACGAGCTCATCGCGGCGACGGACGTCGCGCCCGCCGTGAACCAGGTGCGCTGGGGACCGGCGCTCTACGACCCCGCGTTCGTGGACGGGCTGCGCGAGCGCGGCACCGTGCTCGAGGGCTACAGCCCGTTCAAGGCGAGCAACCTCGACGACCCCACCCTCGTCTCCATCGCCGAGGAGCACGACGCGAACGCGGCGCAGGTGATCGTGGCCTGGCACGTGGCCCACGGCTTCGTCGTGATCCCGAAGTCGACGAAGCGCGAGCGCATCGTGGCGAACGCGCAGGGCGCCCGGATCGAGCTCTCGGCCGACGAGGTGGCGGCGATCGACCTGCTCTCCCCGTCCGCCTGAGCGGGCGCGGGCGTCCGCAGAGCCGGGGGGCGTCGCGCCCCGTCATCACGCCGACGGCAGGCTCTAACCTGGGATGATGCACCGTCGCCCCGGGACCTCCCCGCGCGTCGCGCTGCGGCGGATCGCGGTGCTGCCGGCCGCGGTGCGTCGGGTGGACGCGCGCGTCGGCCGCCGGATCAACGCGCGCCGCACCGGCCCCGTCGTCGACCGCGGCTACGTGCGCCTGTCCCGGGCGGCGGACCGCAGCGTGCTGTGGTTCGGGATCGCGCTCGCGCTCGTCGTCGCGGGCCAGCACCGCGCGGCCCTGCGCGGGGCCGCGTCGCTCACGGCCGCGAGCGCGCTCGCCAACCTCGTGGGGAAGCAGCTGTTCGGCGGGGATCGGCCGCTCCTGAAGGACATCCCCGTCGGCAGGAGGCTGCGCAAGCCGCCGACGTCGCCGTCCTTCCCGTCCGGCCATGCCGCCTCCGCCGCCGGTTTCGTCACGGGCGTCGCGCTCGAGTCCCGCCGCACGGGCGTCGCCCTCGCACCCGCGGCGGCCGCTGTCGCCTACTCCCGCCTGCACACCGGCGCCCACTGGTTCTCGGACGTGGTCGGCGGCGCGGGGATCGGCGTCGCCGTAGCCGTCGCGGGCCGTGCCCTGGTGCCCGCGAGACCCGCCGCGCGCGGGGCGGGGCGCGTCGGTGGCACCGACGTCGCGCTGCCGGCGTCCACGGACGGGCGCGACGTCCTCGTGATCGCGAATCCGGACTCCGGTGCGAGCGTCGACCGTCCGGATGCCGCGGAGTACCTCGCGGAGCACCTGCCCCGGGCGCGCGTGCACGCGCTCGGCGAGACCGACGACCTCGAGCTGCTCGTCCGGGACGCGCTCGCCTCGGCGACCCCGCCACACGTGCTCGGCGTGAGCGGAGGGGACGGCACCGTGTCTGCCGTCGCGCACGTCGCCCGGCTCGTGGTCCTCCCGCTCCTCGTCCTGCCCGGCGGAACCTTCAACCACTTCGCCCGCGCCGCGGGCATCGAGTCCTTCGACGACGCCGTGGACGCCCTCGCGACCGGCACGGGCGTCCGCGTCGACGTCGCCGAGATCCGCGTGGACGAGGGGAGCCCGGTCACCGTGCTGAACGTCGCGTCCATCGGCGTCTACCCCGACTTCGTCGCGACGCGGGAGCGACTGCAGGCGCGGCTCGACAAGCGGGTGGCCGGGGTGGTCGCCGCCGTGCTCGTGGTCCGGCGGGCGGACCCCGTCGACGTCGTCGTGAACGGCCGCCGGTACCGGATCTGGTCGCTCTTCGTCGGCGTCAACCGCAACCACCCCGAGATCGTCGCGCCCCTGCAGCGGAGCAGGCTGGACGACGGCCTGCTCGATGTGAGGGTGCTCCACGGCGGCTCGCGGCTGAGGGCGGCCGCATCCCTCGCGTTCGGGCGTCGCACGAGCGCGGTGCTCCGTCGCCTGCACCTGCTGGGCAGGCAGGCGGTCGACGCCTTCACCGCGGAGTCCGTGACCGCGGTCGTGCGGCCCGCGGGCGGCCAGCCGGCGGGCTTCGCCCACGACGGCGAGGTCTCGCTCGACGTGCCGGCCGGCGAGCCGGACGGGGGCTTCACGTCGACGGTGCGCGTGATCCCCGGCGGCCTGGACGTCTACTCGCCCGCCCGCGCCCGCGCCCGCGCCTGACCCGTCCGCCCGTTGAGCGCCGCGCCGGGTCCCGAGGCCCGCATGCCGTGGCAGGGTTGGCTCCATGCGATACGTGATCATCGGCGCCGGAGCGATCGGCGGCACCCTCGGCGCCCGCCTCGCCCAGCGAAGCCAGGCCCACCCGCCCCTCCTCGTGGCGCGCGGCCGGAACGGCGACGCGCTCGCCGGCGACGGCATCCGACTGCGGACGCCGGACGACGACGTGACCGTGCCGGTCGACGTTGCGACGTCGCCGGAGGACGTGCGGCTGACCCCGGACGACGTGCTGGTGTTCACCACGAAGACGCACCAGGTGGAGGCGGCCCTGCTGCAGTGGGTCGACCGGCCGGTGCGCGACGCGGCGAGCGGTGCCGTGCTCGGCACGGCGGGGGACCTGCTGCCCGTGTTCCTCGCGTTGAACGGCGTCGCGAGCGAGCGGATCGCGTCGCGGTACTTCGCCCGCGTGTTCGGCGTCTGCGTGTGGCTGCCCGCGGTGCACCTGGTGCCGGGCGAGGTCGTGGTGCGGATCGCCCCCACGAGCGGCGTGTTCGTCGTCGGGCGGTACGCGTTCCCCGCGGACGACGCGGACCGGGCGCTGCTCGAGACCCTCTCGACCGACTGGACCGCCGCGAGCTTCGTCGTGCACGTCGTCGACGACGTGCTGCGCTGGAAGCACGCGAAGCTGCTGAGCAATCTCGGCAACGGCCTGCAGGCGCTGCTCGGCACGGACGGGCGCGCGTACGCCCATCTCGCCGTTCGGCTGCGCGAGGAGGCGGAGGGCGTGTACCGCGCCGCCGGCATCGAGTGGGCGAGCCCGGAGGAGGAGGAGGCCTGGCGCGGCGACCTGCTGAACACCCGGCCCGTTCCCGGCGTCTCGCGCGACCAGCTCGGCGGATCGTCGTGGCAGTCCGTCGCCCGGGGCTCCGGCTCCATCGAGACCGACTACCTGAACGGCGAGATCGCCCTCCTCGCCCGCTCGCGGGGACGCCGCGCGCCCGAGAACGAGACCGTTCAGCGACTCGCGCGCCAGGCCGCCGCCTCGGGCCGGGCCGCCGGGGACCTCTCGGTCGCCGAGCTCGAGCGGGAGCTCGACCGCGCCGCCGCGCTCAGCGACTGAGGGACCCACCGGGGCGACCGGCAGACGAGGCGCCGGAGACCGGGGCCGACGTCAGCCCTTCACGGCACCCGCGGTCAGCCCCTGCACGATGTACTTGCTGGCGAACGCGAACATGACCATGGTCGGCACGATCGTCAGCACGGCGGCCGCGGACATCGACCCCCAGTCGATGTTGTAGCTCGTGATGAAGCCGTTGAGCGCCGTCGGCACCGTCTTGTTGGCGTCCGACGTGAGCAGCGTCACCGACAGGAACAGCTCGTTCCAGCAGCTGACGAAGTTGAAGATGAACGCGGCGACGATGCCCGGCGTCATGACCGGGACGAGGATGCGGAACAGCGCGCCGATCCGGCTGCACCCGTCGATCATGGCGGCCTCCTCGAGCGCGTCGGGCACGTTCTCGAAGAACCCCCGCAGCATGATCGTCGAGAACGGGATGCACATGGCGATGTACACGAACACGAGCCCGGTGCGGTCGTTCACGAGCCCGAGGGAGACCATGAGCTGGTACAGCGGGCCGAGAGCGATGAAGGCGGGGATCATCTGCGTCACCAGGAACGCGAGGATCACGGCGCCGCGTGCCCGGAACGAGAACCGGGCGATGATGTAGCCGGACAGCAGCGAGATCATCGTGACGATGGCGGCGGAGAGCGTGGCGATGACCAGGCTGTTCACGAGGTAGGTGCCGAAGTTCGCCTTGCTGAACAGGCCGGTGAAGTTCTCGAGCGAGAAGGTCGACGGCCAGTACTCGAGCGGGAACCGGTAGATGTCGCTCGTCGGCTTGAACGCCGTGACGAGGATCCAGTACAGCGGGAACAGCGTGAGCACCAGCCAGAGGCCGAGCGCGGCGACGCGCGTGATGCGGCCGGCCGGGGATTCCTGCGTGATCATCGTGCCTGCGTCCTCTCTCGGGTGGCGAGCAGGTAGAACGACGCGAAGACCATGAGCACGACGAGCACGAGGATGCCGAGCGCACTGGCGCGACCGTAGTCGCCCTGCTGGGTGATCTCGATCATGTACGTCGTCACGATGTGGGTCTGCCCGGCCGGTCCGCCGCCCGTCATGCCGAAGATCAGGTCGGGGAAGTTGAAGATCCAGATCACGCGCAGGAGCACGATGAGCGTCAGCGTCGTGCGGATGTAGGGAATGGTCACGTGCCAGAGGGCACGTGCCTTGGTCGTGCCGTCGAGCGCCGCCGCCTCGTAGAGCTCGTCCGGCACCGACTGCAGCGCGGCGAGGATCATGATCGCGAAGAACGTCACGCCGTACCAGACGTTCGCCACGATGATGGCGGGCATGGCGAGGGCGGGGTCGGCGAGCCAGGGCAGCGGCGCGTCGATGATGCCGGTCTTCATGAGCAGGTCGTTGACGACGCCGAACTCGCCGTTGAACATCCAGCGGAAGAGGATGCCGATGAGGAAGCCGGAGACCGCCCACGGGAAGAAGATGAGCGCCTGGTAGACGCCGCGGAAGCGGAATCGCCTGCGGAGCCAGAGCGCGAGCGCGAAGCCGATGACGAACTGCGGCACGAGCGAGCCGACGACCCACAGCACGGTGTTGCCGATGGTCTTCCAGAACAGCGCGTCACCCAGGATGGTCTCGAAGTTCGCGAGGCCGACCCAGGACTGGTTCTCCATGTTGTAGATGCTCCAGTTCCGGAACGCGCCGAAGACGCCGGAGAGCATCGGGTAGTAGGTGAAGAGGGCGACGAACGCCACGGCGGGGGCGAGGAACGCGGTGATGGTGAGCGCCCGCCGGCGGGAGAACTCCCGCCGGCGACGCGTCGCCTCGCCGCCGGGCGGCGGGACCGGCGTGGCCGATCCCGCCGCCCGGCGTTCGATCGCGGGTGCGGAGGACGACATGGGATCAGCCCTCGCTCGCGAACTTCCCCGACCAGTACTCGTCCCACGTGGCGAGGAGGTCCTCCGTGCTCGTCTGGCCGAGCAGCACCTCCTGAAGCTCGCGGTCCGACTTCTCGCTCCACTCCTGCCACCAGGCGACGCCGCGGGGCTGCGTCACGTTGAGGTAGGTGTCGGGGTTCTCGTTCATGGTCACGTACGTCGCCCAGGGGCCCTCGCTGAAGAACGGGTCGTCCGCCGCGCTCTTCAGGATCGGCACGAGCGAGTTGCCCTTGGCGAAGGTCAGCGGCGCCTCGCCCGAGGCAAGGTACTTGATGAGCTCCATCGCCTCCTCCTTGTGCTCGCTGCTGTCCGCGACGCCCCAGCCGGCGGTGGCGATCGGCTGAGCCGCCTTGCCCGTCGGGCCGACGAGCAGGGGGGTGGTGCTCCACTGGTCCTCGGTCAGGCTCGAGGACTCACGGATGGTCGCGATGACCTCGGGGTCCTGCAGCAGGAACGCCGTCGACCCGGAGCTGAAGCCCTGCACCATCTCCGGGTAGCCCCAGGCGATGGACGAGGGCGGCGAGCCCTCGGTGAACAGCTCCATGTACTTGTCCATGGCCTCCTGCGCCTCGGGTGCCGAGAAGATCGTGTCGCCGTTCTCGAGCAGGAACGCGTTCTCGACGTCGAGGTCGTCGGCGACGTAGGCCTCGATGATCGCGACGACGTTGGACGCGGAGTTCGATCCACCGCGGAAGGCGTAGCCGTAGCGGTTCTGCGACGGGTCGTTGATGGCCTTCGCCTGGTCGATCATCTCCTCCCAGGAGTGCGGCGGGCCGTCGTAGCCCGCCTCCTCCACGAGGTCGGTGCGGTAGAAGAGGCTGAGCCCGTAGAAGCCGTAGGGCATCATGTAGGTCGGTCCGTCGGGCTGGGCGAATCGGAGGGCGTTGTCGGTGAGCTCGTCCCAGCCGTCCCACCCCTCGAGGTCCCCGTTCATGTCGTAGAGCCAGTCGTTCGACGAGAACGGGCCGATGGTGCTGTCCTGCACCTCGAGCACGTCTACGCCGTTGCCCGCCTGCAGCATCTGCTGCACGGTGGTCACGGCCTGCTCGCTCGGCGGTGAGACGAGCTCGACCGTGACACCGGGGTTCTCCTCCTCGAAACCGGTGATGAGCTCCTTGAGGATCGTCGACCGTGCCGGGTTGGTGAGCGTCTCGACCATCTGCAGCTGGACCTCGCCGTCCTCGCCGCCGCCCCCGCCACCCCCTCCGGAGCAGCCGGACATGACGAGCGCGCCCGCGGTCGCGGCGGCGACCGCCAGGAGCGATCTTCTGGTGTTTCGCATGGTTCTCCTTCGGTTGTGCGGATGCGGTGCGTCGCGCGGGGTGCGGGTGCGCGACGGGGTGGGTTCAGTCACGGGGCGGGTGAGGTCACGGGGTGCTGGGTCACGGGGTCGGCTGGTTCTCGCCGGCGAGCGCGACGATGTGCGGCACGGCGATCTCGGCGAACGCGTCGTACTCCGCGGCGACGTTGTAGACGTGCGCGGACAGCCGCAGGTAGCCGCGCCCGCGCCAGCTGGTCATCGCGGTCTGGAAGCCGAGCGCGGCGACGCGGTCGCGCAGCTCGTGCGCCCCGGCCGGCGTCGACGCGAGGCCGCCCGGAAGGGCGAGCAGCCGCATCGCGGGCACCGGCATGCCGACGTCGACCGAGGCCGGCATCCCGGTCCGGCGCTCGAACGCCTCGGCGATCACGCTCTCGGCATAGTCGGCGAGGTCGGCCATGTAGGCCCGTGCCCGGTCCCAGCCGAAGAGCTGCTCGACGAGATCGAGCGAGCGGGGCGCCGCGAGGTAGGAGGAGAGGTCGATGGTGCCCTGGGTGTCGAAGCGCACGGGGTAGGGGTCCGGTGCCCCCCAGGAGTCGATGAGCGGGTGGAGGGAGTCGGCGACACGGTCGGAGGCGACGAGCGCCGCGGTGCCGCGGGGGGCGCAGCCCCACTTGTGCAGGTTGCCGACCCAGTAGTCCGCCGCGTTGCGGTCGAGCGGGCGGGCGAGCATGCCGGGGGCATGGGCGGCGTCGACGAGCACGGGCACGCCGAGGCGCCGGCACACCGTCGCGATGTCCTCCACGGGCAGCGAGCGCGCGGTCGCGGAGGTGATCTGGTCGACGATGACGAGGGCGGTGCGGTCACCGATGGCGTGAACCACGTCGCGGGTGATGTCGAGGCCGGGCGCCTGGAGCTCGACGGGCACGACGACGACGCGGCCGCCGACCCGGCGGACAGCCCGCTCCGCGGCCATGTGCACCGCGCCGTACGCATGGTCCGTGACCACGATCTCGGCTCCGGCCGGCAGTGCGAGCGAGTTGAGCACGACGGTGACGCCGGCGCTCGCGTTGGGCACGAGCGCCGTCGATCCGGCGGGAGCACCGAGGAACTCGGCGATGCGAGCCCGAGCTGCGCCGACGCGGCGGGGGAGCGCGGTGAACCAGTCACCGGGGATCGAGTTCATCTCGGCCACGAGCTGCGCCTGGTACTCGGAGACGACGGTCGGCACCGCCCCGAACGAGCCGTGATTGAGGTGGACCGTCTCACGGCTGAGCGTCCAGGTGTCCGCCGCCGGGGCGCCCGACGGGTCGGTGACCGGGCTCGGCGCCGCGTCGGGTCGCGCTCTCGTCGGCATCGTCACGGGGCCGCCCTTCTCGAAGTTGTCTGACTATATTGGCTCCGGCGTGTTTCGGGCCAGCGTTGATCCGGTTACCGGCGCGTAACACGGACCGTCACCCGGAAGAGTGGTCGGACGACTTTCCTTCCTGATACCGTCGCCCTGCTCACGGCCGCTGCCCGTGGGCCACGAGCGGAAAGGGAATCCGTGACCGCAACAGATGCCGCGCTCGCCGGTCTTCGGGCCATGATCGCGCGCGGTGACGTCGCGCCCGGGCAGCGGTTCCCGCCCGAGGGCCGGCTGTGCGTGCGGTTCGGGGTCTCCCGCAGCTCGCTGCGCGAGGCCGCGCGCATCCTCAGCACCCTCGGGGTCGTCGAGGTGCGCCACGGCTCGGGCATGTACGTGACCAGGCTCGACCCGGCCGACGTCGTGCGGGGGTTCTCGCTGACTGTCGACCTGCTGCCGCTCGACGGCCTGCTCCAGCTCCTGGAGATCCGCCGCGTGCTCGAGAGCCACGCCGCCGCCCAGGCCGCCGCGCGCGCATCCGACGAGCTCATCGCGCGACTGCACGACCTCGCGGAGCGGATGGCGGCGACGGCGGACCTCGAGGAGGTGACCCGGTTGGACCGCACCTTCCACGAGGCCATCTGCGACGCGGGCGGCAACCCGACGGTGAGCTCCCTCATGGAGGTGTTCCGCTCGCGCGGGGGGCACTACCGCATCATGACCGGGGACGCCGAGGATCCCGTGCGGCGTGCAAGCGACGAGGGGCACCGCGCCATAGCCGGTGCGATCGGCAGAAGGGATCCGGCTGCCGCCGCGACGGCCGCGGCAGCCCACGTCGCCCAGACGGAGTACTGGCTCGGCAGGTTGAAGCCCGCCCCGGATGACGGGCTCGACGGCGCCGGGGCGGCGAACCCGCCGACGTAAGCTGAGTGCACACAACGGGACGGAAGTGGGAACGTGCGTGTTCGGGAGCGCTCCATCGTGTCCGCCGTCGTGCTCTCCGCGCTGATCCTGCTGGCCGTCGCGGGCGCCGCCGTGCGTGGACCGTGGATCCTGGAGCGCCGCACGGCCGACGTGCCGTTCCGCGGCGCACGCGTGCCGACCGAGACGCCCCCGCCGCTTCCCCGCGAGGACGCGCTGCCCCCCGCGGAGCCGGGCGACGCGGTGCAGCTCGACATAGGCTGGGTGCTCTGGGTGGCGGCCGCGCTCGCCGCGGCCGCCGTCGCACTCGTGCTGTGGCGCCTGTGGCTCCGGTATCGGCGGGCGTCGGCGCCGGGCGAGGGGTCGCCGCGGAGCGCCGGCGCCACGGACGGCGCGGACGCGCTGCCTGAGGTTCCCGTGCTGCTGCGCGGGGTCGAGTCGGCGCGTTCCTCGCTCGAGAGCATCGCCGACCCGTCGGATGCCGTCGTCGCGGCGTGGCTGTCCCTGGAGGACGCGGCCGCGGAGTCGGGCGTGCGTCGCCATCCGGCGCAGACGCCGACGGAGTTCACCGTCGCCATCCTCACGGCGACCCGGGCGGATCCCGACGCCGCCCGCGAGCTCCTCGGCCTGTACCACCTCGCCCGGTTCTCGACGCAGCCGGTGACCGCGGACCATGTGGCGCGCGCGTCGCGCTGCCTCGGTGCCATCGCGGCGAGCTGGTCCGCCGCGGGCGCCCGCACGGCGGGCTCGCCCGGCGCCGACCGCACCGCACCGGACCCCATCGCGGCCCGCGACGGGGGCACCGCGTGAACGCCGACGGGCGGCGCGGGCGGCGGGCTGCGCTGCTCTGGGCGGCGGCGGTGGCCGTGGCGGCCGCCGCGCTGGCCTACTTCGCCGGCGTGACGGCGGCGCTCTCCCTTCTGCTCGCCGTCACGATCCTTGCGGTCGGGGCGGTGTCGGCGCTGCTCGGCGGCGTGCACGACGAGCGCTGGCCGGAGTCGACGGTCGAACTGCGCTCCGGCGCCCGTCGGGAGGTCGCGCGCCTCTCCTGGTCGATGACCGACGACGACGGGAGGGTGGCCGACGTCGCCATGCACCGCCTGCGGGCCCTCGCGGCCGCCCGGCTGGGCGAGCGGGGCATCGACCTCGCCGAACCCCCCGATCGAGAGGCCGCGGTCGCGCTGCTCGGCGCCGAGGGGTACCGGCTGCTCACGGGCCCCGGGCGGCATCGGCCCGACGCGCTCATCCGATGCGCCCGTGCCATAGAGCGCCTGGAGGCGGCCGGCGGACGGCCCGCCGGCGGAGCCCCCGTCCCCCCTCCCGGCCCGGCGCCCGTCTCCCCACCCGTTCCCGCTCCCGTCCCGAGGAGGACCGCATGACCGTTACGCCCCTGACCGTGCCCGAGGTCGCGCGGCTGTCCGACCGCGTCCTCGCCGAGGTGGGCACCGTCGTGGTCGGCATGGAATCGACGCTGCGCGTGGCGCTCGCCGCGGTGCTGGCGGGCGGCCACGTGCTCTTCGAGGACGTGCCCGGGCTCGGCAAGACCCTCGCGGCCCGCTCGCTCGCGGGCGCGCTCGGCCTCGACTTCCGCCGCCTGCAGTGCACGCCCGATCTGCTGCCCGCCGACATCACCGGGTCGTACGTGTACGACCCCGCCGGGTCGCGTTTCGTCTTCCGGCCCGGTCCCATCTTCACCGGCATCCTGCTGGCTGACGAGATCAACCGGACGGCGCCGAAGACGCAGTCCGCGCTGCTCGAGGCCATGGCGGAGCGCCAAGTCACCGTCGAGGGCACGAGCTACGTGCTCGAGCGTCCCTTCCACGTCATGGCGACCTCCAACCCGGTCGAGTACGAGGGAACGTACCCGTTGCCCGAGGCGCAGCTCGACCGTTTCATGGTCCGGCTCTCGGTCGGCTATCCGGAACGGAGCGCCGAGGCCGATGTGCTCGCGCGGCGTCTCGCGCGGCGCACGGAGGACGCGGCGGTGTCCGCCGTGGTCGACGGCCCCACCGTGCTCGCCATGCAGGCGGGGGTCGAGGCGGTCGACGTCGATCCCGACATCCTGCGGTACTGCGTCGATCTGGCCGCGAGCACGCGCACGCACTCCTCCGTCGAGGTGGGGGCGTCGCCCCGTGGGTCGCAGGCGCTCGTGCTCGTGGCCCGGGCCCTCGCCGTGCTCTCGGGGCGGGACTTCGTGACCCCGGAGGACGTGAAGTCGATCGCGGTGAGCACGCTGGCGCACCGGCTGACCCTCACGCCGCAGGCCTGGACGGGCGGCCTGCAGCCCGGTGCGGTCGTCGAGTCGCTGCTCGCCGCCGTTCCCGGACCCGCGGCAGTGGCCGCCCGGTGACGAGCCGGGGGTGCGCTCCGTGACCGCGCTGCCGACGGAGGGGGCCGTGCTGCGCGCGATCGCGGGCGCGCTGCTCCTGATCTTCGGCGGTGTCGTGGGGCGCCCGGATGTCGCGGTGCTGGGAGCTCCGCTCCTCGCCGCAGCGGGATGGGGGTGGCTCCGCCGGCCCTCGGCGCCGGTGCCCCGGCCACGGCTCCGCGCCGCGAGCGGGGTGCACCGCACGGGCGAGGTTGCTGCGGAGCTGGAGATTGCCGCGGCGCCCGGCGTCGAGACGGTTCGGCTGCGGGTCGGTGCGCCGGGACACCGCCCCGCGCAGGTCGTCGTCGCCTCGCGCCGCGACCGGACGTTGCGGCTGGCCTTCGACACGGTCCGCACCGGGCGGCTCGACGTCTTCCCCGTCGACTACGCAGCATCCGGACCCGAGGACGCCGCGCGCACGGCGCCGCGGTCGGTGCCCGCGATCCCCGTCACGCTGCTGCCGCGGACGAGGCCACTGCGCGAGCTGCCCCTGCCCTTCCGCCTGCAGGGCCTCACCGGCGGGCACGACTCCCGCCGCGCCGGGGACGGCGGGGACCTGCGGGACGTGAACCTGTTCACGCCGGGGGATCGTCTCCGGCGCATCGACTGGCGTGTCACCGCGCGGCGGGCGGGCGCCTCCACCGGCGGCGCGGCGCTCACCGACCTCTACGTGCGGCGCACCTTCGCCACGGCGGATGCGACCGTGATGCTCGTCATCGACTCGCGCGACGAGGTCGGCCCGGACGTGGGATCGTGGGGCGACCTGGAGCAGCCGCGCCAGGACGATGCGACGTCGCTCGACATCGCGAGGGAGGCGGCCGCATCGCTCGCGCAGCACTACCTCGAGCGCGGCGACCGCGCCGGGATGGAGGACCTCGGCCGGTCCCGCGCGCCCGTGGTGCCTGCCGGCGGGCGGCGGCATCTGCATCGTCTGCTGCAGCGCCTCGTGCTCGCCGTGCCGGAGGGCAGCCCGGCGCGCCGGGTGCGCCCGCCGCACCTGCCGTCCGGCGCCCTCGTGGTGCTGTTCTCCACCTTCCTCGACGACGAGGCGGCCACCATGGCGGTGCTCTGGCGGTCCGCGGGGCACCGCGTGATCGCGGTCGACGTGCTGCCGGCGGCCGACACGGGGGCGTTGCAGCCGATGCAGGCCGTGGCATTCGAGATCCTGCGGCTCGAACGCGCGGAGCGCCTGCGCGGGCTCCCGCGCTCCGGTGTCGAGGTAGTGCGCTGGGAGTCGGACGGACCCGATCCCGAGGCCGCCATCGCCCTCGCGGCGCTCGCCAGGACGAGGGTGCGCCGGTGAGCGGGCCACGGGCCGCCGCCCGCGCCACGGCGGAGCGCACCCTCGGGGGCGCGGCCGCGCGCCGAGTCCGACTGCTGCGCGCGGTGGGCCGCGAACGCCCCCGCCCTCACCCGCGCATCGAGACGGGACCGTCCGTGCCGGTCGGGTTCCTTCGGGTGCTGCAGGCGATCGTCGGGCTCGGCTGCACGGCGGTCGTCGCCACCTCGGACGTGCAGTGGCTGTTCACGGTCCTCGCCCTCGTGGCCGGTCTGGTCTGGCCCGCGCCGCTCTGGCTCGCGGTGCTTCCCCTGTCGTGGGGGGCGGGGCTCGCCGCGCTGCCGCTCGGGCCGATCAGCGCCGAAGCGCCTCTGCTTCTGGCCGGGCTGCACCTGTACGTGGTGCTGGGCACGGCGGCCGGCCGCATGCCCCCTGCGGGCCGGGTCGAGTGGGCGGCGCTCGCCCCGACCGCGGTGCGCTTCGTCGCCCTGCAGGCCACGGCGCAGCTGGTCGGCTGGGCGGCCGGGATGCTCCGCGAGCGGGACGTGGCCGCCCCGGGGGTCGCGATCGTCGCGGCGGCGCTCCTGGCGGCCGCCGCCTGGTGGGCGGCGGGCCACCTGCAGCGCGCGGACGCGGGGGATCAGCCCGGCCGCCGGCCGGCGCGCGGTGAGGACCGCGAGCCGAACCGGGGGGACGACGGCTGGAGCTATCACCTCGACGCCTGACCCGGCTCCGGATCGATCAGCGATCATCCGGAGCCGGAGCGGGCGGGATGCGTCGGCTAGGCGGCCGCGGTGGTGAGAGCCTCGAACTCCTCGTCGGTGAGCTCGATCTCCGCGCCCTTCGCGTTCTCCTCGAGGTGCGCGACCGTCGACGTGCCCGGGATGGGCAGCATGACGGGGGAGCGCTTGAGCAGCCACGCGAGCGCGAGCTGCGACGGCGTCGCGTCGTGCTTCTTCGCGGACTCGTCGAGCGGGCCGCCCTGGCCGGCGAGCGCGCCGGTCGCGAGCGGGAACCACGGGATGAACGCGATGCCGCGCTCGGTCGCGTAGTCGAGCAGCGGCTCGGCGCTGCGGTCGGACAGGTTGAAGAGGTTCTGCACCGACGCGATGGTCGCGACCTTCGACGCGGCCTCCACCTCGTCGACGCTGACCTCGCTGAGGCCGATGTGGCGGATCTTGCCCTCGTCCTGGAGGAGCTTGAGCTCGCCGACCTGGTCCTCGAGCGGCACCTGCGGGTCGATGCGGTGCAGCTGGAAGAGGTCGATGCGCTCGAGGCCGAGGTTGCGCAGGCTCAGCTCGGCCTGCTGACGCAGGTACTCCGGGCGGCCGACGGGACGCCAGTCGTTCGGGCCTGAGCGGGTGAGGCCGGCCTTCGTGGCGATCACCAGGTCGTCGGCGTAGGGGTGCAGCGCGGTGCGCAGCAGCTGCTCCGCCACGACGGGGCCGTAGGAGTCCGCGGTGTCGAAGAAGGTGATGCCGAGCTCGACGGCGCGGCGCAGCACGCGCACGGCCTCGTCGGGGTCCTTGGGGTTGCCCCAGACGCCGGGTCCGGTGAGCTGCATCGTGCCGTAGCCGAGACGGTTGACGACGAGGTCACCGCCGATGGCGAAGGTGCCGGAAGCCTGGGCGGGGGTGGTGGTGTCGGTCATGACGATCCTCCTTGCGTTGAGCGGGATGGTGCTCGGTATGCGTGCCGGCGTTGCGGCCCACCCCGGGTTCAAGCGCCGGCGGCGCGACGCTATTCCGATTCGCCCGATGTGCGCAGGATGGGGACCATGCGGGCCAGGTCGGGACCCAGACCGATGTCGACGAGCAGCACGCGGCCGGCGAAGCGGGATGCGGGTGGCAGCAGCAGTCCGGCCTTGACGCCCCCGAACGTCACCGTGAGGTCGGCGGGCAGCACTGTGGGGTCCGGCACGCCGCCGTCGTCGGGGGAGACTCCACTCGGAATGTCGACGGCCACCACCGCCGGCCGGAACGGATCACCCAGCGCGGGCAGGATGGCGGCGACGACCTCGCGCGCGGCGCCGCGCAGCGCGGGGCTGGCACCGGTCCCGGTGCCGAGGATGCCGTCGACGATCACGTCCGAGCCGGCGGCGAGGGCGGGCAGCCCCGCGAGCGCATCGGTCGGCTCCCGCACACGGGCGCCGGCGGCGACCGCCGCGTCCCGGCCCGCCGGGTGCATCCGGTCGCCGACGGGCACGAGGACCACGTCCGCGCCTTCGGCCGCGAGCTGGGCGGCGGCGAAGAGAGCGTCCCCGCCGTTGTTGCCCGTGCCGACCAGCACGAGGACCGCGGCGCCGCGGACCGTGTCGGCCGCCGCGCCGGAATCGGCCGTCGCGTCGGCCCACCGCTCGCGCAGCACGCCGCGGACGGCCTCCGCGAGCCCCGCGGCCGCGATCGCCATGAGCGGCTCGCCCGCCGCGAGGTGCGGGGCCTCCGCGGCCCGCACCTGCTCCGCCGAATACCCCTCCACGGCGCTACACGCCGATGTCGCTCTGCGACTGCCAGAGATTGATGCCCATCTCTACGGCGTGCTCGTCGATGGCGGCGAGCTCGTCGTCCGTGAACTCCAGGTTCTGCACGGACGCGAGGTTGTCCTCGAGCTGCTGCACCGACGAGGCACCGATGAGGGCGCTCGTGAGCCGGCCGCCGCGGAGCGTCCACGAGATCGCGAGCTGGGCGAGCGTCTGCCCGCGCTGCTCCGCGATGTCGTTGAGCGCGCGCACGTGCCGCACCGCCTCCTCTGACACCAGCTCCTGCGAGAGCGAACCGCCGAGCGACGCCCGCGAGCCCTCGGGGATGCCGTCCAGGTACTTGCTGGTCAGCAGGCCCTGGGCGAGCGGCGAGAACCCGATGCTGCCGACGCCGAGGTCGTCGAGGGTGCCGAGCAGCCGGCCCTCGATCCAGCGGTTGAACATGGAGTAGCTGGGCTGGTGGATGAGCAGCGGCGTGCCGAGCTCGCGGAGGATGCGCGCCGCCTCGCGCGTGCGCTCCGGGCCGTACGACGAGATGCCGGCGTACAGCGCGCGCCCGGACTGCACGGCCGTGTGCAGCGCGCCCATCGTCTCCTCGAGCGGCGTGTCCGGGTCCGGTCGGTGGTGGTAGAAGATGTCGACGTAGTCGAGACCCATGCGGTCGAGCGAGGCGTCGAGGCTCGCGAGAAGGTACTTGCGCGACCCGAGGTCGCCGTACGGCCCCGACCACATGTCCCAGCCCGCCTTCGACGAGATGACCAGTTCGTCGCGGTAGGGGCGGAAGTCGTCGGCGAAGATGCGCCCGAAGTTCGTCTCGGCGGCACCGTAGGGCGGGCCGTAGTTGTTCGCGAGGTCGAAGTGCGTCACGCCGAGGTCGAATGCCCGGCGGAGGATCGCCCGCTGCGTGTCGAGCGGGGCGGTGTCGCCGAAGTTCTGCCAGAGGCCGAGGCTCACGGGCGGCAGCAGCAACCCGCTGCGCCCGACGCGGCGGTAGGACGTGGATGCGTAGCGGTTGTCGTCCGCGAGGTAGGTCACCGGCACAGTCTGGCAGCGGCCACGGCGGTGAGCGGGTGCGACGCGGCGGTGCGCCGGAAGATCGGCATCGCCGGCCTCCGGGCCGCCCACGACGGCCGGAACGCGGGCGCCTGGCGAGCCCGTCGGGGGATCACACGAGCCGGCCGGCCGCCTCGGTCGCGGCGGCGCGTGCAGCCGACTGGAGGAGCTCGGTGTCCGACGCGACGGCCAGCAGGTCGAAGCCGCGCTCCCGAAGAGTCGCGGCCCGCTCCACCGAGCCCGCGTAGGCGCCGGCGACCACGCCCGCCGCGCGGCAGGCCGCGATGATCCGGGGAAGCGGCGCATCCGGCGCTCCGTCGGCCAGCACGTCGTCCACCGGCCGGCCGAGCGCGATGGAGAGGTCGAACGGCCCAACGAAGATCCCGTCGACGCCGGGAACCGCGGCGATCTCCTCGACCCGGTCGAGGGCGGCCGGCGTCTCGATCATCACCAGGCACAGCACGCGGTCGTTCGACTCCGACACGAGCCCGGCGCCGGGCACCGCATACCCGGTGCGCGAAGGCCCCCAGCTGCGCCGCCCGCGAGGCGGGTAGCGGCACGCGGCCGCCGCGTCTGCGGCCTCCGCTGCGGAATCGACCATCGGCACGATCACGCCGCGGGCGCCGCTGTCGAGAGCGCGGCCGATGTGCTCCGGGCGGTTCCACGGCACCCGCACGAGCACCTCCGCCGCCGGACCCGATCCCGCGGTCGCCGCGGTCGCGGCACCGATCAGGGCGGCGGTGTCCGCGGGGCCGGCGCCGCCGTGCTGCTCGTCGATGCACAACCAGCTGAAGCCGGCGGATGCGAGGAGGTAGCCGGCGAGCGGATCGGTGAGGGTCAGCCAGGCGCCGCCGGAGGCGGCGCCTGGCGTCGGCGGGAAGCGGGATTCCGCCGGCTCGGGGCTGCGGGTGGGCATGGAGCGGTCCTTACCTTTCGCGGGGGCGGATGGTGCTGCGACGCTACGCCGCCTCCCGACGCCGCGCCCTCGCCCCGGGTACGGGTTCGCCGGCAGGAGCAGATTTCCGCTGCCCCGACCGCGCCTCCGATGCGACAATGACGGTATCCGAGGACTCGCCGAGGGAGGCAGACGGCATGGACAGGAACCGGAGACCGGTCGTACTCGCGGGAGTCGTGCAGCGGCGGGCCGCGTCCGTGGTGGGCGGCGCAGCCGCCTTCGCCGAGGCGTTCGGCGCGGAGCTGGTGTGCGCACACGTCGACGTCGGCCACTATCTCGTCGAGGCGCTGCCGGACGGCTCCCTCGTGTCCCTGCCGGTCGACCCCGAGCTTCTCGACGAGGACGGCGACGAGCAGTCGCGCTTCCCGTCCGGGCTGCGGGACGAGATCGAGCAGACGCTGAACGAGCGGGGCATCGCGTGGTCGACGCGGATGGTCGCGGGGGAGCCCGCCCGCGCGCTCAGCGCGCTGGCCGCCGAGCTAGACGCCGACATGATCGTGGTCGGCACGCGTGAGCCCGGACTGCGCAGCAGCATCCAGGAGTTCCTCACCGGCTCGGTCGCGGTGCACCTTGCCCACCACCAGCACCGGCCCGTCGTGGTGATCCCGCTGACGCCCGCGCCCGAGACCACGCAGCCCTGGGACGTCGACGACTGACTCGCGGGGGCCGGCTCGCAGCGGGTCCGGTATCATCAATGGCCGCATCGGCATCTCGACGAGGAGGACCGACCATCCGCACCAGACCCGTGCCACGCGGCCTGCGACTGTCCGAGGTGGGTCTCGGCGCCGCGCAGTTCGGCAACCTGAACCGCGTCACGACGGACGAGGCCTCCGCCTCCGCGGTGGACGCCGCCTGGGACCTCGGCCTCCGGTACTTCGACACGGCCCCGCACTACGGCATCGGCGTGTCCGAGCGCCGGCTCGGTGCCGCGCTGCGCGGCAGGGATCGCGACTCGTTCGTGCTGTCGACGAAGGTCGGGCGCGTCCTCGTCCCGACCCCGGAGAGAGCCGCCGCCGGGGAGTCCGACGGCCACGACTTCCACACCCCGGCGACCCACCGCCGCGAGTGGGACTTCAGCCGCGACGGCATCCTGCGCTCGGTCGAGGAGAGCCTCGAGCGGCTGGGACTCGACCGCATCGACATCGCCTACCTGCACGACCCGGACGAGCACTGGGAGGACGCCTCGACGAGCGGCGTCGACGCGCTCGTCGAGCTGCGCGACCAGGGGGTCGTGCGCGCCATCGGGGCGGGCATGAACCAGTCGGCGATGCTGACCGAGTTCGTGCGCCGCACCGACGTCGACGTCGTCATGGTCGCCGGCCGGTACACGCTGCTCGACCGGACCGCCGCCGAGGACCTGCTGCCGCTCGCCCTGGAGCGCGGCGTCGCGGTCGTCGCCGCGGCCGTCTACAACTCCGGCCTGCTCAGCCGGGCCGAGGTGCCGGAGGACGCCCGGTTCGACTACGCGCAGGCGCCGCCGGAGGTCATCGGGCGGGCCCGCGCCATGGCGGAGGTCTGCGCGCGTTACGGCGTGACGCTGCCCGACGCCGCCGTGCAGTTCCCGCTCCGGCATCCGGCTGTGGCGTCCGTCGTCGTGGGCACCCGCACCGCGGAGCAGGTCGCCTCGAGCGTCGCGCGCGCGGAGCGCGACATCCCCGACGCCCTCTGGGACGACCTGGAGGGGGTGCGCTGATCGTGTGCGCGGGCGGCCCGACCGCCGCCCGCGTCGGTCAGCGCCAGAACGCCCGGACCTGCTCCGCCACGGTGCCCGCCTGTGCGTACCCGGCGAGAGCCGACGCGGTGCTCGACTCCGGGAGCAGCGGGTTGGTGCCGAACGCGGCGGTGCTGTCCGCGTCCGCGACGATCACGAGCACCTCGGCCGTCGAGCGAAGGCCCTCCGCCGCGACGGTGAGCGTCGGGCCGAGGGAGCTCGCGGGCAGCTCCGGCCCGCAGGCCACGATGAGCACGCGATCGCAGTCGGCCGCGACATCCGCGTTCGTGCTCGAGCGCATCCCGCCGTCCATGAGCAGGCGGCCGTCGACCGTCGTGGCCGGGTAGACGCCCGGCACGGCGCAGCTGGCGGCGACGGCCCGGGCCAGGGGCACGCCCGCCGCCCGGTCGAGCACGCGGAAGGTGCCGTCGAGCGCGTCGACCGCCGTGACCCGGAGCTCGCCGTCCGGCCACTCGGTCGTGGGCAGCAGGCGCTCGAAGCGCGCGACGGCCCGATCGTCCGTCTCCGGCGTATGCGCCCGTGCGGCGACGCGGCCGATGATCGACCGCGCCTGCTCCTCGGTGCCCTCGCTCTGCGCCGCCGCCGCGCCCGCCGCGAGCAGGGGCTCGAGGTCGAGTCCCTCGACGTCGGCGAGGTCGTACGACGGCGGCTCCCGCAGCGACTCGTACGTCGGCGCGAGCGCACCCTGGCGAAGGACCGTGCCCACAACGGATCCCGCCGACGTGCCGACGACGACGTCGGCGTCCGACAGGTCGATGCCGCGTTCGAGGAGCCCCGCGAGCAGCCCCGTCTCCCACGCGATGCCCGCGACGCCGCCGCCCCCGAGCACGAGTGCCGTGCGTCCCTCGCTCTTCTCGGCCATCTCCGGTGTCCTCTCGCGTTCGGTGGGGGTTGTCCCCGGTCAAGGAAACCACCGCGGGTGCCCGCCGGTGCGCGGGCTCACCTGCGAAGCGGTGCGCGGCCGCGCCGCGGGTCACGTCGCCGGCCTCTCAGGCCCCGCCGGTATCCTCGAATCCCTCGCACGCCCAGCAGAAGGACCGATCGATGCTCGACAGCCCGGCCTCGCCGACGCCATACGAGGTGCTCGGCGTCCCGGCGACAGCGGATCAGGTCGAGCTCCGGCGTGCGTACCGCCGCCTGCTGCGCGAGACCCATCCGGACACGGGCGGCTCGGCGGACCGGTTCACCGCAGTGCAGGCCGCGTGGGAGCGCATCGGCGACCCCGTGGCCCGCGCCTCATACGATCGGGGCCGCGCCGCAGGCTCGGCCGAACCGGAGCACGCGCCGTTCGCGCCGCCGTCACGCCCCCCCGAGCGTCCGAGATCGGCGGTGCGCGCCCGCTCCTACGGGCATCCGGGCGGATCGACGCGCGAGCGCTTCCTCGTGCTCATGCGCGAGTGGGCGGGCCGCGGTGCGGCGCTCGAGGACCCGTACGACCCGGCGCTCGTGCGGTCGGCGCCGCTCGAGCTTCGTCGCCTGCTCGCGAAGGCCCTGGCGGAGGAGGCCACCGCACGGGCGGTGTCCGGTCTCGGTATCGCGTACTCCATCTGGAACGACGTGCTCGCCGGCCGCGCGCCCCAGCACATCGACCACGTCGTTCTCGGCCCGACCGGACTGTTCGTGATCGAGTCGGAGGACTGGGGCCCGGGGGAGCTCCGCCTGGTGCGTGGCGAGCTGGTGGGCGAGGCGATGCCGCAGGAGCACGAGCCGCTCGCCTCCCTCACGCGGAACGCGAAGGCGTTCGGTCGCGAGCTCCGCGTGCGGGTGACCGCGAGTGTGCTCGTCGTGCCGGACGACGCGCTGTCCCTGCCGATGCTCGTCGCGGAGCGCGGGCGGGCCGCGGGGTCCGTCGTCGTGCGCCGGTCGGTGCTGCCGCACCTGCTGCGCACCGGAGCGCCCGGGCGCGCGGACGGTGCCGCCCCCGACATGTTCGAGCTGCGCGCCCGCCTGCAGGATCGCGTCCGCTACGCCTGAGCGCCGCCGACGCCGCGGGCCGCGCTGTGTCGCCGACCCGATGACCGGACGAGGAAGAGGAAGAGGAAGAGCCATGACCGACTTCGACGACAAGCGCAGGGACCAGCTGACCAGCGCGCCCGAGGCCGAGGAGTCCGACGCGGATCCGCGCATCGACGTGTCGGAGGGCACGAACGGCGCGACGCGCATCGACGTGCGCGACGACGCCTCGGTGCGCCCGGGGCTCGCCGAGGGCTGACGCCCACCGATCGGCGGGCGGCCCTTTCCCCTGACCGCCGCCCGCCGACTGTCGGACACCTGCGCCGGGCTCCCGCGCGGTAGCTCGGGAATAGAAGCGCGTGCCCGGCCGTTCTGCCATTTGTATGCAAACGCATCGAAAGGAAGAGGGCACCATGCAGTTCGGAATCTTCACGGTCGGCGACGTCACGACGGACCCGACGACGGGCCGCACGCCCACCGAGCACGAGCGCATCAAGGCCATCCTCACCATCGCGCAGAAGGCGGAGGAGGTCGGCCTCGACGTCTTCGCCACCGGCGAGCACCACAACCCTCCGTTCGTTCCGTCGTCGCCAACCACGCTGCTCGGCTACGTCGCGGCGCGCACCGAGCGGATCATCCTCTCGACCTCCACGACGCTCATCACGACGAACGACCCCGTGAAGATCGCCGAGGACTTCGCCATGCTGCAGCACGTCGCCGACGGCCGCGTCGACGTGATGATGGGCCGCGGCAACACCGGGCCCGTCTACCCCTGGTTCGGCAAGGACATCCGCAAGGGGATCGAGCTCGCCGTCGAGAACTACAACCTCGTGCACCGGCTCTGGCGGGAGGACTTCGTCGATTGGCAGGGCGAGTTCCGCACGCCGCTGCAGGGCTTCCAGTCGACGCCGCGTCCGCTCGACGGCGTACCGCCGTTCGTCTGGCACGGCTCGATCCGCAGCCCCCAGATCGCCGAGCAGGCGGCGTACTACGGCGACGGCTTCTTCGCGAACAACATCTTCTGGCCGAAGGAGCACTTCGCCAGGCTCGTCGGCCTCTACCGCCAGCGCTTCGAGCACTACGGGCACGGGAGCGCAGATCAGGCGTACGTGGGGCTCGGCGGCCAGGTCTTCATGCGCAAGAACTCGCAGGATGCGGTGCGCGAGTTCCGTCCGTACTTCGACAACGCACCCGTCTACGGTCACGGACCCTCCCTCGAGGACTTCACGGAGCAGACGCCGCTCACCGTCGGCAGCCCGCAGGAGGTCATCGATCGCACGCTGACCTTCCGGGAGACGTTCGGCGACTACCAGCGGCAGCTCTTCCTCATGGATCACGCCGGGCTTCCGCTCGACACCGTGCTCGAGCAGCTCGACATCCTCGGCGAGGAGGTCGTACCGGTGCTGCGGCGCGAGTTCGACGCGATGCGTCCGGCGCACGTGCCGGACGGCCCGACGCACGCAGCGCGCGTGGCCGCCCGCGACTCGGCGGCGACCGCTCCGGTAACTGGTCCGGGTGCGGCTTCCGCCGTCGACCCGATGGAGTCGGCCCGGGCCGCGTCGCCGGTCGGCTGACCGGCCGACCTCCGCAGCCCGTCCCGCCGTATCCGCTTCAGCCTTCGATTTCACCCTCAGTACGAGAGAACAGAGAGCCATGACCACCCGCACCATCGCCGTCGTGTCCGCCGGGCTCGGCGTCCCGTCCTCCACCCGCCTGCTCGCCGACCGCCTCGCCGAGTCCGCCGGGACGCGGCTTCGCGGTGAGGGGATCGAGGTCGTCCTGAAGCACGTCGAGCTGCGCGACATCGCCCGCGACGTGACGGTGAGCCTCCTCACGGGCTTCCCGAGCCCCGACCTCCGCGCCGCCGTCGAGACGGTGACGGGTGCCGACGGCATCATCGCCGTCACCCCGGTCTTCAACGGCAGCTACAGCGGGCTCTTCAAGTCGTTCGTCGACGTCATCGAGCCCGGTGCGATCGACGGGGTGCCCGTGCTCGTCGCGGCCACGGGCGGCAGCGAGCGGCACTCCCTCGTGCTGGATCATGCGCTCCGCCCGCTCTTCAGCTACCTGCACGCGGTCGTCGTGCCCACCGGCGTGTTCGCCGCGTCCGCGGACTGGGGAGCGGGCGCAGAGGGCGGCCGAGCGCTGGAGAGCCGCGTCGAGCGCGCCGCGGGAGAGCTGGCCGACCTCGTGTCCCGCTCGCCCCGTGCCGCCGCGGCCGATCCCTTCGCCCTCGGCGGCGCCGACTTCGCGGCGCTGTTGGGCGGCGGGGGCGCCGGCCGGTGATGCGATCGCTCGGCCGGCCGTGAAGCCGGTCGCGGCCCGCGATGCGGGCGCGGGCGCGGAGGCCCCCCTTCCGCGCCCCAACCCCTCTCCGACGGCCCCGACAGTCGCCGCAGCGGGGGGCCGCGGTGTAGATTCGGGCTACCTCTTTCCCCATGTGGAGGACAGCATGCCGAGCACCGAGGAGATACCGGAGACCATCCGGCGCTCCCCCCAGCACGCTCAGGCCATCTGGTCGGAAGCGCACGACTCCGCCGTGAAGACGTACGGGGAAGGGGAGCGGGCCCACCGCACCGCCTTCGCCGCGCTGAAGCACTCGTTCGAGAAGGTGGGGGACCACTGGGAGGCCAAGGAGAAATCCGGCCCCTCGGACGCCCGCGCCGCGGGCGACGCTTCCGCCGACACGGCGGGCGGAGTGGACGCGAACGCGTCGAAGAAGCACCTGTACGACCTCGCGAAGAAGCTCGACGTTCCGGGACGATCCGCCATGACGAAGGACGACCTGGTCGAGGCCATTCGCAAGGCGAACGACCGCAAGACGCGGCAGAGCCGCGGCTAGACCTCGGCCCGTACCCGCGGGCCGATCGCTTACCCAAGCGCAGCAGTAGAGCACAACAGCACCTCGGCAGCATCCAGCAGCACAGCATCACCGGCGACATCCCGCGTCCACCCAGGCGCGGTGTCGCCGTACTTCTCACCCGAATGCGAAGGACACTCGTGCGTACCCGTGAACACCCCACCCCGCAAGCAGACGACCTCAGGATCACGACGATCTCGCTGACCCGGTGGCGCATCGCCGACCGCAGGCTCGACGACCGCCCCGGCATCGGCCTGCTCGGCTTCGTCGATCTCGTGAACGGCCGGTACGAGGTGACGCGCTTCGACTCGCCGTTCCGCACGTCGTCGCACGACGTGCTCTCCTCCGCGCTGGCCGACTTCCTCGGCCGTCCCGGCGGACGGGAGTACGTGCACCCCGCCCCCGTCGCGGGGCGAGCCTCCGCGAGCCCGGTCGCACGCGTCGCCTGACCCGCGGGCGCGACGGGCGCACGGCCTGACCGCTGCGCTGCGGCCGCAGCGGATCGAGCGCGCGATCAGCGTAGGCGGTCACCGCCGCCGCGCCGCGCGGGTCCCGTGTCTCGCCGCTCCGCGCCGTCCCCCGCGTCGGTGTCCCGGTCCTGAGCCGTGTCAGTGTCCCGCGCCTCCGTATCGTGCCGTGGCGCAGGGTCGTTGACGTCGACGTCGACGTCGAGCGGCTCGAGCGACCGCCCGCGCTCGGGTGCGCTCACGGCCCGGACGCGGTCGACCAGCTCCCGCCAGGGCCCCCGCACCTGCTGCTCGGGCAGCGCCGCCCGCCGTCCGTTCGCCCGGATCAGGTAGACGAAGCGGTCGGGGGCGGGCAGGTCGTCCGGTTCGTCGTCCCACGGGCACGCCTCGATCAGCACGACCCAGTCCGAGTGCTCCGCGTCATCGCCGAGGTCGACGACCCAGCGGACGGCGATGCCCGTGATGCCTCCGCTGCGCGAGACGATGATCCTCACGTCGTCACCGGCACCCCGACGGCCTGCCAGGCGTCCGCGACGGCGGCGTGTTCGCGGGAGTCCTCGCCGTACAGGCGGGTCGCGGTGGCGACCGTTGCGGCGGCGAACCCGGCGAAGTCGGTCGTCGGCCCGAGGGACCCGCCGGTGAGCGTCTCGTACCAGATGCGGCCGGGCGCCTCCCAGGCGTAGCCGCCGATCGCGGTCGCGGTCAGCGCGAAGGCGCGGTTGGGGATGCCGGAGTTGATGTGCACGCCGCCGTAGTCCTCCGTGGTGTCCACGAAGTCCGCCATGTGCGGGGGCTGCGGGTCCTTGCCGAGCACGTCGTCGTCGTACGCGGTGCCCGGCTCCGTCATGGACCGCAGCGCGGCGCCCTCGACGGCATCGGTGAACAGCTCGGCGCCGATGAGCCAGCTCGCCGCCGCCGCGTCCTGCCCGCGATCGTGCTGCTCGACGAGCGCCCCGAAGACGTCGGAGATCGACTCGTTGAGGGCGCCGGACTGACCCTGGTACTGGAGGTTCGCGGTGAACTGCGTCACGCCGTGCCCGAGCTCGTGCCCGATCACGCTGATCGAGGCCGTGAAGCGGCCGAACACCTCACCGTCCCCGTCGCCGAACACCATGCGCCCGCCGTCCCAGAACGCGTTGTCGTAGTCCGCGCCGTAGTGCACGGTCGCGTCGAGTCGCAGCTCCCGGTCGTCGATGGACGCGCGCCCGAACGCCTCGGCGAACATCGCGTACGTCGCGCCGAGGCCGTCGTAAGCCTCGTTCGCCGCGTCATCCTCGACGACGTCGGGCTCGCCCTCCGCGCGCACCCGGTGGCCCGGCAGCTCCTCGCCGTTGCGCGCGTCGTAGATCGTGCGCCGCGGGCCCTCGGGTCGCCGCGCCATCGCGGCGCCGGGCCGTGCCTCGCCGAAGTCGTGGTACCGGGGCCGTGCGGCGCGGGCGAGCCGCACGGGCTCATCGTCCCGGAGGGCGCTGCGCGCGGCCTCGGCGGCGCGGGGGAATCGGTCGCCCGCCGAGTCGGCGAGGCGGGCGAGGAGGTACGGCGGGATGATCGAGTGGCGCATGCTCGATCCTGACACGGCACCACCGACATCCTGGGCGAGGAGTGCCGGCTGGGGAGTGCTGGCCGGGAGTGCCGGCGGGTGGGGGGGCGCCGGCGGGGGAGCGCTGGCCGGGAATGGCGGCGGGGGAGTGCCGGCGGTGATCCCCGACACCTCGGGTGCGGAGCGCGGCCGTCGATAGACTCGGCGCGTGGACACGGCGGGTGACCCGGGCACGAGGCGCGTGCTCACCGTGCCGAACATGCTGAGCGTCGTGCGACTGGCCTTCGTCCCCGTCTTCCTCTGGCTCCTGCTACGTGGCGACGACGTCGTCGCCCTGATCGTGCTCGTCGTCGCGACGCTCACCGACCTGCTCGACGGCTTCCTCGCCCGACGGCTGCATCAGGTGACGAGACTCGGCCAGCTGCTCGATCCGGCGGCCGACCGCCTCTTCGTGCTGGCCTGCCTGCTGGGCCTCGCGTCGCGTGAGATCCTGCCGTGGTGGCTGGTCGCCATCGTCGTGTCGAGGGACGTCTTCCTCGTGCTCGTCGGGGCGGTTCTGGTCGCCCACGGTCACGGCCCGTTGGCCGTGCACCGGCTCGGCAAGATCGCCACCTTTTGTTTGTTCTACTCACTCCCTATGATCGTGCTCGGACAGGCGCTCCCCGCCGTCGCGCCGCTCACCGATCCGGTGGGCTGGGCGTTCGCTCTGTGGGGAGCTTTCCTGTACTGGTGGGCGGGGATTCTGTACGCCATCCAGACGGGCCGTCTCATCCGTGAACCCGGGGGTGAAGCACCGCCCGGATCGGATACGCTAATGGGCTAATGAGGAGGTACGGGCATGGGTGACCGCGGTCTCGAGGACACGCCGCTTGACGGTCGAGTGCCTGCGGGCGGAACGCCGGAGCAGCACGAGTACAGCAGCACGGACACGACCGCGACCTTCAGCGATGATCTCGCCGCCCAGCTCGCCGCGATGGACTCCGGCGTCTCCACGGAGGAGCGCGACGCGGTCAACAGCCTCCCGTCCGGGTCCGCACTGCTCGTGGTGCGGCGCGGTCCGAACTCCGGCGCGCGCTTCCTTCTCGACGCCGACGTCACGACCGTGGGGCGGCACCCGAACGCCGACATCTTCCTCGACGACGTGACGGTGTCGCGCAGGCACGCGCAGTTCCTCCGTCACGGCACCTCGTTCCAGGTCAAGGACCTCGGCTCGCTCAACGGCACGTACTTCGACGGCGTCCGCATCGACACGGCGCTGCTCAGCGACGGGGCGGAGGTGCAGGTGGGCAAGTTCCGCCTCACGTTCTACGCCTCGCGGCTCGACCTCGCGCGCGCGCTGAGCAAGTAGTGGCAGCGTCCTCCGCGGCGGCGAGGCTGCCCGCGCCGGCGCCGCTGCTGAGCATCGGCCAGGTGCTCGCCCGGCTCACGCCGGAGTTCCCCGACCTCACCCCGTCGAAGCTGCGCTTCCTCGAGGAGCAGAAGCTCGTCTCACCGGCGCGCACGGAGTCGGGTTACCGCAAGTTCTGCGCCGCCGACGTCGACCGGCTTCGCCTCATCCTCTCCATGCAGCGGGACCACTACCTGCCGCTCAAGGTCATCCGCGAGTACCTGCACGACGTCGACGCGGGGCGGTCGCCCGAGTTCCCCGGCGCGGGCGGGGCGCCGCGGCAGTCGATGCTGTCGCAGGAGCGCCGCTTCAACCGCGACGAGCTGATCCGCGAGGCCGGGGCATCGCCCATGCTGCTGAACGACGCCGTCTCGGCGTCGGTCATCGTGCCTGCCGAGGTCTACGGCGATGATGCGCTCGCGGTGCTGCGCGCCCTCGTCGAGCTGCAGCGATGCGGCATCGAGCCGCGCCACCTGCGCGGTTTCCGCGCGGCGACGGAACGCGAGCTGGGGCTCATCGAGAGCGCGCTCGTGCCGCTCGCCCGTCGTCGCGACGCGTCGAGCAAAGCCGCCGTCGCCGAGCGCGCCAAGGAGATCGCCAATCAGCTCGAGGTGGTGCGCGGCAGCCTCATCCGCTCCGCTCTCGGGCGGCTCGCCCAGTAGACTGAGCGAAACCTCCCTCCCGACATCCGACACGCCGGGGGCTTCGGTCGAATGTCCCTCGGGGCGACCGTCGGCGTCGGTACCTTTGACGGAGTTGGTTCGGTCGCATACGCGCCGAAAGGGTGAAAGGCAGTCTGATGAGTGATCTCAGCCGTAACGACGGAGCGCGTTACGACCTCGGTCTGCTGTTCACCGACGGCCTGCCCCAGATGGACGCCAACGCCGGCTACCGCGGCGCCGTCGCCGCCCGTGCGGCCGGCATCAGCTATCGCCAGCTCGACTACTGGGCGCGCACCGGGCTCGTCGAGCCGACCGTGCGCGGTGCGGCCGGATCCGGTTCGCAGCGCCTGTACGGGTTCCGCGACATCCTCGTCCTGAAGCTCGTGAAGCGTCTGCTCGACACGGGCATCTCCCTGCAGCAGATCCGCACGGCGGTCAACCAGCTGCGCGAGGCCGGCGTCAACGACCTCGCCCAGACCACGCTCATGAGCGACGGCGCGAGCGTCTACCTCTGCACGTCGAACGACGAGGTCATCGATCTCGTGAGCCGCGGTCAGGGCGTCTTCGGAATCGCCGTCGGCAAGGTCCTCCGCGAGGTGGAGTCCAGCCTCGTCGAGCTGAACACCGAGACGGTGGATCCGATGGACGAGCTGGCTGCCCGACGCGCGAGCAAGGCCAGCTGACCCGCTTCTCCGTTCGCCCGGCGTCCGGTCGGCGCAGCGCCCACGGCACCTGACCGGTGACCCCGCGGGCCCGGCTCCAGCGTTGTGGGAGAGCGGGCACACCGCGGGACGGGGAGGCAGCGCCAGCCACCCGGCGTGCGTTGCGCACCGGGCGGCCCGCGTCAGCAACCCGGGCGGCCTGCATCACGCACCGGGGCCCTGGGCGTAAGCACGGGCGGGCCCGCATGAGGAACACGGGCGTGCCGGGTCAGGCGGCGGGGCGGAGCTCCTCGCGGAGGGAGTAGTCCTGGCCCTCGAGGATGAACTGCGCGCTCGCTCCGGTCGACGCATTGATCACGATGGGCGCGAGGAGGTTGACCGTCGTCCCCTCCTCCGCCGGGTTCGCGACGACGAGCACGAGCGCGTCCTCCGGCGTCGTCACGTTCACGGCGGCGCACTGCTCGTCGGTCAGCATGGGCGCGTAGTCGGGCAGGTGCACCTGCGCGTCGAGCAGGAACAGGCGCAGCGCCGAGTCACGGGATGCGTGCATGGCGTAGAGGCCGTCCGCGCCGGCGATCTTGTCGAGCGAGAAGTCGACGAGCTCACCGAGTCCGGGCGGCGGGGCGACGAAGGTCAGAACAGGGTTCACGAGAGGAAGTCCATCAGGGTCGGCTGGAGAACGCGGGCGGTAACGGCGAGGGCGGTCTGGTATGAGACCTCCTGCAGTTTGAGGTCGAGGAGCACGGTGCTGAGGTCGACGTCTTCGATCCCGGACCGCTGAGCCTCGAGGGTTCCGGACAGGGTCATCAACGAGTCCTCCGCTTTCAGTATCTGCGCATGACGGGTGCCGAGCTCGGAATGACCGGTGATCACCGTGTCGAGCCTGCTCTGGACCGCGTCGAGGTGGGTGTTCACGGGGACGCCGGAACGGAGGTCGGCGGAGATCGTGTCGATCAGCGCGAACGCGGAGCCGCTGCCCGTGCCGAACAGCGCGGCGCCGTCCGCGTCGACGCGCACGGTGCTGTCCGCACCGATGCGGCGCTGCACGGCGCTGTTCGGGGCGCCGCTGAAGCTGTAGTCGGCGGCGAACGCGGCGCCGGCGTCGGAGTTGCCCGCGAAGACGGAGCGGCCCTGGAACTTCGTGTTGGCCTGGGCGAGCAGCTCGCTCTTCAAGCCGTCGAGCTCGGCCGCGATCGCCTCGCGTGCGGCGGGCGTCAGCGTCGCCTCGTTCGCGCCCTGCACGGTGAGGTCGCGAACGCGGTTCAGGATGCCTTCGCTCGCGGTGAGGGCGGAGTCGCCCATGGTGAGCCAGCCGTTGCCGTTGTCGACGTTGCGGGCGTACTGCTCCGTCGCGCGCTGCTGGGCGCGGACGCGCATCGAGTCGCCCGTTCCCGTCGGGTCGTCCGACGGCTTGGTGATGGCCTTCTGCGACGACGCCTGGCTCTGCAGGGCGGCGAGGCGCGCCATGCCGGTCTGCAGGTTGCGCTGCGCCGAGGTCATCAGCGTCTGGTTGGTGACACGGGAGATCATCGGTTACCTTCCCACGAGTCCGGTGCGGTTGATGAGCACGTCGAGCATCTCGTCCACCGCGGTCATCACGCGGGCGGCGCCCTGGTATGCATGCTGGAACATCAACAGGTTCACGTTCTCCTCGTCCATGTCGACGGTGGAGTTGGCGAGCTGCTGGTTCTTCGCCGAGTTCGCGGCGAGGTCGGTGAGCACGGCGTGATGCGCCTCCGTCTGCGCGGCAACGGCCGTCGTGGTCACGAAAGCCGTCCAGCGGGCATCGGGGGAGTTCGCCCCGATGCCGAGCTGGGAGATGGCGTCCGCGACGGATCCGTCCGCGCCGCCCGCGCCCGGCGTGCCGGCGGCGATGCCCGAGGCGTCCTTCGGCAGAACGGTGAGTCCCTTCGCCGCGGGGAGCCCGGCGGTGAAGCCGAAGAAGTCGAGCCCGGTCGCGCCCGAGGGCGTCGCGCCTGCGCTGTGCGCGGCGTTCACCTGCGCCGCGAGCTGGGTCGCGAAGGAGTTGTAGGTCACCGCGACCTCGGTGAGGGTTCCCCCGGTGCCGGATGCGGTGGCCGGCGCGATCACGGACAGCGCGCCCGCGATCCTCCCGCCGTCGAGGGCGACGGGGGTGCCGGGCCGGTGGGCCCACTCGAGGGCGACGGGGGAGCCCGCCGCGCCGTCCATCGTGCGCGAGCCCACCACCGTGACGGCGCGGGCGCTGTCCCCGCTGACGATGGCGTTGCCGCCGACGAACACGTCGACCGTGTTGTCGGTGTTCTCGCGAACCGTGCCGCCGGCGAGGGATGCGATGGACTCGGTCAGGGCTGCCCGCTTGTCGATGAGCTCGTTCGCGTTGCCGCCCGACGCGACCGTCGTGCGGATCTGCACGTTGAGGTCCGCGACCTGCGCCGCGGCGCTGTTGAGCTGCGCACCCAAGGTGTCGACGGTGGTGCGCTGGTGCGCCCAGGCCTCCTCGACCTGCGTGTACCTGTCCGCCAGGGACGTCGACAGCACGGATGCGCTGCTGAGCACGATGCCCCCCGCGGCGGCGTCACCGCCGCGGTTGGACAGGTCCTGCCACGCGGCCCACATCTCCTGCAGCTGCCCCGAGACGCCGTTGACGCCCGGCTCCTGCAGCGACGACTCGACCGTGGCGAGCGCGTCGGCGCGCGCCGACTGGTAGCCGGCGGCGGCGCTCGAGGAACGCACCTGCGCATCGAGCTGGAGGCTGCCGAGCCGTGCGATCGAGTCGACGGCGACGCCCTGACCCGGGCGCGCACCGGAGGTGAAGAGGCCGGTGTTGGCAGACGCGGCGACGGACGACGTCGTCACGCGCTGGCGGGTGTACCCCTCGGTGTTCGCGTTGGCGATGTTCTGGCCGACGACGTCCAGGCCGGCGCGGGCGGCGACGAGGCCGCTGTACGCGGTGGACAGGCCACTGAATGTGCTCATGGTCGTTGCTCCTACAGGGTCCGGTCGACGAGACGGCTCCCGACGGCGACGCCGCCGGACGCCCCCGTGGAGTCGTATGTCGTGGGGTCGAGGGTCACGCCGGCGAGCGTCTCCTGCGTCGACCGCGCCGCGGCGCGCAGGAACTGCTCGTTCTCGTCGCGCAGCGCCTTGATCTGCCCGGTGAGCTGCGTCATGGCCTGCAGGTGCCCGGAGAAGATGTCGGACCACGGACCGGCCGGGGCGCACGCGACGAGCTCGCGCAGCGGCGCGTCCTCATCCGTTCCCCACTCCCGGGCCAGTGCGGCGACCTCGACGGACCGCGCGAGGCCGGTGCTGCGCAGGCGCTGGAGCACCTGCTCCACCTCGCGGGTGGCGTGCTGAACCCAGCGCGACTTGCCCGCCGTGAGCAGCAGCTGCTCCTCCTCGAGCTTGAAGCTCAGGAGCTCGAGCAGCTCGCGCTCGCGCCAGAGCAGCGCCGACAGTTCGTTCGCGCCCACGCTGTTCCTCCGACTTTCCGTCTTGTCCGTGATGCCGGGGAGGCTCGTACGGCCTCGCGTTCCGGGGCGGGTGAACCGCCATCAGCAGGCACTATCGGCCGGGGGCGAGCGGATGTTAGCGACGACCGTGAGAACGACCACGAAACGGGCCGCGGGCAATACCCCTCTATGGGTGTGCCGTGAAGTGGGGGCACCCGAACCCCCATAGTGGGGGCGCCGTGGGGAGGGTGCGAACACCGCACCTTCATTAGCGTATGAGAGCAGGCGAGAACGACTCTCGCCGGGGGATTTTCCGGGGGGAAAACAATGGATCGTGCCGCGCGCAACCGCCTCGTCGTCGAGAACCTGCCGCTCGTCGGCTACCTGGTCTCGGACGTGTGCGCCCGTGCCAGCCACCTGTCGCGTGACGACCTGGCCTCGGCCGGCGCGCTCGCGCTCGTGACGGCGGCCGACGCCTTCAAGCCGGAGCTGGGCATCCCGTTCGGCGCGTACGCCCGCAAGCGCATCACCGGTGCGTTCGCCGACGACATGCGCGCGAGCGACTGGGCCAGCCGCGGCACCCGCCGCCGCATCAAGGACACGATGGCCGTGCAGGAGACGCTGAGCGCGAGCCTCGGCCGCACGCCGACCGTCGACGAGCTCGCCGCCGCCCTCGGCACCGACCGCGAGACCACCGTCTCCGCCCTTGCCGACGCGTCGCGCACCGTCACGGCGCTCGACGACGTCACGGCGGAGTTCCTCGCCGCCGAGACCGTGCTGCCAGAGGAGAGCCTGCTCGAGTCCGAGAAGCTGCGCTACCTGCACGCCTCCGTCGAGGCCCTGCCCGAGCGCATGCAGTTCATCGTGCGGGCGATCTACTTCGAGGACCGCTCCGTCAAGGAGATCGCGGAGGAGCTCGGGATCACCCACTCCGCCGTGTCCCAGCAGCGCACCGAGGCCATGCGCCTCCTGCGCGACGGCTTCGGCACCCACTACGCGGACGACCCGGCCGTCGAGTACACGCCGGAGTCGCGCACGGCGCCCGCCCGCCGGGCCGCCTACCTCGCACGCATGGCGGAGAGCACGATGGCCGGCATGGCCCGCGCCCTGCAGCCCGCCGTGCTGGCGCACACGGGCGCCGCGTCCTGATCCACGGATCCGACGAAAAAACTTCGCCGGACTCCTAACCACGGCGTCGGCACTGCCGATAGCTATTCACGTCAGCCCACGGAAGGGCAGACAGTAAGACCCACATCACGGAGGAGACACAACAATGGGTATGCAGATCAACACCAACCTCGCGGCGAACAACTCGTACCGCAACCTCACCACCACGCAGAACGACCTGTCCAAGTCGCTGGAGAAGCTTTCCAGCGGCCTCCGCATCAACCGCGCAGCGGACGACGCGGCCGGACTGGCCATCTCGGAGGGCCTGAAGTCGCAGGTCGGAGGCCTCACGGTCGCCGCGCGCAACGCTCAGGACGGCATCAGCGTCATCCAGACCGCTGAAGGCTCGCTCACCGAGGTGCACTCGATCCTGCAGCGCGTGCGCGACCTCGCTGTTCAGTCGGGCAACGACTCGAACAACGCGGACTCCCGCGCCGCGATCGCGACCGAGGTCACGGAGCTCGGCAAGGAGCTCACCCGTATCGGTGAGTCCACGAACTTCAACGGCATCAACCTCCTCGACGGCGCCAAGACCTCGCTGACCTTCCAGGTCGGCGCGGGCTCCAACGCCGCCGCGGACCAGATCACCGTCGACCTCACCGACGTCAAGGCGATCGGCACGGCCATCAGCGGCCTCGCCACGGCCGGCTTCGCCGACGCCGCCGCATCGCTCACGACGATCGCCGCTGTGGACACGCAGATCAAGAACGTTTCGACCGCTCGCGCCGAGCTCGGTGCCAGCCAGAACCGTTTCGAGTCGGTTGTCCGCAACATCGCGGTCTCCAAGGAGAACCTGTCCGCGGCCGGATCCCGCATCCGCGACACGGACATGGCTGAGGAAATGGTCAAGTTCACCCGCGCGAACATCCTCTCGCAGGCCGGTACGTCCATGCTCGCGCAGGCGAACCAGTCCAACCAGGGCGTCCTCTCGCTCCTCCGCTAAGCGAAGCAGCTGGAGACCACCCTCGCACGAGGATCGATGGCCGGTGGTGTTGGAGGGACGGGGTAATACTCCGTTCACCCATCACCACCGGCCTCTCTCGTTCGTCTGAGGACACGCACGCACGAACACCAAGCGGGAAAGAGAAGCACCCATGTCACTCGCCATCGACGGCCTGGTCAGCGGCCTGGACACGACGTCCATGATCACGTCGCTCATGAAGATCGAGGCCGTGCCGCAGACACTGCTGAAGAACAAGGTCACATCGACCCAGAACTACATCTCGGCCCTCCAGGCCCTGAACACGAAGGTCGCCTCGCTCGGCGAGCTCGCGACGAAGACCGCGAAGCCGGAGTCCCTGCAGCTGCTGACCGCGACGTCGAACGCGACGTCCGTGACGGCGAAGGCCGCGACCGGCGCCGTCCAGGGCGGGGTCGAGTTCCTCGTCGACAAGCTCGCGCAGAGCCAGCAGACGGTCTCGCCCGTGCTGAGCCAGTGGATGGACCAGCCGCCCGTGCTGACGTTCGTCGGCAAGGACGGTACGAGAACCCAGGTCACGGCCGCGACCCGATCCCTCGACGACGTCGTCACGGCGGTCAATGCGTCCGGTGCCGGAGTCAGCGCGACGAAGGTCGACGCCGGCGGCGGCAGCTTCCGCATCCAGTTCACCGCGACCGACACGGGCGCGGCGGGGGGCTTCGACGTCTACCGCGGCGCGCAGGGCGGCGCGCCCCGGGCCAGGGACCTGCTGACCGCGAACGGCGGCGTCACCGTGCGCGCGGCGCAGGACGCCTCGGTCACCCTGTGGGCGGGCACGACTGCGGCGCGATCGGTCACGTCGGCGACCAACACGTTCGAGGGCCTGCTCACCGGTGTCTCGGTGACGGTCAGCGAGATCTCGGCGAAGCCGATCTCGGTGACCGTCGGCCGGGACGACGCAGGGGTGGCGGACGTCGCCAAGAGCCTCGTCGACGGGCTGAACGGCATCTTCACGCTGGTGGACAACCAGACGAAGGTGTCGACGACCACGAATGCGGCCGGCAACACCGTCACGACCGGTGGCATCTTCTCCGGCGACAGCACGGTGCGCGACGTCGATCAGCGGCTCCTGTCCGCGGCCACGATGCCCGTGAACGGGCGCTCGCCGTCCTCGATCGGCATCTCGATCACCAAGACCGGCTCCATCGACTACGACGCCGACAAGTTCGCGGCGGCCCTCAAGGACGACCCGGCGGGCACGCAGGCCATGCTCTCCGAGATCGCATCACGCGTCGCCACCGCCGCCACGGCCTCCTCGGACAAGTACACGGGCCAGATCACCATGAAGATCACGGGCCAGCAGTCGGAGGTCCGCGTGCTCGGCGACCAGGTCGAGGCCTGGGATCGCCGGCTCGACACGCGACGCTCGACGCTCGAGCGCACCTACTCTGCGCTCGAGGTCGCGCTCAGCAACCTCAACTCCCAGTCCTCATGGCTCTCGGGCCAGCTCGCGTCCCTCAACACCGGAAGCTCCTCATGACTCTGATGACCGGCACCTACGCACAGCGCTCGCAGTACAACCGCGACGCGGTCCTCTCGGCGACCCCGGTGCGCCTGCTCACTATGCTCTACGACCGTCTGCTGCTCGACCTCGGTCGCGCGGAGGTCGCGCAGCTCGACGGGCGCTGGCCCGCGGCGTCGGAGAACCTCGTGCACGCGCAGGCCATCGTCGCCGAGCTCATGTCGACGCTCAAGGTCGAGGTGTGGGACGGCGGCGAGGGATTGCTCGCGCTCTACACCTACGCCTCGACGGCTCTCATCAACGCGAACATCCAGCGTGACGTCGCGCTGACCCGCGAGTGCATCGCGCTGCTGGAGCCGCTGCGTCAGGCGTGGCACGAGGCCGCCGCGCAGCTCCCCGCCACCGCACCCCAGGCCGTCGGCGCGGGCACCCTCGGTGTCGGCTGACGTGCCGGCGGACCGGGGTCCGTCGTACGACGCCTGGGTCGCCCTGCTCGACGAGCTCGAGGGCGGCGCAGCCGCCGCGGCAGACCGGGCGGGGGAGACGGGCTCCGACGCCCCGGCCGCTCAGCCGTGGGATCCGCCCGCCGGCATCGGACCTCTTCCGGCCGACCTCGCCGACCGGGCCGCGCGGCTGCTCCGCGCCCAGCTCGATGCGGAGTCGCTGCTGCAGGACGAGCGCGCGCGCGTCGCGCGGCACCTCGCGGCCGTGCGCTCCGTCGACCCCGCGCGGTCCCCGCGCGACTCGGTGTACCTCGACGTCCTCAGCTGACCCGCCGGCCCGTACCCCCCGTTCGGGATCAGCCCCGGATCCTCACTAACCGATCGGCTACCCGCAGCCGATAGCTATACCTGAGCACGGATCGCTCACCTCCAGGCCACGGATCGGCCGCACGTCCTTCCTTCTTCTCCTGAAGCGAGCACCCATGCTGGAATCCGTGACCTCGACCGCGCTCACGAGCGCGCTCGACGGGCTGTCGCTGCGGCAGCGCACCATCGCGAACAACATCGCCAACGTCAACACGCCCGGCTACACCGCCAAGCGCGTGCTGTTCGAGGACGCCCTCGCGAGCTCCGTCCGCGCCGGGAACGGCAACGTCACCGCGACGACGCAGCGCTCGCTCGAGCCGACGCGCCTCGACGGCAACAACGTGAACCTCGACACCGAGACCCTGTCCAACGTCGACACGGTGCTCCGCTACCAGTTCGCCGCCCGCGCCGTCGAGGGCACCTTCTCCGGCGTCCGTACCGCGATGCGGACGAGCTGATGACCTTCGACGCGATCGGGATCGCCGGCTCCGGCCTCACCGTGCACCGCAAGTGGCTGGACGCCGTCTCCGACAACATCGCCAACATCAACACGGCCAAGTCCACCGACGGCGCCGCGTTCCAGGCCCGCTACGTCATCGCCCAGGAGGGCGAGGGCGTCAGCGGCGCGTACGTCGCCGGAACGGAGTACGGCAGCGAGGCCGGCCGCATGGTGTACGAGCCCGACCACCCCCTCGCCGACGCTGAGGGCTACGTGCGCTACCCGGACATCGACCTCGGCGCCCAGATGGGCTCCCTCATCATGGCCCAGCGCGGCTACCAGGCGAACGCCGCCGTCGTCGACCGCGCCAAAGAGACCTACCAGGCCGCCCTGCAGATCGGACGCAACTGATGCCCATCGCTCCCATCGGATCCGTAGCGCCCGTCATGGGCACGCAGAACGTGACCGGCACCACCGCGACGACCGGCGCCTCCGGTGCCGGCTTCGCGAACGCCATGACCGGCGCCGTCGACGAGCTGCAGCAGATGCAGAACACCTCGAACGACCTCGCGATCAAGGCGGTGACGGGTGACCTGAGCGACATCCACAACGCCACCATCGCGTCCACGCGCGCCCAGGTGACCCTCGAGCTCGTCGCCGCCGTGCGGAACAAGGGCGTCGACGCGTTCAACGAGATCATGAGGATGCAGGCCTGATGCCCGTTCAGCTCCGCGGCATCTTCAGCCGCCTCGGCAACTCGATCCGCGAGTTCACCGTCGCCCAGCGCACCATCGCGCTCATCGGCGTCGCCGTGCTCGTGCTCGGTTCCGTCGCCCTCGCGTCGTGGGCCGCCAAGCCCTCCTACACGCCGCTCTTCTCCGGCCTCGCGCCTGCCGATGCCAACAGCATCGTCGAGCAGCTGCGCACCGACGGCGTCCCCTACGAGCTCACGAGCGGCGGGTCCACGATCCTCGTCCCCGAGGAGAGCGTCTACGACGAGCGGCTCAAGGCCGCCGCGGCCGGCCTGCCCACCTCGGACACCGGCGGGTACTCGCTGCTGGACGACATGGGCGTCACCTCGTCCGAGTTCCAGCAGTCCGTGACCTACAAGCGCGCCCTCGAGGGCGAGCTCGCCACGACGATCGGTGCCATGGACGGCGTCAAGACCGCATCCGTCCGCCTCGCCATGCCGGAGGCGACCGTGTTCGTGTCCGAGAAGGCCGACCCCACCGCCTCCGTGTTCGTGCAGACCGACCAGGGCGTCACGCTGTCGGCGGACCAGGTGCAGGCCATCGTCCACCTCACCTCCGCATCCATCGAGGACATGAAGCCCACCGACGTCGCCGTGATCGACGCGGCGGGGACGGTGCTCTCCGCGGTCGGCGCCGGCGCGACCGGCAGCACGGCGAAGCAGGCGGCGGACTACGAGGAACGCGTTCGCGGCTCCGTGCAGGCGATGCTCGACCGGGTCGTCGGCCCGGGCAACGCGACCGTCGTGGTCGCGGCGGACGTGAGCCAGGAGTCCGGCGAGCGCGTCGAGGAGAGCTTCACCGCGCCAGAGGGCGTGCCCGCCCTCAACGAGAGCACCCAGACCGAGGACTACACGGGCGCCGGCGGCGGCGCGGCCGGCGTGCTCGGCCCCGACAACATCGCCGTGCCGAACGGCACCGCGAACGGCGACGGCACGTTCAGCTCCGAGTCCAGCACCAAGAACAACGCGGTCAACAAGGTGACGCAGTCCACCACGATCCCGGCCGGCGCGGTCGCGCGCCAGACCGTATCCGTCGCGGTGAACAGGGCCGCCGCCAACGGGCTGAACGTCAACACGGTGTCCGACCTCGTGGCGTCCGCCGCGGGCATCGACGCCACCCGCGGCGACGCGGTGACCGTCGAGGTCGTCGACTTCAACACGGACGCCGCCGCCGACGCGGCTGCGGCCCTCGAGGCCGCGGAGGCGCAGGCCGCGGCGGAGGCGCAGGGGAACCTGCTGCGCACCGCGATCATCACGCTCGGGGTCGTCGCCGTGCTCATCACCTCGCTCATCCTCATCGCCAGGCGCTCGCGCAGGCAGAGCCGTGAGGAGCTCGACCTCGGCGTGCTCGCCAACGCCGCGGGCACCTGGGACGCCGCGGCGGTACCGCTCGCCATCGACGACCCGGGCACCGCGCTCCCGTTGGAGACGGTCGCCCTGCCGACGCCGCCCGCCCTGCCGGCCGAGCCGATGCCGATCGACCGCAAGCGCGCCGACATCGATGCGCTCGCCGAGCGCGACCCGCAGAAGACCGCTGAGTTCCTCCGCGGCCTGATGGACGAGAGGCAGACCGTATGAGCGCCACCGTCGCTGCGCTGACCGGGGCCCAGAAGGTCGCCGTCATCCTCATGCAGATGGACCAGGCGCGCGCCGCCCAGGTGATGCAGCAGTTCTCCGAGGCCGAGGCCGAGGAGATCACCGCCGAGATCGTGCGGCTGCGCCGCGTCGACTCCGCGGTCGCGGACAGCGCGGTCGCCGAGTTCCACGAGATGGCCATGAGCGGCAAGCGGCAGAGCCGCGGCGGCCGTGACATCGCCGTCGGCCTGCTCGAGGCGTCCTTCGGCTCCGAGCGCGCCGCCGGCGTCATGGACCGCCTCGCGTCGTCGATGGCCGGCAAGTCCTTCGAGTTCCTCGCGGAGGTCGAGCCCGGCCAGCTGCGCACCCTCCTCGACGGAGAGCTGCCCCAGACCATCGCCCTCGTGCTCGCCCACCTCCGCGCCGACCGCGCGTCCGCCGTCATCGCGGGCCTCGACGGCGCGCTGCGCACCGACGTCGCCCAGTGCATCGCCACCATGGGCACCGCGACGCCGGAGTCCGTCAACATCGTGGCGTCCGCCCTCAAGGTGCGCGCCGGAGCCGTCGTCGCCCCGCGCGAGCCCGTCGAGGTCGTCGGTGGCATCCAGCCCCTCGTCGACATCATCAATCGGTCGGACAGCTCCACCGAGCGCTCGCTGCTCGAGGGGCTCGAAGAGCGCGACCCGCGCCTCGCCGAGGAGGTCCGCTCGCGGATGCTCACGTTCGAGGACCTCGTCAAGCTCGAGGCCCGCGACATCCAGCAGGTGCTCCGCGGCATCGACTCCGCCATGCTCGCGCTCGCCATGAAGGGTGCCCCCGAGGCGGTCACCACGGCGATCCGCGGCAACGTCTCCGAGCGCAACCGCGAGCTCCTCGACGACGAGATCTCCTCGATGGGCCCCGTGCGCCTCTCCCAGGTGGAGGAGGCGCGTGCCGAGGTCGTCCGCTCCATCCGTTCGCTCGAGGCCGAGGGCAGCATCACCGTGCAGAGGGGGGACGAGGACGCGTATGTCGAGTGAAGCCGTCTTCCTCCCCATGGCGTTCCCGACGCTGCGCGACGGTGATCGCGCCGCCGCCGAGGCGCGCGGTGCCGCCCAGGGTCACGCCGCCGGGTACGCGGCCGGCCTGCGTCAGGCGGCGGCCGAGGTCGCGGAGCGCGATGCCCGCCGCGACGCCGAGCTCACGGCGGCCCTGAGCGCGGCCCAGGCGAAGTCGGACCGCGCCATCGCGGCCCTGACCGCCGCGACGAGGGCGCTCGACGAGCGCGCGCTCCCGCTGGTGTCCGAGGCGGAGGAGTCCATCGTGACCCTCGCCGTTCAGCTGGCCGAGGCACTCGTGGGGCAGGAGCTGAGCGTGGCCGAGGCGGCCGCCCGGCTCGCGGTCGAGCGCGTGCTCGCCGTCGCGGGACCGGACTCCGTCCGCGCCGTGCGACTCAATCCCGGTGACCTCGCCGCCCTCGACGAGAACGTGCGCCGCCGCTCCCGCCTGACGCTCGTTGCCGACCCGACCATCGCCTCCGGCGACGCCGTGGCCGACCTCGACGACGGTTTCCTCGACGCCCGCGTCAGCACCGCCATGGGCCGCGTCCGCGAGGCGCTCCTGCTCTCCGCGTCGTCGGCCGCCCAGGTCGCCGCGATCCCCTCCACCACTCTCGCGCCTGCCGCGCACACCGCCGACGCCACGATCCTGAAGGGAGCGGCATCATGACCATGGTCTGGAACCCGCGCCCCACGGCCGTCTCGTCCGCGATCGCCGCGGCACGCCCGCAGCGCGTCGGCGTCGTCTCCGCCATCGTCGGCCTCGGCGCCGTCGTCCGCGGCCTCGACGCCGCCATCGGCGACATCGTGACCATCGGCGGCGCCGACGGCGTCGACGCCGAGGTGGTCGCCACCAACCCGGACGGCGTGCGCTGCATGCCGCTCGGCCGCATGGCCGGCGTGAGCGCCGGCGCACCCGTGCGCACCAAGGGTTCGCCCATCCTCGTGCCCACCGGCCGCGGTCTCTTCGGCCGGGTGCTCGACGGCCTCGGCCGCCCGATCGACGGCAAGGGCCCGCTCGAGATCGACGCGATGGTCCCGCTCGACCACGCCACCCCGAACTCGATGCAGCGCGCCCGCATCGACACGCCGCTCCAGCTCGGCGTGCGCGTGCTCGACACCATGACCACGGTCGGCCGCGGCCAGCGCCTCGGACTCTTCGCCGGATCGGGCGTCGGCAAGTCGTCCCTGCTCTCCATGATCGCCCGCGGCACGGACGCCGAGGTGTCCGTCGTCGCCCTCGTGGGGGAGCGCGGCCGCGAGGTGCGGGAGTTCCTCGAGGACGACCTCGGCCCCGAAGGCCTCGCCCGCTCGATCGTGGTCGTGTCGACCTCCGACGAGCCGGCCATGATGCGCCTGCGCGCCGCGTTCGTCGCCACGCGCATCGCCGAGTCCTTCCGCGACCGCGGCTCCGACGTCGTGCTCATGATGGACTCGCTCACGCGCGTCGCCATGGCCCAGCGCGAGATCGGCCTCTCCGTGGGGGAGCCCCCCGCGACGCGCGGCTACCCGCCGTCGACGTTCTCGGTGCTCGCGCAGCTGCTCGAGCGTGCGGGCACGGATGAGACCGGCTCCGTCACGGGCATGTACACCGTGCTCGTGGACGGCGACGACCACAACGAGCCGATCGCCGACGCTGCCCGCTCGATCCTCGACGGTCACGTCGTGCTCGACCGCAAGCTCGCCGTCGTGGGCCACTTCCCCTCGGTCGACGTGCTCGGCTCGGTGTCCCGCGTCGCATCCAAGGTGCTGCCGCGTGAGCAGACCGCGCTCGCCACGGGCCTGCGCAGCGTGCTCGCCGCCCGGCGCACCGCCCAGGACCTGCTCGACGTCGGCGCGTACCAGCGCGGCACGAACCGTCTGGTCGACGCCGCCGTGGACAACGAGGCCGCCATCAACGCGTTCCTCCAGCAGCGCATGGACGACGGCACGTCGTCCGATGACGCGTGGCAGCGCCTCTCCGCGCTCTGCCGCACGCTGGGGGTGACGGCATGAGCCGCGCCTTCCCGCTCGCCGGCCTGCTCCGGCTGCGTCACGCGCAGCAGGACGAGGCGGGCAGCGTGCTCGCCACCGCGAACGCGCGGCTCACCGACGCGAACGCCCGCCGTGCCCGCATGGCCGCCGTGCTCGCGGGTGAGTCCGTCGAGATCACCGACTCCGCGACGCTCTTCGCCGTCAGCGCGGCCCGGGCATCCACCCGCGGAATGCTCGCCGAGCTCGACGCGATGGCCGCGTCCCGCCGCGCCGAGGCCGAGAGCGCGCAGATCGCGTTCTCCGCCGCACGCACCCAGTCCATCGGGCTCGAGAAGCTCGAGGCCAAGCACACGCAGCGCGTGCTGGCGGAGGACGCCCACGGCGAGCAGCTCGTGCTCGACGAGGTCGCCTCCACGTCCTGGCACCGTGACGCCGCGGGGGTGACCCGATGAGCATGACCGACGTGCTCGGACGCATCCAGCAGATCCAGTCCACCATCACGCAGCTGCGTGACGGCTCGGGCGCCCGCACGGCGACCGTGAAGACGGACGCCGCGGCGGCAACCGCCTTCGCCGGCGAGCTCGCCAAGGCCGAGGGAACGACCGGTGCCGCCGCGGTGACCGGCTCGACCCCGGCCGGTGCCGCCGGCCTCACCGGCGACGCCATCGTGGAGACCGCCAAGAAGTACCTGGGCGTGCCCTACGTCTTCGGCGGTGAGGACAAGAGCGGGATCGACTGCTCCGGCCTGGTGCAGCGGGTCATGAAGGACCTCGGCGTAGACGTGCCCCGGCTGGTCTCCGGCCAGTCAACGCTCGGCACCGAGGTGCAGTCGCTGAAGGACGCGAAGCCGGGCGACCTGATCGTCAACGACGGCGGCAATCACATCTCCATCTACCTCGGTGACAACAAGATCCTGTACGCGCCCAAGCCGGGCGACAAGGTGAAGATCAACACCGTCTACTTCCCGGAGTCCGAGATCGTGACCATCCGCCGCGTCGCTCCCGAGCAGACCGCCGCCACGGCGGCATCGGCTACCACGGCAACCGCCGTCCCCGGCACCACCGACCTTGCCACCGCCGCTCTGCGGAATCTGATGACCGGAGGGTCACTGTGAACCTCGTGCTCACCGCGCCGCGCGCCGCTGCGCCGGCCGCGACCGGCTCGGCCGCCGCTGCTGCGACCGGCGCCGACGGCTTCGGCGCGGCGATGCTCGCCGTCGCCGCGCCTGCCTCGCCTGCCACGACGCGGAACGCCGCTCCCACCACGGATGCGACGACGGATGCGTCCCCGGCGGGGCCCGCCACGGATGCCGACTCCGGTGACGCCGTGTCACAGGCGACCGCACCCGCCGCGTCCGCCCCCGCAGTCCTTCCGCTCTCCTCGCCCTGGCCGCTGGCCATGACGCTCCCCGTGGCGACGCCCGCTGCGGTGCCCGCGTCGATCGACGCCTCGGGCTCCGCGGCGGCCGAAGCGACGGCGGGCGAAGCGACGGTGCCCGTGGCCGTGGCGCCTGAAGCGACGGTGCCCGTGGCGGTTGCGGGCCTCCCGGTCGCGGCCGGAACGCTCGCGGACTCCACCGACGCCACCGCCGAAGACACCACGCCCGACGTCGACGCCGACGCCGACCCCGCTTCGGCGGATGCCGCCGCTCCGGCGGCATCGACGGCGGGCGACCGCGGAGCGCAGCAACCTGCCGCGCAGGTGGGTCCGTCCGTTCTCAGCCCGACTCTCGGCGGGACGGCGACCGCTGCTTCGACGACCGCCGTTGCGACGGCCGCCGCTTCGACGGTAGCCGCCACCGCGGCGACCACTGCACCTGCGACGGCCACCGCCACCGCGGCGGTCGCCGCCTCCGGTGCCGCCGCCGTCTCGCGCGAGGGAGTTCCGGCGGCGCCCGCCTCACGCGATGGTCAGCCGGCCGCCCCGGCAAAGGCCGCCTCCGGCGATGCGCGCTCGCTCGCCGGCACCGCCGCTCCCGCCGCGGGGGTTTCCACCGCGACCGCTTCGACCGCAGCCACCACCACGAACGCCGCACCCGCGGCCACGGTCGTCCTGCCCGCCACGATGACGACCACGGCCACGCCGTCGGCGACCACCGCCTCGACCGCCGCTCCCGCCTCCGCCGCCCCCGCTCCGACCGCACCCGTGGCGCCGCCCGCGACGGCGATGACGGCGGCCGTGACGGCCCCCGCGGCCGGCATCGCGCCGGCCACGGTCCGGGCCGCGGCACCGGGAACCCGAGGGGACGACCAGGCGGCCGTGCAGCCGGCGACCGGCGCGGCCTCGGCTCAGCCGGGCGCCCCGATCACCGCTCCCGCGGCACCGGCGTCCCCCGCTTCCGCCCCCGCCACTCCGGCCGCCCCCGCCGCAGCACCGCTGCCCGCCCAGCTCGCGAGGCCTCTCTTCACCCTAGCGGCCGCCGGCCACGGCCAGCACGTCGTGACCGTGACGCTCGCGCCCGAGAACCTCGGCCCGGTCACGGTACGGGCGCACGTTTCCGCGGAGGCGATGCAGGTGCAGCTGTTCGCGGCATCCGACCTCGGCCGGGACGCGGTGCGCGCGATCCTGCCCGACCTCCGCCGCGACCTCGCGGGCGCCGGACTGCAGGCGAGCCTCGACCTGTCTTCGCAGAACCAGCCGTCGGACCCGCGCGGCGGCGAGTCGTCCGCCCGCCCGCGGACCCCCGAGGAGCGTGACGACATCACCCGCCGGCAGCCCGCCGGCCCCGGAGTCGAGCGCGCGACGCGCGTTCCGGCCTACGGCCCGCTCTCCACCATCGACGTGATCGCTTAGAGACCCAGGAGTTCCCATGCCCATCGATGCCGTCACCACCACCGCCCCGACCACGAGCCCGCAGGCCGCCCGCGCCCCGAAGCAGACCATGGACGGCGAGGTCTTCATGTCCCTGCTCGTCTCGCAGCTGCGCAACCAGGATCCGAGCTCGCCCATGGACACCAACGAGATGATCGCCCAGACCACGCAGCTCGCCATGATGGAGAAGATCACGGCCATGAGCACCACAAGCGAGGAGAACTTCTCCCTGCAGATGCGCATGGCCTCGGCTTCGCTCATCGGCCAGCAGGTCTCCTACGAGGGGTCGGACGGGGCAACGGTCACCGGCACCGCAACGGCCGTGTCCTACGCGGGCTCCGTGCCCCAGGTGACCGTCGACGGCAAGGCGATCTCGCTCGACGCCATCGCCGGCATCACCACAGCCTCGGCTTCCTCGCCCGCCGCCTCGGCCTCCTCGCCCACCAGCTCGCTCTAAGCACCAGACCTTCCACACCTAACCGCTCCACCTCTTCCGAAAGGCAGCACCCATGCTTCGCTCGCTCTACTCCGGCATCTCCGGCCTCCGTTCGCACCAGACCATGCTCGACGTCACGGGCAACAACATCGCCAACGTGAACACCGCCGGCTTCAAGGGCTCCGCCGTGCAGTTCCAGGACACGCTCTCGCAGCTCACCCAGGGCGCGGGTGGTCCGCAGACGGGTCTCGGCGGCATCAACCCCGCCCAGGTGGGCCTCGGCGTGCAGGTCGCCGGCATCGCCACGAACTTCGCGCAGGGCTCATCACAGGCGACAGGCCGCGCGACGGACCTGATGATCTCCGGCGACGGCTTCTTCGTGACCCGCCAGGGCAACGAGACGCTGTACGCCCGCGCCGGTGCCTTCGACATCGACGCGGCCGGCCGCATCGTCACCCCGGACGGCTCCATCATGCAGGGCCTCCCCGCGGTCAACGGTGTCGTGAACGAGGGCGCCCGCGTCGGCGACCTCACCCTCCCGATGAACAGCGTCGCCGGGGCCGTCGCCACGAGCACCGCGACCGTCGACGGCAACCTGCCGTCCGACGCCGCGATCGGCACGGAGCTGGTCCGCGACGTCGAGGCGTTCGACGCGGCCGGCAGGTCGCGCACCCTCTCGCTCACCTTCACGCGCTCTGCCACGGGCTGGGACGTCGCGGGCGCCGACGGCACCGGTGCCACGGGCACCGGCACCCTCACGTTCGCGGACGGCATGCAGACCGGTGGCGGCAACGTCACGGTCGGCGACGTCACCGTGCAGCTGGACGCCATCACCGGATACGCGAAGCTCAGCACACTGGCCATCTCCGGGCAGGACGGCCGCAGCGCCGGTGCGTTCGCGGGCTTCAGCGTCGGAAAGGACGGCACCATCATCGGCTCGTTCACCAACGGCGCGTCGGAGGCCGTCGGCCGCATCACGTTGGCCACCTTCACCAACCCGGCCGGTCTCGAGAAGGCGGGTGGCTCCAGCTACCGCGCGACCTTCAACTCCGGTGCGCCGAGCGTCGGCGCTCCCGGGGCGGAAGGCCGGGGCACCCTCAGCAGCGGCGCGCTGGAGATGTCCAACGTGGACCTGTCGCAGGAGTTCACGAACCTGATCATCGCCCAGCGCGGCTTCCAGGCGAACGCCCGCATCATCACCACCTCGGACGAGGTGCTGCAGGAGCTCACCAACTTGAAGCGCTAGTCGACGCGCGCGCGGCGCCGGCCAGGGACACCCGTCCCCGGCCGGCGCTGTTCGCGTTTCCGGGCTGCGGTGGCCGGCACTGCAGTGAGCGCGGACGTCACGGTACGGTCGTGGCGGGACGATCCCGACGCGGCGTGGGGCATGGGTCCCGGGGCGGAGACGACGGATCCCAGGGCGGGAACGACGGGCCCCGGGGGAGGAAGGACCGGTCCATGGCGACGCTCGTGTACACCGGCATCACATCGCTCGACGGGTACGTCGCCGACGCGGGCGGTCGGTTCGACTGGAGCGAGCCCGACGAGGAGGTGCACGCGTTCGTGAACGGGCTCGAGCGCCCCATCGGCACCCACCTGCTCGGTCGGCGGATGTACGAGGTGTTGTCCGTGTGGGACACGATGGACACGGCGGGGGAGTCGCCCGTGCTCGACGAGTACGCCGGAATCTGGCGCGCCACGGAGAAGGTGGTGTTCTCCTCGACTCTGACGCAGTCGGTGACCGCGCGCACCCGGATCGAGCGGGAGTTCGATCCGGACCGCGTGCGGGCGTGGAAGGAGGATGCCGACAGGGATCTGTCCATCGGCGGTCCGCACCTCGCCGCGCAGGCCCTGCGTGCCGGGCTGGTCGACGACGTGCAGCTCCTCGTCTCGCCCGTCGCTGTCGGTGGTGGGAGCCGGTTCCTGCCGGACCGGGTGCGCATGAACCTGGAGCTGCGTGCGGAGCGTCGGTTCGGAAACGGCGTCGTGTTCCTGCGGTACGCGGTCGCGCACCGCCGATGACACGACCCTGCGACCGACGAGGCGCCACCTGCGACCTATGATCTGCGGCCCACGACGTGCGGCCCGGGACTGGCGAGCCGCGCTGTGCGACCTGGGACGCGTCGCCCCGTGCCACCCGCGACACATCCGCGCCGCGCCGGCTCGCGCCCGCCTCGGTAGCCTCTCCCCATGACTCGACTGCTCGCCGACCTTCCCCCCTTCATCTACGGCACCACCCGTCTCGGGCACGCGGACGTGCCGCGCGACCAGCAGCTCGCGATGGCGCGGGCGGCGATCGACGCCGGCCTCTGGATGCACACCTCTCGACAGTACGACCACGCACTCGAGGTTCTCGGCGAGGTCTTCGCCGAGAACCCGGACACCGTCCCGCCGCTCATCGTGAAGCTCGGCGGCGGCACGGCGGAGACCGTCCGAGCGACGATCGAGGACAACGTCGAGCCCCTGGGCATCGACTCCATCGCCATCGGCCAGCTGAGCGCAACCGACGAGTTCGCCGAGCAGATGGTCACCGGCGGACCGATCCTCGATGAGTTGCGCACGATCCGCGACCAGGGACTCGTGGGCCGGTTCGTGCTCGAGATCTTCCCGTGGACCTCGGAGGCGCCGCTCGCCGCGCTCCGGGCCGGTCACCTCGAGGGGCTCGTCGACGGCTTCATCTTCTACCTGAACCCGCTGCAGCGCTTCGCGTCGAACGAGCTGTGGGACGAGCTGCTCCAGCGCGACGCGTCCATCATCTCCATGCGCACGGTGAGCGGTGCCCCCGTGCATACCCTCCGCGACGTGCCGGGCGCGGCGTGGCTGCCCTACCTCCAGGAGCGCGCGGGCGAGGTCGCCCCGATCTTCGAGCGCTCGGGCATCGAGAGCTGGGCGGAGTTCTGCATGCGCTTCGCGCACAGTACGCCGCAGGTGGTGTCGACGGTCGGCTCCGCGAGCCGGCGGGAGAACCTGGACGAGCTCATCGAGAAGAGCCGCTCCATCGAGCCGTTGCCGAGGAACGTCGTCGACGAGCTGTTCGCGTTGCAGCGCCGCTGGTCCGACGAGGTCGACGTGCACGCGGAGCCCTGGAGCATGTAGCGGGCACGGATCGGTCGGAGCGAGGGGTGGCAGCGCAGCCGCTGTTCGCTCGTTCCCCACCCGTGCGCCGTTCCGGCCGAGTCGCCCGTGCTTCGTCCGCACTCCGGCCTTTCGGTCGCTGTCGGCGGTGGAAGACGCGTGAATTCGCATCCAGGCGTTCGTCAGGCCCGTGGGCGAAGGTGGTCGCGTACGTTCCCAGGAATCCACGCCCACCCGGTGATTCGCCGCCCCATGGCGCCGAGTGACCCGGTCGCAGGAACCGTACCGGGTCGATCCCCGGTGCTGCCGCGTCCGCGTGACGTCGGGTTCCTGAACAACAGGCGGCGGTATGCCGCAGCAAGGCGGACCGATGACGCTCATGAATGACCGCACGCTCGAGGTGGTCGCGCTCAGTGACCACGAATGGCGCGTATGCGACGGGGAGATCGAGGCGGGCGACGCGCGACGTGTGCTCGCGTACATCGAGAAGTGCGACGACTCCTACGAGGTCATGTCCATGCGACCCACCCCGTGCGTGTGCGGACGATTCTGTTCGCTGGACGACGCGCTGATGCGGGTCAGCGCGGAGCGACGATCCATGGCGGAGCCGCGTCGGCCGCTCGCGTCCACCCGCGGCGACGACTAGCGCGCGCGGGTCACAGCTGCGCTGCGGGCACCGAGAAGGTGTCGCACGCGGCGGCGCCCTCGGATCGCCCGGTCTCGAACCAGCGCTGGCGCTGCTCGGCGGATCCGTGGGTCCAGGAGTCGGAGTCGACCTGACCGCCGCCGGCCGACTGGATGCGATCGTCGCCCACCGCGGCGGCCGCGTTGAGCGCATCCGCCACCTGCTGGCGCGTCACGGGCTCCAGGAACGCCACCCCCGCCTCGTCCCGGATCTCCGGAGCGGCACCGACCCAGGCGCCGGCATAGCAATCTGCCTGTACCTCGAGGCGGACGGAGTCGGACGCGGGGCCCGTGCCGCTGCGGTCGGCGGCGTCGAACGCGCCGCTCAGCTGCTGGATGTGGTGGCCCCACTCGTGACCCACGACGTACATCTCCGCGAGCGGACCTCCGCTGGCGCCGAACTGGCTGCGAAGCTGATCGAAGAACGCGGTGTCGACGAAGAGCGCGCGGTCGGGCGGGCAGTAGAACGGCCCGGTTGCGCTCGTGGCGTCGCCGCAGCCGGTCGTGGTCGCGTCGGTGAACAGGAAGAAGTCGGGCGTCGTGTACTCGGCGACGCCGATGGCGGGGGCCTCGGCCGCCCAGTAGGTGTCCAGGGAGTCGGCCGCACCGGCCATGCGGCAGTCGACGCTCGCGTTGGCGTCCTCCCCGGTACGGCACTCGCTCAGCGGAGTGGACTCCACGGGCGCGCCCGCGCCCCCCGCCGTGCCGCCGCCCACGAGGCCGGAGACGTCGACGCCGGTGAACTGCGCGATGAGGAACACGGCGATGAGGGCGAGCCCGCCGCCACCCGCGGCGATCCCGGTCGTGCGTCCGCGGCGCTTGACCTTGCTGCTATCGATGCGGGCGTTGTCGTTGAAGGACATGGGATCGACCGTACCGGCACCGCGATGCGGTCACCGCCACCGCCCGTCGACGCCGGGCCCGGTGCGCTCGCCGTGGCGCGCTGTCGGACGGGCGCGGCCGGCACGGCGGCGTCTACATCCGGTGGCGTCAGGTGAGCGGTGTTTCATTGGGCGGCGGCGGTGGTCGGCGTCTTCATCCGTTGGCGGCGGTAGGCCGTGTTACTGAGCGGCGGTGGTGGGCGGTGTCTTCATTGGGCGGCGATGGCGATGGCGGTGGCGGCCGGCTTCACTGGGCGGCGGTGGCCGGTGGTTCCACTGGGCGGCGGTGGCCGGTGGTTCCACTGGGAGGCGGTGGCCGGCTGGCGGCTTCATCCGGTGGCGGTGAGCAGCCAGTCCATGGCGTCCGGGCATGCGTCGAGCACGGACACGTGGCCGTCCTCCGGCCGCGCCCACAGTTCCGCGCGGGGACAGCGCGCCGCGAGCCACTCCGAGTGCGATGGTGGCACGACCCTGTCCCGCCCGCCGTGCACGAGCAGCACCGGCGCGCTCACCTCGCGCACGTCGAATCCCCACGGGGTGACGTAGGCGACGTCGTCGTCGATGATGCCGTCCGGCCCAGCCTTAGCGGCGACGCCCACGTCGTCGCCGAGCGCGGACCAGGTACCGGCCAGGGCGTCGTAGTCGCGCTCGATGAAGCTTCCCGGATCGAACTCCGCCGTCCTCTCGTACCGCTCGCGGGCGTCTCGGCCCCTCTCTGCGGCGCGAAGGGACGCCCCGTCCGACGCCATGCCGGCGAACCAGTCGATGCCGTCCGCGTCGAAGGGCGCGAGCCCGGCGAGGCTGACGACCCCGGTCACCCGATCGGGGAGCAGTGCGGCGCACGCGAGGGCGTGCGGCCCACCGCCGGACGCGCCCATGACCGCGAAGCGGCCGAGGCCGAGCTCATCCGCGACGGCCGCCACGTCCTCCGCGGCGGAGGCGACCGAGCGGCCGGGCCGCGGGGTCGACCCGCCGTAGCTCGGACGCCCGTACGAGACGAGTCGGATGCCGCGCTCCGTCGCCGCCGCGAGCAGGGGCGCGAGCAACGCGCCGCTCTGCGGAGAGCCGTGGTGCCAGATGATGGTCAGCCGCACGTCGCCACCCTGGTCCCCGCTGTCGTGCGCCCGCACGACCCGCCCGTCCCGCCCGTCCCGCCCGTCCCGCCCGTCCCGCCCGTCGGCCACCCGCACATCCCGCGTCTCCACCATGCCCTCACCGTACGACCTCGCCACACCGCCCGCCGGGCGAAAGCGGCGGCACCAGCACGGTCCCCGCGCGCACCGGTGCGGGCTCAGTGCTGCGCCTGCCCCGGATCGGGCTGCGGCTCGACGCGAGCACTGCGCCCTATCGTCCGGGACTGCGCCACCGTCTAAGACTGCCCCACCGCCCGACGCTGCCCCCGCCCGGGAGCGTCCCACCATCCGGGACCGTCCCACCATCCGGGACCGTCCCACCATCCGGGACCGTCCGAGATGCGCGCACACCGTGCCCCGATCGCTTCCGGGTGTCCGTCATCGCTCATTCCCGCGGAGGTGTCGTCGTGATCGCGGCTCCTCTTCGATGGCGGGTACGGCGGGCGTTCCAGTCCTGGACCGCTCGGCTCTTGGTCGCGAGGTGTCTTCCGGTGCGGGTGGGGTCGATCGATCGTGGCGGGACCAGCGTGTAGGAGCCGCCGGTGCGGGTGATGTTCCATCCGT
>Ga0210040_10000497_pt1 | contig 65650 bp, 56 predicted proteins | sample CryGeyCG12114_NA_FD_185462 | JGI IMG/M metagenome (GOLD analysis project Ga0210040, IMG submission 185462) | Groundwater microbial communities from aquifer - Crystal Geyser CG19_WC_8/21/14_NA (SPAdes) (version 2) | ecosystem: Environmental > Aquatic > Deep subsurface > Groundwater | place: USA...
CGCGAGCAGCGTCGAGGTGGCGACCACCGCGGCGGGCGACCAGCGCGTCGTGGACGTGGTGCGCGGCAGCCGGGGGCGGCCGCGGGTGCCCGAGGTCGACGCGGGGGTGGTCGTGGACGGCCGGCCGGCGGGCGGACCGCAGGGGCTGCGGCACAGCGCGGGCGGACGGCGCTTCGAGGTCGCGACCGGCGGGTTCTGGCAGGTGCACGTCGGCGCCGCCGAGGCCCTGGTGGCGGCCGTCCTGGAGGCGCTGGACGCGCAGCCGGGGGAGAGCGTCGTCGACCTCTACTCCGGGGTCGGCCTGTTCGCCGCGCTGCTCGGCGACGCCGTCGGGCCGACCGGGTCCGTGCTCGGCGTCGAGCAGAACGCGCGGGCCTGCGCCGACGCCGCCCGCAACACCGCCGACCAGCCGCACGTGCACGTGCGCACGGCCGAGGTCGGGCCGCAGCTGGTCGCCCGCCTCGCCCCGCCCGACCTGGTGGTGCTCGACCCGCCGCGCGTCGGCGCCGGGCAGGCCGTCACCGCCGCGCTCGCCGCCCTGCGGCCCCGCCGGATCGCGTACGTCTCCTGCGAGCCGGCCTCGTTCGCCCGCGACGCGAAGGTGCTGCTCGACGCCGGCTGGACGATGCCCGGGCTGCGGGCCTTCGACCTGTACCCCATGACCGAGCACGTGGAGCTGGTGGGCGTCTTCGAGCCCCCCGCCGCCTGACGTGCGCGCCCCCGTCCCGCAGCGGGCGGTGCCGCACGCGCCGCTCGCGACGTTCACACTGCGCCGCGGCCGGGTCAGCGCCTCGCAGGCCGACGCCCTCGAGCGCCTGTGGCCGGCGTACGGCGTGGACGTCGACGGCACGCCGCTGGAGCTCGATGCGCTGTTCGGCCGGCGCGCAGCCGTGGTGCTGGAGATCGGCTCCGGCATGGGGGAGGCGACCGCGCAGGCCGCCGCCGCGGACCCGGGCCGGGACGTGCTCGCCGTGGACGTGCACACCCCGGGCCACGGCAACCTGCTCAAGCTCGCCGAGGCCGCCGGGCTGGCCAACGTCCGGGTCGCCGACGGCGACGCCCGCGTGCTGCTGCGCGACATGCTCGGCCCGGGCGTGCTGGAGGAGGTGCGGGTCTGGTTCCCCGACCCGTGGCCGAAGGCCCGGCACGCCAAGCGCCGCCTGCTGACGGCGGACTTCCTGGCGCTCGTGGCCTCCCGGCTGCGCCCCGGCGGCCTGCTGCACGTGGCCACCGACTGGCAGCCGTACGCCGCCCAGGTCGCCGCCGCGCTCGCGGCGGCGCCGGAGCTGGAGCTGGTGTCCACCGAGCGCCCGCCCTCGCGGCCGACGACCCGCTTCGAGCGACAGGGGCGGGCGGCCGGGCGGGCGTCCTTCGACCTGCTGGCGCGCGCTACCCCTGCTTCTGGTGGCGCACCTTCGTCGGCTCGACCAGGTAGCTGACGCGCGTCTCGCCCTCCACCCGCATCGGGTACGCGTCGACGTCGAGGTACTTCTTCGCCAGGCGGTCGATGTGCTCCTCGGCGCCCTCGAGGCGCTTCACGGCCGTGCCGCGCACCTCGACGTAGTCGTACGGGTTCTTCTCGTCGTAGATCAGCACGGTGACGGCCGGGTTGCTGTCGAGGTTGCGCGGCCACTTCCTGCCCTCGGCGCTGTTCACCGCCAGGCGGCCGTCGATGGTGTCGGCCCAGACGACGGTGCTGTGCACCGTGCCGTCCGCGTTCAGCGTCGACACCACCGCGTGGTTGCGCTGGGCCAGCAGCTGCTGGACGCCGTCGTCACCGAGATCCGCCACGAGCGCTCCTCCAGAAGGGGTCGACCCCGCCGACCGGTGCCCGGACCGTAGCGCCCGCCCCCGCCGCCCCGCATGATGTGACGCGGAGCAACCGCACGACCACCAGGAGTCCCGCGTGCCCGTCCTGCCCGTCGACCGCCGCGCCCTGCTGACCGGGACGCTCGCCGCCGCGGCCGCGCTCGCCACCGGCTGCAGCCGGACCGGGGCGACGGTCGCGGGGTCGGCCCCGGCGCCGCCCGCGCCGCCCGCGACGCCCGCGCCGGCGAGGTCGGCGCCGCGGGCCACGCCGAGCCCGGCGGTGCGTCCCGCCAGCGCCGCGCAGGTCGCGCGCCGGGCGAGCGTGCCGGTGCTGTGCTGGCACCAGCTGCGCGACTGGCGCGCGGGTGACAGCGCGTACAGCCGGCGCCTGCTCATCTGCCCGCCGCGGCGCTTCCGGGCGCAGCTGGACGCGCTGGGCGAGGCCGGGTTCCACACGATCGGCCCGGACCGCTACCTGGAGCACCTGACGACGGGGGCCGCGCTGCCCGACCGGCCGGTGCTGCTGAGCTTCGACGACAGCCAGGGCAGCCAGATCACGGAGGGCCTGCCGCAGCTGCGGCACCGGGACATGACCGCGACCTTCTTCTGCATGACCGTCGTGCTCGACAAGGCGGGCTGGATGAGCCGCCGCGACCTGCGCCGGCTCGACGACGCGGGCATGACGGTGGCCGCGCACACCTACGACCACCACCGCGCGGACCGCTACTCCGGCGGCGACTGGGCGCTGCAGCTCGAGCAGCCCCGGGCGCTGCTGGAGAAGGCGGTCGGGCACCCCGTCGAGCACTTCGCCTACCCGTACGGGGCGTGGGCGCAGGAGGACGTCCCGCACCTGCGCGCTGCCGGCTACCGCACCGCGTTCCAGCTCGGCGACCAGCCGCTGGACCGGGCGGCGCCGCTGTACACGCTGCGGCGCACCCTCGTGGACTCCACCTGGGACGGGCCCCAGCTGCTCCGGGCCCTGGCGCGGCCGGTCTGACGGCCCGTCAGCGCACGGGCAGCAGGACGCGCAGCGCTCCCGGGCGCACGCGGACCGTGCAGGGCAGCGCGGCCACCGGGTCCCCGTCGGCGAAGACCCGGAAGGGCCGGTCCGCCGCGAGCTCGACGACGCGCGCGGGGCGTACCGCGACGCTGGGCTCGCGGACGTGCGTGCCGCGGAAGACCTTCGGCAGGGCGCGCAGGAAGCGCCCCCGGGAGGTCGCGGAGGTCGTCACCACGTCGAGCCGGCCGTCCTCGATCGAGGCGTCCGGCGCGAGGCGCATGCCGCCGCCGTACACGCCGGAGTTGGCGACCGCGACCGACCAGCCGTGCAGCGCGAACGGCGCCCCGTCCAGCGCGCCCGCGAAGCGCGCGTGCCGCCAGCCGGCGACGGTCGCGAGCGCGGCCCACAGGTAGACGGCCTGGCCGAGCGGCAGCCGGTTGACCAGCGCGCGCTCCTGCACCGCGCTGTCGAAGCCCACCGAGGCGATGCCGAGGAACGCCGTGCCGTCCACGTCGCCCAGGTCCACGGCGTGCTCGACGCCGCTCGACAGCACGGCGCAGGCGGCGACCGGGTCGGTGCCGATGCCGACCGCCCGCGCGAAGTCGTTGCCGCGCCCGCCCGGCAGCACGGCGAGCAGGCCCCCGCCCGCCGCGACCGCGCCCGCTGCCCGCCCGGCGATGCCGTCCCCGCCCATCGCGACGACGACCCGGTCGTCGGCCAGCGCCGACGCGACGAGCTCGTCGACGTGCTCCAGCGAGCGGGTCTCGCGCACGAGCAGGTCGTGGCCCGCGCCGCGCAGCGCCTGCTCGACCGCCGGGAGCAGCCGGCGGGCGCGCCCGCCGCCGGCTGCCGGGTTGACGACCAGCGCGACCCGGCGCCGCTCAGCGGCCACCGGCGGGCTCCGGCAGCAGCTTGCCCGGGTTGAGGACCCCTGCCGGGTCCAGCACCGCCTTGACGGCTCGCAGGACCTCGACGCCGAGCGGGCCCACCTCGTCGGCCAGGTGCGCGCGGTGGTCGGTGCCGACCGCGTGGTGGTGGGTGATCGTCGCGCCGTGCGCGACGATCGCCTCGCTCGCCGCGTCCTTGGCCCGCTGCCACTGCCCCGGCAGGTCCGCGCCGGCCTGGCGTGCCAGCACGGTGAAGTACAGCGAGGCGCCGTGCGGGTACAGGTGGGACACGTGGCACATCACCGTCGGTGGGGTCGCGGCCAGGGCCCTGGCCAGCGCCGACCGTACGGCCTCGCGCACCTCGTCCAGCCGCGACCAGTGCGCCGAGGTCTCCAGGGTCTCGACGAGCACCCCGGCGTCGAGCAGGTCGTCGCGCAGGTACGCCGCGCCGAAGCGCCCCGCGGCCCAGGCGTCGCCGACCCCGGTGCCGGCCACGAGGCCGCCGTGCCGGCGCACCACCGCGACGGCGGCGCGGCGGCGGGCCCGCACCGTCGCCGCCGGCCCCTCCCAGCCCAGCACCGCGAGGCAGCCCGGCCGGTAGCCGCGGGCGGCGAGCAGCGCCCGCCCGGCCCTGCCCTTGGGCCCGTGCACGCCCGCGAGGGCCAGCTGCACGCGCGTCTCGTCCGGGTCGGACAGCCGGGCGACGTCCGGCGCCGCGCCCGACTGCTCGAGCTCGCGCAGCGCGGCCAGCCCCTCGTCCCAGGTCCGGAAGAAGACACCTTCGTGGCGGACGACCTCGGGCGCGGGCCGGACCCGCACGGTGAGCTCGGTGACCACGCCGAACGCGCCCTCGCTGCCGAGCGCGAGGCCGAGCAGCGAGGGCCCGGCCGCGCTCGCCGCCCCGCGGCCGAGCCGCAGCTCGCCGGCCGGGGTCTGCAGGACCAGCCCGACCACCATCTCGTCGAAGCGCCCGTAGCCGGTGCTGGCCTGCCCCGCGGACCGGGTGGCGGCGTACCCGCCGAGGGTGGCCCGCTCGTAGGACTGCGGGTAGTGCCCGAGCGTGAGCCCGTGCCCCGCGAGCAGCGCCTCGGCGGCCGGCCCGCGCACCCCGGGCTGGAACACCGCGGTCCGGGAGACCGGGTCGACGGACAGCAGGGCGTCCATGCGCCGCAGGTCGAGGCTGACGAGCGCGGGCGCGACGCCGCGCAGCGGGGTGACGCCGCCGACCACCGAGGTGCCCCCGCCGTACGGGACGACCGCGACGCCCGCCGCGCTGCACAGCTCCAGGACCCGCGCGACCTCGGCGGCGGACGCGGGCAGCACGACCGCGTCGGGGGCCTGCTCGGCGTCGCCCCCGCGCAGCCGGAGCAGGTCGAGGTAGCTGCTGCCCGCCGTGTGCCGCACCCGGACGGCGTCGTCGTCGAGGACGTGCGCCGCCCCGACGGCCGCGACGAGGTCGGCGCGCAGCGCGGCCGGGAGCGCGCCGCGTCCGACCCGGGCCCGGTCGAGCGGCACCGGCAGCTGCGCCGGCCCGAGGCCGACCTCGCGGGCCAGCCAGCTGCGGGCGTGTGCGGACAGCCCGGGCCGGCGCGCGGGATCGCCCCAGCCGGGGACCTCGGGAGGGGATGTGGTCTGGCTCACCATGCGTACACTGTGACACATGCAGTCCCAGCGTCACACCGTCGTGACCGACCCGGTGCTCGTGGCCGCGCACGCCTGCGTCATGGACGTCGGGCTGCGCAGGACCACCCTCGCCGACATCGCCCGGCGCGCCGGCGTCAGCCGCATGACGGTCTACCGGCAGTTCCCCGACCTGCTCGCGATCGTCTCCGCGCTGCTCACGCAGGAGCTGCTGGCCCTGCTCGAGGCGGCGCGGCAGGAGACGGCCGGGCTGTCGACCGCCCGCGAGCGCCTCGTCGAGGTCGGCGCCCTGCTGGTCGAGCGGCTCGTGCACCACCCGCTGTACCGCCGGGTCCTCGACGTCGACCCCGAGCTGCTGCTGCCTCTGGTGGTCGACCGCTTCGGCTCCACGCAGAAGGCGGCGATCGAGCTGGTCGCGGACCTGGTCGCCGAGGGCGTGCAGGACGGCTCCATCCGCGCGGTCGACCCGCACCTGGCCGCCACCTGCCTGATGCTCACCGGCCAGTCGTTCGTCTTCTCCGCCCGGGTCGTGGAGGCCGAGACGGCCCCCGGCGCCGCGGCGGGGGAGCTGCGCCGGCTGTTCGAGGGCTACCTGGCAGCGGGGGACCGGGCATGACCCGCCTGACCGCGGCCCGGCGGGCCCGCGAGCTCGACGCGCTCAGCTCGCGCACCGTCGACGTGCTCGTCGTGGGCGGGGGCGCGACCGGCTGCGGGATCGCCCTGGACGCCGCGAGCCGCGGGCTCAGCGTCGCCCTCGTCGAGAAGGACGACCTCGCCCACGGCACCAGCCGCTGGTCCAGCAAGCTCGTCCACGGCGGCCTGCGCTACCTGGCCACCGGGGACGTCGGCCTGGCGATGGAGTCCGCCCGCGAGCGCGACGTGCTGCTGCGCGTGACGGCCCCCCACCTCGTCCGGGCGCTGCCCATGGTCGCGCCGCTCGGCAGGGACCTGGGCCGCCGCGACGGCGCGCTGCTCGCGGCGGCGCACCGCGCCGGGGACGGGCTGCGCCGCCTCGCCGGCACGCCGCGGGCCGCGCTGCCCGCCCCCCGGCGGCTGAGCGTGGCCGAGACCGTCCGGCTGCTGCCCGCGGTGCGGCGCACCGACCTGCGCGGCGCCCTGGTGGGCTGGGACGGCCAGCTCGAGGACGACGCCCGCCTGGTCGTCGCGCTTGCCCGCACCGCCGCGGCGCACGGCGCCTGCGTGCTCACCCGCGTGCGCGCGCTGTCCACCGACGGGACCTGCCGCGACGAGCTGACCGGCGCGACCGTGCGGCTGCGGGCCCGCGCGGTCGTCAACGCCACCGGCGCGTGGGCCGACACCCTGGCGCCGCAGACCCGGCTGCGCCCCAGCAAGGGGGTGCACGTGGTGCTCCCCGCGGGGGTGCTCGGTCACCCGGCGGCGGCGATGACCGTGCCGGTGCCGGGGGAGCCCAACCGCTGGGTGTTCGCCCTCCCGCACCCCGACGGGATCGTGCACGTCGGCCTCACCGACGACCCGCTCGACGGTCCGCTCCCGGAGGTGCCGCGCGCGCAGGACGCCGAGATCGCCTTCCTGCTCGACACCCTGTCGCGCGGGCTCGAGGTGCCGCTGGACCGGGCCGACGTGATCGGCAGCTTCGCCGGCGTGCGCCCGCTGCTGGCCGGCGCGCAGGGCCGGACGGCCGACCTGTCGCGCCGGCACGCGGTGGTCCGCGGCGGCGACGACGGGGCCTGGACGGTGCTCGGCGGCAAGCTCACGACCTACCGCCGGATGGCGCAGGACGCCGTCGACGTGCTGACCGACGTGCCGTGCCGCACGGCCGCCCTGCCGCTGCTCGGCGCGCAGGGCCCGGTGCCCCGCGGGCTGCCGCCGCGGCTGGTCCGGCGGTACGGCAGCGAGGCGGGGGAGGTGGCCCAGCTCGCCGCGGCCGACCCTCGGCTGCTGGCGCCGGTCGCCCCCGGCGTGCCCGTGCTCGGGGTCGAGCTCGCCTGGGGCGTGGCGGCCGAGGGGGCCCTCACGGCCGAGGACCTGCTCGAGCGGCGTACGCGCCTGTCGCTGGTGGACGCCTGGGGGGCGGCGGCCCGGCCGGCGGCCGAAGCGGCGCTGGCCGGCGAGCGGGCGGGCCGGACGCGCTAGGCCGGCCGGCGCCTCGACCCGGCCGGCCGCGCGGGTCCGGGGCAGGATGGGGGTGTGCGCGACGACCGGGTGCCGCCGGGCTGGCCGGCCGAGGTGCTGCCGCCGCAGGCCCCGGACTGGGAGCGCAGCGCGGTGGCCTGGCTGTTCGACCTGTGCCCCCCGGACTACCGGGCGCACCAGGTGCTGCGCCGCCACCCCGTCGTGCTCGCCCGCTTCGCGGCGCAGCACGTCGAGTCGGCCGTGGAGGCCGCGCGCGCCGGGCTGCGCACGGTGCGCCGCGACCTCAAGGGCGTCGTGGGCGTCGAGGTGGTCGAGGCGGCGATCGCGGCGTACGACCGGGAGGGGCGCCGGCTGGTGGCCGCGGGGCGGCAGGTGGCGCTCGTGGACGCGGCGCTGCGCGGGGAGCGGCACGTCCCCCGCCTGTAGGCGCGGCCGTCAGCAGGTCGTGCGGACCGTGTGCGGGAGACGGCCGGAAGGCGCGCAGCCACGTACCCTCGCAGACTCGGAGTGAGGAGACACTGTTGAGCCTGCTGGAGAGCGTGCAGGGCCCCGAGGACCTCAAGCGGCTGGCGCCCGAGCAGCTGCCGCTGCTGGCCGCCGAGGTGCGCGACTTCATGATCGCTGCCGTCTCGCGGACAGGGGGGCACCTCGGGCCGAGCCTGGGCGTCGTGGAGATCACGCTCGCGCTGCACCGGGTCTTCTCCTCGCCCGGCGACCGCATCGTCTGGGACACCGGGCACCAGGCGTACGTCCACAAGATCCTCACCGGGCGCCAGGCGGGCTTCGCGACGCTGCGCCAGGCCGGCGGGCTGTCGGGCTACCCCAGCCCCGCGGAGTCCGAGCACGACGTCATCGAGAACAGCCACGCCTCGACCGCGCTGTCGTACGCCGACGGGCTCGCCAAGGCCTACCGGCTGCGCGGCGAGCGGCGCCACGTGGTGGCCGTGGTCGGCGACGGCGCGCTGACCGGTGGCATGTGCTGGGAGGCGCTCAACACCATCGCGGCCGACTCCCTGCCGATCGTCATCGTCGTCAACGACAACGGCCGCTCCTACGACCGGACCGTCGGCGGGCTCGCCCAGCACCTGGCCCGGCTGCGCATGACGCAGGGCTACGAGCGCACGCTGGAGGCGGTCAAGACCGGGCTGACGCGCACGCCGGTGGTCGGCGGGCCGCTCTACACCGCGCTGCACGGCCTCAAGCGCGGGATCAAGGACTTCCTGCAGCCGCAGGTGCTCTTCGAGGACCTCGGCCTGAAGTACGTCGGGCCGATCGACGGGCACGACGCGGCGGCGATGGAGGCCGCCCTGCAGCGGGCCCAGTCGTTCGGCGGGCCGGTCATCGTGCACGCCGTGACCGTGAAGGGCTACGGCTACCAGCCGGCGGTCGACGACGAGGCCGACTGCCTGCACAGCGTCGGGATCATCGACCCGGTCACGGGCAAGGCGATGGGCACCAAGGCCGCCGGCTTCACCGGCGTGTTCTCCGAGGAGATCGTGCGGATCGGGGCGGAGCGCCCGGACCTCGTGGCGATCACCGCGGCGATGCTCCAGCCGGTCGGGCTGCAGGGCTTCTCCCAGGCCTACCCCGGCCGCACCTTCGACGTCGGGATCGCCGAGCAGCACGCGGTGACCTCCGCCGCCGGGCTCGCGATCGGTGGCATGCACCCGGTCGTCTGCCTGTACGCCACCTTCCTCAACCGCGCCTTCGACCAGGCGCTCATGGACGTCGCCCTGCACGGGCTGGGCGTCACGTTCGTGCTGGACCGCGCGGGGGTGACCGGGGAGGACGGGCCCAGCCACAACGGCATGTGGGACATGTCGATCCTGCAGGTCGTGCCGGGCATCCGGATCGCCGCGCCGCGCGACGGGGCGACGCTGCGCGAGGAGCTGCGCGAGGCCGTGGCCGTCGACGACGCGCCGACGGTCGTGCGCTACCCGAAGGGCGCGGTGGGCGAGGACATCCCGACGGTCGAGCGCCGCGGCAGCGTGGACGTGCTGCGCCGGGAGCCGGGCGACGACGTCCTGCTCGTCGCCGTCGGGGCGATGGCCCGGCTCGGCCTCGAGGTCGCCGAGCGCTGCGCCGCGCAGGGCATCGGGGTGACGGTGGTCGACCCGCGCTGGGTCACCCCGGTGGCGCCGGAGCTCGTGGCGCTCGCCGCGGCGTACGGCCTGGTGGTGACGGTGGAGGACAACGGCCGGGTGGGCGGGGTCGGCGCGCTGGTCTCGCAGGCGCTGCGCGACGCCGGCGTCGACGTGCCCGCCCGTGACATCGGCATCCCGCCGCAGTTCCTGGCGCAGGGCACGATCAGCCAGGTGAAGGCCGCCATCGGCCTGACCGCGCAGGAGGTCGCCCGCAAGGTCGTGGAGACCGTCGCGCGGTCCGAGCCCGCGCTGGACGCCGCGCAGCGCTGACGCCGCCGGGGTGGTCCCGGGGCCCCCGGGTAGTGACCCAGGTCACCGTGAGGTAGGCAGAGGGTCCCCTACCCGGAGGTCTCCGTGCTCCACACCCCCCAGCGAGGCACGACCCGCCGCACCGCCGCGGTCGTCCTCGGCCTGACCGTCGCCGTCGGCAGCGGGGCGCTCGTCGCCCAGCCGGCCGGCGCCGCCTCGACCGGCACGACCGGCACGACCGGCACGGCCGCCGCGGCCGGCCCGGTGTCCCTGTTCCCCAGCAACGCGTACACCGTCCGCGACGACCGGCAGCTCACCGGCCGGCGCGTGCACCTGCCCACCGCCGGCTGCACCACCGTCACCGTGTGCGGGCTGGCCACCCGCCTCAACCAGCTCGACGGGTTCGACCTGGACCCGCGGCTGGCCCTGGACTTCGCCGGGCCGGTCGACCTGGACGCCGTCGTGGCCGCCACGACGCTGCAGCGCGTCGGCGACCCGGCGGGCGGGCCGAGCATCGGCATCGACCGGCTGGTGCTGGACCGGGCCACGGACACCGTGTACGCCCACCCGACGCACCAGCTGCAGCCCGGCACCACCTACCGCCTGCGGGTGGCCGGCGGTCACGGGCTGCCCGCGGCCTCCACGACCTTCACGACCCTGTCGGCCACCGACGGGCTGCTCGACCTGCGCCGCCAGCTCGACAGCGGCACCGCGTACACCGCGGCGGGCATCCGCTTCCGCGGGCTGACGATCGACGCGTCGGTGCCGGCGAAGGGCACGACGTTCTCCTACACGCAGGACCGGGGCTCCCAGGGCGGGCTCGTCCCCGCGGCGGCGCCCTCGCTGGCGAGCGGCCGCGTCGTGTTCGGCTCCTACCTCGCGCCCTCCTGGCTGCGGGCGGACCGCACCATCGCGCAGCGGCCGACCAGGCAGGCCGGCCCGGCGCCGGTGAAGGCCGAGCGGCTGCCCTTCGTGCTCGTCCTGCCGGCGGGGACGCCTCCCCCCGGTGGCTGGCCGACCGCGGTGTTCGGCCACGGCTTCGGCGGCTCCGACAGCAACGTCCTGCTGGCGGCGGCCACCAACTCCAGGGCCGGCATCGCCACGATCGGGACGACGGTCGCGGGGCACGGCTACGGCGCGCGCAGCACCTGGTCCTACACCCGCGGCGGGATCACCAGGACGCTGCCGGCCTACGGGCGCGGCGTCGACCTCGACGCGAACGGCACGATCACCGGCACCGAGGGCAGCAGCACGCTGCCGACCGGTGCCGCCGCGGCGACCGGCAGCCGCGACGCCCTGCGCGAGACCGCTGCGGACGTCATGTCCCTGGTGCGCGCGGTGGAGTCCGGCTCCCACGCGCGGCTGCGCCCGTCCGGCGTCACCTACTTCGGGCAGAGCTTCGGCGGCATCTACGGCACCATGGTCGCCGGAGCGGACCGCCACGTGGCGCGTTCGGTGCTCAACGTCGCCGGCGGTCCCGTGACGGAGATCGTCCGGCTCGCGCCCGGCTTCCGGCCGCTGCTGACGCAGTCGCTGCAGATCGCGGGCCTGCTCAACAGCACCGACGCCACGAAGGGCTACTTCGAGGAGTCGGTGCCGCTGCGCGGGCAGCGGGTCACCGACCCGGTCCCCGGCGCGCTCGCGATCCAGGACTACCTCGCCGACAGCACCTGGCTGACCCGGCCGGGCAGCCCGGAGACCTTCGCGCCGCTGGTGCCGAACGCCCGCGCGCTGTTCCAGGTGGCGTACGGCGACCAGACCGTGCCGAACCCGACCGCGTACACGCTGCTCGAGGCCGGCGGGCTGTTCGGGCGCACGAGCCTGTACCGCAACGACCTGTCGCCGTCCGCGGCGAAGAACCCGCACGGGTTCCTGCTCAACCCGCTGGACTTCCCCCAGGCCTTCCAGCAGGGCCAGGCGCAGGTCGCCGCGTTCCTCGGCCGCGGCGTCACGATCGACCCGGACGGCGCGGGACCGGTGTGGGAGGTGCCGATCGAGCACCCGAGCGTGCTGCGCCGGCTGAACTTCGACGCGCCCCAGTTCGACTAGCAGGTCCGCCCGACCGGCCCGGCGGCGTCCCCACAGGGCGCCGCCGGGCCGGTCAGACCCGCACGACCCCGATCCAGGCCGCCAGCGCGTCGACCTCCGCGGACACGTCGGCCCGCTCCGCCGCCGTGAGCGGCACGTCCTCGTGCAGGGCGTGGACGGTGAGCGTCCCGGCCCTGCGGTCCGCCCTGGCGTCGAGCTTGCCCACCAGGCGGTCGCCGTGCAGCACGGGCAGCGCGAAGTAGCCCCAGCGCCGCTGCGCCGCCGGCTTGTACATCTCCAGCACGTACGTGAAGTCGAACAGCGCCTGCGCGCGGTCCCGGTCGTGGACCAGGCGGTCGAACGGGGACAGCAGCGCGGCGCGCCCGGCGAACGGCCGGTCCAGCGCGTCCGGGTCGGCGCGCCACTGCCCGTCGACGCCCTCGACCGTCACGGGCACGCCCGCGTCCCCCACCGCGTACGGCTCCCCGGGCACGACGCCCGTCCGGGCGCGGGCGATGCCCAGCGCCCGCAGGCGACGCTGCTCGCGGCGCTGCCGGGCCTGCTCGGGCGCCAGGGGCTCGAACGGCGGGTAGACGCGGTCGGCGACGTCCCAGAGCCGCTGGCGCCCGGCCCGCCCGGCCACCGCGACCTCGCCCCTGGCCGACAGCAGCTCCAGCATCTGGGTGACGTTGCGGCCGTCGGTCCAGCCGGTCGAGCCCCAGGCGACCCGGTGGGTGTCCGGGACGTCGCGCGACAGCAGCGGCCCGCGCTCGCGCAGCACGGCGAGCACGTCGCGCCGGAAGGCGTCGTTGGCGGCCAGCCAGGTCCCGACCGAGGAGTCCTGGGTGTAGCGCGTGTGCTCGGGGACGTGCAGCGCGAGCGCGGTCGTCGGACGCACGAACGCGCGCAGCTCGAACAGCGTGCGGTCCTGCTCGAGCGCCCGGGTCAGGTCGGCCGGCGCGTACGCCGCGCCGAGCCGGCTCCAGGCTACGAGGTCGGCGTTCGGCGCGATCGCGGCCGTGGGGTCGACCTGCAGCAGGGTGAGGGCGTCGACCAGGTCGACGAGGCGCGTCGGCCTGGCCGCCTCCAGCAGCTGCGCCCGCACCGCGAGCTGCCGCGCCTCGGCCCGGTCGAGCTGTCGCACCGCCATGCTTGGACGGTAGCGAGGCGTGTCTCCCTGTTCCTGTCGGACCTGCGTGGGAGACTGCTCGCCGTACAGCACGGCCCGTCTTCCCCTCGGACCGACGCTGCTCCATCGGCGTACCCGGGAGGGCTGGACGTGAGCACGACGGCAGGGAGCTCGGTCGCGGGAAGCGACTCGTTCGTGCACCTGCACGTGCACACCGAGTACTCGATGCTGGACGGTGCTGCCCGGCTGGACGACCTGTTCGGCAAGGCCGCCGAGCTCGGCATGCCGGCGCTGGCGATGACCGACCACGGCAACGTCTTCGGGGCGTACGACTTCTGGAAGAAGGCCAACGCCCACGGCATCAAGCCGATCATCGGCACCGAGGCCTACCTCGCGCCCGGGTCGCGCTTCGACAAGACCCGGCACCGCTGGGGGGCCGGCGGCGAGGACGACATCTCCGGTGGCGGCGCCTACACGCACATGACGATGCTCGCGACGAGCACCAAGGGCATGCACGCGCTGTTCCGGCTGTCGTCGCTCGCCTCGCTCGAGGGCTACTACTACAAGCCCCGCATGGACAAGGAGCTGCTCGCCGAGCACGCCGTCGACATGATCGGCACCACCGGCTGCCCGTCGGGGGAGATCCAGACCTACCTGCGCATGGGCGAGTACGAGAAGGCCAGGCGCAGCGCGGGGGAGTTCCGCGACATCTTCGGCGCCGAGAACTTCTACGCCGAGCTGATGGACCACGGCATCGGCATCGAGCTCCGGGCGCAGAAGGAGCTGCTGCGCCTCGCCAAGGACCTCGACCTGCCGCTGCTGGCCACCAACGACCTGCACTACACGTCGCCGGAGGACGCCAAGGCGCACGAGGTGCTGCTGTGCGTGCAGTCCGGCAAGACGATGGCCGACCCGGGGCGCTTCAAGTTCGACGCGCAGGACTTCTACCTCAAGAGCGCGCAGGAGATGCGCGCGCTGTGGTCGGAGTTCCCGGAGGCCTGCGACAACACGCTGCTCATCGCCGAGCGCTGCGAGGTGACCTTCAACGAGGGCGCCGACCTCATGCCGCGCGTGCCCGTGCCGGACGGCTTCACCGAGGAGACCTGGCTGCGCGAGGAGGTCCACCGCGGGCTGTCCCGGCGCTTCCCGGGCGGGGTCCCCGAGGGCCACCGCGTGCAGGCCGACTACGAGGTCGACGTCATCCTCGCCATGGGCTTCCCCGGCTACTTCCTCGTGACGGCCGACCTGTGCCGCTACGCGAAGGACAACGGGATCCGGGTCGGTCCGGGCCGCGGGTCCGCCGCCGGCAGCCTGGTGGCGTACGCGCTGTCGATCACCGAGCTGGACCCCATCGAGCACAAGCTGCTGTTCGAGCGCTTCCTCAACCCCGAGCGCATCTCGATGCCCGACATCGACCTCGACTTCGACGAGCGCCGACGCGGCGACATGATCCGCTACGCCACGGAGAAGTACGGCGAGGAGCGCGTCTCGCAGATCATCACGTACGGGACGATCAAGGCCAAGCAGGCGGTGAAGGACTCCGCGCGGGTGCTGGGCTACCCGTTCGCCACCGGGGACAAGATCACCAAGGCGATGCCCCCGGCGGTCATGGGCAAGGACATCCCGCTCAAGGGGATCTTCGACCCGGGGCACAAGCGCTACGGCGAGGCCGGCGAGTTCCGGGCGCTGTACGAGTCCGACGCCGACACCAAGGCGGTCGTCGACACCGCCCTCGGCCTCGAGGGCCTCAAGCGCCAGTGGGGTGTGCACGCCGCGGGCGTCATCCTGTGCCGGGAGCCGCTGCTCGACGTCATCCCGATCCAGCGCCGCGAGCAGGACGGCGCGATCATCACGCAGTTCGACATGGGCGCCTGCGAGACGCTCGGGCTGCTCAAGATGGACTTCCTGGGCCTGCGCAACCTCACCGTCCTGGACGACTGCCTCAAGCACATCGCGAGCAACCGGGGCGAGGCCCTCGTGCTCGAGGACCTCGACGTCATGACGCCGGACGGGCCGACGTACGAGCTGCTGTCGCGCGGCGACACCCTCGGGGTGTTCCAGCTCGACGGCGGCCCGATGCGCGCGCTGCTGCGCTCGATGCAGCCGGACAGCTTCGAGACGATCTCCGCGGTCCTGGCGCTCTACCGGCCCGGCCCGATGGGCGCGAACGCCCACAACGACTACGCGGACCGCAAGACCGGGCGCAAGCCGGTCGTGCCGATCCACCCCGAGCTGGCCGAGCCGCTCGAGGACATCCTGGGCGACACCTACGGGCTGATCGTCTACCAGGAGCAGGTCATGGCGATCGCGCAGAAGCTCGCGGGCTACACGCTCGGAGCCGCCGACCTGCTGCGCCGCGCGATGGGCAAGAAGAAGAAGGAGATCCTCGACAAGGAGTACGTCCCGTTCTCCGACGGGATGAAGGCCAACGGCTACTCCGACGGCGCGATCAAGACGCTGTGGGACATCCTCGTCCCGTTCTCCGACTACGCGTTCAACCGCGCGCACACCGCCGGCTACGGCCTGGTGAGCTTCTGGACCGCCTACCTCAAGGCCAACTACCCGGCCGAGTACATGGCGGCGCTGCTGACCAGCGTGCGCGACGACAAGGACAAGAGCGCGCTGTACCTCGCGGAGTGCCGGCGCATGGGCATCAAGGTGCTGCCGCCGGACGTGAACGACTCCGACGGCGACTTCACCCCGCGCGGCACCGACATCCGCTTCGGGCTGGAGGCGATCCGCAACGTCGGTGCCAACGTCGTCGCCTCCATCGTGCGCACCCGGCAGGACAAGGGCCGTTACGCCGACTTCCCGGACTTCCTGCGCAAGGTCGAGGCGTTGGCCTGCAACAAGAAGACCGTCGAGTCGCTGGTCAAGGCCGGGGCGTTCGACTCGCTGGGCCACACCCGCAAGGGGCTGCACGCGATCCACGCCGAGGCGATCGACGTCTGCATGGGCACCAAGCGCCGCGAGGCGGAGGGCCAGTTCGACCTGTTCGGCGGCATGGGGGACGACCTCGGCGACGACGCCGGCGTCTTCGACGTGCGCATCCCGGTGGGGGAGTGGGAGAAGGCGCTGCTGCTCTCCCACGAGCGGGAGATGCTGGGCCTGTACGTCTCGGACCACCCGCTGCTCGGCGTGGAGCACCTGATCGCCAACGCGGTGGACTGCTCGATCTCGTCGGTCGCCGAGCGCGACGACGGCTCGCCGGTGCTGGTGGGGGGCATCCTGTCCAGCGTGGTGCGCAAGGTGACCAAGAAGGGCGACGCCTGGGCGCTGGTGACCCTGGAGGACCTCGAGGGCGCGGTCGAGGTGATGTTCTTCCCGCAGAGCTACCAGGCCGCGGCCGTGCAGCTCGTCGAGGACGCCGTCGTGCTGGTCCGCGGCCGGGTGGACCGGCGGGAGGACACCCCGAAGATCGTGGCGAGCGAGGTGATCGTGCCGGACCTGTCGGTCGGGCCGCGCGGCCCGGTCGTCGTGTCGATGCCGACCCCGCGCTGCACCCCACCGGTCGTCGAGCGCTTCAAGGAGGTGCTGTCGGCCCACCCGGGCACCACCGAGGTGCACCTGCAGCTGGTCAACGGCGGGCGCACGACCGTGGTCCGCCTGGACGACCGGCTGCGGGTCAGCGCGGGCGCCGCCCTGTTCGCCGACCTCAAGGCCCTGCTGGGTGTCGGCTGCCTGCCGGTGGGCGGATGATGGACCCCGTGCGGCTCTGCGGAGGGACCCTGGAGGTCGAGCAGCCCGACCACGTGCTGCTGGACTACCTCGACGTGCGCAACGGCTACGCCTACCCGGCGTACGACACCCTGGTCACCAACGGCAGCGCCGAGCTCGTGGACGGCGACCTGCTCGCGCCCGCGCTCATCGGGGTGCACGTGGACGCCGCCCGCTTCGCCCTGCTGCGCGAGATGCTGCCGGCCCTCGAGCCGGTCGCCGACCTGCCCGGGGTGGCCCTTCAGGACGCCGACGAGGACGAGATCCTGTGCGTCGCCGGCCTGTTCGGCATCCTCGACGAGCCGCGCTACGCCGGGCGCGGGGTGCGCGGGACCATCCTGAGCAAGGTGCTGCACCGCAAGCGCCCCGAGCTGGTGCCGCTGTACGACTCGCGCATCTACGACGCGTACGCCGCCCCGGGTGTGCTGCCGCGCTCGCCGGACCGCTCCTGGCAGGACTTCATGGCCGGGCTCTGCCAGCGCATGCGTGACGACCTGCGCGAGGAGAGCGTCGCGTTCGACCGCCTCGGCGCCGTCGCCCGCGACGTCGGCGCGCAGCTCACCCCGCTGCGCATCCTCGACATCCTCGTCTGGCGCTCGACCGACGCCTGGCGCTGACCGGACCGGCCCAGGCTCAGGACAGCGGGGCTCAGGTCAGCGGGGCTCAGGTCAGCGGGGCTCAGGTCTGGCGCCGCTCAGGTCTGGCGCCGGTCAGGTCTGGCGCCGGTCAGGTCAGCGGCGCGGCGCCCGTGGCCGGCCCGCCGGGCAGCGCGCGCAGCCCGGCCGACAGCGCGCGCATGGTCCCGCACACCGCGTCCAGCTCCGCCCGCACGGGGTCCAGCGCGTACGCCGGCGGCACCTCGCCGTCGCGTCCGCGCTGCTCGAGCGCGAAGCACAGGTCGGCCAGGGCCCTGGCGCCCAGGTTGGCCGCCGAGCCCTTCAGGCTGTGCGCGGCCCGCTCCAGGGCGTCCGGGTCCTGCGCGGCGCACGCCTGCTCCAGCTGCTCCAGCTGTCCGGGGGCGCGGTCGGCGAAGCTCAGCAGCAGCGAGGCGAACAGGTCGCGGAACGTCGGGGTCTCGACGCCGCCGAGCTCGTCCAGGCGCAGCCGGATGCCCGCCTCGCGGTCCCGCACCTGCACCCCGGGGGCCGGCAGGGGGGCGCGCGACAGCACGGCCGCCAGGTCGTCGAGGCGCACCGGCTTGGCCAGGTAGCCGTCCATGCCCGCCCGCTGGCACGCCGCCCGGTCCTCCACGAGCACGCTCGCCGTGACCGCGACGATGTACGGCTGGCGGTCGGCGGGGAGCTCGGCGCGCAGGCGCTCGGTGACCTGCAGCCCGTCCAGCTCGGGCATCTGCACGTCCAGCAGCACGACGTCGTAGCCGCCCGCGCGGGCCGCCTCCAGCGCGTCGCGCCCGTTGTCCACCGTGTCGACGGTGTGCCCGAGCTTGGCGAGCAGGAGCTGGGCGACCCGCTGGTTGACGACGTTGTCCTCGGCGAGCAGCACCCGCAGCGCCGCCGGCTCGCCCGTCGCGGCGTCGGTGGTGCGGGTCCCGCCGGCGGTCTCCACGGCCCGCAGCGCCGCCTGCGCGGGAGCGAGCACCTCCGCGAGGGCGTGGCGCAGCAGCGCCGAGCGGGCGGGCTTGCTCAGCACCGCGGCGAACAGGGCCGCGTCGGCGGGGTCCGGCCGGCCCTGCAGGCTGCTGAGCAGCACCAGCGGCAGGTCGCGCCCCGCGGGGAGCTGCCGGAGCGCCCGCGCCAGCTCGGTGCCGGTCAGCTCGGGCATGTGCATGTCGAGCACGGCGATGTCGCAGCTGGTCCCCCTGCTCAGCAGCGCCAGCGCGCGGGCCGGGTGCTCCACCGCGATGCAGTGCATGCCCCAGCTCTCCAGCTGCAGCCGCAGGACCCGGCGGTTGGTGTCGTTGTCGTCGACCACCAGCACGGAGCGGCCCTCGAGCAGCCCGAGCTCCTCGCACAAGGCGCCGCGCCGCCGGTCGGGGCAGCTGCCGAGCACCGCGGTGAAGGTGAAGGTCGACCCGACGCCAGGCGCGCTCACGACGTCCAGGTCGCCGCCCATGGCGCGCGCGAGCCGGCGGCTGATCGCCAGCCCGAGGCCGGTGCCGCCGTACAGCCGCGTGGTCGAGGAGTCCACCTGGCTGAAGGACCGGAACAGCCGGTCGATCCGGTCCGGCGGGATCCCCACCCCGGTGTCCCGGACGTCCACGCGCAGCTGCACCGGGCCGTCGGGCTCCTCGTCGAGCTGCCGCACGCCGACCGCCACGACGACCTCGCCCTGCGGCGTGAACTTGACGGCGTTGCTGAGCAGGTTGGCGACCACCTGCCGCAGCCGCGTGACGTCGCCGACCACGAGCTCCGGGCAGTCCGGGTCGAGCTGGGCGACGAGCTCGAGGCCCTTGCGGCTCGCGGGGACGGCCACCAGGGCGAGCGCGCCCTCGATGCAGTCGCGCACGGCGAAGGGCTGGGCCTCCAGCTCCAGGTCGCCGGCCTCGATCTTGGAGAAGTCCAGCACGTCGTTGATCACCGACAGGAGCGCCTCACCGCTGTCGCGGACGGTCTCGGCGAACTCGCGCTGGTCGTGCTCCAGCGCGGTCTCGAGCAGCAGCCCGGTCATCCCGATCACGGCGTTCATCGGGGTGCGGATCTCGTGGCTCATCGTGGCGAGGAAGGCCGACTTGGCGGCAGCGGCCGCCACCGCCTCGTCGCGTGCCCGGCTGATGGCCACGACCGACGCGTTCACCGCGATCGCCATGTGGGCCAGCTCCACCGGGCCGGTGACCTCGGCCGGCTGGCTGAGGTCGCCCAGGCAGATGCGCCGCGCGGCCGCCGTGACCCGGGCGATCGGACGGGTGATGCGGCGCGTCGCGCGCAGCGCCCCCGCCCCGACCAGCAGGGCCGCGAGCAGCGAGCCCCACGCGATGAGCTGCCGCGTGCGTGTCGCGCTGCGCGCGCTGGCCTCCTGCTGCTGCGCGAGCTCCTGGGCCTCCAGCGTGCTCATCCGGCTCAGCAGGGCGCGGACGACGTCCATGCTGCGCGCACCGCGGTTGGTCGTGACCACGGCCTGCGCGGCGTCGAACCCGTAGCTGCGGCGCAGCTCGACGGTCTGGGCCAGCTCGCTCAGCTTGTCCTCGACGGGCTCGCCCAGCTGCTCGGCCAGGGCCCGCTGCTCCACCTTGTCCTGGGTCAGCCGCCGCAGTGTCGCCAGCTCCTCGGCGATGGCCGGCTGCGCCTGCAGGTAGGGGCGCAGGTAGTCCTCGTCACCGGTGATGACGTAGCCGCGCTGGCCGGTCTCGGCGTCCTTGAGCGAGCTCAGCAGCGCGTCGATCTGGGCGCGGACCGCGTACGTGTGCTCGACGGGCCTGCGGTCGGCGACCAGGCTGCCGATGCGGACGTACGCGCTGCCCCCGATGAGCAGCAGGGCGGCGAGGGCCAGCAGGAAGGCTGCGGACAGCAGCGCGCCGACGCTCGACCGGGACGGGGCGTCGTACGTGGGGCGGTGCAGGAGGCGGCGGATCACCAGGCCCCGGCGGGGGCCTGCGCCGCCGCGAGGACGCGCTCGATGGCGCCGGCGAGGGCGGTCATCACGACCGGCTTGGTGAGGTACGTGGCACCGAGGGCGCGCCCCGCGGCGATGTCCGCCGGCTCCACGCGGCCGCTCAGGAAGATCGCCGGCAGGTCCGGGTGCGCCGGGTCGGCGCGCAGCGCGACCAGCAGGTCCAGGCCGCTCGTGCCGGGCAGGAGCACGTCCAGGACGGCGATCTCCGGCGCGCCCTTCTCCGCCAGCAGCGCGAGTGCCTCCTGGGCGGAGCCTGCTGTCAGGACCAGGTGTCCCATGTGCCGCAGGCGCACGTCGAGCAGCATGCGGATGTCCGGGTCGTCCTCGACCACGAGAACTCGTGCCAAAGCGGGCTCCTCAGCGGGGGCCGCACGCGCGGTGGTGCAGCGGGTCAGGGGGTCGGTCCCCGTGTTCCTCGGCGCGTCGTCGCGTCGCTTGAGCCCGGCGCAGGGCCTTTCGGCCCAGCGGACCCCGGCGCGCACAATGGACACGTGGACCAGGAGCCGGGAGACCAGGAGCCGGGAGACCAGGAGCCGGCAGACCAGGAGCCGGCAGACCAGGAGCCGGCAGACCAGGAGCCGGGAGACCGGCTGCAGCCCGTGAGCGCGCGTGCGGAGCTGGCGACCGGGCTGGTCGTCGCCCTCGGCCTCGTGCTGCTCGGCGCGCCGCTCGGCCTGCTCTGGGCGGCCATCGCCCCGCGGCCGGACGTCGTCATCGCGGCGGGCAACCTGGACTTCGTCGACCGGGAGACCAAGGACTTCATCGCGGCGGACGGGCTGCTGTTCCTGCTGCTCGTCGCGCTCGGCGTGCTCGCCGGCTCGCTGGCGTGGCGCTACGGGCGGCGCCGGCCGTTCGGCGTGCTGCTCGGCCTGACCGTGGGCGGCGCGCTGGCCGGGCTGGTCGCGGCGCAGGCCGGGATGCTCACCGACGACCGCGCTGCCGCGGCCGCCGCCGTGGCCGCCGGGACGCTGCGCGAGCTCCCCCTGCGGCTGCAGGCACACGCCGTGCTGCTGGGGTGCCCGGCGGCCGCGGTGCTGGTGTTCGCGCTGCTCGCCCTGCGCCGGCCGCAGGCGCTGCCCGGCTGAGCCCTGCCCGGCTGAGCCCTGCCCGGCTGAGCATCGCCCGGCTGAGCACTGCCCGCTTGCACTCGGCGGCTGGGCGCTGCCGCGGGACCTCAGTTCGGGCTGACGGGTCCGCGGGTCAGCTCGGGGGAGGGGAGCGCGCCGAGGACCTCGAGCAGCACGGTCTCCCGGCGCAGCAGCGTCAGCTCCGCGGCGAGGCGGGCCCGGCCGTCGGGCTCGGCGAGCAGCGCCTGGCGGTCGGCGAGGTCGACCGCGACGGTGGCGCCCACCAGGTGGCTCAGCACGACGGGGTCCGACGGCAGCTCCGGCAGCGCGAGCTCGTCGCCACCCGCGGCGGCCAGGGCCCCGAGGTAGGCCGCGAACGCCGCGCGGACTGCGGCGGCGAGCAGCGGGGCCTCGTCGGGGTCGCCCAGCCCGTCCTCGAGCCAGGCGACCTCGCCCACCAGGTAGGGCCGGTCGTGGCTCAGGCCGGTCAGCCGGAAGCGCTCGGCGCCGGTGGTGACGACGTCGTAGCGGCCGTCCGGGTGCCTGTCCGCGCGCCGCAGCTGGGCGGTGCAGCCGATCTCGTGAAGGGCGTGCACCCCGTCGGCGCCCACCTCGCGCCCCTCGCGGATCGCCACCACCCCGAAGCGCCGCTGCTGTTCCGGCAGCGCGAGCAGGTCCTCCACGAGCGCCCGGTAGCGCTCCTCGAACACGTGCAGCGGCAGCACGAGGCCCGGGAACAGCACCATCCCCAGCGGGAACAGCGGCAGCGGCTCGGGCACCCGGTGAGCGTAGGGGCGCGCAGGCTGCCCCGCTAGGCTGGCCGCCCGTCCCGCCCCCCCTCGAGGAGCCTCTGCGTGCTGACCCGGATCGACCTGCGGGGGCGCCGCGACGCCGATCTGCGGACCGTGCTGCCGAGGGCGCAGGTGGAGGTCGGGGACGCCGTCGAGCTGGTCCGGCCGACCGTCGAGGCGGTCCGCACCCGCGGCGCCGAGGCGGTCCGCGAGGCCACGCTGCGCTTCGACGGCGTCGACGTCGCGGAGCTGCGGGTGCCGGCCGCGGCGCTCGCCCGCGCGCTCGCCGAGCTGGACCCCGCGGTGCGCGCCGCGCTGGAGGAGGCCGCCCGCCGGGCGCGGATCGTCAGCACCGCGCAGCTGCGCGGCGACGAGGTCGTGCAGGTGGTGGACGGCGCGACGGTGACCGAGCGCTGGGTGCCGGTCGGCCGGGTGGGGCTGTACGTCCCGGGCGGGATCGTCGCCTACCCGAGCAGCGTGGTCATGAGCGTCGTCCCGGCCCAGGTCGCGGGCGTCCGGAGCCTCGCGGTGGCCAGCCCTCCCAAGCAGGACGGCCTGCCGCACCCGGTGGTCCTCGCGGCCTGCGCGCTGCTCGGGATCGACGAGGTGTACGCGGCCGGCGGGGCGCAGGCGATCGCGATGCTCGCCTACGGGGTGGACGGCGTCGCCCCGGTGGACGTCATCACCGGGCCGGGCAACGTGTACGTCGCGGCCGCCAAGCGGCTGGTGCAGGGCCGCTGCGCGATCGACTCCGAGGCCGGGCCCACCGAGATCGGCATCCTCGCGGACGGCGCTGCGGTGCCCGCCCACGTGGCTGCCGACCTCGTCGCGCAGGCCGAGCACGACCCGCAGGCCGCGTGCCTGCTGGTGACCGACTCCGCGGAGCTGCTCGACGCCGTCGACGTCGAGCTCGGCACGCAGGTCCCGGCCACCAAGCACTCCGAGCGGGTCGGGACGGCGCTGGCCGACCAGAGCGCCCACGTGCTCGTCGAGGACCTCGACCACGGCCTGCAGGTGCTCGACGCCTGGGCGCCGGAGCACCTCGAGGTGCTGACCGCCGACGCCCCCGAGCGCGCTCGCGCGGTGCGCAACGCGGGCGCCGTGTTCGTCGGCGGGTGGACCCCGGTCAGCCTCGGCGACTACCTCGCCGGGTCCAACCACGTGCTCCCCACCGGCGGCACCGCGCGCTTCACCGCCGGGCTGTCCGCGCAGAGCTTCCTCAAGCGGATGTCGCTGGTGCAGTACAGCCGCGAGGCGCTGGCCGAGGTCGCCCCGCACGTCGTCGCGCTCGGCGGCGCCGAGGACCTGGTCGCGCACGTCGAGGCCGTCCAGGTGCGGGTCCGCCCGTGATGCTGGACGCCCTCCCCGTCCGCGACGACCTGCGGGGCAAGCAGCCGTACGGCGCCCCGCAGCTGCTGGACGCGGTGCAGCTCAACGTCAACGAGAACCCGTACGGCCCCTCGCCCGAGCTGGTCGCGGACCTGCAGCGGGCGGTCGGGCAGGCCGCCCCGACGCTGCACCGCTACCCCGACCGCGAGGCGCTCGCCCTGCGCGCGGACCTCGCGGCCTACCTCACGGGCCGCACCGGGGTGCCCCTGGGCGTCGAGCAGGTCTGGGCGGCGAACGGTTCCAACGAGGTCCTGCAGCAGGTGCTGCAGGCGTTCGGAGGGCCGGGCCGCACGGCACTGGGCTTCGAGCCGTCGTACTCCATGCACCCGCTGCTGGCCTCCGGGACCGGCACCGGCTGGGTCGCCGTGCAGCGCGCGGCGGACTTCACGCTGAGCGCTGACGCGGCCGTCGCGGCGGTCCGCGAGCACCGGCCCGACGTCGTGTTCGTGACCACGCCCAACAACCCGACCGGCACGAGCACGCCGCTGACGGTGGTGGAGGCGGTCTGCGAGGCCGCCCCCGGGATGGTGGTGGTCGACGAGGCGTACGCGGAGTTCGCGACGGCGCCGAGCGCGATCGGGCTGCTGGAGCGCTACCCGCGGCTGCTGGTCAGCCGGACGATGAGCAAGGCGTTCGCGATGGCCGGGACGCGGCTGGGCTACCTCGCGGCGTCCCCGGCGGTGGTGGACGCGCTGCGGCTGGTGCGCCTGCCGTACCACCTGTCCGCGCTGACGCAGGTGGCCGCGCGCACCGCGCTGGCCCACACCGCCGAGCTGCTCGGCACCGTGGAGCAGGTGAAGGCGCAGCGCGACCGCATGGTGCGCGGCGCCCGCGCGCTCGGCCTGCAGGAGGTGCCCACCGACGCCAACTTCCTGCTGTTCGGCCCCTTCCCCGACCCGGCTGCCACCTGGCAGGCCCTGCTGGACCGCGGCGTGCTGGTGCGCGACGTGTCGGGCGGGCCGGGGCTGAGCGGCTGGCTGCGGGTCTGCGCCGGCACGCAGAGCGAGACGACGAGGTTCCTGGACGCCCTGCGGGAGGTGGTCGCATGAGCCGCACCGCGCTGGTGCAGCGCAGCACGAAGGAGAGCGACGTCCGCGTCGAGCTCGAGCTGGACGGGACCGGCCAGGCCGAGAGCGACACCGGCGTGCCGTTCTTCGACCACATGGTCGCCCAGCTGGGCAAGCACGGCGGGTTCGACCTCAGCGTGCGCACCCGGGGCGACCTGGAGGTCGACGCGCACCACACCGTCGAGGACACCTCGCTGGCGCTCGGCCAGGCGCTCCGCGAGGCGCTCGGCGACAAGTCCGGGCTGCGCCGCTTCGGCGACGCGCTGGTGCCGCTCGACGAGTGCCTGGTGCAGGCGGCCGTCGACCTGTCCGGCCGGCCCTACCTCGTCCACGAGGAGCCGCAGCTCGTCGAGCTGATCGGGACCTACGACACGACGCTGACCCGGCACATCTGGGAGTCCTTCGTCGCGACCGCGCAGATCGCCCTGCACGTGCGGGTGATCTCCGGGCGCAACGCCCACCACTGCGTCGAGGCCCAGTTCAAGGCGGTCGCCCGCTCCCTGCGCGACGCGGTCGCGCTGGACCCCCGGGTGACCGGCGTGCCCAGCACCAAGGGCAGCCTGTGAGCGGAGGCTGTGGGCGCTGCCCCATGACGAAGGAGTGGGCGCGGCGACCGCTGCTGGAGCGGACCGGAGGGTCGTCGTGAGCGGGCTGACCGTCCTGTACGTCCTGTTCGTCGCCGGCGCGTTCACCGGCTGCGCGGGACACGTGCGGGCCGCGGTGCTGCGCCACCGGGAGGACGGGTGAGCGGCGTCGTCGTCCTGGACTACGGCTCGGGCAACCTGCGCAGCGCGGAGCGGGCACTGGAGCGCGCCGGCGCACAGGTCGTGGTGACCGACGACCTCGATGCGGCGCGCGAGGCCGAGGGCCTGGTCGTGCCGGGCGTGGGCGCGTTCGCGGCGTGCATGAGCGCGCTGACGTCCGTCGGTGGCGACGCCGTCGTGCGCGAGCGGCTCGCCGCCGACCGCCCGGTGCTCGGGATCTGCGTCGGCATGCAGGTGCTGTTCGAGCGGGGCCGCGAGCACGGCGAGCAGACCGAGGGCATCGGCGTGCTGCCCGGCGAGGTGACCCGGCTGGAGGCGGACGTCGTGCCGCACATGGGCTGGAACACCGTCGAGGTGCCGGACGGCTCGCGGCTGTTCGACGGGCTGGCGGACGAGCGCTTCTACTTCGTCCACTCCTACGCCGCCCGCGACGTGCCCGGCGCACTGACCACCCGCACCGAGCACGGCGAGCGCTTCGCCGCTGCGGTCGAGCGGGGGCCGCTGTCGGCCACCCAGTTCCACCCCGAGAAGAGCGGCGACGCCGGCACGGCGCTGCTGCGCAACTGGCTCGAGACCCTGTGAGCCGCACCCGATGAGCCTGGTCCTGCTGCCCGCCGTCGACGTCGCCGACGGGCAGGCCGTCCGCCTCGTCCAGGGCGAGGCCGGCAGCGAGACGTCGTACGGCGACCCGCTCGAGGCCGCGCGCACCTGGCAGGAGGGCGGCGCCGACTGGGTGCACCTCGTGGACCTCGACGCCGCGTTCGGGCGCGGCTCCAACCGGGAGCTGCTGGCCCGGGTCGTCGGCGAGCTCGACGCGCAGGTCGAGCTGAGCGGGGGGATCCGCGACGACGCGTCGCTGTCGGCCGCGCTCGCGACCGGCTGCGCCCGCGTCAACCTGGGGACGGCGGCGCTGGAGTCACCGCAGTGGTGCGCCCGCGCGATCGCCGAGCACGGGAACCGGATCGCCGTCGGGCTGGACGTGCGCGGCACGACGCTGTCAGCCCGCGGCTGGACCCAGGACGGCGGCGACCTGTGGGAGGTGCTGGCCCGGCTGGACGCCGAGGGCTGCGCGCGCTACGTCGTGACCGACGTGCGCCGGGACGGCACGCTGACCGGGCCCAACCTGGAGCTGCTGACCGAGGTCTGCGCCCGTACGGCCCGGCCGGTGGTGGCCAGCGGGGGCGTGTCGTCGCTGCACGACCTGCGCGCCATCGCGGGCGTCGCCGGGGTCGAGGGCGCGATCGTCGGCAAGGCGCTGTACGCCGGGCAGTTCACGCTGCCCGAGGCGCTCGCGGCGGTGCGCTAGACGCGGGTCGCCGTGGCGGCGGCCGCGCGGGGGACCGGCAGCAGGTCGCCGTGCTCCAGCATCACGCGGCCGTTGCACAGCAGCGCGTACCCGCACTCCTGCAGGTGGTCGGAGATCATCTTGGCGGCGGCGGCATCCCGGGCTTCGGGGGCGGGGCACGCGGGGGTGTGCGAGCAGGTGCGCATGGCTGTCCTCGACCGACGCGCTGGCCGGCCTGTCGTCGTGTAGGTACTTCGTGCAACAACTGAGCATGCCCTACGGCTTCCCCTTCACACGAGAAGCTGCTGCGTGGCGAGCTCCCGGTAGAGCGGGTCCCGCTCGACGAGCTCGCGGTGGGTGCCGGTGGCGACCACCCGGCCGCGCTCGAGCACGACGATCTGGTCGGCGTCCACGACGGTCGACAGGCGGTGCGCCACGACGAGCAGGGTGCGGTCCTTTGCCACGGCGTCGACGGCGGCCCGCAGCGCGACCTCGTTGCGCGCGTCGAGGTTGCTGGTCGGCTCGTCGAGCAGCAGCACCGGGGGAGCGGCGAGCAGGGCCCGCGCGATCGCGAGCCGCTGGCGCTCGCCGCCGGACAGCAGCACGCCGCCGTCGCCGATCTCGGTGTCGAGCCCGGCCGGCGCGCGGTCGACCAGCTCGCGCAGGTTGACCGCGTCCAGCACGTCCTGCAGCTGCTGCTCGCTGGCCCCCGGAGCGCCCAGCAGCAGGTTCTCCCGCAGCGACCCGGCCAGCGCCGGCGCCTCCTGCTCGACGTAGCCCAGCCCCGCGCGCAGCTCCTCGCGCGGCAGGTCGCGCACGTCCGTCCCGTCCACGCAGACCGACCCGCCGGTCACGTCGTAGAACCGCTCGACCAGCGCGAGCAGGGTCGACTTGCCGGCGCCGGAGGGCCCGACGAGCGCGGTACGGGTGCCGCGCGGGACCACGAAGGAGACGCCGGACAGCACCGGGGCGCCGTCGGCGTACGCGAAGGACACGTCGTCGAACGCCAGCGCCACCGGGCCGCCGTGCCGGCCGGTGGTGCCGGTGTCGCGCTCGGCGGGCAGCCGCAGCACCTCCTCGACGCGCTCCAGCGCGCCGAGCCCGGTCTGCAGCGTCGTCCACGACTGCAGGGCCTGCCCGAGCGGGAAGACCAGCAGGAACAGGTACAGCACGAACGCGACGAGGTCGGCGACGGTGATCGCGCCGGAGGCCACCCGGGCGCCGCCGAGGCCCAGCACGAGCAGGAAGCTGCCCTGGATGGCGACGGTGCTGGCCGGGCTCACCAGCGCCTGCAGCCGCGCCGTCCGCAGCCCGGCGTCGTACGCCGCGCGGGCGCTCGCGCCGACCGCCTCGGTCTCGCGCTGCTCGGCCCCGGCGGCCCGGATCGTGCGCACCGCCGACAGCGCCCGCTCCACCGAGGCGGTCATGTCGCCGACCCGGGCCTGGGCCAGCGCGGACAGGGCGCGCACCCGGCGGGCGACGGTGAGGACCAGCCCCAGCCCGATCCCGACGGACGCGAGCGTGACGAGCAGCAGCACGGGGTCCAGCAGCAGCATCGCGACGGCGGCGCCGAGCACGATGACGACGCTGCTGACGGCCTCGACGAGGCCGGAGGTGACCACCGCGCGCAGCAGGGTGGTGTCGGAGCCGACGCGGGAGAGCAGGTCGCCCGTGCGCCGGCGGTCGTGCTCGGCGACGGGCAGCCGCAGCAGGTGGCCCGCCAGCCGGGTGCGTGTCGAGAGCACCACGCCCTCGGCGGTGCGCTGCAGCAGGTAGCGCTCGACCCCGCCGACCACCGCGCCCCCCACGAGCACGAGGACGAGCAGCGCGACCGGGCCGGCCGACGGCCGGCTGCTCTGCACGGCGGCCAGCACGCGGCGCACGAGCAGGGGCTGCAGGAGCGCCGCCGCCGACCCCGCGAGAGCGAGGCCGGCGACGGTGAGCAGCGAGGTGCGGTGGGCGGACAGGTACGGCCCGAGGGCGCGCAGCCCCGGAGGGCAGTCTCCGGGCGGCCGGGCCCCGGGAGAGGTCTCTCCGGTCCTGGTCACCGCGCCAGTCTGCGGGTCAGCGGCCGAGCACGCCTCCGAGGCCGCCGAGCGCGCCTCCCGCTCCGCCGCCACCGGCGAGCTTGGCGACGAGCTCCATCGGGTTGAGGCCGAGCTTCTCCAGCAGCCCCGCGTGCTGGTCGGTGTCGACGGTGTCGGGCAGCTCCTGCTCGGCCTGCGTGGCCTGCGCGCCCTGGCCCTGGCTCTGCAGCAGCTGCAGGATCTGGCTCTTGTCGATCTGCACGGGGTCCTCCTGAGGGGTTCGGATGGTCAGGCCACCCCTACCCGCGTCGGTAGCCTCGCCACCTGTGAGCCGAGCCGTCCGCGTGATCCCCTGCCTGGACGTCGACGCCGGTCGCGTGGTCAAGGGCGTCAACTTCACCGGCCTGGTGGACGCCGGCGACCCGGTGGAGATGGCCCGCGTGTACGACGCCGAGGGCGCCGACGAGCTGGTGTTCCTGGACATCACGGCGAGCAGCGCCAGCCGGGAGACGACGTACGACGTGGTGCGCCGCACCGCCGAGCAGGTGTTCATCCCGCTGACCGTCGGCGGCGGGGTGCGCGCGGTGGACGACGTCGACCGGCTGCTGCGCGCCGGGGCCGACAAGGTGAGCGTCAACACCGCGGGCATCGCCCGGCCGGCGCTGCTCGGCGAGATCGCCCGGCGCTTCGGCAGCCAGGTGCTGGTGCTCTCGGTCGACGCCCGACGCGCGCCCGGCACGCCGAGCGGCTTCGAGGTGACCACGCACGGCGGCCGGCAGGGGACCGGGATCGACGCGGTGCAGTGGGCCGCCCGTGGCGAGGAGCTCGGCGTGGGCGAGGTGCTGCTCAACTCGATGGACGCCGACGGCACCCGGCGCGGCTACGACGTGGAGATGCTGACGGCGGTGCGGGCCGCCGTCCGCGTGCCGGTGGTCGCGAGCGGCGGGGCCGGGCGGCTCGAGGACTTCGCCCCCGCGGTCGAGGCGGGCGCGGACGCGGTGCTCGCCGCCAGCGTCTTCCACTTCGGGCAGCTGCGGATCGGCGAGGTCAAGGCCGCGCTGCGCGCGGCGGGTCACCCGGTCCGCTGAGTTCACTCAAGCGAGTGTCAAGTCGCGCCGAGTCCACAGCCATGACGGCCCTGGGGACGGACACGGCGGTGCGGGAGACGGTGCTGACGGTGACGGGGGTGGCGGCGCCCGCTGCGCCCCAGCCCGCTGCGCCCCAGCCCGCTGCGCCCCAGCCCGCTGCGCCCCAGCCCGCTGCGCCCCAGCCCGCTGTGCTGGTCGCCGGCACCGCGGTCCCCACGCGGGACGTGCTGCCCACGCTGGCGCGCAGCGGCCCGGACCTGCGTCACCTGGTGCTGCCGGCCGTCCTGCTCGTCGAGTTCCTCGCCGGGCTGATGGCGGGCGTCGTCCTGTAGCAGCTACCAGCCCAGCCGCGCCGCGCCGGCCCGCTCCACGGCCTCCGGCGCGCCCTGCACCTCGACGTCCGCCACCGCCCGCCGCCCGAACAGCCACAGCGCGAGCTCGCTGGGTGCGCCGTGCAGGACGACCTGCGCGGGCCCGGACCGCAGGCGGCGGCTGCGCCCGTCGGGGGTCGACAGCGTGATGCCCAGCCCCTTCGCCCGGGCGGTGAGCGCCGGCCCCATCACCGCCAGCCGCCCCCAGAGCGCGTCCTCGAGCGCGGGGCCGGTCTCGCGCGGCCCGGGTGCGACGGCGCGGCGGACGTCCTCGTGGTGGACGTACCACTCGTGCAGCTCCGCGCGGTCCCCGAGCCGGGCGATCGAGACCAGCGGCGGCCCGGCCTGCAGCGCCGCCACCAGCTCCTCGTACGGCCGGGTGCGCGCCCGCTGCTCGAAGGCCGCGGTGACCGCGTGCAGCGGCGGCACGACCAGGCCGGGCAGGGCCAGCGGCTGACGGTCGCGCACGATCAGGTGGGCGGCGAGGTCGTGCGTCGTCCAGCCCTCGCAGAGCGTCCCGGCGGCCGGACCGCTGCTGCGCAGCAGGTCGAGCAGGGCGGCGCGTTCGGCCCGGGCCGGAGTCGTCGTAGGCATGCGGCAGGGTGCCACGCGGCACCGCGGACGCGCCCTGGGGGAACACCAGCCGCCGCTGCGGTGTCGTCCTCAGGACGACCCGAGCGCTTGGAGAGCCTTGACCCGCCCCACTGCCCCGTCCCCCGGCCGGGGGGTGATCCGGCGCGGCCTGTCCGTGCTCGCCGTCGCCGTCCGCGAGGAGCCGCGGATCTTCGTGGTCTCCGCCGTCGGCAGCCTGCTGTTCGCGGCGGCGACGATCGCCCAGGCGTACGTCTTCGGCGCCGTCGCCGACCGCGTCATCGTCCCGTCCCTGCAGCGCGGCCAGGCGACCCGCGGCGGCCTCGCGCTCGCCTTCCTCGCGATCATGCTGGTGGCGTTCGTGAAGGTGGTCGGCATCATCGGCCGCCGCCTCGGCGCGGGGATCATGCAGTACCGCATGCAGGCGCACTACCGCCGGCGCGTCACCCGCCGCTACCTCGAGCTGCCGTTCGCCTGGCACCAGGAGCACCCGACCGGGGAGCTGCTGTCCAACGCGAACAGCGACGTGGAGGCCACCTGGGCGCCGATCGCGCCCTTCCCGTTCGCGGTCGGTGTGCTGCTCATGCTGGTGGTCACGCTCGGCCTGCTGTTCGTCACGGACCCGGTGCTGGCGCTCGTCGGCTCGGTGGTCTTCCCGACGATCGCGGCCATGACGGTGCTCTACAGCCGCCGGATGTCGCCGCTCATCACCCGCGCGCAGCAGCTGCGCGGGGAGGTCAGCGGGGTCGCCCACGAGAGCTTCGACGGCGCCCTGGTGGTGAAGACGCTCGGCCGCGAGGCCGACGAGACCGCCCGGTTCGCGCACGCCGCCCAGCAGCTGCGCGACACGATGGTGCGGGTCGGGCGGGTGCGCGGCCTGTTCGACCCGGTGATGGAGGCCCTGCCGACGCTGGGCGTGCTCGTCGTGCTGCTGGTCGGCACCAGCCGGGTCGGGAGCGGGGCGATCGACGCAGGCCAGCTCGTCCGGGTGGCCTACCTGTTCACCCTGCTCGCCTTCCCGGTCCGGGCCATCGGCTGGGTGCTCAACGAGCTGCCGCGCAGCGTCGTCGGCTGGGACCGCGTGCAGCGGGTGCTGACCGCGCCGGGTGCCACCGCGTACGGCGACGAGCGGCTGGCCGGGCAGGGCGCGGTGGCGCTCGACGTCGAGGGCGTGGACTTCTCGTACGGCCCGGTCGAGGTGCTGCACGAAGTGGCCCTCACCGTGCGCCCCGGGCACACGGTCGCGGTGGTCGGCCCGACCGGCGCCGGCAAGTCCTCCCTGGCCACCCTGCTGGTCCGGCTCGTGGACCCCACCCGGGGGAGCGTGGCCTACGACGGCGTCGACGTGCGGGCGCTGGCACCCGGCGCGCTGCCCGAGGTCGCGGCCCTGGTGCCGCAGTCGGCGTTCCTGTTCGACGACACCGTGCGCGGCAACGTGACCCTCGGCGCGGACCTCCCGGACGAGGACGTCTGGGCGGCGCTGCGGGTCGCGCAGGCCGACGGCTTCGTGGCGGCCCTGCCCGACGGGCTCGGCACCATGATCGGCGAGCGCGGCACGACCCTGTCCGGGGGGCAGCGCCAGCGCCTCGCGCTCGCCCGGGCCGTGGTGCGCGCCCCGCGGCTGCTGGTGCTGGACGACGCCACCAGCGCGGTCGACCCCACCGTCGAGCAGCGGATCCTGGCCGGCCTGCGCGGCAGCACCGGGACGGTCGTCGTCGTGGCCTACCGCCGGGCCACCATCGCGCTCGCCGACGAGGTGGTCTACCTCGAGCAGGGCCGGGTGGCCGGTCGCGGCACGCACGAGGAGCTGCTGGAGAGCTCGCCCGGCTACCGGGACCTGGTGACCGCGTACGCCCGCGCCGAGGCCGAGCGCGTGGCAGAGGCGGTCGTCGCATGAGCACCGCGACGCTCGCGCGCGCCCCCGCCCAGACGCCCCTGGACTCGCCCGTCGACCGGGGCGTCCTCGCCACGCTCGTGCACGGGATCCGGCTCGTGCCGGAGTTCCGCGAGGGGCTGGGCGTCACCCTGCTGCTCGCGCTGCTCGCCACGGCCGGTCGCGTCGTCGTGCCCGTCGCGGTGCAGCAGACGATCGACAAGGGGCTGTCCGGCCCCACGCCCGACACGGGCCTGGTGCGCACGGCGGTGCTGCTGGCCGCGGTCGCCGTGCTGGTGACGGCGTACGCCAACTACCGGATGAACGTGCGGCTGTACCGCACCACCGAGACCGGGCTGGCCGCGCTGCGCGTGCGGGCCTTCCGCCGGGTCCACGACCTGTCGGTGCTGCACCAGGCCGCCGAGCGCCGCGGGTCGCTGGTGTCGCGCGTGACGAGCGACGTCGACACGATCAGCACCTTCATGCAGTGGGGCGGGCTGCTGCTCGTCGTGTCCACCGCGCAGATGCTGCTGGCCACCGCGCTGATGCTGTTCTGGTCCTGGCAGCTCACGCTGCTCGTCTACCTGTGCTTCCTGCCGCTGCTGCTCGCCGTGCGGCACTTCCAGGCGCGGCTGCACAGCGCGTACCGGGGCGTGCGCGAGCGCATCGGCGAGCTGCTCGGTGCGATCGCGGAGTCGGTCGTCGGGGCGCAGGTCATCCGCGCGCACGGCGTGGAGGCGCGCACCGCCGAGCGCGTCGACGGGGCCGTCGAGCGGGCCAGGAGCGCGCAGACGCGGGCCCAGACGATCGCCGCCCTGACGTACTCCTGCGGCGAGCTGACCGCGGCCCTCGCCAACGGCGCGGTCGTGGTCGTGGGGGTGCTGCTCGGGGTGGGCGGCGACATCACGGCCGGCCGGCTGGTCGGGTTCCTGTTCCTGGTGACGCTGTTCGTGCAGCCGGTGCAGGTCGCGACCGAGGTGCTGAACGAGGCGCAGAACGCCGTGGCCGGCATGCGGCGCGTGCTCGCGGTGCTCGACACGCCGACCGACGTCGCGGACCCCGCCGAGGAGGCGGGCGGCGGGCAGGACCTGCCGCCCGGTCCGGTGTCCGTGCGCTTCGAGCACGTGTCCTTCGCCTACCCGGGCGGCCCGGAGGTCCTGCGCGACGTCGACCTGCTGGTGGCGCCGCGCACCCGGGTCGCCGTCGTGGGGGAGACCGGCAGCGGCAAGACGACGTTCGCGAAGCTGCTGACGCGGCTCATGGACCCCACGCGCGGGCGCGTCCTGCTGTCCGGGGTCCCGCTCGACGCGCTGCGCTTCGGTTCGCTGCGCCGCCGGGTGGTGATGGTGCCGCAGGACGGGTTCCTGTTCGACTCCTCCGTCGCGGACAACGTGCGCTACGGAAGGCCGGGGCTGTCCGACGACGAGGTGGAGCTGGCGTTCGCGGAGCTCGGGCTGGCCGACTGGGTCGCGCAGCTGCCGCAGGGCGTCGCCTCGCCGGTGGGGGAGCGCGGGGAGCAGCTGTCCGTCGGGGAGCGCCAGCTCGTGGCGGTCGCGCGGGCGTACGTCGCCGACCCCGACCTGCTGGTGCTCGACGAGGCGACCAGCGCGGTCGACCCGGCGACGGAGGTGCGCCTGCAGCGGGCGCTCGACTCGTTGACCCGGGGCCGCACGAGCATCGCCATCGCGCACCGGTTGTCGACCGCGGAGGCGGCCGACGAGGTGATCGTCGTGGACGCGGGGCAGGTCGTGCAGCGCGGCCCGCACGCGGAGCTGGTGCAGGTGCCCGGGGTGTACGCGGACCTGCACGCGTCGTGGATGTCGCAGTCCCGGTGACCGCGCACTCCCTCGAGAAGCGCGGCCTGCTGGTCGCGTTCGCGGTGTTCGGGATCTTCTGGGGGTCCTGGGCGGCCGTGCTGCCGGACGTGCGCGAGCGCTCCGGGCTGAGCGACGGCCAGCTCGGGCTGGCGCTGGCCGCCGTCGCCGTGGCGGCGGTCCCGGCGATGCCGCTCGCCGGGCGGCTCATGGACCGGTACGGGGCGAGCCGGCTGCTCCCGCGGGCGCTGCTCGCGTTCGCCGTGGTCACCGGGCTGCTCGGTCTCGCGGTCCAGCCGCTCGCGCTGGTCGCCGGCCTGGTGCTGCTGGGCGCGGTGACGGGGGCGCTGGACGTGGTCGCGAACGCGGCGACGGCGGCCTGGGAGCGCGTGGAGGGCACCCGGCTGATGGCCGCCGGCCACGGGTGCTTCTCGCTCGGCGTGCTGGGCGGGGCCGCGCTCACCGGTGTCGCGCGCGACCACGGTGCGGGACCGGCCCGCGTGCTCGGGACGGGCGCCCTCGTCGTGGCCGTCGCGGCGCTGGCCCAGCCGCCGTACCGCCTCGTCCCGGTCGGCGACGCGACCGGCGACGGTCCACCCCGTCGGCTCGCACCGCTGCTGGTGGGCCTCGGCGCGGTCATCGCGGGGACGTTCCTCGTCGAGGACGCGGTGGGGACCTGGAGCGCGCTGCACCTGGAGCGCACGCTCGGGGCCCCGCCGTGGATGAGCGGGCTCGCGCCGGGGCTGTTCGCGGGGGCGATGGCGGTGGGGCGCTTCGGCGTGCACTGGCTCGCCCGCCCCGGGCAGGACGCCCGGGTGGTCCGGTCGGGGGCCGCAGGCCTGGTGGCCGGGCTGCTGGTGCTCGCTCTCGCCCCCGTGCCGTGGCTGGCGCTGGTGGGGGCCGTCGTCGCGGGGCTCGGCATCTCGGTGCTCGCCCCCACGCTGCTGTCCGCGGTCGGCGCCCGCAGCGTCGCCGGCCGGCAGGGCAGCGACCTCGCGCTCGTGACCACGTTCGGGTACGCGGGCTTCGTCACCGGCCCGGTGCTCGTGGGGCTGCTCAGCTCGGCCCTCTCCCTGCCCCGCGCCCTCGCACTGCTCGCCGCGCTCGCGGCCGTGCTCGGCGCCGCGGGCCCGTGGCTGCTGTCCCGGCCCGTGCGCAGGGCGCAGGCATCGGCAGCGTCGTAGCGGGCAGGGTCCGCGTCACCACGACGAGGAGGCACCAGATGGCAGGGCTGATGGGCAAGATGGCGGCTTTCGCGAGCTCGCCGCAGGGCCAGCGGATGATCGCCAAGGCGCGCCAGGCGGCGGCGGACCCGAAGAACCGCGCCAAGATCAACGAGATGGTCGCGAAGGCACAGCGCAAGGGCGGTCAGGGGCGCTGAGGCACCGCTCCCGGGGCTCGTCCCGCTGACCTGCTCGCACGGTCAGCGGGACCGGCTGGCGTCGCTGTCGGGCCGCACCGGCCAGCCCCTGCGGGCCCGCGCTGGCAGGATGGCCGCATGACGACAGCCGGCTCCGCCGTACGGCCCAGCGACCTCGACCCGGCGATCGCGGCCCGGCTCAAGCGCGACGACCAGGGCCTGGTCGCGGCCGTGGCGCAGCAGCACGACACGGGCGAGGTCCTCATGGTCGGCTGGATGGACGACGAGGCCCTGCACCGGACGCTGACCACCGGGCGCTGCACCTACTGGAGCCGCAGCCGGCAGGAGTACTGGGTCAAGGGCGACACGTCCGGGTCGCAGCAGTGGGTCAAGCAGGTCGCGCTCGACTGCGACGGCGACGCGGTGCTGGTGAAGGTCGACCAGGTCGGCAGCGGCGCCTGCCACACCGGCGACCGCACCTGCTTCGACGCGGCGCCGCTGGAGGTCGTGGTGGGCTCGCCGGTGGCCGACACGCCCGCCGCCGACCCCGAGGCCGCGAGCCCCTCGTGAGCAGCGGGACGACGAGCCCCAGCCGCGAGGAGTTCGCCGCCGCCAACGCCCCGGTCGTCGCGGTGACGCGACGGCTGCTCGCCGACGGCGAGACCCCGGTGGGGGTCTACCGCAAGCTGGCGGGCAACCGGCCGGGCACCTTCCTGCTGGAGTCCGCGGAGCAGGGCCGGCAGTGGTCGCGCTGGTCGTTCGTGGGAGTCCGCTGCGCGGGCACGCTCAGCGAGCGGGACGGCCGGGCCGTGTGGCTCGGCGACGCGCCGCTCGAGGTCGAGGACGACCCGCTCGCCGCGGTCGCCACCCTGGCCCGGTCGCTGCGCTCGCCGCGCGCGGACGACCTCCCGCCGCTGACGGGGGGGCTGGTGGGCTACCTGTCGTACGACGTGGTGCGGCGGCTGGAGCGGCTGCCGAGCACCACCGTCGACGACCTGCACATGCCCGAGGTCGCGATGATGCTGGCGACCGACCTCGCCGTGCTCGACCACGCCGACGGCACGGTGCTGCTCATCGCCAACGTGGTGCGCGGCATCACGGACCCCTCGTACGACGACGCCGTCGCCCGGCTCGACGCCATGGCCGCCGACCTCGCCGAGCCCGCGGAGCCCAGCGTCGCGACGATCGACCTGACGGCCGAGCCCGACGTCCACAGCTCCACCACGCCCGAGGACTACCGCGCGGGCGTCGAGCGCGTGCGCGAGCACGTCCGGGCGGGCGACGCCTTCCAGGTGGTGCTCAGCCAGCGCTTCGAGACCCCGACGGACGTCGACGCCCTGGACGTCTACCGGGTGCTGCGCGCCACCAACCCCTCGCCGTACATGTACCTGCTGCGCTTCGCCGGTCGCGAGTCGCCGTACGACGTCGTGGGCTGCTCGCCCGAGGCGCTCGTGACCGTGACGGGCGACCGGGCGGTCGTGCACCCGCCCGCGGGCACCCGGCCGCGGGGGGACACGCCCGAGCAGGACGCGCGGCTCGCGGCGGAGCTGCGCGCGGACCCGAAGGAGCGCGCCGAGCACGTGATGCTCGTCGACCTGGCCCGCAACGACCTGGGCAGGGTGTGCCGGCCGGGCAGCGTCGACGTCGTGGACTTCATGCGCGTCGAGCGCTACAGCCACGTCATGCACCTGGTCTCGACGGTGTTCGGGCAGGTCCGCGAGGGGCTCGACGCCCTCGACGTGTTCCGGGCGACCTTCCCGGCCGGAACGGTCTCGGGCGCGCCGAAGCCGCGGGCGATGGAGATCATCGAGTCGCTGGAGCCGACCCGCCGGGCGCTGTACGCGGGGACCGTCGGCTACCTCGACGCGGCGGGCGACATGGACATGGCGATCGCGATCCGCACGGCGGTCCTGCACGGCGGCAAGGCGTACGTGCAGGCCGGCGCCGGGCTGGTGGCCGACAGCGACCCGCAGTCCGAGCACCAGGAGTGCCGCAACAAGGCGGCCGTCGTGCTGCGGGCGGTCGCGGCGGCGGCGACGCTGCGCCGGGTCTGACCCCGTGAAGGGCAACCGCGAGCTCCAGGTGTGCGTGCTCGTCGTCCTGGTCGGTGCGCTGCTGCTGTTCGTCGCCGGGGGCCGTGACTGGGTGGTGCGGACCGGGCCCTCCAGCGGGCTGCCCGGGCTGCAGGCGCAGCGCGAGGTGCTCACCGCGGGCAGCCAGGAGGCCGTGCGCGCGCTGGCCCTCGCGGGCGTGACCGCCGTGGGGGCCCTGCTCGCGAGCCGGCGGTGGGGGCGCATCGTCGTCGGGGCCCTGCTGCTCGCGGTCGGCCTGGCCGCGGGCGCCGTGGCCGTGGCCGGCGGGCGCGGCAGCGCCTGGTCGTACGTCGCGCTGATGGGCGGGGTGCTCCTCGTGCTCGCCGGCGGGCTCGCGGCGGGCCGCGGGCGGCGGTGGGCGGCGCTGTCCGGGCGGTACGACGCGCCCGCCGCGCAGGCCGCCCGGCCCCCGGCCCGCCCGGAGGTCGCTGCGTGGGACGCCCTCGACCGGGGCGAGGACCCCACGGCCCTCGACCCCGGTCCGGACGTGTCGGACCCGCGGCCTACTCTCGGAGCGTGACGCGACCGGACTCCCTTGGCGTGCGGCCGGCCCCGGGCGTGCTCGGCGAGCTGGTGGCCGGGGCCTGCGAGGACCTGGCCGAGCGCCAGGAGCGCACCTCGCTCGACGAGCTCAAGCAGGCGGCGGCGGGGCGCGCGCCGGCCCTGGACGGCTACGCGGCGCTGCGCCAGCCCGGCGTCGCCGTCGTGGCCGAGGTGAAGCGCCGCAGCCCGAGCAAGGGCGCCCTCGCGGCGATCACCGACCCGGCAGGCCTGGCCGCGGACTACGAGGCAGGCGGGGCCAGCGTCATCAGCGTGCTGACGGAGCAGCGCAGGTTCGGCGGGAGCCTGGGCGACCTCGACGAGGTCCGCGCCCGGGTCGAGGTGCCGGTGCTGCGCAAGGACTTCGTGGTGTCGAGCTACCAGGTGTGGGAGGCGCGGGCGCACGGGGCCGACCTGGTGCTGCTCATCGTGGCCGCTCTCGAGCAGAACGCCCTCGTGAGCCTCGTCGAGCGCACCGCGTCGCTCGGCATGACCCCGCTGGTCGAGGTCCACGACGAGAGCGAGCTCGACCGGGCGCTCGAGGCCGGGGCCCGGGTGGTGGGCGTCAACGCCCGCGACCTGCGCACCCTCGAGGTGGACCGCACCCTGTTCGGACGGCTCGCCGGCCGCATCCCGGACGGGGTCGCGAAGGTCGCGGAGTCCGGGGTGCGCGGACCGCACGACCTGCTGGCGTACGCCGCCTCCGGGGCCGACGCGGTGCTGGTCGGCGAGGGCGTCGTCACCGGCGGGAACCCGCGGCAGGCCGTCGCGGAGCTGGTCACCGCGGGCGCCCACCCCGCAGCCCGCTCCGGCGGCACGGAGCAGGACCGATGACCGCCGTCGTCCCGGACGCCCCCGGGCACTTCGGGCCGTACGGCGGGCGCTACGTCCCCGAGGCCCTCATCGCCGCGCTCGACGAGCTGGCCGCCGCGCACACCGCCGCGCTGACCGACCCGGCCTTCCTCGCCGAGCTGGACCACCTGCTCACCACGTACGCCGGGCGCCCCACCCCGCTCACCGACGCGACGCGGCTGTCGGAGCACGCCGGCGGCGCGCGCCTGCTGCTCAAGCGCGAGGACCTCTGCCACACCGGCTCGCACAAGATCAACAACGTGCTCGGGCAGGCGCTGCTCACCCGCCAGATGGGCAAGCGACGGGTCATCGCCGAGACCGGCGCCGGGCAGCACGGCGTGGCGACCGCGACGGCCTGCGCGCTGTTCGGCTTCGAGTGCACCGTCTACATGGGCGAGGAGGACACCCGCCGGCAGGCCCTCAACGTGGCCCGCATGCGGCTGCTCGGCGCCGAGGTCGTCCCGGTCAGGAGCGGCACGCGCACGCTCAAGGACGCCATGAACGAGGCCATGCGCGACTGGGTCACCAACGTCGAGACGACCCACTACGTGATCGGCTCGGTCGCCGGGCCGCACCCGTTCCCGACGATGGTCCGCGACTTCCAGCGCGTCATCGGCGTCGAGGCCCGCCAGCAGTGCCTCGACCTCGTGGGCCGGCTGCCCGACGCGCTCGTCGCCTGCGTGGGCGGCGGCAGCAACGCGATGGGCCTGTTCCACGCGTTCATCCCGGACGCCTCCGTCGCGCTGGTCGGCTGCGAGGCGGGCGGCGACGGCGTCGAGACCGGCCGGCACGCCGCGCCGCTGACCGCCGGCAGCCCCGGCGTGCTGCACGGCTCGCGCAGCTACCTCATGCAGGACGAGGACGGCCAGACGCTCGACACGACCTCGATCAGCGCCGGACTGGACTACCCGGGCGTCGGCCCCGAGCACTCGTGGCTGCGCGACACCGGGCGGGCGACCTACTCGGCGATCTCCGACGGCTGGGCCATGCAGTGCCTGGGGATGCTGGCGAAGACCGAGGGCATCCTGTGCGCCATCGAGACCGCGCACGCCTTTGCCGGCGCCTGCGACTGGGGACGCGCGCAGGTGGCCGCGGGCCGCAAGGCCGAGGACCTGGTGATCATCGTCAACACGAGCGGCCGCGGCGACAAGGACGTCGACACCTCCGCCCGCTGGTTCGGGCTGGTGACCGGCGAGGAGGTCGCCGAGTCCGAGCTCGTGCGCGCGTCCGAGGGGGAGCAGCCCTGAGGGGAGCCCGCGGGCGGCGCCCCGCGACGAGGGGGCGGGAGCGCCGGTGAGCGCAGCCCTGGACGCCCTGTTCGCCCGCTGCCGGGACGAGGGGCGGGCCGCGCTCGTCGGCTACCTGCCGGCCGGCTACCCGTCGTACGACGAGGCCGTGGCCGGCATGCTGGCCATGGTCGAGGGCGGTGTCGACATCATCGAGGTCGGCATGCCCTACTCCGACCCCCTCATGGAGGGGCCGGTCATCCAGGCCGCCCACGAGGCGGCGCTGAGCGCCGGCACCCGGACCGCCGACGTGCTGCGCACCGTGCGGGCGGTGGCCGACACCGGCACGCCCACGCTCGTCATGGGCTACTGGAACCCCGTGCACCGGTACGGCTTCAGCCGCTGGGCCACCGACCTGCACGCCGCCGGGGGAGTGGGGGCGATCACGCCCGACCTCATCCCCGAGGAGGCGCCGGAGTGGCTCGCGGCCACCCTCGAGCACGACCTCGCGCCGGTCTTCCTGGTCGCGCCGAGCTCCACCGACGAGCGCATCGCCGTCGTCGGCCGCACCAACCGCGGCTTCGTGTACGCCGCCGCGGTCATGGGCGTCACCGGGGCCCGCAGCGAGGTCGGCAGCCGCGCGCAGGAGCTCGTCTCCCGGGTGCGCGCCCAGACCGACCTGCCCGTCGCGGTCGGGCTCGGCGTCAGCACGGGGGAGCAGGCCGCGCAGGTCGCGGGCTTCGCCGACGCCGTCGTGGTCGGCTCGGCGCTGGTGAGCGCGCTGAAGGACGGGGGCCCGGAGGCGGTCCGCGCCCTGACCGCCGAGCTCGCCGCAGGCGTACGACGGCGGACGGCGCCTACCCTCAGCGGGTGAGCCTGGCCTTCCTGCCGTCCCCGTCGCGCGGGGTCGTGCACCTCGGCCCGTTCCCGCTGCGGGCGTACGCGCTGTGCATCATCCTCGGCGTCGTCGTCGCGGTGGTCATGGGCAACCGGCGCTTCGTCGCCCGCGGCGGGCAGCCCGGCGTGGTCGCGGACGTCGCCACCATCGCGGTGCCCTTCGGGCTGGTCGGGGCCCGGATCTACCACGTCGTGACCAGCCCCGCCGCGTACCTCGAGGACCCGGTGCGGGCCCTGTTCATCTGGCAGGGCGGGATCGGCATCCCCGGCGGCATCGCCGGCGGGGTGCTCGCGGGCTGGGTCGTCTGCCGCCGGCGCGGCATCGCGCCCGGCGCCTTCGCCGACGCGATCGCCCCCGGCGTGGCGGTCGCCCAGGCGGTCGGGCGGTTCGGCAACTGGTTCAACCAGGAGCTGTTCGGCCGCCCGTCCACGCTGCCGTGGGCGCTGCAGATCGACCCGGCGCACCGCCAGGAGGGCTACGAGAGCTTCGCCACCTTCCACCCGACCTTCCTGTACGAGGCGCTGTGGGACGTCGGGGTCGCGCTGGTCGTGCTGTGGGTGGACCGGCGCTACCGGCTGGGCCACGGGCGCGCGTTCGTGCTCTACCTGGGGCTGTACGCCGTCGGCAGGCTCTGGATCGAGGCGCTGCGCATCGACGACGCGGCCCGGCTGTTCGGGCTGCGCCTGAACGACTACGTGATGGCCGCCGTCCTGCTCGCCTCCGTGACCTGGCTCGCCCGCACGCGGGGACGGGGCCGCGAGGACGCCGACGCGGTGCAGCGGCCCGTACCCTCGACGGTGTGACGCCCCCGACCGCCGGCACCGACCAGAGCGCGGCCCGGGCCGTCCCCGAGGAGCACCACCACCGCGACGTCACGGGCGGCTGGCTGCGACCCGCGGTGTTCGGCGCGATGGACGGCCTGGTCAGCAACACCGCCCTGATCGCGGGCGTGGCGGGCGGCGGCGCGCCCGCGCACACCGTGCTGCTCGCCGGGCTCGCGGGCCTGGCCGCCGGCGCCTTCTCGATGGCCACCGGCGAGTACGTGTCCGTGGCCTCCCAGACCGAGCTGACCCTCGCCGAGATCGAGATCGAGAAGGCCGAGCTGCGCCGGGTGCCGGCCGCCGAGCAGGCCGAGCTCGCCGCGATCTACCGGGCCCGCGGGGTGGACGCCGCCACCGCCGCCGAGGTCGCCCGCCAGCTGTCCGCCGACCCCGAGACCGTCTGGCGGGTGCACGCCCGCGAGGAGCTCGGCGTGGACCCGGACGACCTGCCCTCGCCCTGGACCGCGGCCGGCTCGTCGTTCGCCGCGTTCACCTGCGGCGCGCTGGTGCCCGTGCTGCCGTACCTGCTCGGCGGGACGGGGCTGCTGCTGCCGGTGCTGCTGGCCCTGCTGTCGCTGTTCCTGGCCGGCGCGCTGGTCAGCCGCTTCACCGAGCGCAGCGCCCTCTACAGCGGCGGGCGCCAGCTGCTGCTCGGCGGGGCGGCCGCGGGCCTGACGTACGGGATCGGCAGCCTGGTCGGCGGCTAGGCCGGCACCGACTGCGGCGCCTGCCGCGCGGCCGGCATGCGCAGCTCGACCGTGGTCCAGCCGCCCTCGCTGCGCAGCGCGACGTCGCCGCCGTGGACCTCCACGAGCCGGCGCACGACGTACAGGCCCATGCCCAGGCCCTCGCGCGTGCGCGTGGACCCGCTGTCGACCTGGGTGAAGGGCTGGAACAGGTTGCGGGCCGTCTCGCTGTCCAGCGTCGTGCCCTCATTGCTGACCGTCAGCCACACGCCGCGCTCGTCGGTGCCGGCGGCGACCAGCGGGACCGCGGCCGGCGCGCCGTGCTGCTGGGCGTTGTCGACGAGGTTGGCCAGGACCTGGTGGAGCGCCTGGCGGTCGATGCGCGCGAGGGTGCCCCGGTCGACGAGCACCTGGACGGGCGGGTGGTCGGGCCGGGTCGCCCCGGCGAGCATCGCGACCTCCGCTGCCACCGCGTCGACCTCCGCCGAGGCCGACGGGTCGGTCGCGGTCGCCCGCGCCGCCGTCAGCATGTTCTCCAGCAGCCGGGAGAGCCGCTCCTGCTGGTCCAGGACCGCGTGCAGCAGCGTGCTGCGCCCGGCGTCGTCCAGCCGGTCGCCGCGCTTGAGCAGCGTGAGCGCCGCCGCCCGGATGCCGGTCAGCGGGGTGCGGAACTCGTGGCTGACGGTGGCGATGAGGTCGCTGCGCATCTGCGCGGTCTCGTCCATGCGCGACCGCACGCTGCGCTGGCCGTCCATCAGGGCGTCGCGCATCTGCTCCTGCTCGGCCCGGGAGGCCTCGTCCGCGCTCCAGAAGACCAGCAGCACCGCCGCCACGGCGAGCGCGGGCGCCGCGTGCAGCAGGCTCCGGCCCCACGAGCCGTCCAGCTGCCCGACCAGCACGTCCTGCACCACGACGGCGCCCACGGCCAGCGCGTACGTCCCCCAGTCCTGGTACAGCGCGACCGCCGCGATCGCCAGCAGGGGGTGCAGCTGCAGCTCGTCCGCGCCGTCGAACAGCAGCGCCAGGGCCGCGGAGCAGGCCAGCAGCCCCGCCGTGGCGGCGCAGGAGCGGACGCGGCGCGGCAGGGGGAGCAGCGCCGCCCCCAGCAGCGCCGCCACGGGCAGGGCCGCGAGGGCGGCGGCGCCGGGGGCGACGGTGCCCAGGCAGGCCAGCAGCAGGAGCACCGGGAGGTGCGCGGCGACGAGCAGGCACACGAGCCGGTGCCGCCGCTCGAAGTCCTGCGCCGCGAGCGCGCGGCCGGTGGGCAGCCGCCAGTGCCCGCCGGCACGCGGCACGGCGCGCCAGGGCGAGGGAGGGTCGGGCTGCACGTGTCCAGCGTGCGTCACCGGAGCTCCCGGCACCATGGCCCGATGGGACCATGTGGACCGGGCAGCCGCTCCCCGGCGCTCCCGAGATGCCCGCACCGGCCGTCGCGATGTAACCTGACCGGCATCTGCAGCAGGGCCAGCGACGTCCCGGGGTAGCAGCGCGCACCGTTCCCTCGCCCCCCGGCGGAAGGCCTACCGGCATGTACCCGTCCGTCCCACCGGCTGCCCAGGGCCTGTACGACCCCGCCCAGGAGCACGACGCCTGCGGCGTGGCCTTCCTCGTCGACGTGCCCGGCCGCGCCAGCCACGACCTCGTCGAGCAGGGCCTGACGGCGCTGCGCAACATGGAGCACCGGGGCGCCTCCGGCCAGGAGCCGGACTCCGGCGACGGCGCCGGCATCCTCGTGCGCGTCCCCGACGCCTTCTACCGCGCGGTGGCGCCCGCGCCGCTGCCCGAGGCGGGGCGCTACGCGGTCGGCACCGCCTTCCTGCCGACCAGTCCGCGCGCGGCGGTCGACGCGCAGCTGGCCCTCGAGCGCATCGCCGCCGAGGAGGGCCTGGCCGTGCTGTGCTGGCGCGACCTGCCCGTGGACCCGCAGGGCGCCGGGGTCGGCAGGACGGCGCGCTCGGTCATGCCGCTGTTCCGCCAGGTGTTCCTGGGCTGCAGCGACGGCTGCGCCGAGCTGAGCGACGCGGCCCTGGAGCGCCGGGCGTACGTCACGCGCAAGCGCGCCGAGCACGAGGCCGGCATCTACTTCCCGTCGCTGTCGACGCGGACCGTGGTCTACAAGGGCATGCTCACCACGGAGCAGCTGCAGCCGTTCTTCCCGGACTTGTCCGACCCGCGGTTCGAGAGCCCGCTCGCGCTGGTGCACAGCCGCTTCTCGACGAACACGTTCCCGAGCTGGCCGCTCGCCCACCCGTACCGCTACATCGCGCACAACGGCGAGATCAACACCGTGCGGGGCAACCGCAACTGGATGCGGGCCCGCGAGGCGCTGCTGCGCGGTCCGGCCGACCTGCCCGACGACCTCGCCCGGCTGTTCCCCGTGTGCACCCCCGGCGCCTCCGACAGCGCGAGCTTCGACGAGGTCCTCGAGCTGCTGCACATGGCCGGCCGCTCGCTGCCGCACGCGGTGCTGATGATGGTCCCGGAGGCGTGGGAGAACGCGTCCGACATGGACCCGGCCAAGCGCGCCTTCTACGAGTTCCACTCCGGCCTGATGGAGCCCTGGGACGGCCCGGCCTGCGTGACCTTCACCGACGGCACGGTCATCGGCGCGGTGCTCGACCGCAACGGCCTGCGGCCCGCCCGCTGGTGGCACACGGCCGACGACCGCATCGTGCTGGCCAGCGAGGTCGGCGTGCTCGACATCCCGGCCGACCAGGTCGTGCGCAAGGGCCGGCTGCAGCCCGGCAAGATGTTCCTCGTCGACACCGCGCTGGGCCGGGTCGTCGACGACGCCGAGGTCAAGGCGGAGCTGGCGGCGGCGCAGCCGTACGGGGAGTGGCTGCACGCCGGCCTGATCCAGCTCCGCGACCTGCCGCCCCGCGACCTGCCGGTCCCCACGCGCAAGAGCGTGCTGCGCCGCCAGCAGACCTTCGGCTACACCGAGGAGGAGATCCGCATCCTGCTGCGCCCGATGGCCGGCACGGGAGCGGAGCCGATCGGGTCCATGGGCTCCGACACCCCGGTGGCGGTGCTGTCGGAGAAGCCGCGGCTGCTGTTCGACTACTTCAGCCAGCTGTTCGCGCAGGTGACGAACCCGCCGCTGGACGCCATCCGCGAGGAGCTCGTCACCAGCCTGTCCAGCACGATCGGGCCCGAGCAGAACCTGCTGGACCCGTCGGCGGCGAGCTGCCGGCAGATCGTCCTGCCGTTCCCGGTGCTCGACAACGACGAGCTCGCCCGCATCGTGCACGTCAACGCCGACGGCAACCACCCCGGGCTGTCCGCCGTCAAGGTGCACGGGCTCTACCCGGTCAACGGCGGGGGGGAGGCGCTGCGCGACGCGCTGGACCGGGTGCGCCGCGAGGTGTCCACCGCGATCGCCGCCGGCGCCCGCGTCGTCGTGCTGTCCGACCGCGACTCCACCGAGCACATGGCGCCCATCCCGTCGCTGCTGCTCACCTCCGCCGTGCACCACCACCTCATCCGCGAGAAGACCCGCACCCAGGTGGGCCTGGTCGTGGAGGCCGGCGACGCCCGCGAGGTGCACCACGCGGCGCTGCTGCTCGGCTACGGCGCCGGCGCGGTCAACCCCTACCTCGCCTTCGAGACCATCCAGGAGGCGAGCGCCCGCGGGGAGCTGCCGGTCGACACCGAGCAGGCGCTGCGCAACTACGTGAAGGCGCTCGGCAAGGGCGTGCTCAAGGTGATGAGCAAGATGGGCATCAGCACCATCGCCTCGTACACCGGCGCGCAGGTCTTCGAGGCCCTCGGGCTCGCGCAGGAGCTCGTCGACGAGTACTTCACCGGCACCACCAGCCGGCTCGGCGGCATCGGCCTGGACGTCATCGCCGAGGAGGTCGCCGCGCGGCACCGCCGCGCCTACCCCGCCAACCCCGCCGAGCGGGCCCACCGCGGCCTGGAGGTCGGCGGGGAGTACCAGTGGCGCCGCGAGGGCGAGGTGCACCTGTTCAACCCGGAGACGGTCTTCGCGTTGCAGCACTCCACCCGCACGCGGCAGTACGACCTGTTCCAGGACTACACGAAGAAGGTCGACGACCTGTCGGCGGGCGCCGGCACCCTGCGGGGGCTGTTCTCGCTGCGCGAGGGGCTGCGCCCGGCGATCGACGTGGAGCAGGTCGAGCCGGTCTCGGAGATCGTGAAGCGCTTCAACACCGGCGCCATGTCCCTCGGCTCGATCTCGCCGGAGGCGCACGAGACGCTCGCCGTGGCCATGAACATCCTCGGCGGCCGCTCCAACACCGGCGAGGGCGGCGAGGACGTCGACCGGCTGTACGACCCGGCCCGGCGCAGCGCCGTGAAGCAGGTCGCGAGCGGCCGGTTCGGCGTCACCAGCGAGTACCTCGTGCACGCCACCGACATCCAGATCAAGATGGCGCAGGGCGCCAAGCCCGGCGAGGGCGGCCAGCTGCCCGGCGGCAAGGTCAACCCGTACATCGCCAAGACCCGGCACTCGACGCCCGGCGTCGGCCTGATCAGCCCTCCGCCGCACCACGACATCTACTCCATCGAGGACCTCGCCCAGCTGATCCACGACCTGAAGAACGCCAACCGCGAGGCGCGCATCCACGTCAAGCTGGTGGCCGAGGTCGGCATCGGCACGGTGGCCGCGGGCGTGTCCAAGGCGCACGCCGACGTGGTGCTCGTCTCCGGTCACGACGGCGGCACCGGGGCGTCGCCGCTGACCAGCCTCAAGCACGCCGGCTCCCCCTGGGAGCTGGGGCTGGCCGAGACGCAGCAGACGCTGCTGCTCAACGGGCTGCGTGACCGCATCACGGTGCAGGTCGACGGCCAGCTCAAGACCGGCCGCGACGTCGTGATCGCGGCGCTGCTGGGCGCCGAGGAGTACGGCTTCGCCACCGCCCCGCTCGTGGTGTCCGGCTGCATCATGATGCGCGTCTGCCACCTCGACACCTGCCCGGTCGGGATCGCCACCCAGCGGCCCGAGCTGCGGCAGAACTACTCCGGCAAGGCCGAGTTCCTCGTCACCTTCTTCGAGTACGTCGCGCAGGAGGTGCGCGAGCACCTGGCGCGGCTCGGGTTCCGCAGCCTGGAGGAGGCCATCGGGCACGCCGAGGTGCTGGACACCCGGACGGCCGTGGAGCACTGGAAGGCCGCGGGGCTGGACCTCGCGCCCGTCCTGCACGTGCCGGACCTCGGCCCGGGCATGTCGCTGACCCGCACGCAGGCGCAGGACCACGGCCTGTCGGCGGCGCTGGACGTCACGCTGCTCCAGCTGTGCGAGGCGGCGCTCGCCGACGGCACCCCGGTCACGCTCGAGCTGCCGGTGCGCAACGTGAACCGCACCGTCGGCACGATGCTCGGCGCGGAGCTGACGCGTCGGCACGGCGGCCACGGGCTGCCGGACGGCACGATCGACCTGACCTTCACCGGCAGCGCCGGCCAGTCCTTCGGCGCGTTCCTGCCCCGCGGCATCACGCTGCGGCTGCACGGCGACGCCAACGACTACGTCGGCAAGGGGCTGTCGGGCGGGCGGGTCGTGGTCCGGCCTCCGCTGGAGGCCGTGGTCGTCAACAGCGACGACGTGATCGCCGGCAACGTCCTCGCGTACGGCGCCACCTCCGGTGCGCTCTACGTGCGGGGCGTCGTGGGGGAGCGCTTCTGCGTCCGCAACTCCGGTGCCACCGCGGTGGTCGAGGGCGTCGGCGACCACGCCCTGGAGTACATGACCGGCGGGCGGGTCGCGATCCTCGGCCCGACCGGCCGCAACGTGGCCGCCGGCATGAGCGGCGGCACCGCGTACGTCCTCGACCTCGACGAGCACAAGGTCAACGGGGAGATGGTCGACCTCGAGCCGCTCGACGACGGCGACCGCGAGACCCTGCGGCAGATGCTCACCGAGCACGCCGAGCAGACCGGGTCCCCGCTCGCGCAGGCCCTCGTCGACGGCGCGCAGCTGAGCGGCCGCTGGGCGGACCGCTTCACCAAGGTGATGCCGCGCGACTACAAGCGGGTGCTGGCCGAGATGGACAGCGCCGGTGCGAACGACGTGGACCTCGACGTGGCCGTTCTGGCCGTGGGAAAGGTGTAGCTCCGATGGCCGACCCCACCGGGTTCCTCCACATCGACCGGGAGACGCCCACGCGGCGCCCCGTCGACGTCCGCATCCGCGACTGGCGGGAGGTGTACGAGCCGTTCCCCGCCGAGGCCGTGCACGACCAGGCGGCCCGCTGCATGGACTGCGGCATCCCGTTCTGCCACAACGGCTGCCCGCTCGGGAACCTCATCCCGGAGTGGAACGACCTCGTCTACAAGGACGACTGGCAGCAGGCCAGCGACCGGCTGCACGCCACGAACAACTTCCCGGAGTTCACCGGGCGGCTGTGCCCGGCGCCGTGCGAGGCGGCCTGCGTGCTCGGCATCAACGAGGACCCGGTCACCATCAAGCAGGTCGAGGTGGAGATCGCCGACCGCGCGTTCGACGAGGGCTGGATCGCGCCGCAGCCTCCGGCCGAGCGCACCGGCAGGTCGGTCGCGGTGGTGGGCTCGGGTCCGGCCGGGCTGGCCGCCGCCCAGCAGCTCACCCGGGCGGGCCACGCCGTCACGGTCTACGAGCGCGCCGACCGCATCGGCGGGCTGCTGCGCTACGGCATCCCGGCGTTCAAGATGGAGAAGCGCGTCCTGGAGCGCCGCCTGGAGCAGCTGCGCGCGGAGGGCACCGAGTTCCGCACCGGCGTGGACGTGGGCGTCGACGTGACCGTCGAGGACCTGCGCAGCTCGTACGACGCCGTGCTGCTCGCGGGCGGCTCGACGCTCGGCCGCGACCTGCCGGTGCCCGGCCGCGACCTGGACGGCGTGCACCTGGCGATGGAGTACCTCGTCCCGGCCAACCGCGTGCAGGAGGGCGACCTGCAGCGCCCGCCGATCAGCGCGCAGGGCAAGCACGTGGTCATCATCGGCGGCGGCGACACCGGCGCGGACTGCCTCGGCACGGCCCTGCGCCAGGGTGCGCTGTCGGTCACCCAGCTGGAGATCATGCCCCGTCCCCCGGAGACCCGGGCGCAGTCGACCCCGTGGCCGACCTGGCCGCTGCAGTACCGCGTGTCCAGCGCGCACGAGGAGGGCGGGGAGCGGTTGTTCAGCGTGCAGACCCAGCGCTTCGTGGGCGACGACAGCGGCGCGCTGCAGGGCATCGAGCTCGTGGACGCGGAGCTCGTCGACGGCCGCCCCACCTCCGTGGAGGGCAGCGAGCGGGTGCTGCCCGCCCAGCTGGTCCTGCTCGCCATGGGCTTCACCGGCCCGCAGCGCACCGGACTGCTGGAGCGCCTCGGCGTCGAGCTGGACGGGCGCGGCAACGTCGCGCGCGACGGGGGCTGGGCCACGAACGTGCCCGGCGTGTACGTCGCCGGGGACATGGGCCGCGGCCAGTCCCTGATCGTGTGGGCGATCGCGGAGGGCCGGGCCGCGGCGGCCGCCGTCGACCGGGAGCTGTCCGGGTCGACGCTGCTGCCCGCGCCGGTGCTGCCGACCAGCCGGTAGCGCTCTGGCGGTGGTGCCCGTCGCCCGTCCGGCCTAGTGTTCGCGCCCTCGGGCGGCGGACCCGCCGTCGAGGAGGAGGTCCCATGCGCACCCGTGTCCTCATCGGCACCGCGGCGGCAGCCGCGACAGCCGCCGCCAGCCTGGTCGCCGGGCCGGCGTCCGGCGCCGGCGCCGCTCCGGCGTCCGGCACCGCCGGGCCCCGGCAGTTCGTCGTCCTGTACGAGCCGGGGGTGTCGGACGCGCAGGCCCGCGCCGCGATCACCGCGGCCGGCGGCACCGTGCGGAGCAGCAACGCCGCGGTCGGCTACGCCGTCGCGGACAGCGCCGCCCCCGACTTCGGGCTGCGGGCGGCGCGCTCGGGCGCCCTCGTCGGCGCGGCCACCAACCGCAGCATCGGCTCGGCGCCCGCCAGCCGCCCCGCCCGCTCGGTCCTCGAGCGCCTGCCGGCCGAGCGGGCAGCGGCCCGCGCGAGCGGCGTTGCGCCCCGCGCAGCAGCCGCGGACCGCACCTTCGAGCCGCTGGCGAGCCGCCAGTGGGACATGCGCCAGATCGGGGCGACCGCCAAGGGCTCGTACGCCCTGCAGCGCGGGTCCAAGAAGGTCCTGGTCGGCATCATCGACACCGGGGTCGAGGGCAGCCACCCCGACATCAGGCCGAACTTCAGCAAGGTCCTGAGCCGCAACTTCACCACCGACATGCGCGACATCGACAACGGAGACGACGCGGACAAGGACGGCCTCGGCGACGAGCCGTGCGAGGTCGAGCCGACCTGCGTCGACCCGGTCGACCGGGACGACGACGGCCACGGCACCCACGTCGCCAGCACCATCGGGTCCCCGATCAACGGCGTCGGCATCGCCGGCGTGGCGCCGAACGTGACGCTGGTGAACATCCGCGCCGGCCAGGACAGCGGCTACTTCTTCCTGCAGCCCACCCTCGACGCGCTCACCTACGCGGGCGACCTCGGCGTCGACGTCGTCAACATGAGCTTCTACGTCGACCCGTGGCTGTACAACTGCACGAGCAACCCGGCCGACAGCCCCGAGGAGCAGGCCGAGCAGCGCACGATCCGGCAGGCCGTGCAGCGGGCCGTGACGTACGCCCGGAACAAGGGTGTGCTGCCGGTGGCGGCCGCCGGCAACGGCGCCACCGACCTCGGCCACCCGACGGTGGACACGTCGAGCCCCGACTACCCGGCCGACGCCCCCAAGGAGCGCGCCATCACCAACGCGTGCCTGACCGTGCCGACCGAGACCACCGGCGTCGTCGCCGTCACCTCGACCGGCATCAGCACGCGCAAGGCCTACTACTCCGACTACGGCATCGAGCAGGCCGACGTCTCGGCGCCCGGCGGCGACTACTACGACACCGCGGACCAGAAGGGCGACGTGAAGGGCCTGGTGCTCGCCGCCTACCCGACCCGACTGGCCCGCAAGAACGGCGACATCGACAGCGCAGGCGCGCCGACCAGCCCGTTCGTCGTGCGCGACTGCACCAGCGGCCGCTGCTCGTACTACCAGTACCTGCAGGGCACCTCGATGGCCTCCCCGCACGCCGCCGGGGTCGCCGCGCTGATCGTCAGCCAGTACGGCAGGACCGACACCGCGACCGGGCACGCCGCCGGGCTCACGCTCGCGCCGTACAAGACCGAGGGCCTGCTCACCGGGAGTGCCCGCAACCACGCCTGCCCCGCCGGCGGCAGGTACGACTACCGGCGCATCCTGGCGAACGGCACCGTGGCGACGGCCACCCACCTGTGCGAGGGCACGACCGACCGCAACGGCTTCTACGGCGAGGGCATCGTCAGCGCTCGGCGGGCCGTCAGCTAGCCCGTCCCCGCCCGCCTCGAGGGCGTCGTCCGCAGCCGCGGGCGACGCCCTCGTCGGGTCCGGGGCGGGGCCTAGGCTGGTCCGGTGATACGTCGCGCAAAGATCGTCTGCACTCTCGGTCCGGCCGTCGGGACGTACGAGGGCGTGCGCGGCCTCGTCTACGCCGGCATGGACGTGGCCCGCCTGAACTTCTCGCACGGCAGCCACGACGACCACGCCCGGGCGTACGGCTGGGTGCGCCAGGCCAGCGACGAGTCCGGCCGTGGCGTCGGGGTGCTCGCCGACCTCCAGGGCCCGAAGATCCGGCTCGGCACCTTCGCGTCAGGCCCCGTGGTGTGGGCGACGGGGGAGACCGTCACGATCACTGCCGAGGCGGTGGCCGGCGACCACGACCGCGTCTCGACGACGTACGACGGGCTGGCCGGGGACGTCACCCCGGGCGACCGCCTGCTCGTCGATGACGGCCGGGTCGGCCTGCGCGTCGTCGGCGTGGACGGCCCCGACGTCCGGCTGCTCGTCACCGAGGGCGGCCCGGTCTCCAACAACAAGGGCCTCTCGCTGCCCGGCGTCGGCGTGAGCGTGCCGGCCATGTCGGACAAGGACGAGGCGGACCTGCGCTTCGCGCTCGGGCTGCGGGTCGACATGATCGCGCTGTCGTTCGTGCGCACTCCCGCGGACGTCCTGGACGTGCGGCGGATCATGGACGAGGTCGGGGTGCGCCTGCCCGTGCTCGCCAAGATCGAGAAGCCGCAGGCGGTCGACAACCTCGACGCCATCATCGAGGCGTTCGACGGGCTGATGGTCGCGCGCGGCGACCTGGGCGTGGAGATGCCGCTCGAGCGCGTGCCGCTGGTGCAGAAGCGCGCGGTGCAGGCCGCCCGCGAGCAGGCCAAGCCCGTGATCGTGGCGACCCAGATGCTGGAGTCCATGATCGGCGCCTCGCGCCCGACCCGCGCGGAGGCGAGCGACGTGGCCAACGCCGTGCTGGACGGCGCCGACGCGGTGATGCTGTCGGGGGAGACCAGCGTCGGGAAGTTCCCCGTCGAGGCGGTGGCCACGATGGCCCGCATCGTGGTGGCGGCCGAGGAGGCGCTCGGCACGGTGCCCCAGGTCGTCGCGGAGCCCACGTCGGTCAGCGGGGCCATCGCGAAGGCCGCGGCAGCGGTGGCCGCCACGGTGAGGGCCAGCGCGATCGTGGCGTTCACGCAGTCGGGCGACACCGTGCGCCGGCTGGCCGAGCAGCGCTCGCCGATCCCGCTGCTCGCCTTCACGCCGATGCCGGAGGTCCGCAGCCAGCTGTCGCTCGTCTGGGGCGTGGAGACCTTCCTCGTGCCGACCGTGACGCACACCGACGAGATGGTCCGGCAGGTCCAGCGGGCCATGCTCGACCTCGGCCGGATGCAGCCCGGCGAGCTGGTGACGATCGTGGCCGGCAGCCCGCCCTCGACGCCGGGCTCCACCAACGCCATGCGCGTGCACCGGCTGGGCGGGTTCCTGCCCGAGCCCCCCGGGACGGCGCAGCTGCCCTGACCGGACGGCGTGCCGTCCGGCGTGGGCCCGCGCGGTGCCCCCGGTGGGATTCGAACCCACACTGTCGGTGGTTTGAGCACCGTGCGTCTGCCGGTTGCGCGACGGGGGCGCACAGGCAGCGTACGGGCCCCGGCTACTGTGATCACTTCCACCGGGCAGCGTGCAACCGCTGCTCCTCGACCCTCCCGGAGACCCCGTGCCGCTCGCAGAACCCACGGCGCCCGGACCCGCCGCCCGCCGCGTCCTCGTCGCCGAGGACGAGGCCCTCATCCGCCTGGACCTGGTCGAGATGCTCGGCGAGGAGGGCTACGACGTCGTGGGGCAGGCCGGGGACGGCGAGAGCGCCGTCCGGCTGGCCGGCGAGCTGCGCCCGGACGTCGTCATCCTGGACGTCCGCATGCCGGTCCTGGACGGCATCGCCGCCGCCGAGCAGATCGTGGCCGCCCGCCTCGCCCCCGTCGTGCTGCTGACCGCGTTCAGCCAGCGCGACCTCGTCGAGCGCGCCCGCGAGGCCGGCGTCATGGCCTACCTCGTCAAGCCGTTCCAGAAGAAGGACCTGCTGCCGACGGTGGAGATGGCGGTGTCCCGCTTCCAGGAGCTGCTGGTCCTGGAGGGGGAGGTCGCCGGCCTGTCGGCCCGGCTGGAGGCCCGCAAGCTCATGGACCGCGCCAAGGGGGTGCTGCAGACCGCGCACGGGCTCACCGAGCCCGAGGCGTTCCGGTGGCTGCAGCGGACCTCCATGGACGAGCGGCGGTCCATGCGCGCGGTCGCGCAGGACGTGCTCGACGGCACCGCCGCGCCCGCTGCCACGGCAGGCTGAGCCGGCCGGTCGCGGCCAGGTCACGACCTCGCAACAGGGTCGCGCCACGCGGGCGGGGTGGGGGCTGCTGCCGTACGGTCGGGGTAGATCGACTGGCCGCGCACCGGCGCGGTCTCCCTCGCCCCCTTGGAGATGGTGGATGGCTCACCCCCTGCGCACCCAGCCCGCCCGTACGTGGCGCACCCTCGCTGTCCTCGGCGCCGGCTCGCTGGCGCTGGCCGCCTGCGGCGGCAGCACCGAGCCGGCAGCGAGCCCGTCCTCGGCGGCTCCGGCCTCCTCGTCCGCGGCCGCCCCGACCACCTCGGCGTCGGCGTCCGCCTCGGCGAGCGCCACGACCGCACCGGCCGTCAACAAGGCCGACGGCACGCTGACGATCGGCAGCCTCCTGCCGCAGACCGGCAACCTGGCCTTCCTCGGCCCGCCCGAGTTCGCGGGCGTCAACACCGCCATCAAGGAGATCAACGCCAACGGCGGCGTGCTCGGCAAGGACGTGCAGTACGAGGAGGGCGACTCCGGCGACGCGCAGCAGGACGTCGCGAACCCGACCGTCGACCGCCTCCTGCAGGCCAAGGCCGACGCCATCATCGGCGCCGCGTCCTCCGGCGTGTCCTTCACCGTGATCGACAAGATCACGAGCGCTGGCGTCATCGAGTACAGCCCGGCCAACACCTCGCCGGACTTCACCGACTACAACGACAAGGGCCTGTACTTCCGCACGGCCCCCTCCGACGTGCTCCAGGGCCGCGTCCTCGGCGAGACCGTGCTCGCCGACGGCTTCTCCAACGTGGGCATCCTCGCGCTGCAGGACCCGTACGGCGAGGGTCTGTCCAAGAACGTGACCGACACGGTCAAGGAGGGCGGCGGCGAGACCGCGACGCCCAAGACGCTGTTCTACGACCCGGCCGCCAGCAACTTCGACGCCCAGGTCACCGAGCTCAAGCAGGCCAAGCCCGACGCGATCGTGCTGATCGGCTTCGAGGAGTCCTCCAAGGTCATCCAGGCGCTGATCAAGCAGGGCATCGGCCCGCAGGACGTCCAGCTGTACCTGGTGGACGGCAACCTGAGCAACACCCTCGGCGACGGCCTGCCCAAGGGCGTCCTCGAGGGCGTCAAGGGCAGCCTGCCCGGTGCCGCGGCGCCCGGCGACTTCCGCAAGCGCGTGCTCGAGGTGGCTCCGAAGCTCAAGGAGTTCCCCTACACCGCTGAGTCCTACGACGCCGTGATCACGACGGCGCTCGGCGCCATCGCCGCCAAGAGCGACGCCGGCACCGACATCGCCAAGGTGCTGCCGGACGTGACGCGCGACGGCAAGAAGTGCACGACGTTCAAGGACTGCAGCACGCTGGCGAAGGCCGGGACGGACTTCGACTACGACGGCGTGAGCGGCCCGATCGAGTTCTCCGACAAGGGCGACCCCACGCAGGCCAGCATCGGCATCTACACCTACGGCGCCGACAACACCTACGACTCCGACAAGGGCGAGTACCAGCAGGGCAAGATCGACGGCTGAGTCCGGCAGGACGTCGCGGAGGGCCCGGTGCGCACGCACCGGGCCCTTCGTCGCAGCGCGGGTCAGCCCCGGCCGCGGCAGCTGTCGGTCGCGAACTGCACCAGCGTCGCCTTGCCCGCGGCGTCGGGCTCGACGACCAGCAGCAGCGGGCCGGCGCCGTCGACCGACACGAACACCCGGAACGCCGTGGTGCGCTTGCTCTCGGCCAGCGCGTGCGGGTCGCAGCGGGTGGCCTCGACCAGGAACGGCACCTCGGCGACCTCGGAGCCGGGCGCGAGCGCCACGACGGGGGAGGGCGCCGGGCCGCGCTGCTGCGAGGTCCGCAGGCTGAACAGCGTGTTGTCGCCCAGCTCGGTCACCCGTACGTCGGCCTGTCCCTCCCGCCGCTGCAGGCGCAGCGTCGCCCGCAGGGCCCGGCCCGCGGGGTGCCAGCCGTCGACCAGGGCGATGTCGACCTGCCGGCGCACCTCGGCCTCGGCGCACTGCGCGGTGTGCAGCCGCGGGACCAGGCCCTCGTCGGGCAGCTCGAGCTCCACCGTCTGCGGGGGGCCGCCCGCCACCCGCACCGTCACCAGGGCGGTCGAGACGCCGCCGGCGTCCTGCTCGCAGCGCACCTCGCCGTACGGCGCCGGCAGGTCGACCGGCCCCCCGGGCTGCAGGTCCGCCTGCACCGGGGTGGGCCCGAGCGGCGCGAAGCCGGTGGGGCGCAGCGCGACGTCCAGCACCTGCAGCGGCTGCCCGGTCGCGGTCGCCTTGACCTGGAGGTAGCGCCGGGCCGCGTCCCTGCGGTACTGCACGAGCCGCCCCTGCAGGCCGACCTCGCCCGCCGGGCGCAGGGTGGGCGGCGGGACGGGGGCGGCGTCCTGCGGCCCGGCGCTGCAGCCCAGCAGGCCGAGGGCGAGGGCGGCGGTCGCCGCGACCCGGACGTTCACGCCTTCGCGAGCGTCCCGAGGTAGAGCTCGATGACCTTGGGGTCGTTCATCAGGTCCTTGCCGGAGGCGGTGTAGGCGTTGCGCCCCTGGTCCAGGACGTAGCCGCGGTCGCAGATCTGCAGGCAGCGCCGCGCGTTCTGCTCCACCATGATGATCGACACGCCGGTGGCGTTGATCTGCCGGCAGCGGATGAAGACCTCGTCCTGCAGGGCGGGGGACAGGCCGGCCGAGGGCTCGTCGAGCAGGAGCACCGAGGGCCCGGGCATGAGCGCGCGGCCCATCGCGACCATCTGCCGCTCGCCGCCGGACAGCGAGCCGGCCCGCTGCTTGCGCCGGGCGGCCAGCGCCGGGAACAGCTCGGCGACGTACGCGAACCGCTCCGCGAAGCGCTTGGGCTCGTGGTAGAGCCCCATCTGGAGGTTCTCCTCGATGCTGAGCCGCGGGAAGACGTTGTTGGTCTGCGGCACGAACCCCACGCCGAGCCCGACCAGCTGGTGTGCCTTCTTGCCGGTGATGTCCTCCCCGCGCAGCGTCACGCTGCCGGAGCGCACCGTCACCAGCCCGAACAGCGACTTGAGCAGCGTCGACTTGCCGGCGCCGTTCGGGCCGATGATGCCCACGAGCTCGCCCTCGGCGCAGTGCAGGTCGCAGCCGTTGAGGATGTCGACGCCGGGCACGTAGCCGGCGACGAGCTCGTCGACGCGCACCAGCGCCTCCCGGGCGCCGGCGAGGTGCGTGTCGCGCGCGCTGTCCCCGGCCGTGGTGCGCTCCTGCTCGGCCTGCGCCTTGGCCCTGCCCAGCGGCGTGCTCATCGGTGGTCCTCCTGGGCGGCCTCGAGCTGGGCCTGCTCCTGCTCGAAGGTCAGCGGCGCGTCGTGGTGCCCGCCGAGGTAGGCGTCGATCACGGCCTGGTCGGCCATCACCACGTCGGGCGGGCCCTCCGCGACGACCCGGCCCTGCGCCATGACCACCACCCAGTCGCTGATGTCGCGGACCATGTCCATGTCGTGCTCGACGAACAGCACCGTCATCCCCTGCTCGCGCAGGTCCTTCACGTGGCCGAGCAGCGACTGCGTGAGCGCCGGGTTCACCCCGGCCATCGGCTCGTCGAGCATCACCATCGTCGGCTCGACCATGAGGGCACGGGCCATCTCGAGCAGCTTGCGCTGCCCTCCCGACAGGCTCCCGGCGAAGTCGCCGGCCTTCGCGTCGAGCTTGAAGCGTCCGAGCAGCGAGTGCGCCCGCTCGTCGACCTTGCGCTGCTGGCCCGTCCACATCCCCGGCACCAGCGCCCGGAAGAAGTTCTCCCCGCGCTGGTTCGTCGCGCCGAGGCGCATGTTCTCCAGCACCGACATGCGCGACAGCGCCTTCGTGAGCTGGAAGGTCCGCACCATGCCGAGCCGGGCCACCTTGTACGCCGGGACGCCGCCGAGCTTCTTGCCCTCGAACGTCCAGGTCCCGGCGCTGGGCTTGTCGAAGCCGGTCAGCAGGTTGAAGAAGGTCGTCTTGCCGGCGCCGTTGGGGCCGATGAGGGCGGTGATGGCGCCGCGCTGGACCTCCAGGTGCTCGACCTCGACGGCGACCAGGCCGCCGAACGCGCGCGTCACCCCGTCGGCGACCAGGATCGGGTCGGGCTTGGGGACGCCCACGCGCGGCTCGAGGCCCGCGAGCCCGGCGGCCCCCGTCCGGGCGCCGCCACCGGGGGAGGTGGGCTCCCCTATGCGCGCGACCGGGCTCCCGGAGGTGTCCGGGGTGAGCGGCACCGAGCCGCGCGTCGGCGGGGTGGCGTCAGTGGGCATCGAGCGCCAGCTCCTTCTTGTCGCCGAACAGGCCCTGCGGCCGGAAGATCATCAGGAGCATGAGGAGCACGCCCACCAGTATCTGGCGGATGACGCCCTGCTGGTTGGCGAACACGGCCTCGGGGAGGTAGCCGGCCCGGCCGGCCTCCACGAGCACGTTCTCCACGAGCACGAAGAACGACCAGAACAGGACGGCGCCGACCACCGGGCCGAGGATCCGTCCCGCTCCGCCGAGGATCATCGCGGTGAAGGCGAAGAAGGTCAGCAGCGTCGCGTAGCTGTCGGGCTGCACCGAGGAGTTGGCGAGCGCGAACACGAAGCCGCCGAGGGCGCCGAAGATGCCGCCCAGGACGAGCGACTGCATCTTGTAGCCGACGACGTTCTTGCCGAGGCTGCGCGCGGCGTCCTCGTCCTCGCGGATCGCCCGCAGCACGCGCCCCCAGGGGCTGCGCATGAGCAGGAAGACCAGCAGCGAGCTCAGGACCACGAGCGTCCAGCCCACGAGCAGCAACCAGGCGCGGTTGCTGTCGTAGGAGATCGGCCCGATGCCGTAGCTGCCCGGCCCGAGCGGGTTGAGGTCGTAGAACCCCTGCGCGAAGCCGGTCAGCCCCGAGGAGCCGCCGCTGAAGTCGCGCAGGGTCGCCGACCGCGCCACGAGCCGGATGACCTCGGAGGAGGCGATCGTGACGATGGCCAGGTAGTCCGCCCTCAGCCGCAGCGTCGGGATGCCGAGCGCCAGGGCCAGCGCGACGGCCGCCGCGAGCCCCAGCAGGACCGCGAGCCCGAACGGCAGGTCGAAGTACGTCACCCCGGTGGCCAGCCCGTACGCCGCGATGGCGAGGAACCCGACCTGGCCGAAGTTCAGCAGCCCCGTGTAGCCGAAGTGCACGTTCAGGCCGATGGCGGCCAACGCGAGGTACAGGGCCTCCGCGTTGAACAGCGCCAGGCCGGTGTTGGTGAAGATCGACGCCAGGTTCACGAGCACCTCGGGGGGAGCAGGCAGGAGTTCGGGCTCATCCGATGCGCTCCGCCCGGCCCAGGATGCCCTGCGGCCGCACGATGAGGATCAGGATGAGGATGAGCAGCGCGCCGACGACCTGGAGCTCGGCGGGGATGAACAGCGTCGACAGCTGGGTGAACAGGCCGATCACCAGGCTCCCGACGAGCGCGCCGTAGGCGGTGCCGAGCCCGCCGAGGGTCACCCCGGCGAACAGCAGCAGCAGGATGTTCTGCCCGAGCTGGAAGTTGACCTGCTGGGACAGGGCGAGGAACACGCCGCCGAGCGCCGCGAGCGCGGACCCGGCGATCCAGACCACGTTGATGACCCGCTCGACGTCGATGCCCGAGGAGGAGGCCAGCGAGGGGTTGTCGGCCACCGCGCGGGTGGCCTTGCCGAGCCGGGTGCGCTGCAGCGCCAGGCCGACGCCGATGAGCACGACCAGCGAGATGACGATGATGACGAGATCGCGCTTGAGCACGGTCACCGGGCCGAACTCGATGGGGTCCTGGGTGGCGTACTGCAGGTAGGTGCTCGCGCCGCCGCCGAACAGGTACAGGTAGACCCCGCGCAGCACCAGCGACAGGCCGATGCTGACGACCAGGGCGGCGACCAGGCCCGTGCCCCGCGCCCGCAGCGGGCGCCACAGCCCGCGGTCGAGCAGGCCGCCGAAGACCCCGGCCAGCACCACCGCGATCAGCGCGGCCGGTATGAGGTTGAGGCCCACGCCGACGTTGAAGACGTAGGCGAGCATCGCTCCGCCGGTGACCAGCTCGCCGTGCGCGAAGTTGGTGAGCCCGGTGGTGCCGAAGATCAGCGAGAGGCCGATCGCGGCCATAGCGATGACCAGGCCGAACTGGAAGCCGCCGAGCAGCAGCTGCGGAGCCCGGTCGAACCGGGAGGTCGTCTGGCGGACCGCGGTCCCGAACAGGAAGGGCGCGGGCGCCGGGCTGCCCGCGCGCACCGTCACGTCGCGGGTCGGGACCCGGGGGACCACGCCCTCGGGCAGCGACGCCGGGTCCAGCCGGACGGAGTACTTCCCGGCGCCCTTCACCGGGACGACGAAGCGGCCGGCCGCGTCGCTGGTCCCGCGGGCGACCTCGGCCCCGTCCTGCTCGACGATGACGACGACGCCCTCGAGCGGCTCGCCCTCGTTGCGCAGGGTGCCGATGATGCGCTCGCCGGCGGCGGCCACGGCGTGCGGGGCGGCGACCTGCGGGGTGGCGGCGTGCGCAGCCGCGTCGCGCGGCGCGGCCGAGGCCGGCGCGGCGCTGAGCAGCAGCCCCAGGAGCGCGGCGAGCGCGAGCACGGGCGCGACCGCCGCCCGCCCGAGGGACCAGGGACGCACGCGTCCGGGACCGGCCCGGGACGGCGCGAGGGGGGCAGGGGAGCTGAGGCCCACGCAGGCTCCTTGTCGGTGTCGGCGGGGGACCGGCGTCCGGGCGTGGCCCGGACCGTCCACCTCCGTCGGCGAGCCGCCACTCAACCATGCAGGCGACCTGCATGGGAGCCGCCGGGCTCGACGCGGGACGTGTCTGTTTCCACATCGCCTGTCCGCTCCCGGCCTGCGCCGTGGAGGGCGCGCCCGGGACGGCCTTTGGCACCGAGCAGGTCTTCCCCGACCCTGCCGTTCTCTACTCGGCCGTCCCGGCCGCTCCGGGGCAGGACGCTAGACCGGGGCCTCGGACAGCGTCAAAGTCCCGGCGTGTCGCGCTCCGCACGCAGACTGTCGCTGGCTGTGCCGAACTTAGTGGAGCGCGGCGACGACGGCGGTCAGCACCGGCGCCGCGACGAGCGCGGGCAGCAGGTCCCCGACCGCGACGCGCTTGAGGGCCAGCAGGCGCAGCCCGACCCCGAGCAGCAGCACGCCGCCGGTCGCCGTCACGGCCGCCACCTGGGCCTCCGGGAGCAGGCCGCCCAGCAGCGCCCCGGCGGCGGTGAGCGCGCCCTGCACGACCGCGACCGACAGCGCGGAGGCGGCCACGCCCCATCCCAGCGACGAGGCGAAGGCCAGCGCGGCGAACCCGTCGAGGGTGCTCTTGAGCGCCAGCTGCTCGATGCCCCGGCCGAGCCCGTCCGACAGCGAGCCCAGCACGGTCAGCGGGCCGATGCAGAACAGCAGCGAGGCGCTGACGAACCCCTCGACGAAGCGGGCCCGCCCCTCGGTGCCGCCGCGCTGCAGCCGGGCCTGCAGCCGCCCCCCGAGCCCCTCGAGCCGCTCCTCCAGGCGCAGCAGGCTCCCGGGGATGCCCCCGAGCAGCAGGGCGCCGAGCACGATGAGCAGCGGAGCGCTCGCGCCGACGGCGGCCTCCCACGCGGCCGCGCCCAGCCCGTCGGCGACCCCGAGCCCGCCGATGACCAGGGTGACCAGGCCGAGGGCGTCCGTGACGGTGGAGCGGGTGCGCTCGGGCAGCCGTCCGCCCAGCGCGACCCCGACCCCGGAGCCGAGCAGGACGGTGGCCACGTTGAGCGCGGTGCCCGCTCCGCGGAACACGCGCGCTAGCTGCGGATCTCGCGCAGGAAGCAGGTCAGGCGCACGCTGCAGACCCGCCGGCCCTGCTCGTCGGTGATCGCGATGGAGCTGGTCACCGCGCTGCGCCCCGCCGACAGCACCGTCGCGGTGCCGGTGACGGTGCCGTCCAGCGCCGAGCGGTGGTGCGTCGCGTTGATGTCGACCCCGACCGCCTGGCGGCCCTGCGGCGCGTTCAGCTGCGCGAGGACCGAGCCGAGCGACTCGGCGAGCACCACCGAGGCGCCGCCGTGCAGCAGCCCGAACGGCTGCCGGTTCCCGGCGACCGGCATGGTCCCGACGATCCGCTCCGGCGAGGCCTCGACGATCTCGATGCCCATGCGCTCGTTGAGCTCGCCCTTGCCCGCGTTCAGCGCGGTCACGTCCATGCCCGTGGCGTCCATCCGGCCCTCCTAGACTCGACGCGTGGCAGCCAAGCAGACCGACGAGCCGACCCGCCCGCGCCTGCTGCTTCTGGACGGCCACTCGCTGGCCTACCGCGCCTTCTTCGCCCTGCCGGTCGAGAACTTCTCCACGACCGACGGGCAGCCGACCAACGCCGTCTACGGCTTCACCGCCATGCTCATCAACGTGCTGCGCGACGAGCAGCCGACCCACCTCGCGGTGGCCTTCGACGAGAGCGCGCCGACCTTCCGCCACGAGGCGTACGCCGACTACAAGGCGGGGCGGGCGGCCACGCCGACCGACTTCCGCGGGCAGGTCAGCCTCGTCAAGGAGGTCCTCGACGCGCTGCGCGTGCCCCGGGTCAGCAGGCCCGGCTTCGAGGCCGACGACGTGATCGCCACGCTCGCGACCCAGGCCGCGGCGGACGACATGGACGTGCTGATCGTGACGGGGGACCGCGACGCCTTCCAGCTCGTCAGCGACCGGGTGACGGTGCTCTACAACAGCCGCGGCGTGTCGGACATGAAGCGGATGACCCCCGAGGCCGTGCAGGACAAGTACGGCCTGAGCCCCGAGCAGTACCCCGAGTTCGCCGCCCTGCGGGGCGACCCGAGCGACAACCTGCCCAACGTGCCGGGCCTGGGCGAGAAGACCGCCACCAAGCTCATCCAGCAGTACGGCGACGTGGGCGCCCTCATCGACGCCGTCGACCAGGTCAAGGGCAAGATCGGCGACAGCCTGCGGGCGCACGCCGCCAGCGTGCTGCGCAACCGGCAGCTCACCGAGCTCGACCGGGACGTGCCGCTCGAGGTCGGTCCCCACGACCTGCGGCTCGGGCAGTGGGACCGCGACGAGGTCCACAAGGTGTTCGACGCGCTGCAGTTCCGGGTGCTGCGCGAGCGGCTGTACGCGACGCTGTCGAGCGTCGAGCCGGAGGCCGAGCAGGGCTTCGACGTCGACGCCCGGGTGCTCGCGCCCGGCGAGGTCGGGCCCTTCCTCGCTTCCCTGCCCGCGGGAGTGCGCACCGGCGTGCACGTGCGCGGCACGTGGGGTCGCGGCACCGGCGACGCGTCCGGCCTCGGGCTGGCCTCGCAGTCGCCGCCGGACGACGGCCCGGCCCGCGAGGACGACGCGGCGTACGTCGACCTGCTCTCCCTCGGACCGCAGGACGAGGCCGCCCTCGGCGCGTGGCTGGCCGACCCGGCGGCTCCCAAGGCGATGCACGACGCGAAGGGCCCGCTGCTGGCGCTGGAGGCGCGCGGCTGGCAGGTCCAGGGCCTCACGAGCGACACCGCGCTCGCGGCCTACCTGGCGCTGCCCGGCCAGGGCGGCGGCTTCGACCTCGGCGACCTCGCGCTGCGCTACCTGCGCCGCGAGCTGCGGGCCGACTCGGGGCCGACCGGGCCGGACGGCCAGCTCACCCTCGACGGCGGCGAGCAGGAGAAGGACGAGCAGGTCGCGTACGACACGGTCCTGCACGCCCGGGCCGTCGCCGACCTCGCGGTCGCCCTCGACGAGGACCTCGAGCGGCGCGGGGGCACGGCGCTGCTGCGCGACCTCGAGCTGCCGCTGGTGCGGGTGCTGGCGGACTGCGAGCGCACCGGCATCGCCGCGGACGTCGACCACCTGGTGGGGCTGCAGACCAAGCTGCGCGAGCTGGTGAAGCAGGCCGCGGAGTCCGCGTACGAGAGCGTCGGGCACGAGTTCAACCTCGGCAGCCCCAAGCAGCTGCAGGCGCTGCTGTTCGACGAGCTCGGGCTGCCCAAGACCAAGAAGATCAAGACCGGGTACACGACCGACGCGGACGCGCTGCAGAACTCCCTGCTGGGCGCCCACCCGGTCATCGAGCGGCTGCTGCACCACCGCGAGATGACCCGGCTGCTCATGGTCGTGGAGAAGCAGCTGCTGCCGACGGTGGCCGACGACGGGCGCATCCACACCACCTTCAAGCAGATGGTGGCGGCGACCGGCCGGCTGTCCAGCGACAACCCGAACCTGCAGAACGTGCCCATCCGCACCGCGCAGGGCCGCGAGATCCGGCAGGGCTTCGTCGCCGGCCCGGGCTTCGACTCCCTGATGACGGCGGACTACTCGCAGATCGAGATGCGGATCATGGCGCACCTCTCGCAGGACGCCGGGCTGAAGGAGGCCTTCTCGACGGGGGAGGACCTGCACACCTTCGTGGCCTCGCGGGCGTTCGGCGTCCCGGTGGACCAGGTCGACCCGGAGCTGCGGCGCCGGGTCAAGGCGATGTCGTACGGCCTGGCCTACGGGCTGTCGGCGTACGGCCTGTCGACGCAGCTGCGGATCTCGACGGAGGAGGCCAAGGAGCAGATGACGGCCTACTTCGAGCGCTTCGGCGGCATCCGCGACTACCTGCGCGACGTGGTCGCCCAGGCCCGCAAGGACGGCTACACCTCCACGATCCTGGACCGCCGGCGCTACCTGCCGGACCTGCTCAGCGACAACGGCCAGCGCCGGTCCATGGCCGAGCGGATGGCGCTGAACGCCCCGATCCAGGGCAGCGCCGCCGACGTGATCAAGCTCGCGATGCTCGGGGTGTCGCGGGCGCTGCGCAGCGAGGGCATGGAGAGCCGGCTGCTGCTGCAGGTGCACGACGAGCTCGTGCTCGAGGTCGCCCCGGGCGAGCAGGAGGCGCTCGAGGTCCTCGTGCGGCGGGAGATGGGCTCGGCCTACCCGCTGGACGTGGCGCTCGAGGTCAGCGTCGGCGGCGGGCGCACCTGGGACGACGCCGGGCACTGAGCCGGGCAGCGGGCGGCACCCGATAGCGTCCTGCCGCATGAGGTCCGCGCTGTTCCTGCCCCTGTTCGACGAGCTGTGCGAGCCGGCGGTCGTCGCGGGGCTCGCCGCCGAGGCCGAGCAGGCCGGCTGGGACGGCGTGTACGTGTG
>Ga0210040_10000498_pt1 | contig 65608 bp, 64 predicted proteins | sample CryGeyCG12114_NA_FD_185462 | JGI IMG/M metagenome (GOLD analysis project Ga0210040, IMG submission 185462) | Groundwater microbial communities from aquifer - Crystal Geyser CG19_WC_8/21/14_NA (SPAdes) (version 2) | ecosystem: Environmental > Aquatic > Deep subsurface > Groundwater | place: USA...
CGCGTCATCGCCGGGTCGAAGGCGTAGGCGACGGCGTCGAGGTCGGCCGGGGTCAGCCCCGCCTCCTCCAGGCACCAGCGCATGGCCAGCTCGGGCAGCTCCCAGGCGGAGAACGGCACCGGCCGCTTGCCGTGCTTGCGACGGCTGAACCGCTCCTCCTCCGCCGCCGCGACGACCCTGCCGTCGACGACGAGGGCCGCCGAGGAGTCGTGGAAGACGGCGTTGATCCCGAGCACCTTCATACCCGCTTTGTATCCGACCGCGCCGACAGCGGCCCACCGGGGCTGCTCCGGCAGGGCCTCGCGTCACCCGTCTGAGCAGGGCGTCCGTGCGCTGGGCGCGTTCCGGTGGGGTAGAAACGGGTCGGTGACCACCACCGCTCCCGCGCCCTCCGCCACCTCCTCCGCCGCTGCGGCCCCCTCGCTCTGGCTCGACGGCGCCGAGGTCGTCAGCACCGGGACGCGGGTGCTGGCCACCACCGACCCGGCCACCGGGCGCCCCGGTCCGGACGTGGTGTGCGCCGCCGACGCCGAGGTGGACGCCGCCCTGGCCGGTGCCGACGCCGCCCGCGACCTGTGGCGCCGCACCGCCCCGTCCCAGCGCGCCGGCGCCCTGCGCGCGGCCGCCGCCGCCGTCCGCGCCGAGGCCGACGCCCTGGGCGACCTGCTCACCGCCGCGACCGGTCGGCTCCTCGGCCAGTCCCGCGACTCCGCCCGGGTCGCGGCGGACATCCTGGACGAGGCCGCCGTGACCGGCGTCCTGGACGCCGGGCGCAACCTCGGCGGCGCGGTGGGTGCGGTGGACGTCGTCCGCCGCGAGCCCCGCGGCCTGGTCGCGGTGATCACGCCCTGGAACGACCCGTTCCCGGCCGCCGCGGGCCTGCTCGCCGCGGCGCTGGTGGCCGGCAACACGGTCGTGCACAAGCCCTCGGAGCGCTCCGCGGCGCCCGGGTTCGCCATGGCGCGGCTGATCGCCGCCGCGCTGCCGGCCGGCGTCCTGCAGGTCGTCAGCGGCGACGGCGCCGTCGGGGCGCGGATCGTCGCCGACGAGCGGGTGCACGTCGTGGCGCAGGTCGGCAGCACCGCCACCGGGCGGAAGATCGCCGCCGCGGTGGGCGCGCGGGGCGCCAAGGCGCTGGTGGAGAACGGCGGCAAGGACCCGATCCTCGTCGACGCCGGGGTCGACCCGGCGTGGGCCGCCGCCCAGATCGCCGCGGGGGCGTTCACCAACACCGGCCAGCTGTGCACGTCCGTGGAGCGGGTGTACCTGCACGCCGACGTCGCCGACGCGGTCGTCGCCGAGCTGGCCGCGATCGCCGAGGGCACCGCCGTGCTCGCACCGACCGACCCGGCCAGCCAGCTGGGCCCGCTGGTCGACGAGCGGCAGCTGGCGCTCGTCGCCTCCCACGTCGACGGCGCGCTGGCCGCCGGCGCCCGCGCGGTGACCGGCGGCGCCCGCCTGGACCGCCCGGGCAGCTGGTTCCCGCCCACGGTGCTGGTCGGCTGCACCGAGGACATGGCCGTGATGAGCGAGGAGACGTTCGGCCCGGTCGCCGCCGTGACCGTGGTCGCCTCCTTCGACGAGGGGCTGGCGCTCGCCGGCTCGGGCGCGTACGGCCTGGCGGCCACGGTGCTGACGCCGGACATGGCCCACGCCATGACCGCCGCGGAGTCCCTGGAGGTCGGCACCGTCAAGGTCAACGCCGTGTGGGGCGGGGCGCCGGGCGGCTCCGCCGACCCGCGCCGCGGCAGCGGCAGCGGCCGCGGCTACGGGCCCGACCTGCTCGGGGAGCTCACGGCGCTGAAGGCCGTGCACCTGGAGCCCGCGCCCCCGGTGGGGTGACGGCTCAGGCCTCCGGCGCGCCGCCGGCGGCCCCGGGGTCCATCCAGAAGGCCTCCCAGCGGTGGCCGTCGAGGTCGGCGAAGCTGCGCCCGTACATGAACCCCTGGTCGTCGGGGTCCTTGGTGGGCTTCGCGCCCGCGGCCAGCGCGCGGTCGGCCAGCTCGTCGACGGCCGCCCGGCTCTCCAGGCCGAGGGCGAGGATCGACCCGACGCCCTCGTGGGGGTCGTGCGTGCTCGTGCCGGTGAAGCCCTCGAAGAACGGCTTCGTCAGCAGCATCGTGCACACGGTGTCGCTGATCACCACGCAGGCGGCGTTCTCGTCGGTGAACTGGGGGTCGATCGCGAAGCCGAGGGCGCTGAAGAAGCTCTTGGAGGCCTCGAGGTCGGCCACGGGCAGGTTCACGAAGATCTTGGGGAACGCGGTCATGGCGGGTCTCCTCCGAGGCGCTCGGGCGGGGCTCGTCCCCACCGGGGGGGCAGACCGCCGCCGGCCCGCGGACTCATCGCCCGCCGGTGCCGCGACCTCGGCGCCCTCCAGCGCCAGCAGCCAGCGCTTGCGCTCGACCCCGCCCGCGTAGCCGGTGACGGCGCCGCCGCCGCCGACGACGCGATGGCAGGGCACGGCCAGGCACTGCGGGTTGCGCCCGATCGCCGCCCCCACCGCCCGGCCCGCCCCCGGGCGCCCCAGGGCGGCCGCGATGTCGCCGTAGGTGCGGGTGCGGCCCCGCGGGATGGCCGCGACCTCCTGCCACACCCGCTGCTGGAACTCCGTGCCGCCCGGCGCCGCCAGCGGGACGTCGACCGCCGCCGCCGTCCCGTCGAGGTAGGAGCGCACAGCGGCCGCGGCGCGCGCCAGCGCCGGGTCGTCGTCGGGGGCGCGCTCGCCCAGGCGCGCCGGCGTGGGGGCCGGCACGTGGTCGGGCAGGTACAGGCCGGCCAGGGCACCCTCGTCGTCCACGACGAGGGTGAGCCGGCCGATCGGGGAGTCGGTGGTGGTGTGCCGCAGCGCCATCGCCCCAGCATGGCCTCGCGGGCACCTGCCGTGCGCCCGTCGTCCACAGGGACGTCCGGCGGTGCCTCCGTGCCACCGGGCGGGGCTGGAGACGGACTGGAGGCGCCACTCGTTCGCAGGGCGCTGGACCGGGGACGCCCAGTCGTGCTGATCCGGCCGTTCCACGCGGCAGGGCGTCCCCGGTCGTCGCTGCGCCCGTCGTCCACAGGGACGTCGACGATCGGACCTCGCGCCGCGGGTCCCGGAGGGGGTCGGTGGTCGGCACCGCAGCGTCCTGCCCAAGACTCGGCCCGTGCGCCTGGCGACCTTCAACATCCTGCACGGTCGCTCGCCCACCGACGGCCGCGTCGACGTGTCGAGGTTCCGCGACGCGGTCGCCTCCCTGGACGCCGACGTGCTCGGGCTGCAGGAGGTCGACCGCGACCAGCCGCGCTCCGGCGGCGCCGACCTGACCGCGGTGGCGGCCGAGGCGATGGGCGCCGTCGCCCACCGGTTCGTGGCCGCGCTGTCCGGGACGCCGGGGGCCGCCTGGACGGCCGCGACCGGCCAGGAGCAGCCGGGCACCGCGGCCTACGGCATCGCGCTGCTGTCGCGGTACCCGGTCGCGTCGTGGCGGGTCGTGCGCCTGCCGGGACTGCGCGGGCGAGTGCCGGTGTGGTTCCGCGGCCGGCGGCGCCCGGTCCTGGTCACCGACGAGCCGCGGGTGGCCGTCCTGGCCGACGTCCAGGCCCCGGCCGGTCGGGTCACCGTGGCGGTGACGCACCTGTCGTTCGTGCCGGGCTGGAACGTGGTGCAGCTGCGCCGCCTCGTGCGCGCCACGGCGCCCGTGCCGGGCCCGGTGGTGCTCATGGGAGACCTCAACCTCACCGGCGACCGTCCTGCGCGGCTGACCCGCATGCGCCCCCTCGCGATCGCGCCGACCTTCCCCGTCGAGCGCCCGGACCGCCAGCTCGACCACGTGCTCGCCCGCGGCGGGCTGCGCGCGAGCGGCCCCGTGCGGGCGCCCGCGCTGGCGCTGTCGGACCACCGCGCGCTCGTGGTCGACGTCGAGCTCGAGCGGCCGGGGGAGCAGGGCTGAGCGGCGCACCGGCGCGACGGCGGTGTTGACTGGCCCCATGCCTCTGAGCGGTGAGTACCAGCCGAGCACCCAGCAGTGGGTCCGCGACCAGGTCGAGCAGTACGAGGCCTCGGGCGGCACGGAGGGCACGACGCTGCGCGGGATGCCCGTGGTCATCCTCACCACCGTCGGCGCGAGGTCCGGCGGGCTGCGCAAGACGCCGCTCATGCGGGTCGAGCACGAGGGCCGCTACGCCGTCGTGGCCTCCCTCGGCGGGGCCCCGAAGCACCCGGTCTGGTACTTCAACGTGCTGGCGGACCCGCAGGTGGAGCTGCAGGACGGCCCGGTGCGCCAGGACATGACGGCCCGCGAGGTCACCGGCGAGGAGAAGGCGCTGTGGTGGCACCGGGCCGTCGCGGCCTACCCCGACTACGCCGACTACCAGGCGAAGACCGAGCGGGAGATCCCGGTCTTCGTGCTCGACCCGGTCGCGGGGTGAGCGCGGTGGCGACCTCCTGGCGCCAGGCGCCGCCCCCGGTGCGCGCCATCGCCGTCGCGGTGCTGGACGCCGTGGCCGCCGCCCGCGCCGAGCACCGCGAGGTCTTCGACGACGCCGTCGCCCAGCTCGCCGCGCAGGACCCCACCCGGGTCCAGGTGCTGCTCGGTGACGTGGTCCGCATGCTGCTGGAGGCCACGCACCTGGACGGCCTCAGCGGCGACGACGTCGCCACCGTGCTCGACGGCTGCGTGCGCTCGGCCGCCCCCTGGTTCCCCGAGGTCGACCCCGGCGTCCTCGTCGTGCTGCTGGTGGGCGCCCTCGGCGTCCACGGCGGCGAGGAGGACGAGCCGCGGGAGATCACCGCCCTGGAGGTCGCCCAGCACGCCCCGCTGCTGGTCGCCGACCTGCTCGCCTTCAAGGCCGAGCCGCTGGACGGCTACCTGGACGCCGCCGTCGCCGAGCTCGCCCGCACGCAGACCATCGAGATGCCCTGACCCGTGGAGACGCCGTGACTCGTGGAGACGCCGTGACCCCCAGCAAGGACGACCGCTACCAGCAGGGCCCGGTCACCTACCGGCGCGAGATGGTGCCGCAGGCCACCACCGACCAGCACCTGCTGGACGGCCGCAGCCAGGCCGGCTGGCTGCACGAGGACCCCTGGCGGGTGATGCGCATCCAGAGCGAGTTCGTCGAGGGCTTCGGCGCGCTCGCCGAGCTCGGGCCGGCGGTCAGCGTCTTCGGGTCCGCGCGCACCGCGGTGGACGCGCCCGAGTACGCCCAGGGGGTGGCCGTGGGCGCCGCCCTGGCCCGCGCCGGCTACGCCGTCATCACCGGCGGGGGCCCCGGCGCCATGGAGGCCGCCAACCGCGGCGCGAGCGAGGCCGGCGGCGTCTCGGTCGGACTGGGCATCGAGCTCCCCTTCGAGCAGGGCATGAACGAGTGGGTGGACCTCGGGGTCAACTTCCGCTACTTCTTCGCGCGCAAGACGATGTTCGTCAAGTACGCCGACGGTTTCGTCGTGCTGCCCGGCGGCTTCGGCACCTTCGACGAGCTGTTCGAGGCGCTGACCCTGGTCCAGACCCGCAAGGTGACCCGCTTCCCCCTCGTGCTCGTGGGCACCGAGTACTGGGGCGGGCTCGTGGAGTGGCTGCGCAGCACGGTGCTGGCCAAGGGCGCGGTCTCCGCCGTCGACCTCGACCTGCTGACGCTGACCGACGACGTCGACGAGGCCGTCCAGATCATCGTCTCCGCCTCCGGGCGCAACCGGGACTCCGAGGCCGCCGCCGTCCAGGCGCTCGGGGAGGAGGGCGGGGACCCGGCCTAGGTGCCCCCGGCCGTCCCGGTCCCCCGTCGCTCCGGCGGCGGACCGGGCTCGGCTCTGTGATGCTGGGGGCCGCTCGTCCCGCAGCACCTGCAGCAGCCCGCAGCGCAGCGAACGCCTACCTCGAGGAGCTCCGGTGGACACCTCCGACGCCGCCCGCACGACCACCTCCGACGCCGCCCTCGTGGTGACCCGCTCGGAGGAGCAGCTCCGCGTGGCCACCGCGCGCCGCCCCTACCAGCGCGTCGTCGTCCGCCGGCACGTGGTGACCGAGACCGTCGTGCAGCAGGTCGAGGTCCAGGTGCGCCGGGAGGTGCTGGAGGTCGAGCGGACGCCGGTCGACGACCCCGCCGGCACCGTCGACGTCCTCCCCGGTGACGCTCCGCTGCGCGACCCGCTCTCCCCGGACGCCGAGGTGCTGGAGATCGTCCTGCACGAGGAGCGCCCGGTCGTCGGCGTCGAGGTCGTCCCGGTGGAGCGGGTGCGCGTCATCGTCGACCGCGTCCGTGGCGAGGAGGTCGTCAGCGCCGACGTGCGCTCGGAGCGGATCGACATCGACGCCCCGCAGGCCGTGCGCTCGTCGGCGTCGGCGGGCACCGCTCCGCGCGCGGTCTGAGGCCCGTGGTCGACCGTGCGTGACCGTGGCCGCGAGGCCGTCGTCCGCGGGCTCGCCTCCGTCGCGCTGGCCACGGCCGAGGGCGGCGGCACCGAGGACGCCGCGCGCCTGCAGCTGATCCAGGTGCTGCGCGCCCACGGCACCGCCGACCCGGCGCTGGCCGCCGAGGCAGCGGTGGCGGTCGCCGACGAGGTCCGGGCCGCCGCGGGGCACGGCGCCGACGCCGCCGCGGTCGAGGAGGAGCCCGCCATCGACGAGGCCGAGGCGCAGCGCGTGCGCGAGGCGCTCGGCGTCCCCAGCCCGTCCGAGCAGCTGGTCGCCGCCCTCGTGGCCCGCGAGTGGCTGGAGCGCTTCGCCGCCGACCTCGCCCGCTGACGCCCGTGCGTGAAGCGCTCTGGCCGGTGCTGGCCGCCGCGGCCGGTGGGGTGCTGCTCCTGTGGCTGGTGCTGCTGGGCGTGCTGTGGAGGTGCCGCCCCGACGACCTCCGGCTGGCCGACGCGCTGCGCCTGCTGCCGCAGGTCGTCGGCCTGCTGCGCCGCCTGGCCGGCGACCGCCACCTGCCCGCGGGGGTGCGGGTCCGCCTGGTCCTGCTGCTGGCCTACCTGGCGCTCCCGTTCGACCTCGTGCCGGACGTCGTCCCGGTGCTCGGCCAGCTCGACGACGTCGTGGTCGTCCTGCTGGTGCTGCGCTCGGTGGTCCGGGCGGCCGGGCCGCAGGCGCTGGAGCGGCACTGGCGGGGCACGCCGGCGGGCCTGGCTGCGGTGCGCCGGCTCGCGCGGGCGTGAGCGGTGGTCAGGCCCAGCCGGCGTCGGAGCGCTCCTGGGCGCTCAGGTGGTCGAGCACGGGGCGCAGCTGCGCGGCCGTGAGGTAGGACGGGTTGCTGCCGGCCGGCATCCGCACGACCTCCGCGCCCACCAGCGGCGTGGCGAGCAGGTCCGCGCGCGGCGCGGGGTCGGGCAGCAGGAGCAGCCGCAGCCGCACGGTGAGGTCGTCGCCGGGTGCCGCGACGACGGTGCCGACGGCGTGGACGCCGGCCTGGCGCGGGCCGCTGAGCCAGAGCAGGCAGCGCTGGCCCGGCGCCACCAGGCCGAGGCGGTAGGACGGGCGCACGCAGCGGTCCAGCCGCTCGACCGCGCCGGGCGCCCAGCCGGGCACGAGCGCAGCCGGCGGGGTCGCCGTCTTGACCACCCAGCACGCGACGTCGGAGGCGGTCAGCCGCTGCGCACCCATGCCCGCCATCCTCCTCCGCGTCCTCGCCCGCGGACGGCGCAGCGGCGCCCGGCCGGAGCCGGACGCCGCTGCACGGGGTCGCTGGGTGCTCAGGCCTGGTCGGCGTGCGCCTGGTCGGCGTGCGCCTGGTCGGCCTGCGCCTCGACGGCCACCGGCGCGTCGCTGGTGATCGCCACGCGGACGGTCTCCGGCTGCACCGGCGCGGGGAACATCCCCGCCACGCGGACCCTCAGGACGCCCGCCTCGTAGGAGGCGGTCACGGCGTCCGCGCCGACGCCCTCGGGCAGGCGCACGCTGCGCGAGAAGCGGGCCTCGCGGCGGACGCCGCCGCTGGTGGAGCGGCGGGTGCCCGCGACGGTCAGGGCGGTGCCGGTGACCTCCACGGACAGGTCGCGGCCGGCGTCCAGGCCGGGGGCCTCAGCGGTCAGGACGCCGTCCTCGCCGTCGCGCTCGAGGACGACGGCCGGGGCGGCCGGGGCCTGCAGCGCGAGGGCGAAGGGGGCGCCGGCGAAGGCGGCCCGGGCGAGGGGGGAGACGGCGACGGGGCGGGTGGCGCGGCGGATGACGAGCGTGCTCATGGTGGGTCTCCTCGTGCGGTGGTGCTCGATGGCACCGGTGCGGCGCCATCGAGGAGTACAACCTGAGCCGACCCCGCTCAATTCCCGCTGTGACCTGCAGCGGGCTCGGTCAGGGGAGGATGGAGTCGACGTAGCCGCCGTCGACCCGCAGGGCCCCGCCGGTGGTCGCCGAGGCCTGGTCACTGGCGAGGTAGACGACCATGCTCGCGATCTCCTCGGGCCGGATGAGGCGCTGGAGCAGCGAGTCCGGCCGGTGCTCGGCCATGAAGCGCTCCTCCGCCTGCTCCCACGGCAGGTCGGTGCCGACGAGCTGGCCGACGAACTCCTCCACGCCCTCGGTGCGGGTCGGGCCGGCCACGACGGTGTTGACCGTGACACCCGTGCCGGCCACGGCCTTGGCGTACCCGCGCGAGACGGCCAGCAGCGCCGTCTTGGTGACGCCGTAGTGCACCATCTCCGCCGGCACGACCACCGCCGAGTCGCTGGCGAGGAAGAGCACCCGCCCCCAGCCCCGCTCGACCATGCCCGGCAGGTGCTGGCGGGCCAGGCGCACGCCGGACAGGACGTTGACCTCGAAGTAGCGCCGCCACTCCTCGTCGTCGACCTGCAGCACCGGGCGGGGCCCGAAGATCCCCAGGTTGTTGACCAGGACGTCGACCTGCGGCACCTGCGCCAGCACGTGCTCGGCGCCCTCGGCGGTGGCGACGTCGGCGGCCACGGCGCGCAGGTCGGCGTCCGGCAGCTGTGCGCGCAGCTCGCCCAGCACGGCGTCCAGGCGCTGCGCGTCGCGGCCGTTGAGGACGGTGGTCGCGCCGGCCCGGGCCAGGCCGGCGGCGATGGCGCGCCCGATGCCCTGGCTGGAGCCGCTGACGAAGGCGGTGCGCCCGCTGAGGTCGATGTCCACGCCCCCATCCTGCGCAGGCGGCGGGGGCTGCGCAGGATGGGGGAGCCGCCGACCCCAGGAGACCCCATGGCCGCGCCCGAGCTCGACCCCGCCACCTCCGCGCCGCCCCCGGTGCCCTCGCGGACCTCGCCCCGCGTCGACGGGTACGCCGACCTGCGCTCCTACGCCCCGATCGGCGACACCCGCACGGTGGCGCTGGTCGCCCTCGACGGCTCGGTCGACTGGTGGCCCGTGCCGGACCTGGACTCCCCTCCGCCGTTCGCCGGCCTCCTGGACGCGGCCAACGGGGGGCGCCTGGAGCTGGCGCCGGTGGAGCCGTTCACGAGCGTCCGCCGCTACCTGCCGGGCACCAACGTGCTGGAGACGACCCACACGACGGCGTCCGGCGTGGTGCGGGTGACCGACGCGCTGAACACCGGGCTGTCCGGGCGGCTGCCGTGGGCGGAGCTGGCCCGGCGCGTGGAGGGGGTGGCGGGCCGGGTCCAGGTGCGCTGGGCCGTGGCGCCGGGCACGTGCCTGAACGACGCGGCGCCGTGGGCGCGCAGCACCGTCCACGGCACGGTGCTGCGCGTCGACGGCGCCACCATGGCGGTGCGCCTGCTCGGCGACGGGGAGGTGGAGGAGACCGACTCGGCCGTGCGCGGCACCCTCACCACCTCGCCGGGCTCACGGCACCTCGTCGGGGTGGTCGCCTCCTCGGGGGAGCCGCTGCACCTGAGCGCGCCCGAGGACGTCGACGCCGGCCTGGACCGCACGGTCGCGTACTGGGAGCGGTGGTCGGCGCAGTTCAGGACCGAGGCGGGGGAGTGGTCGGAGGCCGTCCAGCGCAGCGCGCTGGTGCTCAAGCTGCTCATCCACGGGCCCAGCGGGTCGGTGGCCGCCGCGGCCACGACGTCCCTGCCCGAGAGCCTGGCCGGCGGCAAGAACTGGGACTACCGCTTCGCCTGGGTGCGCGACGCGGCCTACACGCTCAAGGCGCTGTTCCGCTTCGGCCTGCGCGAGGAGACCCAGGCGGCGACCAGCTGGCTGCTGCGCACGATCGACCGCCAGGGCCGCGCGATGCAGGTCTTCTACCGCCTCGACGGCGAGCTGCCGCAGCCGCACGCCTTCCCCGAGGCGCCGGGCTGGCGGGGGATCGGCCCGGTGGTGACCGGCAACGGCGCCGCCCGGCAGCTGCAGCTGGGGGTCTTCGGCGACCTCTTCGACACCGTCCGCCTCTACGTGGACAACGGGCACGTGCTCAACACCGACACCGGCCACCTGCTCGCCGAGATGGCCGACCTGGCCTGCGACGTCTGGCGCCGCCGCGACTCGGGGATGTGGGAGCTGGAGCGCGAGGAGCACTACACCTCCTCCAAGCTCGGCTGCTGGCAGGCGCTGCGCTGCGCCGTGCACCTGGCCGAGGCCGGCCAGATCCCCGGCGACCCGACCCGGTGGGCGCGCGAGGCCGAGCGGATCCGGGCGTGGGTGCACGAGCACTGCTGGTCCGAGCGGCGGCGCAGCTGGGTGTGGTTCCCCGGCAGCGAGGACCTGGACGCCTCGGTGCTGCTGCACGCCGGCAGCGGCTTCGACACCGGCGAGCGCATGTCGGCGACCATCGACGCGCTGCGGGCGGAGCTGGGCAGCGGCCCGCTCCTGCACCGCTACAGCGGCGCGCAGCAGGAGGAGGGGGCGTTCGTGGCCTGCTCCTTCTGGGCCGTCTCGGCGCTGCACCTGGTGGGGCGCAGCGCCGAGGCCCGCGCGCTGATGGCCGAGCTGGTGCCGCTGACCAACGACGTCGGCGTCCTCGCCGAGATGGTCGACCCCCGCGACGGCGCCTTCCTGGGCAACCTCCCGCAGGGGCTGAGCCACCTGGCGCTCATCGGGGCCGCGCTGGACCTGCAGGAGGAGCCGCCGTCGCCGCGGGAGTCCGCGGAGGGGGGCGCCGGCTGAGCCGATGCCCCACGGGGCGGGCACCGCCTGGCTACCGTGGGCGTGGTGAGCACCACCGAGGGCGTCGTCGCAGCGCCCGCACCGCCGGCCGCACCGCAGGCCGCACCAGCGCCCGCACCGCCGGCCCGCGCCGAGCTGCTGGAGCTGGCCGAGGTGGCGGCCGGCCTGGGGCGCCTGGACCTGCGGGAGGTGCTGCGCGGCCTCACCGACACGGGCGTGCGGCTCACCGGCGCCGAGCACGGCGCCTTCTTCTCCACCGGCGAGGACGCCGACGGCGAGCGGTTGGACGCCTACGCGGTCTCCGGCTCCGGCGGCTTCCCGGCGGCGACGCCGGTGCGCTCGACGGCGCTGTTCGCCCCCACCTTCGCCGGCGGGGACGTCGTCCGGGTGGACGACGTGCTGGCCGACGCCCGCTACGGCGGCGGCAGCACGCGGGGCCTGCCCGCCGGCCACCCCCTGGTGCGCAGCTACCTGGCCGTTCCCGTGCTCACCGCGGAGGGCTCGGTCATCGGCGCCATGCTGTACGGGCACCAGCAGCCCGGTCGCTTCGACGCCGGCGCCGAGGTGGCGGCCCTGGCCGTCGCCGCCCACGCCGCGACGGCCGCCGAGAACGCCCGCCTGCTCGGCGACGCCCAGCGCGCCCGGCAGCAGGCCGAGCGGGCGGCGGGCCGGCTGGAGCTGCTGCAGCGGATCACGGCGCTGCTGTCCACGGCCTCCACCACCGAGGAGATCACGCGGCGGGTGCCGGCGGCGGTCAGCCGGGCGCTGGGCTGCTCGGGCGCGCACGTGCTGCTGATCGACGAGGAGCACCTCTCCCTGGTCGGGGAGCCCTCCGACGTGTTCCCCACCGGCGTCCGCAGGGCGTTCGCCACCGTGCCGCTGGACTCGGGGACGCCGTCCACCCGCGCGGTGCTCACCCGCCGTCCGGTGCGGATGACGCGCGGCGACCTCGCTCGACTCGACCGGCTCGGCGGCACCTCCGAGTCCCTGGCGGAGGAGGTCGGCGCCATCGTGGCGGTGCCGCTGCTGGACCGCCGGCGCCGGGCACTGGGGGCGCTGGCGACGGTGTGGCCGGCGGAGGCCGGAGGGGGACCGGAGGTCACCGACCTGCTGGCGGCCGTCGCCGGACAGGTCAGCCAGGCCCTGGAGCGGGCCCGGCTCTTCGACGCCGAGCGCGAGGCGCGGTCGCAGCTGGTGGGCTCCGTGGCCGCGCTGACCGACGTCGCCCGCACCCTGCAGCGCAGCCTGCTCCCGCGCCGCCTCCCCGACCTGGAGCGGGTGGAGGTCGCGGTGCGCTACCTGCCGGCCGTCTCCGGCGCCGAGGCCGGTGGCGACTGGTACGACGTCATCCGCACCGGCGAGGACGACGTCACCGTGGTGATCGGCGACGTGCAGGGCCACAGCACCACCGCGGCCGGGCTCATGGGCCAGCTGCGGATGGCCGTGCACGCCTACCTGACCGAGGGCCACCAGCCCGCGGCCGCCCTGCAGCGCACCAACGAGCTGCTGCTGGCGATGGACACCGGGCTCTTCGCCACCTGCTGCCTGGTGCAGCTGGACCAGGCCACCGGTGACGTCGTCGTCACCACCGCCGGCCACCCGCCGCCGCTCGTGCTCGGCGCCGAGGGTGCGGTGGTGGAGGTGGACGTCGAGCCCGGGCTGCCCCTGGGCGTCGCCGACGACCTCGGCTGCACCTCCGCCCGGCTGCAGCTGCGCGGGCGCTCGTCGGTCGTGATGTACACCGACGGCGTCGTGGAGTCCTCCGCCGACCCCGGCGAGCGGGGCCTGGACGCCGTCCGCGCGGCCGTGCTGGCCTCCCGCGGCAGCGGGGCGCAGGCGCTCGCGGACCGCGTCATGGCCGGCATCCCGCACCGGCTGGCCGACGACGCCGCGCTGCTGGTCCTGGACTACGCCGGTCCCCGCGCCCACCGCGACCAGGTGTCGACCCACCTCCTCCCGGACCTGGCCGCCGTCGCGGGCGCCCGGGCCTTCCTGCGCGACGCCCTGCTCGCGTGGGACGTGCCCGAGGACGTCCGCGACAGCGCCGAGCTGGTGGTCAGCGAGCTGGTCACCAACGCCGTCACCCACACCGGCACCCCGGCCGAGCTGGTCGTGGCCCGCGAGACCGGCGCCGGCCTGCTGCGGATCAGCGTCGCCGACCGCTCCAGCCGCCACCCCGCGCCCCGCGAGGCCGAGCCGGACGCCCTCGGGGGCCGCGGCCTGGCCATCGTCGACGTCGTCGCGCAGGCGTGGGGGGTCACCGCCCAGGGCGAGGGCAAGCTGGTCTGGGCGGTGCTGCCCCTGTCCGGGGGGTGAGACCGCCCGCCCTCCTCAGCGGTAGCGCCCGGCGGCCTGCTCGCGCGCCCGGGCGGCCATCTCCACGCGGTCGCGGGGCGGCGCGCTGGTGACCAGGTCGGCCAGCTGGTGGCCCAGGGGTTGCTCTGCAGCCGCGCGGGCCCTGCAGACGGCGACGGCCCGCCACCCCTGAGCGGGGTGGCGGGCCGTGCACGGGCTCAGCGGGAGATCACTCCCAGGAGAGGCCGCCACCGGTCTGGTACTCGATGACGCGGGTCTCGAAGAAGTTCTTCTCCTTCTTGAGGTCCATCGACTCGCTCATCCACGGGAAGGGGTTCTCGACCTCGTCGAAGACGGGAGCGAGGCCCAGCTGCCCGCAGCGGCGGTTGGTGATGAAGTGCATGTACTGGCTGGTGAGCTCGGTGTTCAGCCCGAGGATGCCGCGGGGCATGGTCTCGCGCCCGTAGGCGATCTCCAGGTTGCACGCCTCGGTGAGCATCTGGCGCACCTCGGCCTGGAACTCCGTCGACCACAGGTGCGGGTTCTCGGCCTTGATCTGGTTGATGACGTCGATCCCGAAGTTCAGGTGGATCGACTCGTCGCGCAAGATGTACTGGTACTGCTCGGCGATGCCGACCATCTTGTTCCGGCGGCCCAGCGACAGGATCTGCGCGAAGCCGGTGTAGAACCACATGCCCTCGAACACCACGTAGAAGGCGATGAGGTCGCGCAGGAAGTCCTGGTCGGCCTCGGGGGTGCCGGTGGCGAAGCTCGGGTCCTCGAGGTTCTTCGTGTACTTCAGCGCCCACGAGTCCTTGTCGGAGATCGAGGGGACCTCCCGGTACATGTTGAACAGCTCGCCCTCGTCCAGGCCGAGGGAGGTGCAGATGTACTGGAAGGTGTGCGTGTGCACGGCCTCCTCGAACGCCTGGCGCAGCAGGTACTGGCGGCACTCGGGGTTGGTCAGCTGCCGGTAGACCGCCAGCACGATGTTGTTCGCGACCAGCGACTCGGCGGTGGCGAAGAAGCCGAGGTTGCGCTTGAGCATGAGGCGCTCGTCCTCGGTGAGCCCGTCGCGCGACTTCCACAGGGCGATGTCGGCCTGCATGGACACCTCGGTGGGCATCCAGTGGTTGTTGCACCCGGCGAGGTACTTCTCCCACGCCCAGCCGTACTTCAGCGGCAGCAGCTGGTTCACGTCGGCGCGGGCGTTGATCATCGCCTTGTCGCTGACGTCGACCCGCGCCGCGCCCTTCTCGATCGCGCCCAGGCCGGTGGCCCCGGCGGTGTGCTCGCGGACGTCCACGACGGTCTCCTCGCGCTGGTCGGTGGTGGGGCCGGCCTGCTGGGCCGGGATGCTCTCCTGGACGGTCACTGGCACGCCTCGCACTCTTCGCCGTTCTCGATGGAGCAGGCCGCTGCCGCCGCCGTCTCGGGCAGCACCACCAGCGGGGAGGGGCTGGTCGAGACCGCCGCCGGTGGGCTGACCACCGCGGCCGGGGCGGCCGCGGTGGCCTGCGCCGGGAGGACGGCCGGGGCCGCAGCCGCGACGGCCGGAGACGCCGCGGCAGGTGCCGCTGCGCCCGAGGAGACGGCGTTGAGCTTGCCGTCGGTGCCGCGCAGCGTGGACTTCTCCACGTGCGTGGCGCTCTGGGAGCGCAGGTAGTACGTCGTCTTCAGGCCGTTCTGCCACGCCGAGCGGTAGAGCTCGTCCAGCTTGCGGCCGTTGGGGGAGGAGACGTACAGGTTCAGCGACTGCGCCTGGTCGATCCACTTCTGCCGGCGCGAGGCCGCGAGGATCAGCCACTGGGCCTCCACCTCGAAGGCGGTGGCGTACAGCGCCTTGAGGTCGTCGGGCACGCGGTCGATCTGGCCCAGGGACCCGTCGAAGTACTTCAGGTCGCTGACCATGACCTCGTCCCACAGGCCGCGGGCGGCCAGGTCGCGCACCAGGGAGGCGTTGACCACGGTGAAGTCGCCGGACATGTTCGACTTCACGAACAGGTTGCGGTACATCGGCTCGATCGACTGGGCCACCCCGACGATGTTGGAGATCGTCGCGGTCGGCGCGATCGCCATGACGTTGGAGTTGCGCATCCCGGTGGTGCGGACCTTCTCGCGCAGCGGCGCCCAGTCCAGCGTGGTGGACGTGTCGAGGACGACGTCGCCGCCGCGGGCCTCGCGCAGCAGCTCCAGGGAGTCGATCGGGAGGATCCCCTTGCTCCACAGGGAGCCCTCGAAGCTCGCGTAGGCGCCGCGCTCGACCGCCAGCTCGGCGCTGGCCTCGATCGCCGCGTAGCTGATCTGCTCCATCGAGGTGTCGGCGAAGTCCACCGCGGCCTGGGAGGAGTAGGGCAGGCGCAGGGTGAACAGGGCGTCCTGGAAGCCCATCAGGCCCAGGCCCACCGGGCGGTGGCGCTGGTTGGCGCGCTCGGCCTCGGGGATCGTGTACAGGTTGAGGTCGATGACGTTGTCGAGCATGCGCACGGCGGTGCGCACCGTGCGGCGCAGCCGCTCGACGTCCAGGCCGTTCGCGCTCACGTGCGCGGCGAGGTTCACCGAGCCGAGGTTGCAGACCGCGACCTCCTCGGCGTTCGTGTTCAGCGTGATCTCGGTGCACAGGTTGGAGGAGTGCACGACGCCGACGTGCTGCTGGGGGGAGCGCAGGTTGCACGGGTCCTTGAAGGTGATCCACGGGTGGCCGGTCTCGAACAGCGCCGTGAGCATCTTGCGCCACAGGTCCAGGGCGCGGACCGTGCGGTGCACGCGGATCTCGCCGCGGTCGGCGGCCGCCTCGTACTCGGCGTAGCGCTCGGCGAACGCCGGGCCGTACAGGTCGTGGAGGTCCGGGGTCTCGTCCGGGGAGAACAGCGTCCAGCGGCCGTTCTCGGCCACGCGCTGCATGAACAGGTCGGGCACCCAGTTGGCCGTGTTCATGTCGTGGGTGCGCCGGCGGTCGTCGCCGGTGTTCTTGCGGAGCTCCAGGAACTCCTCGACGTCGATGTGCCAGGTCTCCAGGTAGGCGCAGACGGCGCCCTTGCGCTTGCCGCCCTGGTTGACCGCCACCGCCGTGTCGTTGGCGATCTTCAGGAACGGGACGATGCCCTGGGAGTTGCCGTTGGTGCCCTTGATGTGGGCGCCGATGCCGCGCACGGGCGTCCAGTCGTTGCCCAGGCCGCCGGAGTACTTGGCGAGGAGGGCGTTGTCCTTGATGGACTGGAAGATGCCCGACAGGTCGTCGGAGACGGTGGTGAGGAAGCAGGAGGACAGCTGCGGGCGGGTGGTGCCCGCGTTGAACAGCGTCGGGGTCGAGCACATGAAGTCGAAGCTGGAGATGAGGCGGTAGAACTCGATCGCCCGCTCCTCCTTGTGCTCCTCGTTCAGGGCCAGGCCCATCGCCACGCGCAGGAAGAAGGCCTGCGGCAGCTCGTAGCGCTGCCCGTGCTCGTGCAGGAAGTACCGGTCGTACAGGGTCTGCAGGCCCAGGAACGTGAAGTCCAGGTCGCGCTCGGCGGCGATGGCCGCGCCCACGCGGTCGAGGTCGAACTCGGCCAGGCGGGGGTCGAGCATGCCCAGGGAGATGCCCTTGGCCACGTAGCCCTTGAGGTACTCGGGGTAGATCTGGGCCATCTGCGCGGCGCTGGCCTGCCGGCGCTCGCCGGAGACCGCCGAGAGGGCCTCGGTGCGCAGCATGTCCATCAGCAGCCGGGAGCTGACGTAGGTGTAGTCGGGGTCGGACTCGACCTTGGTGCGGGCGGCCATCACCAGCGACTGGGCCAGCTCCAGCTCGCCGACGCCGTCGTAGAGGGTGCGGACGGCCTCGGTCACCACGGCGTCGGGGTCGACGGTGGGCAGGCCGGCGCAGGCCTCGGCCACGACGGTGCGCACGCGGTCGCGGTCCAGCGGCACGAGGGTGCCGTCGACGGTGCGGACGCTCAGCGACGGCACGGCCGCGCTCGGGGTGGCGGCCTCGCGCTCGCGGCGGGCCCTGGCGTGCTCCTCGCGGTAGAGGATGTAGGCCCGGGCGACGGCGTGCTCGCCGGTGCGCATGAGCTGCAGCTCGACCTGGTCCTGCACCTCCTCCACCGACACCGGGCGGCCGGAGGAGCCGGCCTCGGCGAGGGAGCGGCGGACGAGGGTGGCGATGATCTGGTCGGTCATCTCCTCCACCAGGCCCCGCACGCGCGCGGAGCTGCCGGCGGCCTCGCCCTCGACGGCCAGGAAGGCCTTCGTCAGCGCCACGGAGATCTTGGTGGCGTCGAAGGGCGCCAGCTCGCCGCGCCGGTTGATGACGGCCGTGGGCGTGGACGGGCCGTCGCCGGGCTCGGGCACGGAGCTGTCGACGCTGAGGGCGTCGGGGACCACCTGGGTCACGGGTTCTCCTGAGGGTCGGGACGAGTCTTCGCAGGTCGCCCCGGGAGGGACTGCCTCCCGGGGACGACCGCTGCCATGACGCTACATCGTGTGGCTGGCCGGCGCCACGCCCCTAGATGTAGTGGCCGGTCGCGCCGCGTGTCGGGCTGCGCGATCGAGGGGGGACGGGGGTGCGGGCCTGCGGGAGGAGCCTGGCAGGCGCCTCCGACAGCCGGGGCCGGACGCACGAGGAGGGCCGACCCCGCGCGGGGTCGGCCCTCCTCGTGAGCGGCTCGGCGGAGCCTGGCGGGCGCCTCAGGGACGCAGCGCTCCGCCCCCGAGGGAGGAGTCCGCGCGGACGAGGTCCTCCTCGAAGTCGACCTCGACCGCGCTGTAGCGGGAGATGTCGATCGGCCGGAAGCGCAGGCCCCGGCGGGCGATCGCCGTCTCCATGCCGCGCTCGAAGTAGTCGTTCGGCGCACAGGCCGCCAGCTCCTCGACGAGCACCGCCTTGTCGGCGCTGGAGACGTAGTTGATCCCCACGGCCTCGCCGAGGCCGCCGACCACCGTCTTGGACAGCTCCCGCACGTACCCGGCGTCGTCCACCGTGTACTTGACCTCCTCCTCGGCCACGGTCTCGGTGTTGACGCACACGAAGCTCTCGTCCGCGTCCAGCTGGGGCCGCACGAGCTCGAGGATCCGCGGGTCGAAGACCACGTCGCCGTTCATCCACAGCACCCCGCCGGGGTGGGAGACGCCGAGCGCGCGCAGGAGGCTCTTGGAGGTGTTGGTGCTGTCGTAGGCCTCGTTGTAGGCGAACAGCAGGTCCGGGGCGGCCTCCATCACGAGGTAGGCCTTGAAGCCGACCACCACGGTGATCGGCAGGTCGGGGCCCAGCTCGTAGCGCAGGTTGTCCACCTGCTGGGCGAGGATGCTGCGGCCGTCGCGCAGCTCGGTGAGGGGCTTGGGGAGCGGGCGTCCCAGCCGGGTCCCCAGGCCCGCGGCCAGGACGACCGCCTGCAGGCCGCTCACTGGGCGCCCGTCGGTGCCGCAGTGCTCTCGTCGTGCCTCACGCGCATCTCTCCCCTCCCTGGTCGACCGTTCTCACGTCGACGCTCCAGCCCCCATGATGGGGCCACGCCGGCCGCGGACCATCCTGAGCCGCCCCGGGCGGGCAGCCGCTGCGGCCGCGCGCCCGGAGTCGTCACCGTTCGTGATCCCAGGTGACGCTGAGTCAGCGCCGTGAAGAGCTCGGGAGCCTGCTGGGGACTGGCCGGGAGTCAGCAGCGGAAGCGGTCCACGCGCTGCTGCAGGTCGCTGGCCATCCGCGCCAGCTCGCCCACCGCCTCCAGGGACTGCGCCACCGCCTGGGTGGTCACCTGCGAGGCGCCCGCCACCCCCGAGATCCCCTGGGCGATGTCCTGGGACGCCGCAGCCGCCTCGGCGACCGTGCGGTTCATCTCCGCCGTCGTGGCGGTCTGCTCCTCCACCGCCGACGCGATGGTGGTCTGGTGCTCGCTGATCGTGTCGATGACCTCCGCGACGCGGCCGATCGCCGCGACCGCACCGGCGGTGTCGGCCTGGATGGCCTCGACCCGGCGCGAGATGTCCTCGGTGGCGCGAGCGGTCTCCTGCGCGAGCTCCTTGACCTCGTTGGCCACGACGGCGAAGCCCTTGCCGGCCTCGCCGGCGCGGGCGGCCTCGATGGTGGCGTTGAGGGCGAGCAGGTTGGTCTGCTCGGCGATGGAGGTGATGGTCTTGACGACGTCGCCGATCTCCCGGCTGGAGTCGCCGAGCTTCACGACGGTGGCGTTGGTCTCCGTCGCCAGGGCGACGGCGGCGGTGGCCACGCGCGCCGCCTCGGTGGCGCTGACGGTGATCTGCTGGATCGCCGCGCCCATCTCCGCGGAGCCGTTCGCCACGGTCGCCACCGACTGGGAGACCTCCTCGGTGGCCGCGGAGACCACGTCGGCCTGCGCGGCCGATTCGGCGGCGGCGGCGGAGATCTGCGCGGACGTCATGGTCATCTCCTCGCTGGCCGCGGCCAGGGAGGAGGCGTCGCCGGTCATCGCCCGCACGGCGGCGCCGAGGGAGGTCAGGGCGGTGTCCAGCGCCGCGGCCATCCGCCCGACCTCGTCGTCGCCGGTGTGGTGCAGGCGGGCGGTGAGGTCGCCGTCGGCCACCTGCTCCAGCACCGCCACGGCGCGGGTCAGGGGCCGGGTGATGCGGCGGGAGATCGCCACCGACGCCGTGAGCAGCACGACCAGCGCCGCGGCCGAGGCGCCGATCGTCGTCCACCGCACCTGCGTGGAGACGGCGGCGGTCCGGTCCTCGCTGTCGCTGACGGCCGCGGCCATCGCGTCGGCCGCCCGCCCGACGGCCTCGTCGGTGATGTCGTTCAGCTCCTGGATCCGGCCGGCGTCGGCGCGCGCGGCGCCCTGGTCGGCCACGGCCTCCTCCACGAGCGCGGGGATCCCCGCGAGGTAGCCGGCGTAGGCGTCCTGGACGGCGGCCGCGCGGGCCGCCGGCTCCCCGGTCAGGGGCACGGTCGCCAGCTCGTCCAGCAGCTCCTGGGCGGTGGTGGCGTCGTCGACGACGTCGGGTCGCAGCGCCGCGGGGTCCTGCGCCACGAGGGCCTTGAAGGCGTCGACCTTCAGCTCGCTGGCCCGGGTGTCCAGGCGCAGCACCAGCTGCTCGGCGTGCTCGGCGTGCTGCGCGTCGGCCTGCGCGTCGGCGATCGCGGCCAGGCCCCACAGGGTGGCGCCCGCGAGGGCGGCGACCAGCGCGAGCGCGGTGCCGGTCAGGGCCGCGAGCCTGCGGCTGACGGTCCAGCGGATCTTCATCGGGGTGGCCTTCCGGGTCTCAGGGAGCGGGGCGGCGTCAGAGGGCGCCGGGGACCCGGGCGTGGACGAGCTTGGACAGCAGGAGCAGGAGCTGGTCCTGCTCCTGCGCGCTGAGGCAGCCGGCGATCTGCGCCGACGCGCGCTCGAGCACGGGGAAGACGGACTCCAGCTGGTCCGCGCCGGCGGCGGTGAGCTCCACGACGGCGCGGCGGCGGTCGTCGGGGTCGGTGCCGCGGTGCACCAGCCCCTGGAGGGCGAGCTTGTCGAGGATCCCGGTGACCGTGCTGTCGCGCAGGCCGCACCGCGCGGCGAGCGCGCCGGCGGGGACCGGTCCCTGCTGGTGCAGCAGGCCGAGCACCGAGCCGGCGTTGGAGGACCAGCCCGCGTGCGCCGTCGTCAGCCGGTCGTAGTCCATGGTGACCAGGCGGCCGGCGAGCACGAGCGCCCACAGGGCCCCGCCCGCCAGCGAGGCGTCGCCGACCGGTGGCGCGGTGGCCGCAGCGGGCGCGGCGGCAGCAGGTGAGCTCATGGCGCTGTCATCGGCGGATCTGTTCCGGAACTGGAGCGTCTAGCCTCCGGGGTCAGCCCGCCCTGCGACGACGAGGAACCCATGGCCCCGCTGCACCCGGCACCGCAGGCGACCCGCACGCGCACCCAGCGCCTGGACGCCCTCCCCTTCACCCGCGAGCACCGCCGCCTGCTGCTGGGCTCCGGCGGCGGCTGGGCGCTGGACGCCCTGGACGTCGGGCTGGTCTCCTTCGTCATCGCGCAGCTGACCGCGACCGGGTTCGCCACGGCCGGGCAGGCGGGGTGGATCGCCTCGGCCGGCTTCATCGGCATGGCCGTCGGCGCCAGCCTCGGCGGCCTGCTGGCCGACCGGGTCGGGCGGCGGCAGGTCTTCGCCGCGACCCTGCTGCTGTACGGCCTGGCCACCGGGGCGTCGGCGCTGGCCGGCACCGTCGCCGTCCTCATCGCCCTGCGGGTGGTGGTCGGTCTGGGCCTGGGCGCGGAGCTCCCGGTGGCCTCGACGCTGGTGAGCGAGTTCGCCCCGCCGCGCATCCGGGGCCGCGTGGTGGTCGCCCTGGAGTCGTTCTGGGCGCTCGGGTGGACCGGCTCGGCGCTCGTCGGGTACTTCGTGGTGCCCACCAGCGACGAGGGGTGGCGCTGGGCCCTGGCCGTCGGCGCGCTGCCCGCGCTGTACGCCGTCGCGGTGCGGTGGGGACTGCCGGAGTCGGTCCGGTTCCTGGAGTCGCGGGGGCGCGCCGCGCAGGCGGAGGCCGTCGTCGCGCGCTTCGAGCGCTCCGCCGGGGTCGAGCCCGCGCCGGCGCCGGACGCCCCGGTCACGGCTCCGGCCGCTGCAGCCGACGCGGAGCCCCGCAGCCGGGTCGCCGACCTGTGGTCGACGGGGCTGCGCCGGCGCACCGGGGCCCTGTGGCTGGTCTGGTTCACCGTCAACTTCGCCTACTACGGCGCCTTCGTGTGGCTGCCCTCGCTCCTCGTGGCCGAGGGCTTCTCCCTGGTCCGCTCCTTCGAGTACACCCTGTGGATCACCCTGGCCCAGCTGCCCGGGTACGCCGTGGCCGCCGTCCTGGTCGAGCGCTGGGGCCGGCGCAGCACCCTCGCGACCTTCCTGGCCGGCTCCGCGGCGGCCGCCGGGCTGTTCGCGGCCGCCGACTCCGGCCCGTCGCTCGTCGCGACCGGGATGCTCCTGTCCTTCTTCAACCTCGGTGCCTGGGGGGCGCTGTACGCGGTGACCCCGGAGCTGTACCCGACGCGGCTGCGCGCCACCGGCGCCGGCTGGGCGGCCGGCTTCGGCCGGATCGCCTCGGTCCTGGCGCCGCTGTCGGTGCCGCTGCTGCGGGGGGCCGGGGGCACCGGCCTGCTGTTCGCGGTGTTCGCCGCGGTGTTCGTCGTCGCCGCAGTCGGCGCCCTGGCCCTCCCCGAGCAGCGCGGTCGGACGCTCGAGGAGGCCTGAGCCTCAGCCGAGCAGCTCGACCAGCTCGGCCCAGGAAGCGACGACCGCGGCGACGCCGGCCTCGCGCAGCGCCTGCGTGCGCGCCGCGCGCTCGGCGGGGGGCACGAACTGCACCGTCCCGACGGTCGGGTGGCCCGCAGCGACGGCCGACAGCGCCCCGTTGATCGAGTCCTCCACGGCCAGCCCCTGCGCGGGCGCGATCCGCAGCGCCTCGGCCGCGAAGAGGTAGACCGCCGGGTCCGGCTTGCTGGTCGGCACCGGGAGGGAGTCCTCGGCGCTGAAGCGCAGCTCCGGGGAGAACAGGTGGTCCAGGCCGGTCACGTCCAGGCAGGTGTCCAGGCGGCTTCGGGCGCTGGAGGTCACCGCGGCGAGGGTGAACCGGTCGGCCAGCCCCACCAGGGGGTCGTGGACGGCGGCGTCGGGCACCAGCGCCGTGCGCAGGTGCGCGGTGACGACGTCCTTCTCCTGGACCACCCACCGGTCGAGGTCGGCCGGGTCGAGCGTGCGGCCGAGGGCCTCCGCGAGCTGGGCGGCCCCGGCGCGGAAGTTCTTGCCGTTCGTCATCTGCTGGAGCTCGGCGGGCGTGTACGCGCGGTCGGCGCCCAGCTCGGCCAGGAGCGCGTTGGCCACGTCGGTGGACGCCTCGTAGGCCGGCTCCTCGGAGGGGAACAGGGTCCCGTCGGCGTCGCAGAGCAGGTGGGTGGTGCCGGACGTGTCGAGCGGCAGGAACAGGGTGGTCATGCCGCCTCCTCTCCATCGTGGGTCAGGTGGTGGCGGATGGCCTCGCGGGGGCCGCAGCGCTCCAGCAGCTCCAGCGCCTCCTGCACGGCGCCGACGAAGCGGGGGTCAAGGCCCAGGTCGCCGAAGACGCGGCGCTCGGCGAGCAGGGGGCGCACGTCTCCGTCGCCGGCCTGGGCCAGGGTCGTCAGCCGCGCGACCACGGGGCCCTCGCTGGCCGAGCCGTGGCCGCCGTGGCCGCCGTGGCCGCCGTGGCCGCCGTGGTCGCCGACGCGCAGGTGGTGCAGCCAGGCCGCGACCGCCAGGGCCAGCAGCCGGACCGGGCGCCCGGCGTCCAGGCCCGCCTGCACCGACGGCAGGACGTGCAGGGGGATCTTGGACGCCGAGCGGCGGCACAGGCGGGCGAGCTGGTCGCCCATCCGCGGGTTCGCCAGGCGATCGACCAGGGTGCGCTGGTAGGCCACCAGGTCGACGCCGGGCACCGGCGGCAGGGACGGCGCGATCTCCCGGCCCATCAGCGCGACCAGGTAGGCGCGGAAGACGTCGTCAGCCACGACCTCGTCGACGGTCCGCATCCCGGCCAGGCGGCCCAGGTGCCCCAGAGCGACGTGGCCCGCGTTGAGCAGCCGGGTCTTGACCACCTCGTAGGGTGCGACGTCGGGCACGAAGCGGACGCCGACCCGCTCCAGGGGCGGGCGGCCGCTGCAGAAGTCGTCCTCGACGACCCACTCGCTGAACGGCTCGGTGATCACCGGCCACCGGTCGTCGACCCCCGTGGCGGCGGCGATGGCGTCGCGCTCGGCGGCGGTCGTGCTCGGGGTGATCCGGTCGACCATGCTGCTGGGGAAGCTGACGCGTTCCTCGATCCAGTCCGCGAGGTCGGGGTCGCGCAGCCGCGCGAACGACGTCACGGCCGTGCGGGCGGCCGCCCCGTTGCTCCGCATGTTGTCGCAGGACAGCACGGTGAACGGGCCGGCGCCGGAGCGCATGCGCCGGTCCAGCGCCTCGACCAGGTAGCCGAAGACCGTCTCGGGGTGGCTGGGGTCGTCCAGGTCGGAGACGACGAGCTCGTCCTCGGCGTCGAACTCCCCGGTGTGGGGGTCGAGGCGGTAGCCGCTGCTGGTGATGGTCAGGGTGACCAGGCGGGTGCGCCTGTCGGCCAGCACGGCCAGCAGCGCCTCGGGGTCGGCCGGCGCGAACACGTAGCGCGTCATCGAGCCGACCACCCGCGCCCGGTCGACCTCGGCGCTGCGCTCCACCACCAGGTAGAGGCCGTCCTGGGCGGCGAGCACCTCGCCCATCTGCGGGCGCAGCAGCCCCACCCCGACCAGGCCCCAGCCGCTCTCGCCGCTGCGGGCCAGGTCGTCGAGGTAGACGGCCTGGTGCGCTCGGTGGAAGCCGCCGACCCCGATGTGCACGACCGCGGGCACCAGTGCCGAGCGGTCGTACCCCGGCACCGACACCGCCGCCGGCAGGTCGCCCAGGGTCGCGGCGGTCAGCGGGCGGGGCGCGGGGGGCATCGGGGGAGGGCTCCTCGGGTGGGGTGGCGGTGGGCGCGCAGCAGGGGGCTGGTGCAGGCGGAGCGTCGCACGGGCGGTGCGCCCCCGCACCCGCCGGGCCGCCGCGCGTGGTCGCGGTCGGATCGGGTAGGAGGGGGGCATGTCGATGATGGAGCCGTTCGTCCCCGCCCGCGCTGACGACGAGGGCGGGATCCCGGCCGCCGACCCCGGCGCGGGCGCCCCGGCGCCCAGCGAGGGCTTCGGCGTCGGCGGCGAGGAGCCCGACACCACGGACGCGGGGCCGGACGCCGACCTGGAGGCCGAGGTCGAGCGCCGGGTGCCGAAGGACCTGCCGTTCCGGACGCCGGACCCCGGCCAGGAGCGCTGACCCCGCCGCTGCGGGCCGCTCACCGCGCCGCAGGCGCCTCCAGCGCGAGCACGCGGGGGTCGTAGCGGGCGAGGACGCCGGAGGCGACCACGGCCAGCGAGAGGCCGGTCACGGCCAGCGGCGCCGTCCCGGGCCGCAGCCGGTCGCCCAGGGCCAGCACGCCCACCAGCGCGGGCACGACGGTCTGCCCGAGGACGACCGTGGCGGTGGCGGTGAGCACCGCCCCGCGCTGCAGGGCCGTGGAGTACAGCAGGGCGGCCAGCGGTCCGCCGACCAGCAGGGCGTAGGCCGCCGGCTCGACCACGAGCACCGCGGGCGCGAAGCCGGGCAGCACGCGCGAGGCCAGCGCCGTGACCGCGAACCCCAGGCCCGAGACCAGCCCGAGGAGCGAGGAGCCCACGGGCCCGTGCAGGCGGCCGACGGCGACCCCGGCGAGCGCGACGGCCACGACGGCCACCAGCAGCAGCGACCGGGTGCCGACGTCCGGCTCCACGTCGCCGACCGTGGAGGCGCTGGACGTCAGCAGCGCGAGGCCCACGACCAGGGCCCCCACCGCGAGCGCCTCCCGGCGGTGCAGGTGCCCGCCCAGGACGCGGGTGCCGAGGGCGGCGGTGACCACGACGCTGGCGGAGACCAGCGCCTGCGCCAGGAACAGCGGGAGGGTGCGCAGCGCCGCCAGGTGCAGCACGAACCCGAGCAGGTTGAGCGCCATGGCCGCCAGGAACGGCAGGTGGCGCAGCTGGCGCACGAGCAGCAGGGGGTCGACGCCTCGCGTCGGCGGCTCGCGCGTCGCTGCCAGCGCCTGCAGGACCGCGGCGACGCCGAAGGCCGCGGCGGAGGCGAGGCCCGCGAGCAGGCCCAGGAACAGGTCGGGGGGCACTGCCGCTACTGCGACGGTCGCGCCGCGACGGCGCGGCGGCGCCGGGCGGTCAGGGCCAGGCTCACGGCGAGGTAGTAGGCCAGGTAGGCCAGGGACAGCGCCACGAGCAGCGGCGAGGGGTCGGGCATCTGCGACAGGATCAGCGCGTAGGCGCCCAGCCAGGCGGCGGTCAGCGCGAGGTTCGTGCGCCGGAACGCCGTCGTGCGCGAGGGGTAGAGGTAGCCGATCGGCACGAAGACCAGCACCGAGCAGACCAGCAGGACCGTCGCGGTCACCGCGGCCCCGAGGTCCATCACGATGACGTAGAAGGCCACGACGTTCCAGTAGCTGGGGAAGCCCAGGAACAGGTGGTCGTCGGTCTTGGCGTCGACCCGGCAGAACTGGTAGCTGGAGGCGAGCAGCGGGACCACGGCCAGGGCCGTGCCCCAGGCGCCCTCGGGCAGCCGCCCGTCCATCCACAGCAGGAGCACGGGCGCGAAGGCGTAGGTCAGGTAGTCGACGATGTCGTCCAGGCGGGCCCCGTCGAACCAGGGCAGGCGCTCGCGCACCCGCAGCCGCCGGGCGAGCATCCCGTCGGTGCCGTCGATGACGAGCGCCACCAGCCCGAGCCACAGGGCGCGGACGGCGTCGCCCTCGATCGCGGCGAGCACGATGAGCAGGGCCAGCGCCGTGCCGCTCGCGGTGTACAGGTGCACCGCGCCGGCCCCGGCGCGCAGCCATCCCGAGGGGGAGGGGAGCCCGGCCACACCCGGGTCCTGCGGGGGAGCCTGTGCGCTGATGTCGTCACTCCCACAGCCGTCGGGCGCGTCCGGGCGAGGAGGAGCCCGGACCGCGCGTTCGGGCCCACGGTATCGCCGCTGGGCGCCTGCTGCCGCTGGCGGGGCGCCGGCGGTGCGCGACGCGACGCCCGCGGGCTCGCCTACACTCCTGTCCGCGGCGAGGGACGACGGCCGCCCGCGGTGCGCCGCGGTGGGGTCGAGCCCGCGGCCCGTCAGCACGACCGTCACCTCCGGATCCCGGTGAGCGGCGGTCGCACCCGGAGCCGGCTCCGGGAGGACGACGGGACACCGCGCTCCATGGATCAGACACCGCCGTCACCGGGCGCCTCCCGCGCCGGTGGAGGTCGTGCGGCAGCGAGCACCCTGCACGACGTCGAGCGGCTGCACGCCGCCCTCGCCCGCATCCGCCTGGAGGGGGCCTCCTTCGACGGCGTCCTCGAGCAGGTGGCGCACCTGGCGCGCACGAGCATCCCGGCCGCCGACGTCGTGTCGGTCACGCTGGTCGACGGCGAGGGCCCCCGCACAGCGGCGTCCACCGGCGACCTGGCCCTGCAGCTCGACCAGCGCCAGTACGACCTCGGCGAGGGGCCGTGCCTGGACGCCGCCCAGGAGCAGCGGGCCGTGAGCCTGCCCGACCTCGCGACCGAGGAGCGGTACCCCGGCTTCGTGCCCCGCGCCCGCCAGGCCGGCGTCCGCGCGGTCACCTCGGTGTCGATGGTCGCCACGCCGCGGGTGGTCGCGGGGCTCAACGTCTACAGCCTGCAGGAGCCGGGCGGGCACGAGGCGGTGGCGGTCGCGACGCGCGACTTCGTGGACGCCGCGGCGGCCGCGGTCGCCAACGCCGCGCTGGTCTCCACGGCCACGCACGCGGCCGACGACCTGCGCCGGGCCATGGCCACCCGCGCGGTGATCGAGCAGGCGAAGGGGCTGATGGTGGGGCGGCTGGGCTGCACCCCGGAGCGGGCGTTCGACCTGCTCGCCGAGCAGTCCCAGCACACCAACCGCAAGCTGCGCGACATCGCCGTGGAGCTGGTGCAGGAGGCCCAGCGGCGCCAGCCCCCGCCCCGCCCACCCGGCTGAGCCGCGCACCGGGGCGGCCCCGCACGCGGGCGTCTTCACGTGCGGGGCCTGGCCCGTGCGGCACCCGGGTGGAGCACGAGATGCCGCCCAGCCCACCACACCGCCGGCGTCCCCGCCCCCAGGCGCCCGAGCACCAGGGTGGGCACCGCGGACGGGTCGGACCCGCCCGGAGCCCGCGTGGGCCGTCGAGGTCGAGAGCCCAGCCCCGGTGACTCGTGGAGCGTCCGCCGTGGGCGCTCGTCGTCACCGAGCGCGCTCCTGCTCTCGTTGCCGTCTGTGCGGGCCGAGCGAAGGACCGCATCCCCGTGGCCGACGACCCGCAGGACCAGATCCCCGCCCAGGGGGCGCACCGCCCCCGCCTGCTGGAGCCCCAGGAGGCCTTCCGGCAGCTCGGCCGGCTGCCGCTGGGCGAGCTGCCGCTGTCGCAGGTGCTCGCCCGCGTGGCCGAGCTGGCCCGGGACACGATCCCCGGGGCGGACGAGGTGTCCGTGACCCTCCTGCAGGGCGACGCCGCGCGCAGCGTCGCCTTCACCGGCCAGCTGGCCTCCGCCCTGGACGAGCGCCAGTACGCCGAGGGCTTCGGCCCCTGCATGGACGCCGCCCTCGCCGGTGAGGTGATCAGCGTCGCCGACACGGCGTCGGAGCAGCGGTACGCGGACTTCGCCGCGGTCGCCCACCGGGCGGGCGTCCGCTCGTCGCTGTCGGTCGGGATGCCCGTGCCCCAGCGCACCGTCGGGGGCCTGAACATGTACAGCAGGTCGCCGGACGCCTTCGACGACGAGGCGGTGGCGCTGGCGCGGGTCTTCGCCGACTACGGCGCCGTCGCGATGCTCAACGCGGCGCTGCTCGACTCCAAGGACGCCATGGCGCGCCAGCTGGAGCAGGCGATGCTCGCTCGCGCCACCATCGAGCAGGCCAAGGGCATCCTCATGGCGAGGCTCGGCTGCACCCCCGAGGAGGCGTTCGCCCACCTGTCCCAGCAGTCGCAGAAGGCCAACCGCAAGCTGCGGGACATCGCAGCGGACCTGGTCGCCCAGGCCCGTCGCGGCACGCCCCCGCGCTAGGCGGCGGCGAGCAGGAGCGAGGCGGCCAGCGCGAGCATGACGAGGGCGATGGTGGCGTCCAGGACGCGCCAGGCCGAGGGACGGGCGAACACCGGCCGCAGCAGCGCGGCGCCGCGGCCGAGGGCGATGAACCACGCGGCGCTGCCGGCGGCGGCGCCCGCGGCGAACCACCACTGCCGCCCGGGGTGGTTCTGGGCGATGGACCCGAGCAGGACGACGGTGTCGAGGTAGACGTGGGGGTTCAGCCAGGTCAGCGCCAGTGCGGTGGTGACCGCCGCCGCCGTCGAGCCCGTGGCCGCGCCCTCGCGCGGCCCCATCTCCCGCGGGCGGACCGCGCGGCGGGCGGCCAGCAGGCCGTAGCCGACGAGGAAGGCGGCTCCGGCGACGCGGACGGCGTCCAAGAGCCCTGGCCGGCCCTGCACCGCGGCGCCGGCGCCGGCCACCCCCGCGGCGATCAGGACCACGTCGGAGACCACGCACACGGCGACCACGGGCCCCACGTGGGAGCGGAGCAGCCCCTGGCGCAGCACGAAGGCGTTCTGCGCGCCGATCGCCACGATGAGGGACAGGCCCAGGCCGAGGCCCGAGAGCGCGGCGAGGAGGTCTGCGGTCACCGGACGACGGTAGGCAGCCGCGTGCTGTGAAGGGAAGTTCACGTCGCTGCACCACCGTTAGCATCGCTGTCGTGGACCTCGACCTGGGGCAGCTGCGGGCGCTGAGCGCCGCGGTGTCCGAAGGCACCCTGGAGGCGGCCGCCCGCGCCCTGCACGTGACGCCGTCGGCGATCAGCCAGCGCCTGCGCGCCCTGGAGGTGGCCACCGGGCGCGTCCTGCTGGTCCGCAGCAGACCGGTGCAGGTCACGGAGTCCGGGGAAGCGCTGCTGCGCCTGGCGCGCCAGGTCGAGCTGCTGGCCCGTGACACCGCCGCCGAGCTCGGCGCCGGCGCCGAGCAGGAGACGACGACCCTGCCGATCGCCGTCAACGCCGACTCCCTGAGCACCTGGGTGCTGCCGGCCCTCGCCTCCGCCGCCGGGCCGGTCTCCTTCGACCTGCACCGCGACGACGAGGAGCACACCGCCGCCCTCCTGCGCTCGGGCGCGGTCGTGGCGGCGATCACCGCGGCCCCGGTCGCCGTGCCCGGCTGCTCGGTCACCGCGCTGGGGACCATGCGGTACCGGCCGACCGCGTCTCCCGCCTTCGCCCGGCGGTGGCTGCCCGACGGCCCCACCCCCGCCGCGCTGGCCGTGGCTCCCGTCGTGGTCTTCGACCGCAAGGACGACCTCCAGCACCGCTACCTGCGCGGGCGGCTCCCCGCGGGCGCGCAGCCGCCGGCGCACTCCGTGCCGTCGTCGGCCGACTTCCTGGCCGCCGTCCGCCTCGGCCTGGGCTGGGGGATGCTGCCCGACCTGCAGACCCAGCGCGGCGGCGCGGACGACCCCGGCGACCTGGTGGTGCTGGACCCCGCCGCCACGACCGACGTCTCGCTGTACTGGCAGCAGTGGAAGCTGCGCTCGCCCTCCCTGGACCGGATCGCGAGCGCCGTGGTGGCAGCGGCGCGCGAGCACCTGCTGCAGCCGCGCTGAGCGGTGTCGGCGCGACATCCTCGTCACCGAGCGGCCTCGTGGACCCGGACGGCAGCACGCTGACCCTGCAGCAGATGGACCGGCGCACGGGCGACGCGCACTCAGCCGTCCGACGACGAGGCCCCGGCCCCCTCGAGGGGGCCGGGGCCAGGTGCCGCCGGTCAGGGGCGCTGCTGCCCCCGGCGGTCAGATGTCGTAGTACATCTCGAACTCGTGGGGGTGCGGGCGGAAGCGGATGGGGTCGATCTCCTTGGTCCGCTTGTACTCGATCCACGTCTCGATGAGGTCCTCGGTGAACACGCCGCCCTCGGTGAGGTAGGCGTGGTCGGCCTCCAGGGCGTCGAGCACGGCGCCGAGGGAGCCCGGGACCTGCTTGATGCTCGCGTGCTCCTCGGGGGGCAGCTCGTAGAGGTCCTTGTCGACCGGGTCGGCCGGCTCGATGCGGTTCTGGATGCCGTTGAGCCCGGCCATGAGCATCGCCGAGAACGCCAGGTACGGGTTCGAGGACGGGTCGGGCACGCGGAACTCGATCCGCTTGGCCTTCGGGTTGCTCCCGGTGATCGGGATGCGCACGCAGGCGGAGCGGTTGCGCGCGGAGTACACGAGGTTCACCGGCGCCTCGTAGCCCGGCACCAGGCGGTGGTAGCTGTTGACCGTCGGGTTGGTGAAGGCCAGCAGGCTCGGCGCGTGGTGCAGGAGGCCGCCGATGTACCAGCGGGCCATGTCCGAGAGGCCGCCGTAGCCGGACTCGTCGTAGAACAGCGGCACGCCGTCCTTCCACAGCGACTGGTGCACGTGCATGCCCGAGCCGTTGTCGCCGAAGAGGGGCTTGGGCATGAAGGTGACGGTCTTGCCCGCCTCCCACGCCACGTTCTTGATGATGTACTTGAAGAGCATGGTCTTGTCGGCCGACTTCGCGAGCGTGTCGAACCGGTAGTTGATCTCTGTCTGGCCCGCGGTGCCGACCTCGTGGTGGGCGCGCTCGACGCCGAGGCCCTGGGCGTCCAGCGCCAGGCTCATCTTGTCGCGCAGGTCGGCGTAGTGGTCGGTCGGCGGGACGGGGAAGTACCCGCCCTTGTACGGCGTCTTGTAGCCGCGGTTGCCGCCCTCCTCCACGCGGCCGGTGTTCCACGCCGCCTCGACGGAGTCGATGTGGTAGTAGGACTCCCGCTGGGAGGTCTGGAAGCGCACGTCGTCGAAGATGTAGAACTCCGCCTCCGGCGCGAAGAACGCGGTGTCGGCGATGCCGGTGCTCTTCAGGTACGCCTCGGCCTTGTGGGCGACCTGGCGCGGGTCGCGGCTGTAGGCGTCGTTCGTGATCGGGTCGACGATGCTCATGTTGATGTTGAGCGTCTTCTCGGTGCGGAACGGGTCGAGGTAGGCCGTCTCGACGTCCGGCACGAGCTTCATGTCCGACTCGTTGATGGCCTGGAAGCCGCGGATCGAGGACCCGTCGAACATCTGGCCCTCGACGAAGAAGTCCTCGTCGACCGTCGAGGCGGGGACGTTGAAGTGCTGCATCACGCCGGGCAGGTCGCAGAACCTCACGTCGACGAACTTGACGTCGTTGTCCTTGAGGTACGCGAGGACCTCGGCAGCGTCCTTGAACATCCATCCTCCAGGCGGGGTGGGGGCAGTGGGGCGGTCGGGCGTTCGGGCGGACGCTAGGGAGGCGCCGTTTCCCCGTCGTCTCGTCCGTATTGCCGGGAGGTTACGGGGCGGTGCCGGACGCCGGCCGCCCGGGCACCCCGACGCCGGCCGCCCGCCGGCTGCGAGCCCGGCCGCCGTAGGCTCGGCCGGCGTGAGCGCAGCCGCGGGGACCGCAGGGGACTGGCCCGGACGCCGGCTCGGCCTCCCGCCCTCGGGGCGGAGCTCCGTGGGCCGCCCCGGACGCCGCGTCGTGGCCCTGCTGGTCGACTGGCTGGCCTGCAGCCTGGTGTCGCGGGCCTTCTTCGACAACGACGGCTTCGCGACGCTCGCGCTGTTCACGGCCGAGCAGGTGCTGCTCGTGGCCACCCTGGGCGCGAGCTTCGGCCACGCGCTGGTGGGCCTGCGGGTCCAGCGCCTCGGCGGGGGCCCGGCGGGGCCGCAGGCGGCGCTGGTGCGCGCGGTGCTCCTGGCGCTGGCGGTGCCGGCGCTCGTCTGGGACGTCGACCAGCGCGGCCTGCACGACCGCCTCGCGAAGACGGTGCTCGTGCGCCGCTGAGACCCCTCAGCGGCGCACGGCCTCAGCGGCGGGCGCCCTTGCGGTCGGGGCGCGCGCGCATCGGGTCGATGCCCGCGGGGATCGGCGGGCGCGAGGTGCCCAGCGCCTTCAGGCGGCGGTTGACCTGGGTGACCTCGGCCTTGGTCAGCTTCGGGCGCAGCCGCATGACGCGGCGGGGGAGCTTGCCGAGGGGGACCTGCTCCTCGCCGCTGCCGCTCTGCAGCAGGTGCACGGGGACGTCGGGCAGCACGCGCGCGACCCGGCGGCGCTCGGCCTCCAGCAGCTTGGTGACGCGGTGGGCCGGCCCGTCGGAGACCAGCACGACGCCGGGGCGGCCGACGGCGCGGAAGACGGTGTCGCGGGTGCGCGGGTCGACCGCGACGGGCTGCTCGTCCACGAACCAGCCGCGGCGCAGCGTGCGCAGGGCGGCTCCGGCGGCCCCGGGCTGGCCCTCCAGCTGGCCGTAGGCGGCGGACTCCGCGCGCCGGGCGAGCACGAACAGCGCCGCGAGCAGCGCGACCATGAGGCTGAAGAGGCCCAGGACGATCGTCCAGTACCAGCCGTCGGTCAGCAGCAGCGTCAGCCCGAGGAGCACGACGAGGACGGCGAGGAAGGTGCCCAGCACCCACCAGGTGACCGAGGGGTCCACGCGCCGCGTCATCGCGTACACGTCGCGCATCTGCTTGAGGCGGCCCGGGGCTCCGCTGCCGCCCCTGGCGCGGCGGCGGAGGAAGCGGCGGCGACCGGAGGGAGCGCCGTCGGCGCTCAGCGCGGTCGCGCCGGCGGGGGAGGAGGTCGTGCGGGCCATGGGCCCAGGGTAAGGCTCGGCGGCCCCGGTCAGCGCGGACCGGGCAGCAGGCTCGCCGCCTCCTGGCGCGCCGGCCCGGACGCCGCGAGGTGGGCGAGGTCGTCCGGGATGGTCTCGCCGCGGCGCGTCATGGCCTGCGCCCACAGCCGGCCCGCGCGGTAGGAGGAGCGCACCAGGGGCCCGGACAGCACGCCGAGGAACCCGATCCGCTCGGCCTCGGCGGCCAGCGCCACGAACTCCTCCGGGCGCACCCACCGCTCGACCGGGTGGTGGCGCACGCTCGGGCGCAGGTACTGGGTGATCGTGATGAGGTCGGTGCCGGCCTCGTGCAGGGCCTGCAGCGCCTCCACGACCTCCTCGTACGTCTCGCCCATGCCCAGGATGAGGTTGGACTTGGTGACGAACCCGTCCTCGTGCGCGGAGGTCAGCACGGACAGGGAGCGCTCGAAGCGGAAGCCCGGGCGGATCCGCTTGAAGATCCGCGGCACCGTCTCCACGTTGTGGGCGAGCACCTCGGGCCGGGAGGAGAAGACCTCGGCCAGCTGGGCGGCGTCCGCGTCGAAGTCGGGGATGAGCAGCTCGACGCCGGTGCCGGGGCTCATCGCGTGGATCTGGCGCACCGTCTCGGCGTACAGCCACGCGCCGCCGTCGGGCAGGTCGTCGCGGGCGACGCCGGTGATGGTGGAGTAGCGCAGCCCCATGGAGCGCACCGACTCCGCGACCCGGCGGGGCTCGTCGGCGTCGAAGGCGGCCGGGCGGCCGGTGTCGATCTGGCAGAAGTCGCAGCGGCGGGTGCACTGGTCACCGCCGATGAGGAAGGTCGCCTCGCGGTCCTCCCAGCACTCGAAGATGTTGGGGCAGCCGGCCTCCTCGCAGACCGTGTGCAGCCCCTCGCTCTTCACGAGCGCCTTGAGCTCGGTGTACTCCGGCCCCATCCGCGCCCGCGTCTTGATCCACTCGGGCTTCTTCTCGATCGGCGTGGTGGCGTTGCGCGCCTCGACGCGCAGCATCCGGCGTCCTTCGGGGGCCAGGGTCACCCCCGCAGGCTACGCCTGCGCTCTGGGAGGCTGAGGGGCGTGACCGAGCGCAAGCCGCCGGAGGCCCGGTTCGAGGACTGGGTCGAGCGCCAGATCCGCACCGCGCAGGAGCGCGGCGCGTTCGACGACCTGCCGGGCGCGGGGAGGCCGATCCCCGGCCTGGACCGGCCGATGACCACGGCGGACTGGGCGGTGGAGTGGGCGCGGCGCTCGGAGGCCGACCTCACCGCCGCCCTCCCGCTGTCGCTGGCGCTGCGCCGCGAGCGGCAGGACCTGCTGGAGGCGGCCGCGCAGCAGGGCTCGCCCGAGCAGGTGCGCGCCCTGGTCGAGGGCTTCAACGCCCGGCTGCGCGCGGCCTACCTCCGCCCGGCCGACGGCCCGCCGCTGGCGCTGGGGCCCCTGGACGCCGACCTGCTGGTCGAGCGCTGGCACGCCGCGCACCCGCCCGCGCCGGAGGCCGAGCCGCCGCCCGAGGCGCCTGCCCGCGCCCGGCGGTGGCGCCACAGGCTGCGCTCGCTGGGGCCGCGGCGCGCTGGCTAGGGTCGCGGCGTGGACCTCCGCATCTTCACCGAGCCCCAGCAGGGCGCCACCTACGACGACCTCCTCGCGGTCGCGCGCACCGCCGAGGACGCCGGCTACGACGCGTTCTTCCGCTCCGACCACTACCTGGCGATGGGCGGCGACGGCCTGCCCGGCCCGACCGACGCGTGGACGACGCTGGCCGGGCTCGCCCGCGAGACGTCCCGGATCCGCCTGGGCACCCTGGTCACCTCCGCGACGTTCCGGCTGCCCGGCGTCCTGGCGATCCAGGCCGCGCAGGTGGACCAGATGTCCGGCGGGCGGCTGGAGGTCGGCCTGGGCGCCGGCTGGTACGAGGCCGAGCACGCCGCCTACGGCATCCCCTTCCCGCCCGTCGGCGAGCGCTTCGACCGCCTGCAGGAGCAGCTGGCGATCCTCACCGGCCTGTGGTCGACGCCGGTGGGTCGGACGTTCGACTTCACCGGCCGGCACTACGTGCTGGAGGGCTCCCCGGCGCTGCCGAAGCCCGTGCAGTCGCCGCTGCCGCTGGTCATGGGGGGCATGGGCAAGCGCCGCACGCCCGAGCTGGCCGCCCGCTACGCCACCGAGTTCAACCTGCCCTTCGCGCCGCTGGAGGACGTCCGCACCCAGTTCGGGCGGGTCCGCGCCGCCTGCGAGGCGATCGGCCGCGACGGCGACGACCTCACCTGGTCGGCCGCCCTCATCGTCTGCGTCGGCGGCGACGAGGCCGAGGTGGCCCGCCGCGCCGCCGCCATCGGCCGCGAGGTCGGCGAGCTGCGCCAGAACGGCCTCGCCGGTTCCCCGGCCGAGGTGGTCGAGAAGATCGGCACCTACGCGGAGGCCGGCGTCCAGCGCCTCTACCTGCAGGTCATGGACCTGGCCGACCTCGGCCACCTCGAGCTGGTCGCCGCGGAGGTGGCGCCCCAGCTGGACTGAGGCCGCGAGCACCCAACCCCGGCGGGTGCTCGCGTCGTCTCACCGGTGGGGGCGCTGGTGCCAGCGCCGGAGGAGGACCGGTGCGGACGACCTGGGACAGCGCTGACCGAGCGGCGCCCGTGAGCGCGACGGGGGCGTCGGCGCACGACGGCGCCCCCGTCGCCGTGGCGCGCGGTGTGACGCACTGGCACGGCGGTGACCGGGGGCGCGATCCCGTGCTCCGCGACGTGGACCTGGCCGTGGCGCCCGGGGAGCTCCTCGTCCTCGCGGGGCGCTCCGGCTCGGGCAAGTCGACCCTGTGCCACCTGCTGGCGGGGATCTCCGCGCCGAGCTCCGGGGACGTGCTGGTCGACGGCGATCCGGCGGTCCAGGTGCGCGACTGGAGGCGGGTGACCGTCCTGCCGCAGCGCCTCGGGCTGGTCGAGGAGCTGTCGGTGGCCGAGAACGTGGGCTGGCCGTGCCGGCTGGCCGGCGTCCCGGTGCCGGGCGAGCTGCTGGGCGCGCTCGCGCTGGACGCCGTGGCCGTCCGGCCGGTGCACCAGACGTCCCTGGGGGAGCAGCAGCGCACCGGCCTGGCCCGCGCCCTGGCGACGTGCCCCCGCGTGGCCGTCCTGGACGAGCCCACCGGCCACCAGGACGACGCCAACGTCGACCGCGTCCTGGAGGCGCTGGCGTCGGCCGCGCGCGGCGGCACCGCCCTGGTGGTGGCCACCCACGACGAGCGCGTCATCGACGTCGCCGACCGGGTGGTCCGTCTGCGCGACGGGCGGGTGCAGGCGTGAGCGCGGCCGACTCCCCCCAGCGCACGGCGGCCCCCGGACCGGGAGACCTCGCCGGCCGGCCCGCCGGGGCAGGGCGGCGGGTCGAGCGCCTGCCGTCCCCGAGGCGCCCCGCGCCGGCCCGACGGAGCCGGCGGACGCCGCTGTGGCGGGCGGCCGCGGGCCGTCCCTTCCGCGCCGGCTCCGGCGGGGGCCTGGTCGCCGTCGCTTTCGCGCTGCTGGCGGTGGCAGCGGCGAGCGGGCCGCTGGTCACCGCGACCACCGGGTCCGCGGCCCTGCGCCAGGTGCTGGGCTCCGCACCGGATGCCGCGGCGGCCGAGCGGCTCACGCGCGTGGCGGTCGTCGGCGGAGCGGCTCCGAGCGACCCGGAGCAGGCGCGGGTGGTCGAGCAGCTCGGCCGCCTGCCCGGGGCCGGAGCGCCGGTGGTCAGCGGAGGGTCCCTGGAGCCCGACCTGCTGCCCCCCGGGTCGCTCGTGCCGTACCTGGCCTCCTCGGCGGGCCAGGAGCCGGCCCGCCTGTACGCCGTCGACGACCCGGCGGCCCGGCTGCAGCAGGTGGGCGACGCCGCACCCGCCGGCCTGCCCGGACCCGCCGTGTGGGTCCCGCAGCCGCTGGCGGCGTCGCTGCGGCTCACGGCCGGCGACCCGGTGCGCCTGGGGAGCCTCGTGGGCGGGACGGCCGCGCCGGAGACCGTGGTGGACGGGCACGTCGCGGGCGTCTACGCCGTCGGCGAGGACGGCCGCCGCCCGGCGGACCCGCCGGGCGAGCGGTTCTGGCAGGACCCCCTCCGGGCCCTGCCCCGCGACGCCCTCCAGGCCTTCCAGCGCTCGCGGCTCGCCGTCGTGGACGTGGACACCGCGCCGCAGGTGGCCGAGCAGCTCTCCGACAGCGTCCTGTGGTCGGCCTCGGTGAGCCTGGACGTGCCCCGCGGCCTGGAGCAGGCCGACGCCGTGGTGGCCGACCTCCGGGAGGTCGAGCGCGCCGTCGGGTTCCTCGGCGCGGGACTGGAGCTCGTGCAGGGCGCGAACCGGCAGCCGTCCGTCGTCAGCGACGTGCCGGACCTCGTGGAGGGCGCCCACCTCCTGGCGGATGCGGCGCGGGCGCGCACGCAGACGCTGCAGCGCGGCGGCCTGGCCCTCGGGCTCGCCGCCGTGCTGGGCAGCGCGCTGCTCCTCAGCGCCCGGCGCCGCACCGAGCTGCGGCTGTCGGCCGGGCTGGGCCGGCGCGCCAGGACGACGGCCCTGCAGACCCTCCTCGAGACGCTGCCGCTGGCTGCGGTGGCCACGGTCGCCGGCGGGGCGCTCGCGGCCGCCGGGGTCGCGCTCAGCGGCCCAGACGCGCCGCTGGGCGCCCGCGCGGTCGAGGCCGGCGCGGTGCGCGCCGGCCTCGCGCTGGCCGTGGGGCTGGTGCTGGTCACCGCGGTGGCGGGCGTCGCCGCCCGGCAGGCCGCCCGCCGCACCGGCGGGGAGGGGCACCGGGTGCCGGTGCCCTGGGTGGGACTGCTGGTGGCGGTGGCGATCACCACCGTCATCGGCCTGCTCGGGCGCCCCTCCGGGGGCCTGGGCGCGCTGGACCTGCTGGTGCCGGTGCTGGTCGCCGCTGCCACCGGCGCGCTCGGCGCCACGCTCCTGCGGGCGCTGGTGCGCCGGGCCGGCGCCCGAGCCTCCCAGCAGGAGCTGGCCGGCGGGGCCCCGCTGACGCCGCGGCGCGCCACCGCGGTGCTCGCGGTGCGCCGCCTCGGCGGTCCCGGGCAGGAGCGGGTGCTGGTCGTCGCCCTCATCAGCACCGGTCTGGGTCTGGCGCTGCACGTGCTGGCCGGCACCGCGGCCGTGGACCGGGCGGTGGACGACAAGACGGCGCTGCTGGCCGGTGCGGAGGTCAGCGCCTACCCCGCCGACACCTTCCTGCTCGACCCGACGCTGCCCCTGCAGCCCCCGCCGGGCATCCCGCCACCGCCGGAGCTGGAACCGCCCCGCGACCTGCGCGTGGCTCCCGGCGACACCGTGGTCTGGCGCCAGGAGGCGCGGGTGGACGGCACCGACGCGCTGGCGGACCTGCTCGTCATCGACCCCGCCACCTTCGCCGCGGGGGCCGCCTGGGGCGCCCCCGGCGGCGCCCTGGCCCCGGCGCGGGAGATGCTCCCGCTGCTCGAGCGCGAGGAGGCCGCGGCCGTCCGGGCTCGCGCCGACGGCCAGCGGGGCGCGCCGGTCCCCGTGCTCGTCGCGGGCCTGGACGGCTACGGCCCCGGAGACCAGCTGACCCTGCGCCAGGACGAGGACGACGTCCCGGTGCGCGTGGTCGGCGCGGTCGCGCACTTCCCCGGCCAGGAGGGCGACGGGGACCACGCGCTCGTGGTCCTGCCCTCCGACGCCTACCTGCCCGAGCTGCCGGTGGACCCGCGCACCCGCCCGGAGGACGGCGCGCCCCGCAGGAGCGACGTCCGGGTCGCCCTGTGGTCCTCCCGGTCGCTCGGACAGGTCACCGCCGACCTGGAGCGGCTCGACGCCGGCGACGTGCGGTTCCAGACGCGCGAGCGCACCGCCACCGCCCCTTCCTTCGCGTCCTGGCGCCTGGTGCGGGGCTACCAGCTCGCGCTGGCGGTCGCGGTGGCGCTGGTGGCCGCGCTGGCCCTGTGCCTGTCCGCCGAGCGCAGCGCCGCCCGCGCGCGCCCCGCCGCGGTCATCCTGGCCCGCGCGGGCCTGGGCCGGCGGGGACCGGTGGCGGCCCTCCTCCTGGAGGCCGCCGTCCTGGTCGCCGCCGGGCTGGGCCTGGCGGTCGCCGCCGTCGTGGTGCTGCGGCCCCTGGCCGGCCGCCTGTTCGACCCCGCGCCGTGGACCGCCCCACCGCTGGCGCCGGTGCTGCCGGCCGGCGCCGTGGCCGTCACCGCCGCGATGGCGCTGGCGGCCTGGCTGGCTGCGGCCGCCGTCGTCGTCGTGGTCTCCCGCTCCCGGCGCGACGAGGAGGTGCTGCGCGGTGCGGAGTGATGAGGCGGTGCGGAGCGAGGAGGCGGTGCGCTGCTCCGGCCTGGTCCGGATCCACCGCTCGCCCACCGGGGAGGTCCACGCCCTGCGCGGCGTGGACGCCACCTTCACCCGCGGTTCCCTCACCGCCGTGGTGGGGCCCTCCGGCAGCGGGAAGTCCACGTTGCTGGAGGTGCTGGCGCTGCGCGAGCGGCCCAGCGGCGGGGAGGTGCTGCTGGGCGGGGAGCCGACCTCGGGCCTGGGCGCGGCGAGGCTCCGGCTGCTGCGGCGCACGCACGTGGCGTGGGTGCCCCAGCGGCCCACGCACGGCCTCTACCCGCACCTGAGCGCCTGCGACCACCTGGCGGAGGTCGCCGCGCTGCGGGGCGGCGACCTCCTGGACCCCCTGGACGCCCTGGAGCGGGTGGGGCTGGCCGCGCGGGCCGACGCCCGGCCCGGGGCGCTGTCCGGCGGGGAGCAGCAGCGGCTGGTGGTCGCGATGGCGGTCACCGGCGCCCCGGCGGTGCTGGTCGCGGACGAGCCGACCGCCGAGCTCGACGACGACTCCGCGGCGCTGGTGCTCGCCGAGCTGGAGCGGTGCGCGCGCCTCGGCAGCTGCGTCGTGGTGTCCACCCACGACCCGCGGGTGGTGGCGGCCGCAGACCGCGTGCTGCTGCTGCGCCACGGGGTGCTCTCCAGCGAGCAGCACCAGGGCCGGTCGGAGGCCACGTCCGTGATCGACTCCACGGGCCGCGTGCAGCTGCCGCCGACCGTCCTGGACCTGTTCCCCTCCGGCCGGGCCGTGGTCCGGCGCACCCCCGGCGGCACGGTCGAGCTGGTGCCCGCCGAGGGCGGCGCCCGGGAGGCGGACTGACCGTGGCGCTCCTCACCTGGCACGATCAGGTCGTCCGGCCCGGGGTGGGCCCCTCGGTCGGCGGAGGAGGAGCGGTGAGCGCACGCGACAGCGCCTTCACCGCCTTCGCCCTGTCCGCGGCACCGGGGCTGCGCCGGGTGGCCTACCTCGTGTGCGGGGACTGGCACCACGCCGACGACCTCGTGCAGGCGACCCTGGAGCGGATGTACGCCCGGTGGCCGCGCCTGGAGCACGTCGACGACCCCGACGCCTACGCCCGCCGCGTGCTGACCCGCCTGTACCTGACGGAGAACCGCCGCCTGTGGCGGCACAGGGAGACCTCCTGGGCCGAACCGGGTGACGCCGGAGCCCCCGTGCGGGCGGACGCCGGGCAGGTCGACGACCAGGTCGCCGACCGCCTGCAGGTGCGCGAACTCCTGGCCTCCCTGCCCCCGCGCCAGCGCGCCGTCGTCGTCCTGCGCTACCTGGAGGACCGCCCGGTGGAGCAGGTGGCCTACCTCATGGACGTCTCCGCCGGCACGGTCAAGCGCCAGTGCCATGACGCGCTCCGGCGGCTGCGCGCCCGGACCGGCAGCGACCCCGGGCTGCGCGCGGCCGAGGAGAGGTCCGCGCCGTCCACTCCGTCCGCTCCGTCCGTGGGAGGGGTCTGAGTGGCCCGCGTCGACCGCGAGATCGCGGTGGAGGAGGAGCGGTTCCGCGACGACCTGGCGGCCCTGGGCGAGGGCGGGCCGCCGCCCCGGCTCGACCTCGACGCGGTCCTGGAGGGCGGACGCCGCGCGCTGCGCCGGCGCCGCGCGCGCCAGGCCTGCGGGACGCTCCTCGGGGCGGCCGCGGTGGCCGCCGGCGTGCTCGGCGCCACCCAGGTGGGCTGGGGCCCGGGTCCGGCGTCGCTCCCCGCGACGGCGCCCTCGCCACCTCCGCCGCTGAGCGCACGGGCGCTGGCGGAGCAGGAGGCGGAGCTCAGCTCCCGGCTGGAGCGCGCGCTGGCGGCTGCGGCTGCGGTGCCGGCCGCCCCGGTCGCCGTCTACGCGGCCCCGGACGGGTCCGACCACGCCTTCAGCACGGTTCTGCGCGTGTCCACCCCGGCGGGCCACGACGTCGAGGTCCTCTTCGTCACCCAGGCGCCGGGCCCGGCGCCCGCCGGAGCACCCGGGGCCTCGAGGCTGGACCAGCTCGCGCCCGTGGCGGTCGACTGCGCCGCGCCGACCGCCGCGACCACCTTCGTGGAGTGCGCCTCGGAGGAGCTCCCGGACGGCTCGTGGCTCTCGACCACGACGGAGCCGCCCGACCCGCAGGGGCCCGGCGCGGCGCCGCGGTGGCGCCAGACCCAGCTGGTGGGCCCGGCGGGCGAGGTCGTGCTGCTGCGCAACCTCGGCGGGCTGGGCGTGGAGGACGACGGCCTCGCCGCCGAGCAGCAGCGGGCCATCGCCAGCGACCCGGCGCTGCGCCTGCCGCTGCCCTGAGGCGGCCGCGGGTGCGGCGCCCTGAGGAGCCTCAGGCCGCGGCGGTCGCCGTCAGCAGGGCCAGGTGGCCCTCGACGAGCGGCAGCGCCTCGGCCACGGTCACGTCGCGGGCCAGCTCTGCGCTCAGCGAGGTCACCCCGGCGTCGGGGATGCCGCACGGCACGATGCCGCCGAACGCGCCCAGGTCGCAGTCGCAGTTGAGGGCGAAGCCGTGCATCGTCACGCCCTGCGCGACGCGGACGCCGATCGCGGCGACCTTGCGCTCCGGGCGGGCGCCGAGCGCGGGCGGGTCGGCGGGCACCCAGACGCCGCTGCGGCCCTCCACGCGCCCGGCGTCCACCCCGAGGTCGGCGCAGACGGCCAGCAGCACGTCCTCCAGCCGCCTCACGTGCGCCACGACGTCCACCGGCTCGGGCAGGCGCAGGATCGGGTACCCGACCAGCTGGCCCGGCCCGTGCCAGGTGATGCGCCCCCCGCGGTCGACGTCGACCACCGGCGTGCCGTCGACGGGGCGCTCGGAGGTGCTGGTCCGCCGCCCGGCCGTGTAGGTGGGCGGGTGCTCCAGCAGCAGGACGGTGTCGGGGCGGCGCCCGGCGACGACGTCGGCGTGCACCGCGCGCTGCAGCTCCCACGCCACCTGGTAGTCCACCGGCTGGGGGCTGAACCCCACGTGCTCGACGTCCACGCCCCCAGCGTAGGAGCACCCCTGGGGCTCCGGTCGCCCCGGTGGCAGGGTGGGCGCGTGAGCGCGCTGCGGGTGGGTCTGGTCGGGTACGGCAGCGCCGGGCGGGGCATCCACGCACCGCTCCTGCAGGCCGCGGGCCTGGAGGTGGCGCTGGTGGCCACCCGCGACCCCGGCCGCGCGGCCGCCGCGCGCGCCGACCTGCCCTCGGCGCAGGTGGTCGGCGACCTGCCGGCCGTCCTCGGCGCCCGGCCCGACCTCGTCGTCCTCGCCTCGCCGACCGGCGTCCACGCCGAGCAGGCCGTCGCCTGCGTGCGCGCCGGGGTGCCGGTCGTGGTCGACAAGCCGCTGGCCGTGGACGCCGTCTCGGCCGCCGCCGTCGTGCGCGCGGCCCGCGACGCGGGCGTCCCCCTCACGGTCTTCCAGAACCGTCGCTGGGACGCCGAGCAGCTCACCCTCGCCCGGCTGCTGCGCGAGGGGGCGCTGGGCGAGGTCTTCCGGTTCGAGCGGCGCTGGGAGCGCTGGCGGCCGGTGCCCAAGGACCGCTGGCGCGAGAACGCCCCGGCCGCCCAGGGCGGCGGGCTGCTGCTCGACCTCGGCGCGCACCTGGTCGACTCCGCGGTGCAGCTGTTCGGCCCCATCACCTCGGTGCACGCGGAGCTGGCCGCCCGCACCACGCCCGCCGAGGACGACGTCTTCCTGTCCTGCGTGCACGCCCGCGGGGTGCGCAGCCACCTGTCCGCGACGTCCCTGGCCGGGGCCCCGGGCCCGCGCACCCGCGTGCTGGGCACCCGCGGCGCGTACGTGGTGACCAGCTTCGAGGCCGAGGAGACCGCCTTCGGCGACCTCGCCGACGCCGACGCCGAGCACACCGGGTGGGTCGTGGCGGGGGCCGAGCGCACCGCCGTCCCGCGCGAGGGCGGCGAGCACGCCGACCTCTACCGCGCCGTGGCGGCCGCGCTCGCGAGCGGCGGTGGGCAGGCGGCGATGCCGGTGCAGCCCGAGGACGCCGTCCACGTGCTCGCGGTGCTGGACGCCGCCCGGGCCAGCGCCGCGCGGGGCACGAGCGTCGCGGTGGCCGGCGACCCGGGTTGAGCGGCCGCTACCGCAGCGGCCGGGGCTCCAGGCGCTCCTCCACCGCGGTGCCGTCCGCGGCGCGCTCGACCACGTACGCGCCCGCCCCGGGCACCTCGGTGACGGCCTCGAGCAGCTGCGTGCCGTCGGGACCGCCGTAGACCAGGCCCACTCCGTCGTCGGTGCAGTGCGTGCGCGGCAGGGTGCCGTCGGCCACGAGGGCGTGGACCAGCGGACGCCGCTCGGGCTCGGAGTCGTGGTGGACGCCGTTGCCGTAGGGCAGCATCCCCAGCCCGTTCCTCACCGCGCGCAGGCGCGGGCCGAAGGAGTCCGTCGTCCCGCCCACGTGCCAGCACAGCGACCCGGCGCTGACCCCGCCGAGCACGACGCCCGCCCGCCACACCCGCGGGAGGACCTCGTCCAGGCCGTGGACCCGCCACACCGCGAGCAGGTTGGCGACGGACCCGCCGCCGACCCAGACCACGTCGGCGTCCAGCAGCAGCCCCTCGACGTCCTCGACGGACGGCATCGTGAAGAGGTTGAGGTGGCGCAGGTCGAAGCCGGCGAGGACGGCGGCCTCGTCCAGGTCGGCGTGCCAGGCGCGCTGGTCGCCCGACGCGGTGCCCAGGTGCACGATCCGCGGGCGGCGCGCGGTGCCCGACAGCTCCACCGCGTGGTGCACGAGCGGCGCCAGCTCGACCCGCGTGCGGGTGCCGGGGCGGAACCCGCCGGAGGTGGCGAGGATCGTGGGCTGGTCAGCGGACAACGACGGCTCCTGCGCTGCGCTGCGGCACGGGTCGGCCGAGGGCGGCCAGGACGGCGTCCGCGGCCCGCCGCCCCGAGACCAGGGCCCCCTGCTGGCTCGCGGTGTCCCGGTGGTCGCCGGCGACGAAGAGGCCGTCGCCCAGGGCCACCGGGCGGCGGGCGCGCAGCGGCGGCAGCACCGCGGGCAGGGCCTGCGGCAGGGCGCGCACCGCGACCAGCCGCCACGCGGTGCTCTCGGTGCCGTAGACGTGCCACAGCTGGCGCAGCACCTCCGCCTCGGTGGCCGCGTCGGCGCGGTCGCCGAGCACGGTGGTCGCCACGAGGTGCTTCCCGGGCGGGGCGTAGGAGGGGGCGACGGCGCTGAGGACCGCGCTGTTGATGACCGGACCGCGCCGGTCGGCGTCCACGTGCAGCAGCCGGGCGCGCGAGGGCGGGGCGGGCGGGGCGTCGGCCGCGTGCCAGAAGGTGGTCAGCGCGCGCATCGGCGGCACGGGCAGGCCGGGCAGCAGCGCCGCGGCAGCGGTCGGGTCGGTGGCGACCACGACGGCGTCCGCGGCGACCTCGCCCTCCGCGGTGCGCAGGCGGACGCCGTCCCCGGCCGTGGGGCGCACGGCCAGCACGGGGGCGCCCAGGCGGACGGCGCCCGGCGGCAGCGCCGAGGCGAGCTGGACCGGCAGCGCGCCGACCCCCTCCGCCGGCACGGCCGGCGTCCCGCGCACGAACGAGCGCACCACCAGGCGCGCGAAGCTGGCCGACGTCGAGCCGTCGTCCTCCCCGAGCACGCCGGCCAGGAACGGCTCGACGACCGAGCGGCGCAGCAGGCCGCTCACCCCGGCGGCGTCCAGGGCGCTGGCCAGCGGCTCGTCGGCGCCGTCGCGGACCCGGCGCGCGTCGCCGTAGGCGCTGGTGGCCGCCCACCGCAGGAACGCCGCCTTCTCCCGCAGCGATCCGACCGGGGCCAGCAGCGACTCCAGCGCGGCCGAGGGCACCCGGCGCGGGTCGGCCACCCGGTGCCGGCGGGCCCCGCGGGCCACCGCGACGCCGGCCTGGAAGGGGCGCAGGCGCAGGGCGTCGAGGTCGGCGACGACGGCGAGGGCGGGGTAGGCGGGGTTGAGCAGCTGGAAGCCGCGGTCGACCAGGTACCCGTCGACGACGTCGGTGCGCACCCGCCCGCCGACGGCGTCACCGGCCTCCAGCACCGTCGTCGCCACGCCCGCGGCGGTCAGACGCAGGGCGCACGCCAGCCCCGCCAGGCCGGCCCCGACCACCACCACCCCGCGATCCACGGCCGGGACGCTACCCGCGCCTGTGGACAGCCGCCCCGCGAGGTGGCCCGACCCGGGCAGGCTGGAGCGCGTGAGCGCAGCCAGGGACCCCTCGACGGACCCCCCGTCCGGCCCCCCGCCGCTGGTGCCCGGCCACCGGGTGCACCGGCTGCTGGGCACCGGCAGCAGCGGCCGGGTGTGGGCGGCCACCGCCCCGGACGGCACCGACGTCGCCCTCAAGGTCGTGGCCGGGGCGACGGCGGCGTCCCTGGCCGTGGAGGTCGGCGTCCTGTGCGGCCTGGAGCACCCGCACGTGCTGCGGCTGCGCTCGGTGGTGGCCACCTCGGCCGGGCCGGCGCTGGTGCTCGACCGCGCCCACGGCGGCAGCCTGGCCGCCCTGGTGGGCGCGCGCGGGCCGCTGGACCCCGGGGAGGTCGTCACGGTGCTCACCGCCCTGGCCGGGGCGATGGCCGACCTGCACGCGCGGGGGCTGGTGCACGGCGACGTCACGGCCGCCAACGTGCTCTTCACCGGCGACGGGCGGCCCCTGCTGGCCGACTGGGGGCTGGCCTCGGTGGTCGGCCTCGGGGTGCTGGGTGCGCCCACCGGCGGGCCGGCCGGTCACGGGGGCGTGCACGGGGGCGTGCACGGGGGCGTGCACGGGCGGAGGGCGTCGCGCCCGGTGCTGGTGCCGGGCACGCCGGGCTTCGCCGACCCGGCGCGGGTGGCCGGGTCGGCGCCGGCCCCGGCCGGCGACGTCCACGGGCTGGCGGCCGTCGGGTGGTTCGCCCTCAGCGGTCAGGTGCCGCCTCCGGGCGACCAGCGCCCGCCCCTGCTCGCCCTCGCGCCGCACGTGCCGGCGGCCCTGGTCGACGCGCTGGAACAGGGCCTCGCGCCCGACCCCGCGCAGCGCCCGTCGCCCGCCGAGCTCGCCCGGGCCTGCTGGGAGGCCGCGGAGGCCGAGCCGGTGCGCCTGGTGCCCACCGACCCCACGGCTCCGTCGGAGGAGGTGATCACCTCCCGCGTGCGCGCGGCGGCCGCGGCCGCCCGCGCGGAGCCCGCCCCGCCGAGACGGCGCCGGGTCCTGCCCGTGCTGGCCGGGGTGCTCGCGCTCGCCGGGCTCGTGTCCGGGGGAGCGCTGGCGATCCGCGCGGCGGTGGAGCCGGAGCCCGCGCGCGAGGTCGTGGCTGCGGAGGAGGCGCCGGCCCCCGCTCCTGGTGCGGCTCCCGCCGCGGCGCCCGTCCCTGCCGGCTCGCCCGCCGCCGACGCCCTGCGGGGGGACGACCCGGCCGCAGCGGTGGCCGTGCTCGCCTCCCTGCGCGCCCGGGCCTACGCCGAGGCCGACCCCGGCGTGCTGGCCGCGGTCGACGTGGCGGGCTCGCCCGCCGCCGCCGGCGACGCCGCGCACCTGCAGCCGCTCGCGGTCGCCGGCACCCGCCTGGAGGGGCTGGAGCTGCAGGTCCTGTCAGCGGCCGTGGTCGGCGGCACCGCGGACGCGCCCCACGTGCGCACGACCGTCGTGACGTCGGCCCACCGCCAGGTGCGCGACGGCGACGTCGTGGCCGAGGTACCGGCGTCCGAGCCGGTCACCTCGGTGCTGGTCCTCGCCCGCGAGGACGGCCGGTGGCAGGTCGCCGACACCCGCTGACCGCACTCCCCCCGAGAGTGCGGTCGGCACCGGGCCCGGAGCCGCACCCTCCCGGGGGAGTGCGGAGGAGGGGTCAGCGGGCGGTGAGCCAGCGCGCGGCGGAGGCCGGGTCGGGCGAGGTGAACTCGAACCCCGCCCCGGTCAGCACCTCGGGCAGCACCCGGCGGCTGGCCAGCACCTCCTCGGCGAAGTCGCCGAGGACCGCCCGCAGCGCGAACCCGGGCACCGGGAGCACCGCTGGGCGGTGCAGCGCGGAGCCGAGCGCCTTCACGAGGTCACCCACGCGCGCCGGTTCGGGCGCCACGAGGTTCACCGGGCCCGAGACGTCCGCGGTGAGGAGGAAGTCGATGGCGCGGAGCTCGTCCTCGAGGGTGATCCACGACCACCACGCGCTCCCGGAGCCGAGCGGTCCGCCCACGCCGAGGCGCAGCAGCGGCAGGAGCGGGCCGAACGCGCCGCCGGTGGGCGCCATCACCAGGCCGGTGCGCAGCGACGCGACCCGGATGCCGGCCGCGCGGGCGGGCGCGGCCGCGGCCTCCCACGCCACGCACACCCGGGCCAGGAACTCCTCCGTCGGCGCTGAGGCCTCGGTGAGCACCTCCTCGCCGCGGTCGCCGTAGTACCCGCTCGCGCTGCCCTGCAGCAGCACGGCCGGCGGGGTGTCGAGCGAGGCCAGCACCCGCGCGAGCGTCGCGGTGGCGCCGGTGCGCGACTCCAGCACGGTGCGGCGGTACTCCTCGGTCCACCGCTGGTCGCCGACGCCGGCCCCGGCCAGGTTCACCGCGGCGTCCACGCCGACGAGCGCGGCCGGGTCCAGGACGCCGGCCGCGGGGTCCCAGCGCACCTCGCCCGGCGCCGTGGGCTCGCGGCGCACCAGCCGGACGACGTCGTGGCCCGCGGCGCGCCACCAGCGCACCAGCGGGGTGCCGATCATGCCGGAGGCGCCCGCGACGACGATCCTCATGCGCGCTCCCGGCTCCCGCCGGCCCTCACAGGCCCAGGTCCGCCTCGAAGGCGCCCTCTTCCAGGCGCGCCTTGAGCGCGGACAGGAAGCGGCCGGCGTCCGCACCGTCGACCAGGCGGTGGTCGTAGGACAGCGCCAGGTACATCAGCGAGCGGATCGCGATGCTCTCGCCCCCGTCGGCGTCGGTCACCACGGCGGGGCGCTTGACGACCGCGCCCGTGCCCAGGATCGCCACCTGCGGCTGGTTGATGATCGGGGTGTCGAACAGGGCTCCGCGGCTGCCGGTGTTCGTGATGGTGAAGGTGCCGCCACCGAGCTCGTCGGGGGTGACCTTGTTGTCGCGGGTGCGCTTGGCCAGGTCGCCGATGCGGCGCGCGATGCCCGCGATGTTGAGGTCGCCGGCGTCCTTGATCACCGGCACGAGCAGGCCGCGCTCGGTGTCGACGGCGATGCCGATGTTCTCCTGCGGGTGGTAGACGATCGAGTCGCCCTCGATGCTCGCGTTGACCTGCGGGAACTGCTTCAGCGTCTCGATCGCCGCGAGGGTGATGAACGGCAGGAACGAGAGGCTGGCGCCCTCGCGGGCCTTGAAGTCGTCCTTGGCGCGGGCGCGCAGCCGGGCGATCCGCGTGACGTCGACCTCGACCACGCTGGTCAGCTGCGCGGAGACCTGCAGGGACTCCACCATCCGCGAGGCGATGACCTTGCGCAGGCGCGTCATCTTCTCGGTGGTGCCGCGCTTGGCGCCCACCTGCACCGCCGGGCGCGGCGAGGACGCCGAGCCGCCCGAGGGCGCCGCGGGAGCCGGGGCGGCCTCGGCCTTCGCCGCCTCCTCCGCCTCGGCGCGCTGGCGCGCGGCGGCGTCGAGCACGTCCTGCTTGCGGATCCGCCCGCCCACGCCGGTGCCGGTCAGCGACGACAGCGACACGCCCTCGCTCGCGGCGAGCTTGCGCACCAGCGGCGTCACGTAGGGGGAGACGTCGCCGCTGGGAGCCTTGTCCGGCTCCTCGCCCAGCGGCGGGCGCACGGGGCCCCCGGTCTGGGGGGCGATGGAGTTGTAGTCCTCGCGCGCCTGCTCCGGCTCGGGGCCACCGGCCGGTGCCTCCTGCTCCAGCTGGCGCTGGGGCTGGCCGGCGTCGGACTGGCCCGCGCTCTGCCCGGCGTCCTGGCGGCTCGGCGGGCTGGACTGGGAGGGCGCGGGCACCTGGGTCGAGGGGGAGGACGGCGAGGAGGGCGAGGGTGCGTCGCCGCGGGCCTGGGCGGTCTTCTGCTCCACCTGGCCCTGCGCCTGCGCGGCCGCCTCCTCGCGCAGCGCGACCTCGTCGGCCAGGCCGCCGCCGGCGGCGGCGTCGTCGTCGTCGGAGCTGGGACCGCCGCTCGCGCTGCCGACCAGGGCCAGGCGCGCGCCGACCTCGACCGTCTCGTCCTCGGCCACGAGGATCTGCAGCACCGTGCCCGCCACGGGGGAGGGGATCTCGGTGTCGACCTTGTCGGTGGAGACCTCCAGCAGCGGCTCGTCGACCTCGACGGTGTCGCCCTCGGCCTTGAGCCAGCGGGTGACGGTGCCCTCGGTGACGCTCTCGCCCAGCGCCGGCATGGTGACCGGGACGGCGTCCCCGCCGCCGGAGCCACCGGCCCCGCCGGACCCGCCGGACGCGCCGTCGGGGGAGGCGACCATGCCGCCGCCGGGGCCCTCGCTCTCCACCGCCGGCTGACCGGCGCTCTGCTGCGAGGCGGAGTCCTGCTGCGCGGTGGGCGCGGGTGACGGCTCCGGCTCGGGAGCGCTGGCGGGCGCGCTGGACGCTGCAGGGGCAGCGCCGTCGGAGGAGGGCTCGCTGCCGTCGCCGATCACCGCGAGCGCGGCGCCGACCTCGACGGTCTCGTCCTCCTGGACGAGGATCTCCTGCAGCACGCCGGAGACCGGCGACGGGATCTCGGTGTCCACCTTGTCGGTGGAGACCTCCAGCAGGGGCTCGTCGACCTCCACCCGCTCACCGACCTGCTTGAGCCACCGCGTGACGGTGCCCTCGGTCACGCTCTCGCCCAGGGCGGGCATCTGCACGGAGTCGGACATGGGGGTCTCCTGTCTCGCCGGCCACGGGAGGCCGTCTCGCGTCGTCGCGGGGGGTGCGGGCGGTGCCGGTCGGGTGAGCGCGGGAGCGATCAGCCGTGGGCGTGCAGCGGCTTGCCGGCCAGGGCCAGGTGCGCCTCGCCCATCGCCTCGTTCTGGGTGGGGTGGGCGTGGATGAGCTGGGCGACCTCCTCGGGGTAGGCCTCCCAGTTCACGATCAGCTGGGCCTCGCCCACCTGCTCGCCGATCCGGGAGCCGACCGCGATGACGCCGACGACGGGGCCGTCCTTGCGGCGCACCAGCTTCACGAAGCCGGCGGTGCCGATGATCTGGCTGCGCCCGTTCCCGCCGAGGTTGTACTCGTAGCTCTCGACCGACTCAGCGCCGTAGATCTCCTGCGCCTGGGCCTCGGACAGGCCGACGGAGGCGATCTCGGGGTCGCTGTAGGTCACGCGCGGGATGCCGGAGTCGATGACCGGCACGGGCTCGAGCCCGGCGATCTCCTCGGCGACGAAGATGCCGTGCGCGAAGCCGCGGTGGGCCAGCTGCAGGCCGGGGACGATGTCGCCGACCGCCCAGACGCCGTCCACGCCGGTGCGCAGGCGCTCGTCGGTGAGGACGAAGCCGCGGTCCACCTTGACGCCCTGCTCCTCGTAGCCCAGGCCCGCGGTCGTCGGACCGCGGCCGACGGCCACCAGCAGGTAGTCGGCCTTCAGCGTCTCGCCGCTCTCCAGGGAGACGGTGACCCCGCTGTCGTCCTGCTCGACGCCCTTGAACCGGACGCCGGTCTTGAAGGCGATCTTGCGCTTGCGGAACGCCCGCTCCAGGGCCTTGCTCGCGGCGACGTCCTCGACCGGGACGAGGCGGTCCAGGCCCTCGACGATCGTCACGTCGACGCCGAAGGACTTCCACGCGCTGGCGAACTCGACGCCGATCACGCCGCCGCCGAGGATGATCGCGCTGTCCGGCACGTGGTCGAGGTTCAGGGCGGTGTCGCTGGTCAGCACCCGGCCCCCGATCTCCAGCCCCGGCAGGGAGCGGGAGTAGGAGCCGGTGGCGAGGACGACGTTGCGCCCGCGCACGCGCTGGCCGTTCACCTCGACGGTGTCCTTGGCGACGAGCGAGCCGTGCCCCTCGAAGACGCTGAGCTTGTGCGCCTTCGCCAGGCCCTGCAGGCCCTTGTACAGGCGGCCGATGGTGGCGTCCTTGTACTTGTTGACCCCGGCCATGTCGATGCCCTCGAGGGTGGCGCGGACGCCGAACTGCTCGCTCTCGCGGGCCGCGTCGGCGACCTCGGCGGCGTGCAGCAGCGCCTTGGTCGGGATGCAGCCGCGGTGCAGGCAGGTGCCGCCCAGCTTGTCCTTCTCGACGAGCGCGACGCTCAGCCCGAGCTCGGCGGCGCGGAAGGCGCAGGCGTACCCGCCGCTGCCACCGCCCAGGATGACGATGTCGTAGACCTGGTCGTCGGTGGGCTCGGCCACGTGACCCTCCTGAGGCAGCATCGGCAGGAACAGCGCACCCATCCTGGCACTGCTGCCAGCGGAGCGGGCCACCGGGGGAGAGCACGCCGCTACGGTGGGTCGATGGGCCTGTTCTCGCGCTGGCGCCGCCGCGGTGCGGCGACGACCGGACGTCCCTCCCGCTCCGGCGGCTCCGGGCCCGACAGCGCCCACCTGGAGGCGTTCGCGCGCTCGCGCACGGGCGTGGAGGCCTACGTGGAGCCGGCGACGAACGTCACGCCCACGACGCTGCTGCTCATCGCCCAGGACGGCGAGTGGACCCGTCGTCGCGTGCCCGACCCGGCCACCGCCGGGGCCTTCGCGCGGCGGGTCGGGATCCCGGTCTACGACGTGAACCTCACCGGCTACCCGCAGAAGATGCGCGACTGGACCGCCCGCCGCCGTCAGGAGGAGCGCGGCGCCGGCTGACCCCCGGCGTCCGGCGTCACATCGTCCAGGGCTCGGCGTGGACGTCGACCTCGGCCGACCACCGCCGCTGGAGGGCGAACAGCTCCTCGACGACGTCGGCCGGCAGCGGCGTGACGTCGCGGGCGCAGCGCGCGAGCTCCTCCAGGTTCTCCGGCCGGCTGGTGGAGCCGACCGTGGTGAGGACCTGCGGGGTGCTGAAGGCGAAGCGGACGCAGAACTCCGTCCAGCTGGCCACGCCCGAGCGCTCGAAGACCGGGGCGACCTGCACGGCGCGCTCCTGCAGGTAGGGCTGCCAGGCGGCACCGGGCACGTCGCGCAGCGCGTGGACGGGCGCGCCGCACACCGTGCGCATGGCGATGATGCCGGCGTCGCGCTCCAGAAGCTCGTCCCACAGCTCGTTCGCGGCGAACCGCTGGAGCGGGTTGAGGTAGAAGATGAAGCCGTCGACGAGGCCGTCGAGGTGCCCGGCGCGCAGCGCGGCCAGCGGCGCGGCGGAGGTCCACGGGAAGACCTCCAGCACGAAGCGGCCGACCAGGCCCTCGTCCTTGATCCGCTGCAGCTCCCCGAGGACCGGGCCGCCGGAGACCAGCTGCTCCTCCAGGCCGTCGACCGGGCTGAGCTGGCCGATCGTCACGGCGTCCAGGCCCAGCGGTCCGGTGTTCTCCGCGATCGTCGCCCGCACGTCCTCCGCGGTGCCGCCGCCGAGCTTCACCACGACCGGCGGGACGGCGTCCGGGCGCACCCGGGCGGTCTGCGCGATGGCCTCGCCGAGCACCTCCAGGGCGTGCCCGTACTGGCGGGAGGTGTGCAGCCACAGCCCGGCGTCGATCGCGGTGTGGGCCATCGCGGCCTGCTGCTCGCGGGCGACGTCGTCCCCGCCGAGGCGGGTGGTGCCGTAGACGTAGGGAGGCAGGTCGGCGAGGGGTCGTGGCACGGGGGCGACGCTACCCAGCCGCTCGGCGGGCGGGTCGACCCGGGCCTCAGGCGTCGGCCAGGTCCTCGGCCAGCGCCAGCAGGGTCCGCACCGCGACGCCGGTGCCGCCCTTGCCGGTGTAGCCGTGGGGCGCGCCCTCGTTGAAGGCCGGCCCGGCGACGTCCAGGTGCGCCCACGGGATGCGCGGGGCGTCGGCCGGGGCGCCCTTGCCGCCGCGGCGGGCGACGAACTCGCGCAGGAAGAGCCCCGCGACGAGCATCCCGCCCTTGCGGTCGCCGATGTTGGCGATGTCGGCGACGGGGGAGTCCATGCTCGCGCGCAGCTCCTCCGGCAGCGGCATCGGCCAGAACTGCTCCCCGGCGCGGCGGGCCGCGGCCAGCACGCGGGCGGTGAACGCCTCGTCGTCGCCCATGACGGCGGAGACGCGCGCGCCCAGCGCCACGACCTGCGCGCCGGTGAGGGTCGCGACGTCGACGATCGCGTCGGGCTCCTCCTCGCCGGCGGCCACGAGGGCGTCGGCGAGGACGAGGCGGCCCTCGGCGTCGGTGTTCAGCACCTCGACGGTGCGCCCGCCGTAGGTGGTGAGGACGTCGGAGGGGCGCTGGGCGGTGCCCGAGGGCATGTTCTCTGCCAGCGCCATCCAGCCGGTGACCCGCACGGGCAGGCCGAGGCGGGCGACGGCGAGCACGGTCTGCAGCACCGCGGCGGCGCCGGCCATGTCGCTCTTCATGGCCTCCATGCCCGCCGGCGGCTTGAGGGAGAGGCCTCCGGAGTCGAACGTGATGCCCTTGCCGACCAGCGCCAGGTGGGTGCGGGCCCCGCGGGGGGCGTAGGCGACCTTGACCAGGCGCGGCGGGCGCACCGAGCCCTGACCGACGCCGATCAGGCCGCCGTAGCCGCCGGCGGCGAGCGCGGCCTCGTCCAGGACCGTGACCTTGACCGGCAGGCCCTTGGACTGCTCGAGGGCGGCCTCGGCGAAGGACTCCGGGTACAGGTCGACCGGTGGAGCGTTGACCAGGTCGCGGGTGCCGGTGACGGCGCGGGCCTGGACGGCGGCGCGCTCCAGGCGGGCGGCCAGGTCGCGGTCGCGGTGCAGCGCGGTGAGCAGCTCCAGGTGCTCCACGGCCGCGCGCGCGGAGGCGGCCGTGCGGCGGCGGTAGACCCGGTAGGCGTAGGCGCCCAGCAACGCACCCTCGGCGACGCCCGCGGCCTGCTCGACCGTGGCGGCCGGCAGGGCCAGGGCGACGCTGGAGGTGCCGGCGAGCTCGCGGACGGCGGCGCCGGCCGCGCGGCGCAGCGCCTCGGGGTCCGGGCCGCCGGCGCCGACCCGACCGACGCCGGTGAGCACGAGCACGGGCGCGGTGAGCTCCCCGGCGGTGGGGATGCGGCGCACCTCGTCCGCGGCGCCGGTCACCCCGAGGCCGGTCAGGACGCCGGCCAGGGTCGTGCGCAGCCCGCGCGGCAGGGCGTCGGCGTCCAGCACCTGGGCGGTCCCGCCCTCGGGGGCGGCGGCGACGGCGACCACGAGGGCGTCGGCCTTGGCGTTCTGGGGCGTCGTGCCGGTGGCGCGCAGCGTGGTCACGGGACTCCTCGGGCCAGACAGGGGTGGAGCGCTCGACTCTAACGAGCGGTTCAGGCCTCGGTGACCCGGCCGGCGTCCACGTGCCAGCGCCGGGTCAGGCGCACCGCCTCCAGCATCCGCCGGTCGTGGCTGACCAGGAGCAGGGTGCCGGTGTACTCCTCCAGCGCCGTCTCCAGCTGCTCGATCGCGGGCAGGTCGAGGTGGTTGGTCGGCTCGTCCAGGACCAGCAGGTTGACCCCGCGCGCCTGCAGCAGCGCCAGCGCCGCCCGGGTGCGCTCGCCCGGCGACAGCGAGGCCGTCCTCCGCACGACGTGGTCGCCCTTGAGCCCGAACTTCGCCAGCAGCGTGCGGACCTCGGCGTCGGGCCAGTCGGGCAGCGCGGCGCCCACCGCCTCCACCAGCGAGCCCGGCCCGGTGAGCAGGCCGCGTGCCTGGTCGACCTCGCCGATGGCGACGCTGGCGCCCAGGGACGCCGACCCGGCGTCCACCGGCACGCGCCCCAGCAGGGTGGCCAGCAGCGTCGTCTTGCCCGCGCCGTTGGGGCCGGTGACGCCGATGCGGTCCCCGGCCTCGACCTGCAGGTCCAGCGGGCCGAGCGTGAACGGCCCTCGGCGCACCACGGCGCCGTGCAGCGTGGCGACCACGGAGGAGGAGCGCGGTGCGGCGGCGATGGAGTAGCGCAGCTCCCACTCCTTGCGCGGCTCCTCCACGACGTCCAGCCGCTCGATGCGCCGCTCGGTCTGGCGGGCCTTGGCCGCCTGCTTCTCCGAGGACTCCCGGTTCTTCGCCTTGATCATCTTGTCCGGGTCGCTCGACTTCTTCGCGGCGTCGCGCACGCCCTTGGCCATCCAGTTGCGCTGCATGCGCGCCCGGCCCTCCAGGCCCGAGCGCGTGTCGGCGTACTCCTCGTAGGCCTCGCGGGCGTGGCGGCGCGACACCTCCCGCTCCTCCAGGTAGGCCTCGTAGCCGCCGCCGTAGACGCCGACCTGCTGCTGGGCCAGGTCCAGCTCGACCACCGTGGTCACCGACCGGGCCAGGAACTCCCGGTCGTGGCTGACCAGCACCACCCCGGCGCGCTGCTCGGCGACGAAGCGCTCCAGGCGGGCCAGGCCGTCCAGGTCGAGGTCGTTGGTGGGCTCGTCGAGCAGCAGGACGTCGAAGCGGCTCAGCAGCAGCGCCGCCAGCCCGACCCGCGCCGCCTGCCCGCCGGACAGCGACGTCATCGCCGCGCCGGGGTCGACCTGCAGCCCGAGGTCGGCGAGCACCTGGTCGGTGCGCTCCTCCAGGTCCGCGGCGCCCAGCGCCATCCACCGGTCGAAGGCGGCGCTGTAGGCGTCCCCCGCGTCCGGCGCCTCCGCGGCGAGCGCCTCGGTGGCGGTGTCCAGGGCCTCCTGGGCGGCGGCCACGCCGGTGCGCCGGGCCAGGTGCTGCGCGACGGTCTCGCCCGCCCGGCGCTCGACCTCCTGCGGCAGCCAGCCGACCGTCGCGTCCGGCGGGCTGAGGGCCACCGTCCCGGACGCCGGCTCGTCGGCGCCCGCGAGCAGCCGCAGCAGCGTCGACTTGCCCGCGCCGTTGGCGCCGACCAGGCCCACGACGTCGCCGGGGGCGACCACGAGGTCGAGGTCGGAGAAGAGGGTGCGGGCCGCGTGCCCGGCGCCCAGGCCGCGGGCCACCAGGGTTGCGCTCACCGGGGGATCGTCTCAGGTCGCGTCCACCGGGTTCCGGTGCGGCCGCCGGTGCGGATCCGGGGATGATCACGGCCTTCCGCCACCGACACGCCGCGCCGCGCGTCGGAAGCCCGTGATCATCCGCAGCGGGGCGGCACGATGACGGGCGTGGACGACGTGCAGACGCCCGCGGTCGAGGTCTGGGCCCGGGCGACGGCCACCGCCCCGGAGCCGCCGCTGTGGCTGGTGCTCGGCGCCGCCGCCCTCGCGCTGGCCGGCGTCCTGTCCCGCCCGGTGTGGCCGAGGCTGCGCCACCTGGTCACGATCGCCCACGAGGGCGCGCACGGCGTCGCGGCCGCGCTGACCGGACGCCGGCTGCGCGGCATCCGGCTGCACTCCGACACCTCAGGGGTCGCGGTCTCCTCCGGACCGGTGCGCGGGCCCGGCATGGTGCTGACGGCGGCGGCCGGCTACCCCGGGCCGGCGCTGGTCGGGCTCGGCGCGGCGGCGCTGCTCGCGGCGGGCCGCCCGGCTGCGGTCCTGTGGGTGGTGCTCGCCGCCCTCGCCCTGCTGCTGGTGCAGATCCGCAACTGGTTCGGCCTGTGGAGCGTGCTCGTCACCGGCACCGGCGTCCTCGCGGTGACCTGGTGGGCGCCGCCGCTGGCGCAGTCGGCCGCGGCGCACCTGCTGACCTGGTTCCTCCTGCTCGCCGCACCGCGCCCGGTCGCGGAGCTCTCCCGCGCCCGCCGCAGCGGCCGGGCCCGCGACAGCGACGCCGACCAGCTCGCGCGCCTGACGCCGCTGCCGGGCGGGGCGTGGGTCGCGCTCTTCGCCCTGGTCTGCCTCGCGGCACTGGGCCTCGGCGGCTCGTGGCTGCTGCGGGCGGCCTCGCCGGGGTAGGGGAGGGGCATGCCTCCCGAGACCCCTGCCGACGACCGCCCGACGAGCGACCCGCAGATCCACGCGGTGCGCCGCGGCAGCGGGCGGCCCCTCGTCCTCCTGCACGGCCTCGGCGGCAGCTGGCGCTCGTGGGACCTCGTGGCCCCCGCCCTGATGCAGCACCGCGAGGTCATCACCCCCGACCTGCCCGGCTTCGGCGACAGCCCGCCGCTGGGGGAGCAGGTGAGCATCGCCGACCTCGCCGACGCCGTCACCGCCTACCTGGTGCGCGAGGGCCTGGAGCAGGCCGACCTCGTCGGCAGCTCGGTCGGCGCCCGCCTCGTGCTGGAGCTCGCCCGCCGCGGCGTCGGGGGTGACGTCGTCTCCCTCGACCCCGGCGGCTTCTGGAGCCGCCGCGAGCTGGCCTGGTTCAGCGCGACGCTGCGGCCCTCGGTCGCGGCGCTGGAGGTGCTGCGCCCGGTGCTGCCCGCGCTGGCCGCGAACCCCGTCACGCGCTCGGCGCTCATCGCGCAGTTCTCGGTGCGCCCGTGGGCGCTGCCGGCGGACGTCGTGGCGCGCGAGCTGGTCGGCAACGCCACCTCGCCGTCCGAGGACGCCGTCCTGCACGCGCTCATCACCGGCCCGCGCCAGCAGGGCGCGGCCACCACGCCGGGCCGGGTGACGATCGGCTGGGGGCGCCAGGACCGGATCTGCCTGCCGGCCCAGGCCCGCCGCGCGACGACGCTGTTCCCGACCGCGCAGCTGCACTGGTTCGAGCGCTGCGGCCACTTCCCGCAGTGGGACGCGCCGACCGAGACCATCGACCTGGTCCTGGGCGCCACCGGCTGAGCGCGCGGCTCAGGCGCTGGCGACGACGTCCTGCTCGAGGCCGGCGAGGTCGAGGATGTCGGTGGCCGCGAGGTCCAGGCGGTCGGAGAGGGCCTCGACGCCGGGGCTGAGGACGACGAGCGGTCCGCTCTCGGCGAGGTCGGCGAAGATCCCGTCGTTGCTCACCACGAGCACCTGCACCGGTCCGTCGGCGGCCGCGAGGTCGGCGGCCGCGGCGTCGAGCAGCACGTGGTCGGCCACGTCGCTGCCGTCGGCGACCGCGATCGCCTGGTCGGCGAACTCCGCCAGGTGGGGGCGCGCACGGCCGACCGGTCCGGCCTGGCCGGCGAAGTGCGCGCGGTCGGCCTGGCGGGCGAGGGTCACCACCGCGGCCATCCGGGCGCGCCAGCGGGCGGGGCCGGCGCGCAGGTTGTCCAGGTCGACCAGCAGCACGCGGGTGCCCGGCACGTCGATCCACAGCGGGGAGTCGGTCAGCAGCGCGCACAGGGCGTCGGCCAGCAGGTCCGGCTCCGCAGGGGCGAGGTCCGCGGGGACCGGCGCGGCCGCGGGGGGCGCGCTGGCGGCCCCGGAGCGCTGACGGGTGGTCCTGCGCCGCGGCTCGGGCGGCGCAGGGGCGGGCAGGGCGGACAGGTCCACCCACTCGTAGTCGTCCCACCACCGCGGTCCATCGCCCAGCCCCACGCCCCCATCCTGGCAGTAGCGTGAGGCCATGAGCGCCTGGACCTGGTCGTGCGAGGACGCCGAGGGCCGCACCGTCGTCCCCGACGTGCCCCAGCCGGCGTCCGGGTTCCCCACCCAGGCGGACGCCGAGACGTGGGTGGGGGAGAGCTGGCGGCCCCTGCTGGCGGCCGGCGTGGAGCAGGTGCACCTGCTCGCCGACGGCCAGCGGGTGTACGGGCCGATGGGGCTGCGCCCGGCCGAGCAGTAGGCCCGGCGCAGCCCCCGTCCCGGGCCTGAGGGCCCGGGAGCCTCAGACCACGCGCTGCTGCGGGGAGGTCTGCACGGTCTTGGCCGGGTCGCGCTCGACGATGTCGCCCAGCGCGTCGTCGATGCGGGCCAGCGCCTCGGCCTCCAGCTCCACGCCCGCGGCCTTGACGTTGTCGTGCACCTGCTCCGGGCGCGAGGCGCCGACGATGGCGGCCGCGACGTTGTCGTTGGCCAGCACCCAGGCCACGGCGAGCTGGGCCATGCTCAGCCCGAGGTCGTCGGCGACCGGCTGCAGCGCCTGCACGCGGGTGAGCGTGTCGTCGTTGAGGAAGCGCTTGATCATGTCCGCGCCGCCCTTCTCGTCCGTGGCGCGCGAGCCGGCCGGCGGCTCCTGGCCCGGCTTGTACTTGCCGGTGAGCACGCCCTGGGCGATCGGGGAGAAGACGATCTGGGACACGCCCAGCTCCGCGGAGGTCGGGACGACCTCGCCCTCGATGACGCGCCACAGCATCGAGTACTGCGGCTGGTTGGAGATCAGCTGGAAGCCGAGGTCCTCCGCCATCGCGTGACCGGCGCGGATCTGCTCGGCCGACCACTCGCTGACGCCGATGTAGAGCGCCTTGCCGGAGCGGACGACGTCGGCGAAGGCCTGCATCGTCTCCTCCAGCGGCGTCTCGGTGTCGTACCGGTGCGCCTGGTAGAGGTCGACGTAGTCGGTCTGGAGCCGGGTCAGGGAGGCGTTGATCGACTCCATGATGTGCTTGCGCGAGAGGCCGGTGTCGTTCTTGCCGGCCGGGCCGGTCGGCCAGAAGACCTTGGTGAGGATCTCCAGGGACTCGCGCCGCTCGCCCTTGAGGGCCTCGCCGAGGACGCTCTCGGCCTTGCCGTTGGCGTAGACGTCAGCGGTGTCGAAGGTCGAGATGCCGACCTCCAGCGCCGCGCGCACGCACTGGGTCGCGACGTCGTTCTCGACCTGGGAGCCGTGGGTGAGCCAGTTGCCGTAGGTGATCTCGGAGATCTTCAGGCCGCTGTTGCCGAGGTATCGGAATTCCATGCCCCGACCCTAGGAGCGGAGCGAGGGGTCAGCGCGGCGAGGCGCCCCGGGCGACACCCGGGCGGGGCACGCGGCCGCGGCGCAGCTGCAGGGAGCGCATGACGCCGTAGCGCACGACGCCCTTCTCCACGGCCGCCGCGCCGAACCGGTCGGTGATCCCCGCGCGCAGGGCGCGCGAGAGGCGCAGGGAGTCCAGGACCACGAGCAGGACGCCGGTCCACAGCAGGCCCATGGTCACGGCCTGCACGGTGCGGTCCGGGATGAGCAGCTGGATGACCAGCAGCGCCATGATGAAGAGCAGGAACCACTCCCCGGCGCTGTGGCGGGCGTCGACGACGTCGCGCACGTAGCGGCGGACGGGGCCGCGGTCGCGGGCGGTGAGGTAGCGCTCCTCGCCGTTGAGCATCCCGTTGCGGGCGCGCAGGCGCTCGTCGCGCGTGGTGCTGCGCGAGGCCGCGGTGGCGCCCTTGCGGTCGGTCGGCACGAGCGGACGGCGGTTCGCGGCCTCGCGCGCCGAGCGCGGCGGCGTCGGCCGGTTCTTGCCGCCGACCTTCTCCGGGCGCACCGGTGAGGTGGTGGGGGCAGCAGGTTCCTTGGTCCGTCCGAACACGCCCCGAGACTACCGGTGGGGAACCTCGGCCGCGGACGGCTGCGCGCTCGGGTCCAGCCGGGGGCTGGCGCCGGTGGACGTGCCCGCCAGGCGGTCGGCGATCACGTCGCCGTAGCGGTCGCGCACGCGCTGGCGGACCTCGGGGTCATCGCCGGGCACCGGCTCCAGGAAGACCTCGGCCACGTCGGGGAAGGCCCGCTTCAGGTCCTCGCCGATGCGCACCGCGGCGCGCTCCACGTCCGCGACGACCAGGTCGTCGTCGAAGTCCAGCCGGGCGCAGACCAGCACCTGGTCGGTGCCGAGCTGGAGGGTGAGCAGGTCCACGACGGCGTCGACCTCGCGGCGCTGCGCGAGCCACGCGGCGATGGAGCGCACCATCCGCCGGTCGGCGCCCGCGCCGGTCAGCAGGCGCATGTTGGAGCGTCCCAGGCGCAGCGCGACGAGCGCCAGGAGGGCGGCGATCAGGAGGCTGGCGACGCCGTCCCACACCCCCGACCCGGTCAGCTCGTGCAGGGTGATGCCCACGGCCGCCAGGACGAGCCCGACCAGGGCGGCGCTGTCCTCGTAGACGACCGTGGTGGCCGTCGGGTCGTCGTTGGCGCGCAGGAACCGGCGCAGGGAGAGCTGCTGCTCGCGGGCCTCGCCGCGGACCTGCTTCAGGCCCCGCAGCCAGGAGACGCCCTCCAGCACGAAGGAGACGCCCAGCACGACGTAGGAGACCAGGGGGCTGGTGAGCTCGTGGCTCTCCCCGAGCAGCGCCTCCAGGCCCTCGTAGGCGGAGTACAGGGCACCGGTGACGAAGATCGAGACGGAGGCGATGAGGGACCAGAAGTACCGGACCTGCCCGTAGCCGAACGGGTGGTCCGGGTCCGCGGCCCGGGTGCTGCGCCGCAGCGCGACCAGCAGGAACACCTCGTTGACGGTGTCCGCGACCGAGTGCGCCGCCTCGGCCGCCATCGCCGCGGACCCGGTGATCACCGCCGCCACGGCCTTGGCGACCGCGATCGCGGCGTTCGCCCCCAGCGCCACGAGCACGGTCAGCGTGCTCTCACCGCCCCCTGCCGCCGGAGCGGTCTGCTGTGTCGTCACGCCGGGGCACCTACCCACATCTCGCCGCGCTACGTTCGCTCGCCATGGCCGCTGATCCCTCCTCCGCCTCCGCCTCCGTCCACGACCGGGTCGCCGCCGCGCTGCCCGGCGTCCGCGCCGACCTGGAGGCCCTCGTGCGCATCCCCAGCGTCTCGGCCGCGGCGTTCGACCAGGCCCACGTGCGCGCCAGCGCCGAGGCCGTCGCCGCCCTCCTGCGGGACGCCGGCCTGCCCGAGGTGGAGCTGCTCACCGCCTCCCGCCCGGACGGCGCCCAGGGCGCGCCCGCGGTCGTCGCCCGGCGCCCGGCGCCGGCGGGCGCACCGACGGTGCTGCTCTACGCCCACCACGACGTCCAGCCGCCCGGCGCCGAGCAGGGGTGGACCACCCCGGCCTTCGAGCCCGTGGAGCGCGGGGGCCGGCTGTACGGGCGCGGCACGGCCGACGACAAGGCCGGCGTCCTGGTGCACGTCGGCGCGCTGCGCGCCCTGCTGCCGACCTGGGGGCCGCAGGACGGCGTGGGCCTGGTCGTCTTCGTCGAGGGGGAGGAGGAGGTCGGCTCGCCGTCCTTCGCCGACTTCCTCGCCCGCCACCGCGACCGGCTCGCGGCCGACGTCATCGTCGTGGCCGACTCCGACAACTGGAGCGTCGACCAGCCCTCGCTGACCACGAGCCTGCGCGGCCTCGTCGAGGCCCGCGTCACCGTGCGCACCCTCGACCACGCCGTCCACTCGGGCATGTACGGCGGTCCCGTGCCCGACGCGCTCACCGCCCTGGTGCGGCTGCTGGACCGCCTGCGCGACGCCGGCGGCGAGCTCGCGGTGCCCGGCCTGCACGCCGGGCCGGCCGCGGACGTCCCGATGAGCGAGGCGGACCTGCGCGCCGACGCCGGGGTGCTCGACGGCGTGGAGCTGATCGGCACCGGGCCGCTGCCCGAGCGGCTGTGGACCCGCGCCGCGCTGACCGTCGTCGGCCTGGACGCGCCCTCCATCGCCCACGCCTCCAACACCCTGCTGCCCTCGGCGGCGGCCAAGCTGTCGCTGCGGGTGGCCCCCGGCCAGGACCCGGCGGAGGCCTTCGAGGCCCTGCGCGCGCACCTGCTCGCCACCGCGCCGTTCGGCGCGCAGGTCGAGGTGGAGCTGCTCGAGGCCGGGCACCCCTTCGCCGGTGACGTCACCGGACCGGTCTACGACGCCGCCCGCGCGGCGCTGGGCGAGGCCTGGGGCGGCGCTGAGGTCGTGCACGCCGGCATCGGCGGCTCGATCCCCTTCATCGCCGACCTCACCGAGCAGTTCCCCGACGCCACGGTGCTCGTCACCGGCGTGGAGGACCCCGACACCCGCGCGCACGGCCACGACGAGTCGCTGTCGCTGCGCGTGCTGGAGCGCGCGGTGCTCGCCGAGGCGCTGCTGCTGACCCGGCTCAGCCGGCGCGGGGAGGCTCCGGCTCCGCAGTGACCGGGACGTCGACCACGAAGCCCGGACCCGTCGCGAGGTCGAAGTCCGGGCCGAGCCCGAGGCCCAGCGCGCCGCCGTAGGCGCCGGCCTCCGCGCCGGACCCCGCCTGCGGCGCCGCCGGGCGCTCGTAGGAGGGGTCCACGCCGTCGGGCCGGACGCTCAGCGCGCGGTAGAGGTAGCCGTCCTGGTCGGCGTCCACCCACAGCAGCTCCACGCCGGTGCCGGGCGCCAGCTCCTGAGGGCCGGGCACCTGCACGGCCGAGGCGTGGACCCAGCAGCCTCCTGCGGTCTGCGGGCTGTCCACGACGCCCCAGCCCTCCTCGGCGTTCCAGCTGCGGACGGTCCCGCGCACCGGCGGGTGGGTTCGGCTCAGCACGCGACCCATCCTGCCGGGCCCCGGTGCGGTGCGACAGGGCGCCAGGATGGGCGCGTGCGCGTACTCATCGCCCCCGACGGCTTCACCGGCACGCTCAGCGCCCCTGAGGCGGCCCGGGCGCTGGCCGCAGGCTGGGCCGCCGCCCGCCCCGGCGACGAGCTCGACCTCCTGCCGCTGTCCGACGGCGGCCCCGGCTTCGTGGCCGTGCTGCACGGCGCGCTCGGCGGCCGCCTGCTGCCCGTGGACGCCCGCGGCCCGCTCGGCGCCCCCGTGCGGGCGCCCGTGCTGCTCGTCGGGACGACCGCGTACGTGGAGTCGGCGCTGGCCTGCGGCTCGGCGCTGGTGGACGCCGACGAGCGCGACCCCCTCGCGGCCGCCACCACCGGCGTCGGCCAGCTGCTGGCCGCGGCCCGCGACGCCGGCGCCACCCGCGTCGTCGTCGGGCTCGGCGGCTCGGGCACCACCGACGGCGGGGCGGGGCTGCTCGCCGCGCTGGGCGCCGGGCCGGAGGCCGTCCTGGGCCGCGGGGGAGGGGCGCTCGCGGGCGTGGGGCCGGGCGACCTGCCCGGGCTGGCCGGCGTCCGCGCCTCGTGGGCCTCGGTGGAGGTGGTCGCCGCCTCCGACGTCGACGTGCCGCTGCTCGGACCGACCGGGGCCGCGCACGGCTTCGGCCCGCAGAAGGGCGCCGACCCCGCGCAGGTGGCCCGGCTCGAGCGCGGGCTCGCCGCCCTCGCGGAGGCCGTCGCCGGCGTGCTGGGGGAGGACCTGGCCGCCCTCCCCGGTGCCGGGGCCGCCGGGGGGCTCGGGTTCGGGCTCGCCTGCCTCGGCGGCTCGCGGGCGGCCGGCGCGGGGGCCGTGGCGGACGCCGTCGGGCTGGCCGGGCGGGTGGCCGCCGCCGACCTGGTGCTCACCGGGGAGGGGAGCCTGGACTGGCAGTCGCTGCGGGGCAAGGTCGTGGCCGAGGTGGCGCGCACGGGGGCGCCCGCCGGCGTCCCGGTCGTCGCGGTCGCCGGGCAGGTGCGCCTGGGGCCGGGGGAGGCGGAGGCGGCCGGGCTGGCGCGCGCGGTCGCCGTCGCCCGCACGCCGGCCGAGGTGCCGGCCGCGCTCGCGGACCCGGCGGCGACCCTGGCCGCGCGCGTCCGCGAGCTCGCCGCCGGCTGGGGCGGCGCGGCGTAGGCTGGGCGCGCTGGAACACCCCGGGGCCGGCGCGCGTTGGCCCGGGAACGGATCCAGATCGCGCGGTCGCGTGCGAGCGAGCCTCCAGGAGGACCGATGACCGACACCACCCAGCTCACCGCTGCCGACGAGACCGTCGAGCTGACCCACGGCGTGGGCATGACCGACGTGGCCGCGGCCAAGGTCAAGAGCCTGCTGGAGCAGGAGGGCCGCGACGACCTGCGCCTGCGGGTCGCCGTGCAGCCCGGCGGCTGCTCCGGCCTGATCTACCAGCTGTACTTCGACGAGCGCTTCCTCGACGGCGACGCGACCCGCGACTTCGGCGGCGTCGAGGTCATCGTCGACAAGATGAGCCAGCCCTACCTCGACGGCGCCGAGATCGACTTCGCCGACAGCATCGAGAAGCAGGGCTTCACGATCGACAACCCCAACGCGCAGAGCTCCTGCGCCTGCGGCGACTCCTTCCACTGAGCCCGCACGCCCCGACCGAGCCGCCGCCGTCCCCCTACGCAGGGGGGCTGGCGGCGGCTCTGTCGCGCCTGAG